>ENA-ORTU01004591-ORTU01004591.1-human-gut-metagenome-genome-assembly--contig:-NODE-4591-length-10451-cov-2.565410_pt1 | contig 10451 bp, 8 predicted proteins | sample MGYA00241910_ERZ509184 | MGnify/ENA primary metagenome ERZ509184 (study PRJEB26280, sample SAMEA2338847) | human gut metagenome | biome: human gut; feature: human-associated habitat; material: faeces...
CTGTGCAAGCTGTGTCAGCTCCGGAATTACATTTTGTTTAAATGCACCACCGTTTTCTTTGTCTGCATATGTCATTTCCATTGATTCCAAAAAAATATATATCAAATTACGCTTCTGCTCTGGAAATGTAATATTTACACTTGACGGATCTACATAATTATCATCGATAAATGTAGAATATGTACTCTGCCCCTTCATATAATTCGAAACATCTAATCCATTCCATGTTACACCTACTGTAATTCCTGTCACTGCAACAGCTCCTGCAGAACATACTATAGCAATTTTCTTCAAGATTCCTGTATGCTTTCTATTCGCTGCTATTGCAAAAAGAATACATCCCAAAATCAATATCACCGGAACTGCACATTCATTACAATAGTCCTTGATCATATCGGTATTTGTCCCCTCTAAAGGTGCTGTAAGATGATATACCAGTTCATCCATTGTCAGATTTGTCCATGTTTTAAACATCCATTTTGCACTAAATGCAAGAAGTGATGCTAACAACGCCAGTATGGTGCTTAAAACCAGCCCTACACCTAAGATTATCTTATGTTTTTTCTTCATTATTCTTCTCTTTTCACTTAATTTTTCGTATTTAGACGGAAAATATTATATATAATTTTCACAAGTGTTACAACCAAAATCATTAAAATTTTATCATTTTTTCACACTTTACGTAAATTATTTCTTAAACACAACCAACCTCTGTCCAATATAATTAAATACTACAAATGCGCCCATTCCAACCAACATAGACAGGTTCTCCTGCACACTCTTACTCTGATTATGAAGGATCCAAGACACAACCGGCTTTGCCATCCCATATGCCAACAGATAACATATTGTAATATTTATCACGAACATCCCCAGTTGCTTCCAGGATCTTTCTTTATTCTGGAACGTAAAGTATTTATTCAGGAAATAACTCACGATACTTCCCACCACATAATTCGATGCAGAAGATACCCAGTAGCTCAGATGCAGTAAATTGTATGCCGCAAACATTACTCCTGTTCCTACTAATGTATTTATAACTCCAACCATGATAAATTTCCAAAATGTAATATCCAGCATATTTTTAATCTTGTCCTTCATATGTTTTCCCTTTCTTCAGCCAAATTTTATTTATTTCATACAACAAACGGCTCATGTCACACACAAGCCGCCTGTCATATTTCCTTATTACTTTTTCTTACTCTCCAAGCCCGCTCTCGACCGCATCCATCATCGCTTTCATGGCCTCTTCTTCATCTTCCCCGTCGCAGATAAGCTCGATTTCATCTCCCGATTTCACGCATGCTCCAAGGACACTCAATACACTTTTCGCATTTGCTGCAGTGTCATCGTTATACATGAATTCTACTTTGCATTTGTATCTGCTTGCTATGTTACAGAACATCCCTGCAGGTCTGAGATGTAGTCCCGTCGGATTTGTTATTGTAACTTTCTGTCTGATCATAATGTATTCTCCCCATTTCTGTCTGTTATTCGCTCTGGCCGTTCTGATTGTTTTCATCTGTCTTTGTCTGACTGCTGTTCTGGCTTTCCCCCTGTGTTTTACTGTTCTGCTTTGAGTTTTCAAGCGTGATCTCCACATTCACTTCATTCACAAGCTTGCAGCCATCCGGCAGTTCGACAGACACCGGAACGGTATATGTACCAGGCTCTGTATAATTCTTAAGATCAATGCTGACTTTCTTCGCAGGTGAGAACAGATTCAGCACATCATTCGGTCCCTTCACCTGTATCTCCAGATCAACAGTAGATCCGTAATTGATGCTCAGTCCGTCCGCTATATTCTCCAGGATGATCGATCCTGTCGATATCTCAAAGCTCTTTGTTCCCGGCTGTTGTACCTGGATGGATATTACCACCTTATTCGCATTCTCTTCCGCAAGGGACACACCGCTCGGAAGATAAGATGAGATATCAATGGTCTGCTCCGTTCTCTGTGTCAGTTCTTCTAATTTCAGGGCACTCGGTGGAATATCGATCTCTGAGATCTCTGCAAGCGTACTCTTATCACCTGTCACTTCCACTTCCTGCGGTTCTACCGTGATCTTGCCAAGTTTATACCCTTCTGCTGCTGACACCTCTGATGTATCCACTTTAAGCGGCACACTTTTTACCTGAAGCAGTTCTACTTCAACACTGACTCCTTCTTTTCCAAGGTTGTTTGCAAGAAGTGTCTGGTCGATCACGTTATTATTTGCATCATACAGTACCAGTTTTGCTTCTACCGTCTCATCTTCGGATAATCCGGATACATTTGCTTCTGCTGTTACTTTTGCAATATTGTTAATGATTCTCTTCGGTCCGCGAAGTGTTACTTTTTCCGGAAGTGCTTTCAGGCTTCCCACTTCATATCCGTTTCTTACCGTTCCTGTTGTTGTCGGTGTGATTGGGAAATTATTCTTCGCTTCCTCATCTATCTGGATCTGCAGATTTCTTGGATTTGCCGTTGCCTTTTCATATTTTCCTGTATATCCTTTGACCGTTACTTCAATCGGCACCTGTGTACGAAGCGTCAGTTCTTTCATGTTCGCTGTCGCAACAATATCCTCTGCCCTGATCTTATCCAGTACTGACCGCTGTGCTGTAACTGTTACATTAATCTCCTGTGTGTTATCCACGATCTGATACGTATTATTATTGTCTGTAATCACTTCTTCATGCGTTACCTGCACCGGGATATTGGAAAATGTCTTGTCATCCACCGGATCATCGATATTCACTACAACCAGCCATAAGAATGCCGCAATCAGGAAAGCCAGTATTTTCAGCGCAAGATTGTTAGTTATTCTTTTTCGCATGCTTCCGCCATCCTTTCCACATTGCCTTTATTCTGTTGGTTTCACTGCTCTTATGCTGTACCTCTTCCAGCTTCACACGAAGTTCTGCTTCATTGATACTTCTTGTAAGCTCTCCTCCCTGTGCGACTGACACAGCTCCTGTCTCTTCTGATACCGTAATGACCAGTGCATCACTGACTTCGCTCATTCCTACTGCCGCACGGTGTCTGGTGCCCAGATCCTTGCTGATCCCCATATTATCCGAGAGGGGAAGATAGCAGGTTGCCGAGACGATCCTGTCACCTCTTACGATGATCGCACCATCATGAAGCGGTGTATTATGTTCGAAGATATTGATCAGCACCTGACTTGATACCAGACAGTCCATCTGGATTCCGGTGCTTTCATATTCCGTAAGCCGTATTGCCTGTTCTACGACAATCAGAGCCCCTGTCTTGACTTTTCCCATGGCAAAGCATGCACGGATAATATCCTCTCTTGTCTCTTCACTGAAACGTATCTCCCGGTTCTGTTCAAAAGGAACAACTGATGTCAGGAATTGCTTCTCTCCAAGCTTTTCCAATGCCCTCCGCAGTTCCGGCTGAAATACTACAATTGCCGCTGTAGCCATGACCGTCAGTGAATTTCTCGCGATGAACAGGATCGTTTGCATCTTGAATATAGCTGCGAGAAGAATAAAGCCCGCAAGTACTATGATTCCTCTGAGCAGCATCCATGCTTTCGTATTCTTTATCCATATGATGATCTGATAGATCAGAAAAGTGAGGATCAGAACTTCTATGATATCTGTGATATGCACTCTCGGAATATAAAGTCCAATTCCATATTTATCAATAAAATCCGCAATTGTCTGTCCCATTCCTCTCACCTCCCTGCATGGTTTTTAATGATTTTTCTGTCTTTCTATCTTTTTCTGCGGTTGCCTGCATGAAATTCATTTTCCAGACTCTGTGTCAGAAGCATCTTATCTACATCTTTCATGTCATGCTTTTTCGGTGCCGGTCCTCTCTTCGGCGAATGCTTTCTTGCCTGACTTGCCCGGATCTGTGCCGGACTTCTGTAGTCTGCATCACCATATGACGGCTTCCGTTCTGCTTCTCTTTTCTGTCCATGTCCCGCATGTACTTCCAGATCGATGGCTTTTGTCTCTTCTTCCGCCGTATCCTGCGACAAACGTTTTACCGCTTCTGCATCGATGATCTCCGTCTCCTGACGTTCATTGATCTTCTTCACAGTCTTCTCCGGCGTTGTCATGGCAACCTTCGGTATTGCTTTTACATAGTAATAATATTCATCGTCTTCAAACTGCAGGCGTTCACTTCTTGCATAATCTACCGAGAACAGGAATAATTCCAGCACAAGTCCTGCAACGGCTGCCACAATATTTCCTATGATCAGCGGACCATAGGAGGTGTTTACGCCCAGTGCAATACTTCCCATTGCCGTTACGACCACATTGGCAATTGCTCCCGCAATAATCCCAATCTTCCAGGCATGATCCAGTTCCTGTCTGCGGATGGTATAAATGATAAAAAATCCAATGATAAATGCAACTATGTAGAGCCACATTTCTTTATTCTGGAACACTTTCTGTACGTATGTGCTGATCTCGGCAAGCATTGCCTTACTTCCGGACGTCTTAGATGCCGCACTTATTTTCTTAAGATATTCCATCATATAATATACAACAGTTCCACATCCCATCGGTACAAGACTTACCGGTGTATAGATCAATGCACATGCAACCGGTACCACAAACGGTATCTTAAGTGCAAATGCAATCGGTGTCAGAAGCACAACAAATGCCATCTTCGGTGCCAGTCTGATATAAAATATATACATGATCAAGAAGATCAGTGCAGACACTGCGAATATGCCTATGGACGCTGCCAGTGTATGTGCAAGCAGCAGTATCGTTGCAAGCACCACCATAACCGCAGGTGGAAGGAAAGTAGCAACCACAGCCAGCCCCAGAGAGATCACCGGTGAGGAAAGTGATTTCATAAATCCTGTATTCTGATTGATCATTGTAAATGTTATCATTGCAAGTATGAACTGAAAGGCTTTATCAAACGACTTGGAATGCTTCCCATAAACCGCTTCTATTCTTTCACGTATTACATATATATTGTCCATCTATTTTTTCTCCTTTTCATACATTTTCAGCAGTTGAATCAGATTATGATTATACTTTTTCACTCTTTTCCTTGCCTTTTTGTGTTTCTCATTATAAATGTGACTGGCAATTCCGCAATATACGATCACCACACCCACATAGCCTGCCAGAATGATCAGAAAAAGGAACAGGATCAGACCATTCGACATATTACTCATTATATCCTCCACACCGGCCAGTAAAAGCAGCGCCACCAGACACACATAACCGACTGATACGCTCAGAAATGCATATATAACGTGCAGGCTTGCATAATCTTTTCTATAATAGGAACTGATCTTAAAATCTTCTTTTCCATAAGTCTCTTCATAGAGAGCAAGCTTTGTCATTAATTTTACTTTTCTCTCATCTAACATATATCCACCTCAACATGATATTAATTCCACAAAAACATCATTTTAAGTATAACAAATATCAGTACCCTTGTCCAATACTTATAGTTAAAAAATAAACCTTCTCCACGCCTTTTTCCTTTAATGCTTTCGCCGCCGCATCCAGTGTATTGCCGGTCGTATATATGTCATCCACCAGCAGCACCTTCCGGACAGGGCGAAATGCCGGTGTTACCGCAAATGCATTTTTCAGGTTCTTTTTTCTCTCATTATGTCCAAGTTTCTTCTGCGGACTGGTCTTCTTTCTTCTTGCCAGGCTTTTACTGTCCACCGGAATGCACAGCATCCTTCCCAGGTTTTCTGCAAGAATCTGTGCCTGATTATAACCCCGTTTTCTACGTCTCGCCCGGTGCAGCGGGACCGGTATGATCACATCCGGGTTCCATCGCCGGATTTCTTTCTGAAAATTTTTCACGAGTTCCTGACTGTACAGTTCCCCGTATCTTCTCTGATTGTGGTATTTGAACTGATAGATAGATTGATTCACAGGAGCTTTATGATTCCATAAGCTTAATCCCTGCTCATAATAATGATGTGTATGCATACAGTCATAACAGTATTCCTTTTCCATACTACGGATCTGCTTGCCGCATTGCATACACCTTGGTTCTCTGATTCTTAAGAATTCCAGCCCTTCCCTGCATTCTGTACAGATGCCCTCTTTACAGACTTTCTGACAGAATGGACAGGTTTCCGGCCAGAACAGAACAATTATATTTTCTTTGATATCTTGTATGATACTTTTATTCATTAAATTCACGGATTCGCTCTGCGAGACTCGTATTGCGGTTCTGCTGGTTTGTGTTTTGTATCATCTCCTGGAATACGCTTTCACTTCCGATCACCGTCACACATTTTCTCGCTCTTGTGACAGCTGTATAGAGCAGATTTCTATAATAAAGCTGTCTTGGTCCCTGTAACAAAGGGATAATGACTGCAGGATATTCGCTTCCCTGCGCTTTATGGATTGTGATCGCATAAGCCAGTTCCAGTTCATCCAGCAGATTGTATGGATATTTTACCTGCTTCTTTTCATCATATTCGACCGTCACGGTCTCTTCATATGTATTGATCTTTTTGATAATCCCCATATCCCCGTTAAATACACCGATCCCTTTATCGATCGTCATTCCGTACCGGGTGGTGATCTCCCACTCAAGCTGGTAATTATTCTTGATCTGCATCACCTTATCCCCCTCACGGAACAGATGATCTCCATATTCTTTTTCCTGTTTGCCAGGCTTCGGCGGATTCAGATATTCCTGCAGGATCTTATTGATCCGTTCCACTCCGAGCAGGCCCTTTCGCATCGGCGTCAGAACCTGAATGTCTGCTTCTGATGCAGATACAAATTTGGGAAGTTTCTTCTGGATCAGTGTGATGATATTACTGATGATCATATTCGTATCATCACGTTTCAGGAAGAAGAAATCCATGCTTTTGTTATCTAGCACAACCGGTTCACCCCGATTGATCTTGTGGGCATTGACAATAATATCACTTTCGCCTGCCTGCCGGAATATCTTCGTAAGCTTTACCACCGGAAAACATCCGGATGAAATAATGTCTTTCAGTACGCTTCCCGGCCCTACACTCGGAAGCTGGTTCACATCTCCCACCAGGATCACACGGGTTCCCGGCACGATCGCATTCAAAAGTGCATACATCAACGGCAGATCTACCATTGACATCTCGTCTATGATGATCACATCTGCTTCCAGCGGATTCTCTGCATTGCGCTGGAAACCACCAACTGTCTCATCATCCGGATTGCCGGACACTTCCAACAGCCGGTGAATCGTCTGTGCCTCGCATCCGGTTGCTTCGGTCATACGCTTTGCTGCTCTTCCTGTCGGTGCTGCCAGATAGATGTCCAGTCCTTCGCTTTCGAAGAAATGAATCATCGCATTGATGGTCGTTGTCTTACCGGTACCCGGTCCTCCGGTCAGTATCATCAGACCATGTCTGACTGCTTCCATTACTGCATCTTTCTGCATCTCGTCCAGATACAGTTCTGTGTTCTTTTCAATCTGATTGATCCTGTGAAGAAGTGTCACATCAGCTGCTTCAAAATCAAGATTCAGATCATGCAGCATCTTCGCAGTATTCAACTCCATATAATAATAATGGGAAGTATACACTCTCACCCCCTGCTCTGACTGCTTCATGACGATCTTCTTTTCCATCATAAGATCCATAAGATACTTTTCCATATCTTGTATCTGTACTCCAAGAAGGTCTCCCGTCTCTTTCAGCAACACGTCCTGATACAGATAGATGTGTCCTTCATTCACACTCTGTTGTAAGGTATAAAAGATTCCGCTGCGGATCCGGAAATCAGAATCTGTGTGTATGCCAATCTTCATTGCAATCTCATCGGCAGTCTTAAATCCCACTCCCGGCACATGGTCTGCCAGATGATACGGATTCTCCTCTATCGTGCGGTAGACATTACGTCCGTAATGCTGATAGATCTTTGCTGCCAGTGTTGTAGAAATGCCGAATTTCTGCAGATAGATCATTGCCTGCCGCATATCCTTCTTCTCTTCTACCTGTGAAGCGATCTCTCTTGCTTTCCGTTCACTGATTCCTTTGATCTCTGCCAGTCGTTCCGGCTCCTCTTCGATGATCCGGAAGGTATCTTCTTTGAATTTTTTCACTATCTTTCCCGCCAGAGAAGCTCCGACTCCTTTGATCGCACCGGAACCTAGATACCGTTCGATGGATACCAGATCTTCCGGCTCACATATCTCCGATTCCTCCACAGCGAACTGAAGGCCATACATCTTATGCGTTGTATAGCCTCCTTTCAGTCTTAACAGTTCACCTTCTTCAATATAATGAAAACTTCCGACACAGGTCACTTCTCCATCTGAATTATTCAGATGGAATACCGTGTACCCGTTGTCTTCATTTCGGTAAACAATATGTTCTACGTATCCTTTTATTTCTTCCATTCGATTTCACTCACCCGGATTCCTATCTGAATCTAGATTCCTTTTCTGTCACCCATGAACTCTACGTATTCTCCGGTTCCGATGGCAACAACCTTCATCGGATCATCCGCCGTCATCGTGTTGATGCCTGTCTTTTCCTCGATCAGTTCTTCCATACCACGTAACATAGATCCGCCTCCGGTCAGCATAATCCCTCTGTCAAGGATATCTGCGGAAAGCTCCGGTGGTGTTCTCTCCAGCACGCTGATAACAGCTTCTACGATCTGTCCCGTTGTCTCCCGGAGTGCTTCTTCTGTCTCTGTCGAAGTTACCGTTACCGTCTTCGGAAGTCCTGTTACCAGGTTTCTTCCTCTGACTTCCAGCGTCTCATCTTCGATCATTGGATAGGTTGTACCAATCTTGATTTTAATATCTTCCGCTGTTCTTTCACCGATCAGAAGATTATGTTTTTTTCGCATATAGCGGACGATCGCCTCGTCGAAATCATCTCCGGCAATCTTTAAGGATGTATTTACAACCGTTCCGCCAAGTGAGATGACGGCAATATCGGATGTACCTCCGCCGATGTCAACGATCATATTGCCACACGGCTTTGAGATATCGATTCCCGCACCGATTGCTGCCGCAACCGGTTCTTCGATCAGATGTACCTCTCTTGCTCCTGCTGCATAAGTTGCTTCCTCCACTGCCTTGCGTTCCACTTCTGTAACCCCGCTTGGTACACAGATACTGATTCTCGGCTTCTTGAATGTACGCTTTCCAAGTGTTTTCTGCACGAAATATTTGATCATTTTTTCTGTTACTGTATAGTCTGATATCACGCCCTGTCTCAAAGGTCTGACTGCCACAATATTTCCCGGAGTTCTTCCAAGCATCAGTCTTGCTTCTTCTCCGATCGCCTTGATTGCATTCGTATCTCTGTCATACGCTACAACAGAAGGCTCTTTTAAAATAACACCCTTTCCTTTTACATACACCAGTACGCTGGCGGTTCCCAAATCAATTCCAAGATCTACTGACATTCCCAATTCTCCCTTCATCAAGCTGTCTATATTCCTATCTTTGGTGAGATATGATTATATCACATGCTATTTTTGAGCATGTTCCCATTATAATCAAAATCATTTAAAATAAAAAGACCCATTTTGCTTAAATCTTTATGAACCTTTTTACATAAATATTACAATATGACGAATCTGAACGATGCATTGAACAAAATGTCATATTTCTACCGTTCCAGCATTGGTTTTATATACTCCCGTATAGGATACCGGACTTTCCGCAACTTCTTCCGGTGTTCCCTCTGCGATCACGGTTCCGCCTTTGTCACCGCCTTCCGGACCGATATCGATGATGTAATCTGCGGTCTTTATCACATCCAGATTGTGCTCGATCACAATGACTGTATTCCCATCTTCTGTCAATCTGTGGAGAATCTCTGTCAACTTATGCACATCGGCAAAATGCAGTCCCGTCGTCGGCTCGTCCAAAATATAGATTGTCTTTCCCGTACTTCTCTTACTCAGCTCTGTTGCCAGCTTGATACGCTGGGCTTCTCCGCCGGACAGAGTCGTAGACGGCTGTCCCAGACGGATATAAGAAAGCCCGACATCATACAAGGTCTCCATCTTTCTGCGGATACTTGGTACATTTTCAAAGAAATGCATTGCTTCTTCTACGGTCATGTCCAGAACATCATAGATATTCTTTCCTTTGTATTTCACTTCCAGTGTCTCTCTGTTGTAACGTCTTCCCTTACATACTTCACATGGAACATAGACATCCGGCAGGAAATGCATCTCGATCTTGATGATTCCATCTCCGCTGCAGGCCTCACATCGTCCTCCTTTGACGTTAAAACTGAATCTTCCTTTTTTATAGCCTCTTGCTTTTGCATCCGGTGTTGCTGCAAACAGATCCCTGATCAGGTCAAATACTCCGGTATAGGTTGCCGGATTGGATCTCGGAGTCCGCCCGATTGGAGACTGGTCGATATTGATCACCTTATCCAGCTGTTCCAGCCCCTCGATGCCTTTGTGTCTGCCCGGAATAGTCCTTGCGCGGTTCAGGTCTCTTGCCAGACGTTTATAGAGGATCTGGTTCACAA
>ENA-ORTU01004601-ORTU01004601.1-human-gut-metagenome-genome-assembly--contig:-NODE-4601-length-10434-cov-2.453705_pt1 | contig 10434 bp, 8 predicted proteins | sample MGYA00241910_ERZ509184 | MGnify/ENA primary metagenome ERZ509184 (study PRJEB26280, sample SAMEA2338847) | human gut metagenome | biome: human gut; feature: human-associated habitat; material: faeces...
TACGCTCCCCCCCTTACAGGGAAAAGAAGCTGTTGCATCCGCCATCAAACGAGCGAACTATGAACCGTTGTTCGGCAAAGAACTGGCCTCCTATAAGGTAACATCGTCCGAACTAAAAGGAGCCTGTTTCTATCTGGTCAGCGGACACGGAGGCCCTGATCCAGGAGCAATCGGACGGATTGGCAAAATCGAGTTGCACGAAGACGAATATGCCTACGACATCGTACTCCGTCTGGCACGCAACCTGATGACAAAAGGAGCCAAAGTCCACATTATCATTCAAGATGCCAAAGACGGGATACGGGATGACAAATACCTGAAGAACAGTAAACGGGAAACTTGTATGGGTAGCCCTATTCCTTTTAACCAGGTCCGTCGCCTGAAACAACGAAGTGACAAGATAAACACCCTGTTCAAGCAGGATAAATACGCCTACAAACGAGCTATCTTCGTGCATGTGGACAGCCGGAACAAGGGACACCAGACCGATGTTTTTTTCTACCACCAGAATAAAAACTCCGAAAGCAAGCATCTGGCGAAAACCATGCGGACAACTTTCACCCATAAATATAAGAAGCACCAGCCGGGACGAGGATTTACCGGAACAGTGGACGGACGGAACTTATACGTGTTGAGACATACGACACCGGCCTCCGTTTTCGTCGAGTTAGGTAATATCCAAAACAGTTTCGACCAGCAGCGAATCATCCTGAGCGACAACCGTCAGGCACTCGCGAATTGGCTTTGCGAAGGATTTGTCACCGATTACAACCGCTACAAGAAAAAAACACGGTAAAAAAACAACATTCATCCGTTAAAAAGATTACTTTTGCATATGAAACTAAATAAAACATCGTTTTAAGCATACCATGAGTAATCCATATATATCCCCGTTCGCGAAACCCGTATATGTAATGTTGAAGCCTGTCGGTTCAGTTTGCAACCTGGCGTGCGAATACTGTTATTATCTGGAGAAAGGGAAACTTTATCCAGAGGTGAAAAATCATATCATGAGCGAACAGTTACTGGAAAAATTCATCAAGGAATATCTGGAATGTCAGACGATGCCGCAGGTTCTCTTTACCTGGCACGGTGGTGAAACGCTGATGCGTCCGATCAGTTTCTATCGGAAAGCACTGGAATTGCAACGCAAGTACGGCCACAGACGCCAGATAGACAACTGTATCCAGACAAACGGGACACTGCTGAACGACGACTGGTGTCGTTTCTTCAAAGAGAACAACTTCCTCGTGGGAGTTTCGATAGACGGCCCGCAGGAGTTTCATGACGAATATCGTCGCAACAAGCAGGGACTCCCCTCCTTCTATAAAGTGATGAAGGGAATCGAACTGCTGAAAAAGCATGGCGTGGAATACAACGCAATGGCAGTCGTCAATGACTACAACGTAGATTATCCGCTGGAATTCTATCACTTTTTCAAGGAAATAGATTGCCACTATATCCAATTCACCCCGATTGTAGAACGCCTCGGATTCCATCAGGACGGAACGTTGCTCACCTCGCCGGAACAGCAGGATGCCAACATCAAACTAGCCCCTTTCACGGTCGACGCCGGAAAATGGGGAGATTTCCTCTGTGCGGTCTTCGACGAATGGCTGAAAGAGGATGTCGGTAATTATTATATCCAGCTTTTCGACTCCACACTGGCAAACTGGGTAGGCGAACAACCGGGCGTCTGTACGCTGGCACGCACTTGCGGACATGCCGGTGTGATGGAGTTCAATGGCGACGTATATGCCTGCGACCACTTTGTATTCCCGGAATATAAGTTAGGTAACATCCATACCCAGACGCTTACCGAGATGATGTACAGCCAACGCCAACTGAAGTTCGGAGCAGACAAATATGAAACACTCCCTACCCAATGCAAGGAGTGTGACTACCTGTTTGCCTGCAACGGCGAATGTCCTAAGAACCGTTTTCTCCATACGGCAAACGGCGAACCCGGATTGAACTATCTATGTAGAGGTTACAAGAAATTTTTTAAGCACGTGGCTCCTTACATGGATTTCATGAAAAAAGAATTGTTGGCCGAACGCCCGCCAGCCAACGTCATGCAATGGGCAAAAGAGAATAAACTATAATCGAACATATGAAAATCAACAGACGTGATTTTATCAAAACAGGAGGTATGGTTATGCTTGGATCATTAGCAGTTCCCTCATTCCTGGGAAGTTGTACCGGAAACAAGGTAGATCAGGCTACCGGTATCTCATTCGCTCAGAACCATTTTGGTGTCAGTGAAAACGACATGAAGAAAGTGTTGGCAGCAGCACTTGAGAAAGGAGGCGACTATGCAGATCTTTTCTTTGAACATTCCTACCGGAACAATATCGGATTGCAAGACGGAGCCGTAAACCGTGCTTCGTCCAATATCGATTTCGGTATGGGAGTACGTGTATTGGCCGGTGATCAGACCGGTTATGCGTATGTGGAAAACGTGACTCTCGACGAGATGCTGAAAGCTGCCCGCACGGCAGCCCGTATCGCAACCGGCTCGGCAGGAAAAGCTCCGGTTGCCCTGACGGAGGAACCGATCCCGAATAATTATTACGGTGTACAAACTCCTTGGGACGAGCTCGCCGTAAATGCAAAGACCCCGTATCTTCAGAAACTGAACGATCAGATTTTTGCGCTTGACAAACGGGTGCACAAAGTGATGGCTTCGTTGGGAGACACGACTTCACACATCTTGTTCTGCAACTCCGAAGGACAGATGTACTACGACTATCGTCCGATGGTGACGCTGGGGGCAGTCTGTATCATGGAGGACAACGGGAAGATCGAAAATTCATATGCATCCCGCGCTTTCCGCATGGGAGCCGAATTCCTGACAGATGATATCATTGCCGAAGTAGCTAAGGAGGCAGTAGAGAAAACCTCCATCCTATTCCAAGCTATCAAGCCTAAAGGAGGCGAAATGCCGGTCGTAATGGGTGCAGGAGGTTCCGGCATCTTGTTGCACGAAGCAATCGGCCATGCTTTCGAAGCTGACTTCAATCGCAAGAATACATCGATCTTCTCCGACCAGCTGAACAAAAAGGTTTGTAACGAGCATATCAATGTGGTGGACGACGGTACGATTCCTTTCAACCGCGGTTCTGTCAATATCGATGACGAAGGTATCGCCGGGCAAAAGACTTATATCGTGAAAGAAGGCATTCTGACCAGCTACCTGCACGACCGTATCAGTGCCAAACATTACGGTATACCTTCAACGGGGAACGGTCGCCGTGAATCATTCCGCCAGATGCCGATCCCGCGTATGCGCGCTACCTATATGGAAGCCGGAAACGTGACGGAAGAAGAAATGATCTCGACGGTGAAGAAAGGTATCTATGCCTCTAGCTTCACCAACGGGCAAGTACAGATCGGTGCAGGCGACTTCACCTTCTTCGTGAAAGACGGTTATCTAATCGAAAATGGTAAACTGACACAGCCGATCAAAGATATCAATATCATCGGTAACGGTCCACGTGCATTGGCCGATATCACGATGGTCGGAAACAATTACAAGATGGATAACGGCACCTGGACATGCGGCAAGGACGGACAATCCTGTCCGGTAACCTGCGGTATGCCGTCAGCCTTAGTTAGTAAACTTACTGTAGGAGGAGAAAATTAAAAAGATTTATGATTTATGCGTTGTCTACACACCCATAAATCATAAATCCAAAGTCATAATCATAAATCTAAAATCATAAATCATTAGACATGATAACGAACGAAAATAAAAAACTGGCTCAGTGGGCCATGGAATTTGCCCTGAAAAACGGTTGCCAGGCCTCACGTGTAAGTATCTATAATGGATCGAGCAGTTCCTTCGAAATACGTGATATGAAAATGGACCGCTTGCAACAGGCATCGGAAAACAGTTTGGTGATCCATCTGTTTGTGGACGGACGTTTCGGTTCCTTCTCTACAAACCGTCTGGATAAAAAGGAACTGGAAAGTTTTATCCGTAACGGTATCGCTTCCACTCGCTTCCTGGCGGAAGACAAGGCGCGTACGTTACCCGACTCTTCTCTCTATTATAAAGGAGGCGGCGCCGACTTGCAACTGATCGATCCGAAGTTCGACTCAATCCAGCCGGACGACAAAGTGACACTGGCCATGAACGTCTGCAACGAAATGATGGGAAAAGACCCCCGTATTATCTCGGTCAATTCATCCTACAGCGATGAAAAGGATTTCAAATATATGGTTGCCAGCAACGGCTTCGAAGGGGAAGCATCCGGTTCTTCTTTCAGCCTAGTTGCCAGCGTAAGCATCAAAGGTGAAGGGGATGCTCGCCCGGAATCCTATTGGTTCGATTCTTCACTTTACTATGATAAGTTAATTAAAGAAGGTCTGGGAACAAAGGCCCTGGAACGTGTAATGCGTAAACTGGGACAGAAAAAGGTCGCTTCCGGCAAGTATCAGATGGTTGTGGACAATATGAATTCCTCCCGTTTGCTTTCTCCGGTAATCGATGCATTATATGGTTCTTCCATCCAGCAGAAAAACTCTTTTTTGTTGGATAAAATCGACCAGAAAGTATTGGGTGACAAACTAACGGTTATCGATGAACCCCACATGGTGGGTACATCCGGTGCCCGATATTTCGATGGCGAAGGTGTAGCGACAAAACGTATGCCTGTGTTTGAAAACGGTATCCTGAAAACCTATTATATCGATACCTATTCAGCCAACAAGATGAATATGAGACAAACGATTGCCTCCCCTTCTATCCTGACCATGCAAATGGGAAATAAGGATACGGATGGTCTGATTGCTTCTGTCGACAGAGGTATTCTGGTGACGGGTTTCAACGGCGGTAACAGCAACAGTACGACCGGTGACTTCTCTTACGGTGTAGAAGGTTTCCTGATCGAAAAAGGCAAACTGACACAACCCATCTCCGAAATGAACGCAACAGGCAACATGATTTCCTTGTGGAGTAATTTAGCCGAAGTCGGCAATGACCCGCGCACATTCTCCAGTTGGCGTGTTCCTTCTCTAATATTCGACGGGGTCGATTTTAGCGGATTATAAGAAATAATATAGGATTCTGCAGTACCCTGCAGATGGGCCTTGCAGTTTACACCCATTGCTTCCACCACCTTACAGTAGGCAGTTTTCATCTCTGTCTCCAGGCGCTTTGCCTCTGCATCAATCTCACTCTTTTTATCCTTCAGTTCCAGATAACGCTCTACAAAACTCAAATAGCTGCTTCCCAGCTTGATTGCATCATTATCAGGCTCTGCCGGCCCGCAGAATTTCCGGATGCTTTCCAGAACCAGATCCGGCTTTTCTATATAAGGCGGCTCTGTTCTCTTCAGGATATTCTCCATCCAGAAATTCTCCTCTTCTGCAATCAGATCTGCTTCACTGTCAAGATCCCTGTCCATTCTGCGGATAATGAATTCATCTTCATTGTTGCCGTAAAGGCAGGCAAAATACACTACATTCAGATTTACCACCGACATATAATGCCTTCCCTGATACTCATAATTGACCGGGACAGAATTGTTGGCCCATTTATCCTGGCAATGGTAATTCGTAGTCTTGCATTCCAAAATACCAAAGGTTCCATCCGGAAATTCAATAAAGAAATCCACATCTGCCACCATAAAGGGATATAACGGATGTCGGAACATCTTGCGGATCGGGAATACGGTAAGACCTGTTTTTGCCGAAAAAATCTGCGCCACCAGATCCTCCAGACGGTGTCCTACCTCTTTGGCTACCCAGTTGGATTCTTCCTCTTCCAAAACCGATTTGATTCCCAGCTTATCATAATACAAATCCCTCTTGGTACAGAACGGTGACTGCCCCATAATAGCAGCCGCATCCGATCCGCCGATTCCCTTGCGCCGATAATTCAGCCACTCTTCTTCCGTAAGTCCTTCTGTGCTTACCAGTACCTCCGGCTGATAATTTAAGTTCAAACTCATAAGCTTTATTCTCCTTTCCAAACGCAGAAAGACGGATATAACATCCGCCTTCCCGCTTTTTCCCTAAACTATAGCAACATTTTTATCATTCCACTCTCTGAATCTCTTTCTTTTTCCAGTCATACAGATATACACTGTCTGACAAAACATCTTCTTCTGGCACTTCATTTCGATTGATCTCCATAACCATCTCCCTCATATCTTTAAAATCCATCCCCTTCTCATGCTTTAACAAAAGAACTTCATGGATACTGGATGGAAGTATTACCACATTGCATCCCTGGCTCTTCGCAAAATCTTCCAGAGCGGAATCGTACAGCATACAGGAAGCTCCGAAGGTCTGACTACGATTTGTCATCACATACAGCGCAGGAGCATCCTTTGCCATCTCCTTGATTAAGAAGACATCTTCTTCATCTATTTCTTCTCCATGCTCCAGAATACCTTCCAAAAGAACATTCTTCAATGTATGCACACATACCGGAAACTGTCTCTCCATATTCTGTCTGGCAATTTTAAATAATTCCTCTTCTGTAATCTTCCAGTCTGCCAGATTGTAATTAAAGATTTTTGTTGTCATTACCCCATCCGGGTTACTGTCAATAACAATATAAAATACAATTGCCAAATCCAGATAACGGATATATGGTCTTTCAGCAAGTTCCTCTTTATTGGCATCATAATTTACCAGCTTAAACCGGATTAAATTCTTAAGATTTCCCAGATTATGGAGGTTAAAACTTTCTGCCCATTTCATCAAAGGCATTGGAATCGACTCCAACATACTTTCTGCAATCTGATGAGCCACCGTTTCTACATCTATATTTCTCTGAAAATACTCTTCCAGATAGAATGTGCGGCCAATTTTTTCATTTCTTTCTCTGACCGTAATTCCCAAACGCTCGCAATGATTGTTTTTCATCGTCTTCTGTATCTGCACCTCATAATCTTCACCCAGCAGTTTCTGAACCTCCTGGCAAGTCTTCATTACTCTGCAATCCATATTCTCGTTCATCATCTTTCCTCCTCTACCATTTCACTTCCTGAGCCAGATCATAATCCTTCCAGTTTATGCCCAGTGCTCTTGCTATTTTTTCTTCCATCTTCGTAATTCTGCTTCCTGATTCGCCCTCAGTCTCCAACATAAAAATCACCTCTGATATCCCATAATAAAGCTCATGGGCTGTACAGGGGTCTTCTCCATACTGTGATTTAAACATATCGGCAGCTTCCATCGCATATCTCTTTGGTACGTCCAGACGCTTCATAACCCCTACCATACAGTTAATCGGATGATAAATCGGAATCATCAGAAGCCTGGACAGCTTTCCTACTGCCAGCTGATACTTTCCATACGTCAGCTTCAACTGCTCCTCAAACTTCTGAAGCGTTGCTCCATTCTTGTGTTCCAATCGCAGCGGATCGCCCAGTGCAATGGATTTCTTACCTGCACCGAACATCAGCATCGGATAGATATTTACTCCACTGTCGCCTGTATTGGAAGTCGTTACCCGAATGACCGGCTTTAATTCCATATCCGTCGGATTCAGTCCATAAGCAGCCAGTTCCGCCTTGTAGACAGAAAGAAGTTTTTCTTCCCCACCGATTTCCCAGATTGCGGAAGCCCTTGTATGATCGTAAAATCCTCCCAGATAAGAACAGCCTGGAAATGTCTTCTGCAGATACTCTACCGACATGGCAAAAATCTGTTCCATATCAAGAACTGCATAATCATGACCATCACCGCCCAGCACCGCTGATACTTTCCCAGCTGAAAACCGGAGCAGTGCGTCCCCTTTTGCGACCTTCAGACAATCATTCAGGATTCTGGCATATACATTCTTATCCACCTTTCTAAGCGCTGGCCCGGATATTCCTGCCCGGTTTAAAATAGACTGGATTGCACAGCTTCTTACCGGATAATACTGCCGCTTTACCTTCAGCAGCATCCCTGTATTCTGCAGGGTGTCCTCCAAAATTCCAGGATCCTGCCCATTTCTGTCATACTGCTCCTGCAGCTCTCCTGCGATTTTACTGTCTGCCTCAAAAGCGATCAACCGCAGATCCTTTGACCTTCTTCTGTCCCAGGAAGATACGCGGCCTATCTGCTTTAAAAAGGCCATAAAATCTTCCTGCTTTGCAAACATGGTTTCAAACCCGTCTGCATACATTCTTGCTTCATTCATTTCTTCATGCCACCTTTCTTTTCATTTTTCCAGCGCTCTATGCGAACCCTTTCAGGTATTTCTGGCAACAAAAAAGGAAAGACACCCGATTTCTCTGTTCTGTCTTTCCCGACAACGTATGGAAGTATCCACAAAATCACCTGTCCAGACTACGGTTATCCACCTCCTGAACTAAAAAAAGTGCCAAAAGTATGCCATATCCATCTATGGCTCTCCTTTGACACTCATTTCCATCTTAAACAACGTGTGATGCCACATCAGGCATATCACAAAAATCAATTACAGCTTCATACTACCACAATATCTTGATTATTGTCAACGCAAATAAACTAAATATGGATTTTTAAAATATTTTCAAGTAAATAGAAACTCCCATATCCTTATTCATCAAATTGCTGTTTCAAAACGATGCAGACCGCGATTGAACGAACTTTGACAACTCAATAGCATACACTCACATGAATACAGGTTCCCCGGACAGCACCCACTGCCTTTGGATCAAATGTACACCGTACAGCCTTTACGCGGCCGGGAAGGGCGCAGGAAGCGGTGTGGGAAGGTATGTGGTTCTTTCACACAATAATAACCGCGGAGGTGATTCTTATAATAACAAAAAAACAACTGGATCTCTGCCAATATGACGATTTCAGGAAGTACAGCATAGAAGAAATTTCTCAGATGCTGGGAATTGGAAAAACAAAAACAAGAGAGTTGCTGCAGAGCCGATTGCTTCCTGTAACCAAGGTGGGACGTGATTACTTTACCTCTCCCCAGGCAATTCAGGAATTTCTGAAAAAAAACATTGGAAAAGAACTTTATTTTTAAAGTTGTCAACAGACCCTAACCATACTATAATAACTCTACAATAGTTGACAGCTCTGCGGATAAGGTATTTCTTATTCCGAAAGGAGCTTATATGACACAAGAGAAAAAAGCAAAACCCCGGCGTGGCAAAGGAGAAGGAACTGTTTTTAAAAATAAGCGGGGAACCTGGACTTCCAGATATAAAGGCAAAGAATTTACAGGAAAGACCAAGGCAGAAGCAGTCGCCAAACGTGATGAGTACAAACTATTGATCCTGACCGGTGCAGATGCTTCAGCAAAATTAACAGTTGCAGAATATGGTAAAAAGTATCTTTACTACAAAGAACAGCAGGTAAAAAGAAAAAAATTAAAGAATACCACCTATGACCGGCTGGAAAGAACTTTTACGAATCAAATTCTCAGCAGCGAAATTGCGAATACCTTGATGTCGAATCTGGAAGGCACAGCAATTCAGGATGCCATTGATGATATGTCGGAGGAATTAAGCTTTTCTACCATCAAAAAAGCATATCTCTTTCTTCAGGCAATGATTGGCTATGGAAAAAACATTAAGGATTTTCCTGATGATTATGACCCTCTTTCTATGGTTGAACTGCCTGACGAAACCGCTCTGAATGTAAAAACCAAGGAGATAGAGATTATTCCTGATGAATCACTGGACATTCTAAAAAAGGTTGCGATGGAACTCAAGCCCGACGGCTCACTTGCCTATCGCTACGGTCCTCTTATCATCTTCGGTTTGAATACCGGACTTAGAGAGGGAGAGTTACTGGCACTTTCCAAAAAGGAAATCAATATGTTAAACGGTCGGCGTTGTTACCATGTATCCGAAACTGTCAGTACAGTAAACAATCGGGACAAGGATCCAAAGACTAAAACAAAACGGATCTTAACACCGCCAAAGTACCCCCGCAGTGTGCGCAATGTTCCTTTAAACAAAGAGGCAGATGCCTGCCTGCAGATTATGTTAGATACTTACGGAGACCATAAGTTCCGGAATGATCTAATCGTAGCAACGCAAAACGGGAAGCTGCCAACATCCCGCAACATTCAGACAAGTTTCGACCGCATCCTGAAAAAAGCCGGATTGCCACATTATGGTACACATGCCCTGCGTCACACATTTGCTACACGCCTTCTCCGTAAAACGCAAAGTCACCAGGAAATCAAGGCTGTTGCGGAGTTACTGGGTGATGATTACCATGTTGTTGTCAAAACTTATCTGCATACCGAAGAGGAAGGAAAAAGTACATTGGTAGATTTGATTGCTTAAAAAATCTCCACCTTATCTCCACCTTATGGAACAAATTTATATGGTTTTAAACGATTTTAAACGACACTTGAAAAAATCAGAAAGATTGAGAAATGAATAAGAAAATGAGCATAAGGCAAGGGTCTAAAATTGCTCCCCTCAATTTTTGGCAAGAAAAAAACCTTGAAATATCAAGGTTTCTTGAGAGGCGCAG
>ENA-ORTU01004605-ORTU01004605.1-human-gut-metagenome-genome-assembly--contig:-NODE-4605-length-10431-cov-2.208365_pt1 | contig 10431 bp, 3 predicted proteins | sample MGYA00241910_ERZ509184 | MGnify/ENA primary metagenome ERZ509184 (study PRJEB26280, sample SAMEA2338847) | human gut metagenome | biome: human gut; feature: human-associated habitat; material: faeces...
CAGCAGCTTCAGATGCAGGTACATATAGCGGCTCTTCCGGTAGATGAAAAACGTGATGAGGAGCAAAAAAAGCAGCTGGCAGAATTAGAAAGTCATTTCTTTCCATATCAGACTAATGAAGAACTTAATCGTTATCTGACAGATGTGTTTGTGAGTGAGGGGATGATTATGCAGGATTCAACGCTTCGCGCCGGATCGCTTGATGAGATTACACCTTACAGCTTAAGTGAACGTATGGCGCTTTTGAAGAAAAATGAACAGGCTAAACAGACACAGACAGGTATTAATGCATCTGCAGACTCAAAGAAGGATGAGATAGATACAAAGACAGAGTATGTCTACAGTGCTCAGGCAGATTATACGGCGATAGGTACAAAAAATCAGGCACTTGCTGTTTTAGATAAGCTTTCAGAAAAGGAAGGGGTCAGAATAGTATCTTTTTCAATAAGTGATGCAGCAGTTAAGACAACAAATAATGGACAGGATGTTCTTCAGGCAGGAAAGCGTCTGGAGGTCAGCATGATGATTTATATGACACGAGGCAGCAGCGATGGCAAATGAAAAAAATATACGAATTGGTGATGTGTTACTTCAGGCCGGCTATATCAATCAGAACGAGCTTGATGAGGCACTAGAGTATCAGAAAAATAATAAAGGCATTCGTCTTGGTGAGGCATTGATTAAGCTTGGCTTTATCACAGAGCACCAGCAGTTAGAAGCACTTTCAGCGCGTCTTGGACAGCGCTATGTAAAGATTGATAGAATTATGGTACAGACAGAGGCGGTAGCAATGATACCAGTCCAGCTTGCAAAGAAATATCATATGCTTGCTGTGCAGTACCAGGATAATAATCTTACAATTGTATTGAATGATCCTCTTGATTATTATGGAATTGAGGATATTCGCCAGACTACTGGCATGAACCTTGAAATTTGGCTGACAGAGCTTTTGCCTTTAAATCAGGCAATTGAATACTATTATTCAGAAATCGAGGCAAAAAAGGCCGCCAGCTCAGCAAATGAGATGGCAAGAGAACGTGAGCAGGCACTTGAGGTTGATGCTGATGAGGGAGATTCTGATGCACCGGTTATTAAGCTTCTTGACAACTTGCTTGCACGCGCATTTAGCATGAATGCGTCAGATATTCATATTGAGCCGTTTGAGGAGAAAACATCTGTCAGAATACGTGTAGATGGTCAGCTTCTTGATTATGTCGTGCTGCAAAAGAGTCTTCATCAAAATCTGATTGCCCGCGTAAAGATTTTAGGACAGATGGATATTGCAGAGAAAAGACTTCCGCAGGACGGCCATTTTCGGACAAGAATCGCAAACCGTGATGTAAATATTCGTACATCAGTGATTCCGACTGTATTTGGAGAAAAGGCCGTGCTTCGTCTTTTAGCTTCTGGAAATATGGTGGCAGATGCCGAGACGTTTGGCATGAATCAGGCACATTTTGAACAGTTTAGCAAAATGCTTGAGGCACCAAATGGCATGATCTACATTACAGGTCCGACAGGTTCCGGAAAAACAACAACACTTTATATGGCACTTCAAAAGCTTAGTAACCGCAAGGTGAATATCGCAACAATTGAGGATCCGGTAGAGTGGAATATTCCGCGTGTCAATCAGTGCCAGGTAAATACTGTTGCGGGGCTGACATTTGAGCGCGGACTGCGTTCTCTTCTTCGTCAAGACCCGGATATTATTATGGTTGGAGAGACAAGAGACGAGGAGACGGCAGCCATTTCAGTACGTGCTGCAATTACGGGTCATCTTGTATTTTCAACACTTCATACAAATGATGCAGTGTCGTCCATTATTCGTCTGATTGATATGGGAGTTGAGCCATATATGGTTGCAAACTCACTAGTCGGTCTAGTGGCACAGCGTCTTGTACGTGTTGTCTGTCCTGAGTGTGGTTACTGGGATGAGCCGACAGAGCAGGAAAAAGCTTTTATAGGGCCAAAGATTACGCGCGTGCGCCGCGCACAGGGATGTAACAGCTGCAGCCATACTGGATATGTCGGAAGACGTGCAATCCATGAGATTCTCTGCGTGGACAATCAGATGCGAAGAATGATTACACAGAGAACTCCTATGGAGGAGCTTAGAAGCTATGCGACGCATTATCTTGGCATGGAGTCGCTAACTGATGAGGCTCTTAAGCTTGTAGCGGATGGTACAACTACTGTCGAGGAGCTTAAGAAGGTGGCATACTATATTTAAAGGAGCTGTATATGATAGAAAAAATGATACGTGAGGCCAGAAGCCAGCGTGCCTCTGATATTCATATAAGCGAAGGACAGGCAGTGTATCTTCGCATTGATGGAAAGCTCATAAAGAGTGACTTAGAGCTGTCAGATGAGATGACGCGAAAGCTTATTTTGTCTCTTCTTACAAAAGAAAGACAGGAAAGCATCTGGCGTGGAGAGGATGCAGATTTTGCACTTGAAACATCAGATGGAAACCGTCAGAGAGTCAATGTATTTTGTCAGCAAGGACGCCTAGCGGCAGCAATTCGTCTGCTTAATGCAAAAGTGCCTACACTATCTCAGCTTCATCTGCCGCCAGTGCTTCAAAATCTCGCAAATGAGCCTAGAGGATTAATTTTAGTGACAGGACCTACTGGTTCAGGAAAGTCAACAACGCTTGCGGCAATGGTTGATTATATCAATCACACACGTGCAGATCATATTTTAACGATTGAAGATCCGATTGAATATGTGTACGAACAGGATCAGGCTGTGATTCATCAAAGAGAAGTGGGCAAGGATGTTTGTTCTTTTGCGGGAGCACTTCGCTCTGCACTTCGAGAGGATCCAGATGTTATTCTTGTCGGAGAGATGCGTGATTACGAGACGATTTCAGCAGCTGTTACGGCAGCAGAGACTGGTCATCTTGTGCTGTCAACACTTCATACGACAGGAGCAGCTAAGACAGTAGACCGCATTATAGATGTGTGTCCGGTACAGGCACAAAATCAGATTCGTATTCAGCTGGCAGGCGTATTAAAGGGTGTTGTGACGCAGTGCCTTGTTCCGCTTATAGACGGCGGCCGAATAGCGGCAACAGAAGTTCTAACAGGAACAGATGCAGTGCTAAGTCAGATACGTGAAGGAAAAACGCATCAGCTTGGAAGTGTAATGCAGTCAGGCGCAGCAGCAGGTATGCATACGCTTGACTATGATCTGGCAAAGCTTGTTTCACGTGGGCTGATTGAGAAAAAAACAGCGCTCAAATACGCACAGGATAAAAGAGAGCTGGAGCAGTGTATATTTTAAGCAGCAAATTTAAACGATAAGACAGCTTGGGAGGTTTGATTTTGATCAGAAATATCTTACAGCGAATCAAAGAAAGCAAGGGAGGCTTTACACTGGTAGAGCTTATGGTGACGATGGTGCTTGTTGGCATATTGCTTGGCGCATCGGCAGCAGGAATTTTTTATTACCAGAAGTGGTCGGTATGGCAGCGTCAGGAACACTATGCCCGTACGCTGTTTTTAGCGGCGCAGTCAGGCATGACACAGTATAGCACTGATAAGCATCTTGAGGCGTTTGATAAGGAAGCACAAACCTCTGCACAGGTAATTGTAAGACAAAACAAGCTTTTGGTTCCAATTACTGATGAAAACGGACAAGTGGTAAATGTATCAACGATCTGGAAAAACGATGATGGACAGACCACTTCGAACTTGTACTATGTGACAGGAACGCCAGCTGATTATAAAGCCTACAAAAATGGCAGTGCTGATGCTTCACATACGCTTTTGTATGATATTTTTGATGCTTACCTTTATGACAAAACATTGCTGGCAAATGGCTGTGTGAGTGTGGAGTTTGATGCACGAGACGGACTTGTCTACTCTGTTTTGTATAGTGATCGTGTGGAAGCACTTTCCTACACGGGCTGTACAAGCACTATGGCAAATATTGTAAACCGTTCCAAAGAAAACAGAAAGGGAAGCGGAAGTGACAATTCTACAGGTCTTTGCTTTGGCTATTATGGAGCAGATTCCTTGTCAAAGGCAGCTGATACAGCGACTAAAGTTAAGGTTTTAAATGCATCTTTACATAATGAAGAGACTTTAAATCTGACATGGAAGCTTTCTAAGGGAGAGACAGCAGTTTCCCTGATGAATTATCAGGTTATGATATGCGATGCAAAGACGAATGAGGAGCTTCTTGAGATTTCTTTTAATAACGCATCTTTAAGCGGACAGAAAACAGAAGAAGGTTATTATTACAGTATACCATCTGAGTCGGCAGAGGATGAGTTAAAGGTGGTTGCGGCAGAAGTGACGAGTTTTGCAGGAAAAAAAGAAGAAAAGCTTGGTACATATCCATTTCTTGCATATATAGATGAAGAGCTAAACGTCACGCTCGTGCTTGATGCAGTTGATTTAAGTGCAACACAGGCTGCCTATGAGACATACAGAAGAACAGGCGAGCCAGGTGAGCTTATAAATACGCTTAGTCTGCATCGTTTTGGACTGGAACAATATGGTGCTGATGAAATCAGCTGTATTGTGCAGGGCGGCGGATCAGGCTATCAAATTACAGGTCGCAGACAAAGCAATTCTGAGCTTATGTATTTTGCGCGTGAGGATGGCGAAGATACTGATGAGGACCTTGGTACATCGTATGAAATTCAAAACGCAAGACATCTTTATAACATCCGTTTTGCAGAAATGATTACGGATGCAGCTGTCTATGCAGCAGAGGAAGATGAAAAAAGCGAAAATACATATATCGTTTCAAGAGACTTTGCCTGGGGCTATGAAAAAGAAGATGACGAGAGTGATGAGACATTGCAAGAGTCAGATTCAATTTTGGCGAAGGGAATGGTCTATCAAAATGGACTTCCGGTAAAAGAGGCAGACACAGCATTTCCTATGATTACACAGCTTAGAGAGGGAAGCAGTCTTGGCTCTAAGGACGGCGATGAAGTTTACACGATTGACTACCTTACATTGTCAGATACAGCAAATATGGGAACAGGAAGTTCAAGCCGCTGGTATCCGCAGGGCGATGGCACAGCATTTGTACTGGAAAATTTAGGTACGATTCATGATCTTTGCCTTGATCATGTGTCAGTTACTGGTGATCAGAATACGGCAGCAGTTTGTGCTTACAATGGCGGAACGCTGGAAAATCTGACAGTTGCAGGAAGTATTGAAGCAAAAGATTTTGCAGCTGGTATTTTTGCAGCATCACTTCCAATGAAGGAGGAAGATGAGACACTTTCAAAGCTTGTCAATCATGCAAAGGTTACAGCAGACGGGACAGCCGCAGGAATTGTGGCACAGACAAAAGAAAAAGTTTTATTGGAAGATTGTGTTAACACAGGAGTAATAGAGGCAGCTGTGGCAGCAGGAATCACAACAGCAGAATGCGAAAATCTGGTTCTGATGCGTTGTCAGAATTATGCACCAATAATTTCCTCTGACAACGAGTCATATGGCATTACGAGTAATTTAACAGCAAATTTGACTGATTGTGTCGGCGTGAGTGAAAACGTTTATCCAATTGCAGCAGATGCAAATGAAAGTGAAAACTGCTTGTATTTCATATCAGGAGGAGAAAAACTTGAAGATGCGTTGCTAGCTGATATATGTGATATTTCACTTACAATAGGCGAGACAGATGCAAATGGCTCTTACAGAGAGTATCCATTTATGGAAGCATCAGAAGAACAGCTTCAAAATCTGATTAAACATCAGTCGGTAGATGTTCCTGTTTTTCCAGCATCCTCATTTGATATAAAAGAGCAGCGCTGCCCTATTTATACGGCTTTTTTGAATGGCACATGCAAGCTGTCCGATGTGACGCTTACATGGCTTAATGAAGGGACATATAAGTTTGATGTGCTGTACGCAGATGCAGAGGACGGTGTCTGGAAGGAACTTGCCGCAGGTTTGCAGGCAGCAGGCAAGGATGCTGATGATGGTGGTACAGTTTCTGTGAAAGCACCTGACGCAGTAGAGGCAAGTGCGCTCAAAATCATAGTGACAGGTGCGACAGATGGATGTGACGTGGCACTAGGAAGCATCGAGGCAGCAGGAAGCTGGAACACTGAAGGCGTAAAAGTTGCCTGTGAATCAGATGATTCAAACAATAACAAAGACCAGGAAGACCAAAAAGAAAATACAGATGATAATAAGTCGGAAAAGGAGCAAAAAACACCAGGTATCGGAACTGAGCTGTATGTTTATAAAGAAGATGAACTTACAGAAGAAGATCAGGCAGAAATTTACACAAAGTGGACAGCTTTTGCAGGAAGTTTGTCTGTCTCACCTCTTCTTTTAAATACAGAAGAAGCAAAGACAGATGAGGACAGTGAAAATATACGTATACGTGTATGGGAAAAGCTAAGCAGTGAGTTGACAGATCTTACAGTATTCGATAAGTCAGAGCCAAAGCCTGGTATTCCAGGCGGAATCACATTTACAAAGGAGAACGGATCATGGATGATTCGTTTTTGGCCAGGTCTTTTTGCCGAATACTATGAGTATGAAGCTGAGTATGAAACATATGAAAGAGACAGTAATAATCAGCCTGTTCTGGAAAACAGTCTTTTAAAGTGGATTAAAATTGGAAGTAAGAATGGAGAGATAACAGATAATTTCTTAGAACTGCCAGATGAATTAGAAGGACAAAAGGTTGACGCTGTTGTATTTCATGTAAGAGCCGTCAATAAAGAGGGAACGTCTGAGTGGAGTACTGCGCAGGCGGCAGACGAAAGAATACAGCTGCCAGCTTTGTCATATCATCTGAGGCTTTGCAGCGAAAACACTAGTGTGTCAGATGATAAAGATAAGACAGCCTTGTATGAGATTGTAATTGACAACAAGGATGATTTTACGTCAATTACTGCTGGCGACAGAGAGTTAACAGTGACAGCTGTGTATTCATCAGCCGATTCAGATGAAGAAAAAAGTCAATCATCATCTGTGAAGTTTGGATGGGAAGAGACAGGAAATATTGCAGTTACAAGTGAAGAGGCGATTACTATTAATTGTCGTGTGTCGTGTCAAGGTTATAAGAGCTCTACCTATTCAGAAAAAACATTTGATGTGCTGAGTGCAAATACTGTATGTGAAAACGAAGCGGTATTTGATACTTCATTAAAGCCAGACAGAATGTATTCTGGTTTTAAAAACAAGGATGCAGCTTTGTATCAGATTTTGGCAGGTCATGCACAAAAGAAGAAAATGGAGATTCAAACAGCGTTAGAGGCTGTTGATGAAGAGCTTCAGGTACCGGTTCAGTATCAGGCAGCAATAAAGAAATGCAGCACAGACAAGATGGAGCAGATGCATTTTGATACAGCTGATTGTACTGAAATGACAGTTGTTGCATATCCTGTTACCTTAATGTCAGGTCAGGTTGAGCTTGGTCATATTGTGTGTCAGGCAAATGGAAGCGAAAGTTGGAGTGCGTCAGAGCTTCTTGCAGCGCGAGTGACAAATGATGGAGTGTCTGCTGCGCCAGAAGATCCAGCGTTTTCATCAGGTGACAGTCTGATTCAGTCAGGAAAAGTTATGGATGGCTATGCGATTTTAGCAGAAGATGATGGCTACAGACTTTATTATTCACCTCTTTTGAAAAATAGCGCATTAATTCATCACTCATCATCTGATCAGAGTCTGTACGGTGTTTGGCGCTATGAACTTACTCAAGAAGAAAGCGAAATTACACTTCCTGTATTGATTAGCGTAAATAAAAAGACAACAGATGATGACGAGATTGATGCTTCAAATGGTGCGCTTGTCATGTGGGATGCTGAAAGTGAGAAACCAAAGTATGAGGGTACATCATATGAAGTTAACGTTACAGCTTTATCGAAGACAAACGAGGAGGCGCTTTTACTATCAAAAGAAGAAATAGCTTCAGATGAAGAAACTTCATATTCGTGTCATGTCAGTGTGCCAGAAGATTGTGTAAGCCTGACTGTGCAGGTAAAAAGAGAAGGCATTACAGACAAAAATGGATTTACAATAAGCAGACCATCAACAAGTACACTTTCTGTGCGTATTAAAGAAGACGAATCAGAGCCAGAGACTGAAACAGAAAGTGAATCTGAAAAGCCATCAGAGACTGAGACAGAAAGTGAATCAGAGTCGGAAAGTGAGTCTGAGTCAGAAAGCGAATCTGAATCAGAGACACCGCCAGAGCCAGAACCTCTTGCAGCACCAGAGCTTTTTGTTTCAGATAAAAAGCAGGAATTTTTGTATCCGATTTTTGATCTGGACGAAAATGGAAACTGGAAGGATTCTGGAAGAAAGGCATCTGCATGGCAGGGAAGCATTTATTTTGATGTGGATGCGAATGAAGAAGGATGTGCAGGCTATAAGATCAATGTGCTGTCACTGCTTAAATCAAGGCAAATGACAAGAGATACACTTTTTTATCGCGATGCCTTTTCCTTTGAAATTGTAAAGGATGACAGTCAGGCAGGTTTTTATGTTCGCAGTATGCTTTCAACAAAGTCAGGCGGCTACACGATGGAGCAAAATGATAAACAGGGTGGTCTTATTGGTGTATATGATATGTATACAGACCGTTCAAATGGTATCTATACATATCTTATTCCATATTATGTTTCATGTGAAAGTAAGCAGGAAAAGGTCCTTGTATATGCATGGCTAAAGCAGACAAACACGACAGATGAAAATGGAGATATTCTTTCTGCCAGGTTTGAAGTGTTTGTGACAGATGGAGCAGCACCGCTTGGAGAGGCTTACATAGCAGACTCAGATTGTGCTGTAATGAGTGTGCAGGCACTTGCAGAGACAACGACTGCAGAGGGTGAACAAAAGCAGTGGTTAGATTCAGATGTGACAAGCCTTTATCGAGATAAAGGTACAGATGAATTTAAAAAGACACAGAAAGAAAAAGAAAAGATGGAGGATACTTTTTCTGATGCCAATGTAGAGCAATGTGACAATACAGGCTTTGCATATTGTTTTGCACAAGGAACTGGAATTAGTGAATATCTTGTTCAGACTATGCAGCAGCGTGTTACAAGGGAAGGAAAACAAACATGCACATATCGTTTGCTTCCTGTTTATTGGAAATATGATGCAGATGGTGTTCAAAAGAAATACAGTGTCTATTTACCAGAAGACGGTTATGCAGTGCCTTATACTGAGCAAGTCAATGGAAACGAGCCATATCTTTTATACGATCTTTCCATTTGCTTTGCATCGATGGATGAGATTGGCATAAGTGATTGGTCAAAGATTAGTGCAAGCGCACATGACGGTGATAATAAGACATTTGTACTTTCAAAAAATACAAGCCTTGGTCGTTTGACAGCGCCAAAGTTTACTGGTTTGGCAGGTGAGAAAGAGAAATCGTATACGCTTTTAGATCAAACTAATCAGCCTGTGTCAGAGATATTGGCAAAGACAAATGAAGTTTCCTGGAGCTTAAACAGCGACTGGGAAAAGGCAGCAGGTTTTGATGCGACACTTTTCTTTAATTGTCAAGATGGTGAGACAAAAGAGATTACCTTTTATTGGAGGGCAGAGGATTGGATAAAGGATCCTGCTGCATGGGAAGCATCATATGGAAGCAGTTTGCTGGAAAAACTGACAGTTTGTGAAGCAAAAGAGGAAGAAACTACTGAGGAAAAATCGACAGAAGAAAAATCTATCGAAGAAAGTTCTACCGAAGAGAGTTCTGTCGAGGTTTCTTCAATCGAGGAAACTTCAAGTGAGAAGGCAACAACAGAAAGTGTGTCTAGTGAGCCTTCCACAACTATAGAGGCGACTTCTAAAGAAAGCATATCCTCAGAAGAAACAACGCAGACACAAGAGCAGGAAAGTACAACACCACTGCAAACGCCAGAAGCGACAACACTTTTGCCATCATCAGAAACATCACTGCCAGAGATACAGCAGACGATGGAGGAGGAATCACCAGCACCAGAGCAAGAGGCAAAGATTGAACGAAGGAATGTCATTTTGCGCGCAGCAGCACCAAGCTTAAAATCGTTTTTATTTGAGGTAAAAGCTGTGCTTACGATAACATCCACTGTTCTTGCAGACGGAAGTACACAATATCAGTTTACACTGACAGTTCCAAAGGAAGTGCCAGATGGATACACAGATGCAGAACAAAATAAACTGCAGCTGATGCAGCTTGATCATGTGGAGACAGCAGTTGTACTGCAGGATGAGGACAGCCCATATTATGGACAGATTGATGTAGAAATAATCAGCGAATAAATTAGAAAAAGCTCTCCTAGCTTCAAAATAAGCTAGAGGAGCTTTTTTCTAATTTTACTTTGTCTTTTCCTGAATTTTGGCATGTTCGCGCTCGGCATGCTCTGTCTGGCGTTCCATTTTTAGTTCCCAATGGATCAGGAATGTTAAAAGCGCACGCAGTACAATTACGGCTCCAAGAATACTCAGTTCCTCAATT
>ENA-ORTU01004608-ORTU01004608.1-human-gut-metagenome-genome-assembly--contig:-NODE-4608-length-10426-cov-2.303057_pt1 | contig 10426 bp, 5 predicted proteins | sample MGYA00241910_ERZ509184 | MGnify/ENA primary metagenome ERZ509184 (study PRJEB26280, sample SAMEA2338847) | human gut metagenome | biome: human gut; feature: human-associated habitat; material: faeces...
TGTGCTATGTTCCGGTAATGCTTTCTTTTCTGTATCAGACCCGCAGCATGCATGACGGAGCTTATCTGGTATGGCTGATCTTTTTAAGCTCCTGGGGCTGTGACACCAGTGCCTACTGTGTAGGAATGCTTCTTGGAAAACATAAGCTGGCGCCTGTATTAAGCCCGAAAAAGTCCATTGAAGGGGCTGTAGGCGGTGTAGTTGGTTCTGCACTGTTAGGCCTTGCTTATGGCGCTTATTTTGGTCATAATATGGAAGAAGTGGCAAATCCCATGGTTGCCTGCGCCATTGCCTGCGCTATTGCGGCAGTTATCTCACAGATCGGAGATCTGGCAGCGTCTGCTATTAAGAGAAACCACAATATTAAAGATTATGGCCATCTGATCCCGGGACACGGAGGTATCCTGGATCGTTTTGACAGTATGATATTTACAGCTCCTGCTATTTATTTTGCAGTTACTTTTTTAAGATAGTAAGATAGGCAATTTAAATTAAAAGGAGCAGCATGATTTTAAGCATTTCCTTTACAAAGGGAGAATAATTATGGTAAAGAACATATCAATCCTGGGTTCAACCGGTTCCATCGGAACCCAGACATTAGAGGTAGTAAGATACAATAAAGATATTAAGGTAACGGCTCTGGCAGCCGGTTCCAATGTGGATTTGATCGAAAAACAGATCCGCGAATTTAAGCCGGAGATCGCCTGCCTGTGGAGTGAAGAAAAGGCAAAAGAACTGAAAGAAAGGGTAAAAGATCTGGATGTGAAGATCCTTTCCGGTATGGAGGGCCTGATCGCTGTTGCAACAGAGCCAAAGGCGGAGATCGTAGTTACCGCAGTAGTGGGAATGATCGGTATCCGGCCTACCATCGCTGCCATGGAAGCAGGAAAAGATATTGCTCTGGCAAATAAGGAGACACTGGTCACAGCCGGTCACATTATCATGCCGTTGGCAAAGAAAATGGGTGTGAAGATCCTTCCGGTAGACTCCGAACATTCCGCGATCTTCCAGTGCCTTCAGGGAGCAGCCGGAAATAAGATCCATAAGATCCTTCTGACTGCTTCCGGAGGTCCTTTCAGAGGATGGAAAAGAGAACAGCTGGAAAAAGTCCAGATGGAAGATGCCTTAAAGCATCCAAACTGGTCTATGGGCCACAAGATCACCATCGACTCCTCTACTATGGTCAATAAGGGCTTGGAAGTAATGGAAGCCGGCTGGCTGTTTGGTGTATCCTTAGATCAGATCCAGGTAGTGATCCAGCCTGCAAGTATTATCCATTCCATGATCGAGTATGAAGATGGAGCAGTGATCGCCCAGCTAGGTACACCGGATATGAAACTGCCGATCCAGTATGCATTATACTATCCGGAAAGACGTTTCCTTCCAGGGGACAGACTGGACTTTACAAAGCTTCGTGAGATCACCTTTGATGTACCGGATCCGGAAACATTTAAGGGATTAAAACTGGCATACCAGGCAGGAAAGACAGGCGGAAGTATGCCAACTGTATTTAATGCAGCCAATGAGCTGGCAGTAAGTCTGTTTTTAAAGAAAAAGATCCCGTATCTGACCATTCCGGACATGATCCAGGCATCCATGGAGCATCATAAGAAGGTTGATGCACCGGATGTAGATCAGATCCTGGCAGCGGAAGCAGAAACTTATGACTTTATCCATTCAAAGTGGAATATTTAAGTTAAACGGATATGTCACCTGGCGGTGATATTACCATAAATGAAAACAGGAAAGGATGAATGAAATCCTATGAATATTGTACTGGCAGTGCTGATCCTTGGGGGAATCATCCTGTTCCATGAACTTGGACATTTTATATTCGCAAAATTAAGCGGGATTGAAGTGACGGAATTTTCCTTAGGGATGGGACCGAGGCTTTTAAGTTTTGTAAAAGGCGAAACGAGATATTCTTTAAAACTTCTGCCTTTTGGCGGTTCCTGCGCCATGTTAGGAGAAGATGAGGATGCAGAAGGGGACAGGGCTTTTAATAACAAACCTGTATTTAACCGTATTGCCGTGGTTTTTGGAGGCCCTTTATTTAATTTCATTCTGGCTTTCCTGTTATCCCTTGTTATCGTAGGCTGTGCCGGTGGCTTTTATGAGCCGGTGGTCATGGGTGTGGAAGAAGGGTACCCGGCTGAGCAGGCGGGGATCCTTACAGGAGATGTGATCATAAAAGTAGACCACAGAGCGGTCCATTCTTACCGGGATCTTTCACCTTATCTTACAGCCCATCCTCATCAGGATGTGACCATTACCTGGAAACATACAGATGAAAATGGGAAAACAGAGAAGAGATCGGCAAAGATCACTCCGGTTTATAACGATAAGACAGGGCAGTCCATGATCGGTGTGCGGTTTGAGGCAAAACTTCAGAAGATCACAAATCCGGTGCAGCTGCTGGTGCAGTCGGTTTATGAGGTGGAACACTGGATCTACTATGTATTTGACAGTTTTCATATGATATTTGCCGGCAGAGTAAGCGCAGATGATATCAGTGGCCCTGTAGGGATCGTTACTACCATTGACCAGACGGTGGAGCAGGCAGCACCTGCAGGAAATACAGTGGTTGCCATGGTACTTGTGAATTTTGCCATTCTTTTAAGCGCAAACCTGGGTGTGATGAACCTGCTTCCACTTCCTGCACTGGATGGCGGACGTCTGGTATTTCTGATCATCGAGGCTATACGCAGAAAGCCTATTGACCGTGAAAAAGAGGGAATGGTCCATGCTGCCGGTATGTTTTTACTGCTGGCACTTATGGTATTTATCATGTTTAATGATGTAAGAAAATTATTATAAAAGTGCTGCCTCCAGGCGGCATGCAATCGGAGATTAAGAATAAAGAGGAAAGAAACATGAGCAGAAAGGATACAAAAGTTGTTCATATTGGTGACCGGGTGATCGGCGGGGGAAATCCCATCCTCATCCAGTCTATGTGTAATACAAAAACAGAAGATGTAAAGGCAACGGTAGCACAGATCTTAAGCCTGGAAAAAGCAGGCTGCGATATTATCCGTGTGGCAGTACCTACCATGAAGGCGGCAGAAGCCCTTAAGGATATTAAAAAAGAGATCCACATCCCGTTAGTGGCAGATATCCATTTTGACTACCGTCTGGCGATTGCAGCTATGGAAAACGGAGCTGACAAGATCCGTATCAATCCAGGTAATATTGGAAGTACAGACCGCGTAAAAGCAGTAGTAGACCGTGCGAAAGCAGGAAATATCCCTATTCGTGTAGGTGTAAACAGCGGATCTCTTGAGAAAGATCTGGTGGAAAAATACGGTGGTGTAACAGCTGAAGGTATCGTAGAAAGTGCTTTGGATAAAGTACATCTTATTGAGGATATGGGCTATGACAATCTGGTCATCAGTATCAAATCTTCCGATGTATTAATGTGTGTGAAAGCACATGAACTGATCACTTCCAGAACCGATCATCCTCTTCACGTAGGTATTACAGAAGCCGGAACTTTATTTTCCGGAAATATCAAATCTGCTGTGGGGCTGGGTATCATCTTATATCAGGGCATCGGAGATACCATCCGCGTTTCCCTTACAGGTGATCCAATCGAGGAGATCAAGTCTGCCCGTCAGATCCTTAAAACTCTGGGACTTAGAAAAGGCGGCGTAGAAGTGGTTTCATGTCCAACCTGCGGCCGTACCCGTATTGACCTGATCCATCTTGCAAACCAGGTAGAGACCATGGTTTCCGGCATGGAAGGCTTAGACGGTGTTAAAGTAGCTGTTATGGGCTGCGTAGTCAATGGACCTGGCGAAGCAAGGGAAGCTGATATTGGCATTGCAGGCGGCGTAGGTGAAGGTCTGATCATCAAAAAAGGTGAGATCTTACGAAAAGTACCGGAAGAAGATCTGTTAGACTCCCTTCGCAGTGAACTGGAAGCAATGGCAGAAGCAAGAAAGAAGTAATCTGAATGGCAAAAGGTTTTTTAGAAGTATTTCCAACCCTTAATATTGCAGAGCCTTTAAAGGAGCTTTTAGCAATGGCAGAAGTAGAAAAAGTTACTTCTGCCAGAGATAGAAGCTCTATTCGTGTTTATATGAAAAGCACAAGGCTGATCCATAAACAAAATATCTATGATCTGGAGCGGGGCATCAAAGACCAGCTGTTCCCGGATAAACAGATCACCATTAAGATACAGGAAAAATACAGACTGTCTGGTCAGTACACACCGGAAAAGCTTTTAAAAATGTATAAGGACAGTCTGCTGCTGGAATTAAAGCATTACAGCATCGTAGAATACAGTATGTTCCGCAAAGCCCAGATCGTCTTTGAAGATGAAGGAAAAATGGTGCTGACTGTAGAAGATACCATGGTCAACCGGGACAAGACCAATGAGTTAAAGCGGGTTTTGGAAAAGGTATTTAATGAACGGTGCGGTCTGCCGGTAGAAGTAGCGTTTCAGTACATTCCGCCAAAGGAAAATGACCGTAGAAAGCAGATCGAGCTGAAGTTAGAGAGAGAAGCACAGGCTATTTACTGGCAAAATCATAAGGATGAGTTAGAAAATGTAAGTGGTGGAGAAAATATCTCGCAGACAGTTGCAAAGAGCGATAATGGTGAGAAAAAAACTCATAATAGTAATGCTGCTATTATGGATATTCCTATGCCGGAGGCAGCTCCATGGGACGCTCTTATGGATCAGGCAGCTTCCGGAAATGTTCCTGGCAATGATGAGACTATTTCTCCTGTATCAGATGGCATAAAACCAGTAGATGCAGGAAAAACAGCTGCTGCAAAACCACAGTCAGGCGGAAAAACGGAAAAACCTCAGCTTAACAAAGGCAGAAAAGGCTGGGGAAGAGATAAAGACTCCGGCTTTGGAGAAGACAGGAAGTTTTCTGTTAAACGTTCCAATAATCCGGATGTACTTTACGGCCGTGATTTTGAAGATGACTTTATGGAGATTGAGAAGATCGACGGAGAGATCGGAGAAGTTACTTTACGTGGACAGATCTTAACCTGTGAAAGCCGCGAGCTAAGAAGCGGTAAATTCATTCTTACCTTTGATGTGACAGACTTTACAGATACCATTACAGCTAAAATGTTCATCCGTCCGGAAATCTTCAATGAAGTAAAGGACATGATCAAAACGGGCATGTTCATTAAGATCAAAGGTGTTACCACCATTGATAAGTTTGACGGAGAACTGACATTAGGCTCTATTGTAGGTATTAAAAAGGCCGATGACTTTACCACCAAGCGTATGGACAACAGCCTGGAAAAACGTGTGGAACTGCACTGCCATACAAAAATGAGCGATATGGATGGTGTTTCTGAGGTAAAGAGCATCATCAAGCGGGCGAAAAAATGGGGTATGTCCTCCATTGCTGTTACGGACCACGGCTGCGTTCAGGCCTTCCCTGATGCAAACCATGCATTGGATAAAGGGGATACCTTTAAGATCTTGTATGGTGTGGAAGGCTATCTGGTAGATGATACCAAGCAGCTGGTAGAAAATTCCAAGGGACAGACTTTTGCAGATACCTATGTTGTTTTCGATATTGAGACCACAGGTTTCAGCCCTGTAAAGAACCGGATCATTGAGATCGGTGCTGTAAAAGTAGTAGACGGTGTGATCACGGACAAGTTTTCTACTTTCGTAAACCCGGATGTGCCGATTCCATTTGATATTGAAAAGCTGACCAGCATCAATGACGCTATGGTACTGCCATATCCGAAGATCGATGTGATATTACCTCAGTTTCTGGAATTTGTGGGAGACGCAGTACTGGTAGCCCACAATGCAGGTTTTGATGTTGGTTTTATTGGTCATTATGCAGAAGCGCTGGGACTGCCATTTTCACCAACAGTACTGGATACGGTATCTCTGGCCCGCCTTCTTCTGCCAAACTTAAACCGTTTTAAGCTGGATACAGTAGCGAAAGCTTTAAATATTTCCCTGGAAAATCATCACCGGGCAGTAGATGATGCAGGAGCTACAGCGGAGATTTTCGCAGCTTTTGTAAAGATGCTGCGGGATCGGGATATTGAAGATCTGGACCACTTAAATGAATTAAGTACCATGGATGCCCAGACCATTATGAAACTGCCTACCAACCATGTGATCATCCTGGCAAAAAATGACCTGGGACGTATCAACCTGTACCGTCTGGTCAGCTGGTCCCATTTGGATTATTATTCCAGACGTCCCCGTATCCCAAAGAGCGTTCTGGACAAGTACAGAGAAGGTCTGCTGATCGGTTCTGCCTGCGAGGCGGGAGAATTATATCAGGCCCTTCTTCGCGGGGCTCCCGATGCGGAGATTGCCAGACTGGTAAATTTCTACGATTATCTGGAGATCCAGCCTTTGGGAAACAATGCGTTTATGCTCCGGGATGAAAAAAGTACAGTTAAGACAGAAGAAGACTTGATCGAGATCAATAAAAAGATCGTAGATCTGGGAACCCAGTTTGGTAAGCTGGTGTGCGCTACCTGTGACGTTCATTTCCTGGATCCCCAGGATGAGGTTTACCGGCGTATCATCATGGCTGGTCAGGGATTTAAAGACTCCGATGACCAGGCGCCGCTATATCTGCGTACAACAGAAGAGATGTTAGAAGAGTTTGCTTATCTGGGACCGGATAAGGCATACGAGGTAGTCGTTACCAATACCCGTAAGATTTCTGATATGTGCGAAAAAATTGCGCCGGTGCGTCCGGACAAGTGCCCGCCTGTTATCCCAGACTCTGATAAGACCTTAACAAAGATCTGTTATGACCGCGCTCATGAGATGTATGGTGAAGATCTTCCAAAGATCGTAGTAGACCGTCTGGAGCGTGAGCTTCATTCCATTATCACCAATGGATTTGCGGTTATGTATATCATTGCCCAGAAGCTGGTTTGGAAATCTAATGAAGACGGCTATCTGGTAGGTTCCCGAGGTTCTGTAGGTTCCTCCTTTGTGGCAACCATGTCCGGTATTACAGAGGTAAATCCGCTAAGTCCTCATTATCATTGTCCAAAGTGCCGTTACTATGATTTTGACTCTGAAGAAGTGCGTAAGTTCTCCGGTATGGCGGGCTGCGATATGCCGGATAAAAAATGCCCGGTATGCGGAACACCTCTGGAAAAAGACGGGTTTGATATCCCATTTGAGACTTTCCTTGGATTTAAGGGAGATAAGGAGCCTGATATCGACTTAAACTTCTCCGGTGAGTACCAGAGTGAGGCCCATGACTATACGGAGGTTATTTTCGGTAAGGGCCAGACTTTCCGTGCAGGAACCATTGGTACACTGGCGGATAAAACGGCTTTCGGTTATGTAAAGAAATATTATGAGGAAAGGGGAACCAGGAAGCGAAACTGCGAGATCAACCGTATTGTTCAGGGCTGTGTAGGCGTGCGCCGTACCACCGGCCAGCATCCGGGAGGTATCATTGTACTGCCTTTAGGTGAAGAGATCTATTCCTTTACACCGGTACAGCACCCGGCAAACGATATGACTACATCCACAGTTACCACACACTTTGATTACCATTCCATTGACCACAACCTGTTAAAACTGGATATTCTTGGACACGATGATCCTACCATGATCCGTATGCTGCAGGACCTGATCGGTCTGGACCCGGTTAAGGATATTCCTCTGGACAGCCCGGAGGTTATGAGCCTGTTTCAGAATACCTCTGCACTGGGGATCACGCCGGATGATATCGGTGGCTGTCCTTTAGGAGCTCTTGGTGTGCCGGAGTTTGGTACGGACTTTGCTATGCAGATGCTTCTGGATACCAAACCAAAGTATTTCTCTGACCTGGTGCGTATTGCCGGTCTGGCACATGGTACGGACGTTTGGCTGGGAAATGCCCAGACGTTGATCCAGGAAGGAAAAGCTACTATTCAGACAGCGATCTGTACCCGAGATGATATTATGATCTATCTGATCGCCCAGGGAATGGAACAGGGACTTTCCTTCACCATCATGGAGAGCGTGCGAAAAGGTAAAGGTTTAAAGCCGGAGTGGGAAGAAGATATGAAGGCGCATGGTGTGCCTGACTGGTACATCTGGTCCTGTAAAAAGATCAAGTACATGTTCCCAAAAGCACATGCGGCAGCCTATGTTATGATGGCGTGGCGTATTGCCTACTGTAAGATCTTTTATCCACTGGCTTACTATGCGGCCTTTTTCAGTATCCGCGCCAGCGCCTTTTCCTATGAGATCATGTGTCAGGGAAGAGATAAACTGGAATATTATCTGGCAGATTATAAAAAACGTTCCGATACTCTTTCTAAAAAGGAGCAGGATACCCTGCGTGACATGCGTATTGTCCAGGAAATGTACGCAAGGGGCTTTGATTTTATGCCAATTGATATTTATAAGGCAAAAGCAAGACATTTCCAGATCATTGACGGTAAGCTGATGCCTTCTTTAAGCAGTATTGACGGTTTAGGTGAAAAAGCGGCAGAAGCAGTGGTAGATGCAGTAAAAGACGGTCCGTTCCTGTCAGTAGAAGATTTCTCCAGCCGTACCAAGGTAAATGGAACTATCTGTTCCCTGATGTCAGACCTTGGACTGCTTAAAGACCTTCCTCAGTCTAATCAGTTAAATTTATTTGAGCTGATGTAGGAGATTATGTAAGAGATTATGCATAGTAGTCTGGTATCATAAAATTGACTTATAAAAGAATTTATGGTATATTTTTGAAAGAGTTTTTTCACATGTGGAGTGTGGAAAAACTCTTTCTTGCGCTTTAGGGGCAAATTGACGCACCAAAGTGTTAAAGTGTATGCGCTGGAAAAAAATGAAAACAGCGTAAATCAAAGTAGATGGGGGTTTATACTTTCAATGGAACGTGAAAAATTTTCTTCCAGACTTGGCTTTATCCTGATCTCAGCAGGCTGTGCCATTGGTCTGGGCAATGTGTGGAGATTTCCTTACATTGTAGGAGCTTACGGTGGAGCTGCCTTTGTACTGATCTATCTGGCATTTCTCCTGATCCTTGGTCTTCCTATTGTAGTAATGGAATTTGCTGTAGGACGCGCCAGCAAGCGCAGTGCAGCCCTTTCTTTTAACATGCTGGAGCCGAAAGGTACAAAATGGCATCTGACCCGCTATGCAGCTATGGCAGGAAACTACATGCTGATGATGTTTTATACCACGGTAGCAGGATGGATGATCTATTACTTCATCAAAATGCTTCGTGGGGATTTTACAGGACTTGACTCCGATGCAGTAGCAGGAGAGTTTACCAACATGCTTGGAAATCCTGCATTAATGACTGGATTTATGATCTTTGTTGTAGTTCTCTGTTTTGGTATCTGTGCCCAGGGTCTGGTTGCAGGTGTAGAGCGTATTACAAAAGTAATGATGGTCTGCCTGTTATTCCTTATGATGGCACTGGCTGTCCACTCCATGGTATTAAAGGGCGGTGCTCCAGGTCTGGAGTTTTACTTAAAACCTGATTTTGGAAAAATGGTAGATGCAGGACTAGGAAATTCCATTTTTGCGGCTATGGGACAGTCCTTCTTTACATTAAGTATCGGTATTGGCGCTATGTCTATTTTCGGAAGTTATATTGGAAAAGAACGCCGTCTGACCGGCGAAGCCATCAGTATCACCATTCTGGATACACTGGTTGCATTTATGGCTGGTCTGATCATTTTCCCGGCATGTTTTGCATATGGAGTTGAGCCAACTTCCGGTCCATCCCTGATCTTTATCACGTTGCCAAATGTATTTAACCATATGGCATGGGGCAGACTTTGGGGAACTTTATTCTTTGTATTTATGTCCTTTGCGGCTCTTTCAACTGTAATTGCCGTATTTCAGAACATTATTTCTTTTGCAACAGACCTTACCGGCTGTTCTGTAAAGAAAGCAGTAGCATGGAATGTAATAGTAGTGATCATCCTGTCTCTTCCATGTGTATTTGGATTTAATATCTGGAGCAGCTTCCAGCCATTGGGAGCAGGTTCTAATATCCAGGATCTTGAGGACTTTATCCTCAGTGATAACCTGCTGCCTATTGGAAGTCTTCTGTATCTGCTGTTCTGCACCAGCCGTTATGGATGGGGCTTTGAAAAGTTCCTGGCAGAAGCAAATGAGGGATCTGGCATTAAGTTCCCAAGATGGGCACGTTTTTACGTAAGCTACATCCTTCCGCTGATCGTGATCTTTATCCTGGCTCAGGGATATATTGCAAAATTCTTTTAAATTAGAAGCAGTTAAGATCAGTGAAAAATGTAGGAAACACAGGGGTTGGTACAGGAAAACAGCAGTGCTGACCCCTGTTTGATCATTATTTTTCTAGTTGTCTAAAAAAAATTAAAAATTTTGAAAATTTATAGTTGACAATTGGAAGAATGTGTATTATACTGTGTAACGTAATCGAGATCGAGGCGTGGCTCAGTTTGGTAGAGCGCTGCGTTCGGGACGCAGAGGTCGCGT
>ENA-ORTU01004612-ORTU01004612.1-human-gut-metagenome-genome-assembly--contig:-NODE-4612-length-10422-cov-2.011286_pt1 | contig 10422 bp, 9 predicted proteins | sample MGYA00241910_ERZ509184 | MGnify/ENA primary metagenome ERZ509184 (study PRJEB26280, sample SAMEA2338847) | human gut metagenome | biome: human gut; feature: human-associated habitat; material: faeces...
TCGGTGTCACCGTCTCAATACGACCATTTAAATTGCGCGGCATCATATCCGCACTACCCATGTACATCTTCATGTTGCCGTTGTTGCCAAAACAGTAGACACGAGCGTGCTCAAGGTAGCGACCCACAATGGAGCGCACCGTGATCGTCTCCGAGACTCCTTGAATCCCCGGACGCAAGCAGCAGATCCCACGCACAATACAGTCGATCTTCACCCCAGCTTGGCTCGCACGATACATCGCACGAATCACCTTCGGGTCCACCAACTGATTGAGCTTAAAGAGGATGTAGCCGTTGCCATGCTTCTTGTGGCTTTCAATTTCCGCATCAATCGCGGCAATCATGTTGTCGCGCATATTGACGGGCGAAACCCAGAGACTGCGATAGTGGTCCACCACGCCGCAACCCGTCATCACGTTAAAGAGCTCCTGCACATCGTCGCAAATTTCGCGGTTCGAAGTAAAGAGCCCCAAGTCGGTGTAGATCTTGGCCGAGCCCGCATTGTAGTTACCCGTGCCGATATGCACAAAGCGCTCAAGGTTCTTTTCCCCACGACGAATCACGAAAGCGAGCTTTGCGTGAATCTTCAAATTCGGGAACCCGTAGACCACATTCACCCCAGCAGCTTCTAAGTTTTCCGCCCAGTTGATATTGCGTTCTTCGTCAAAGCGAGCCTTTAATTCCACAACGGCCGTCACCTGCTTGCCGCAACGGCGTGCGCCAAGAAGCGCCTGCACGATCGGGGAATTCGACCCACAGCGGTAAAGCGTCTGTTTAATCGCCACCACTTTCGGGTCACGCGAGGCGCGCTGCAAGAATTCCACCGTTCCATCAAAGGATTCATAAGGATGGTAGAGAAGGAGATCCTTCTCAAGGAGCGTCCCAAACAAATCCCCTTCTGCCTGGAAGGGTGGTGGCAGGCGAGAAGCCACGGGCGGATACTTCAAATCATCACGGTCAAGGCCAGAGATTTGAATAAAGTCCGAGGGGCTAAAGGGCAAACGTGTACGCATAATTTGCGTTTGCGTCACGTTCAAATTCTTGATCAAGAATTCCTGCAGACGACGGCTCATGCCGTATTCAATCTGCAAGCGCACCACAGAGCCAAAGCGGCGCTGTTCCACATAGTCGCGCACCGCGGCCAAGAGGTCATCGGCCTCGTCTTCTTCAATTTCGCCGTTCGTGTTACGAATAATACGGAAGAGCCCCGTGGACTTAATTTCGTAGCCAGGGAACAAGCGATCGAGACGCGCCACAATCAAGTCTTCCAAGCACAAAATGCGAGAGCCTTCTGGGCGAGTGGAAAGTGTGGGGTTAGTGCCCTGACGTCCAAAGTAGAGAAAGCGTGGCAAATTGTTCGGGCATTTCAGACGTGCAAAGCGCGTGAGCCCCGCCACCGAAGGATGCGTCCCCGTTAATTCAATCACGAAGTTAATACTCGTATTGGAAATGAGCGGGAACGGATGTCCTGCGTCAACGGACTGAGGCGTTAACGTGGGGAACACTTCATGCTCAAAGAAGTCGTCCGCAAGAGCTTGCTCTTTAGCGCTCAGCGCCTTGTAAGTAACGAGTTCAATCCCTTCTTTTTTCAAAGCCGGGAGCAACTCCGTAACCCACAAATTTTCTGCATCATCGAGCATCTTCTGCGTAATGTCGCGAATCTGCTTTAGGAGCTGTGCGGCGGTGAGGCCGTCAGCAGCTGTGGAGGTGACGCCACAACGAGCTTGCTGCTGCAAGTTCTTCACGCGCACCATATAGAATTCATCGAGGTTGTTGAAAAAGATCGAGAAGAATTTAAGGCGCTCTAAGAGTGGCACGGACTTATCCGCCGCCGTTTCCATCACCTTCTGGTCAAAGGTAAGCCAACTGATTTCTCGGTTGGTATAAAGGCGAGGCTCTGTCAGATCGATACTCGATGTTGGGGTAGTTGTCGTATTTTTGGATGACATTCAGCACTCCTCTGTTATTGTCGTCGTTAATACCATTTTAGGCGCAACAAGGCATTTTCGAGCGAGAAAATCACGCTTTCTGGGTAATTTTTGGAGATTTTGGCGTTGGGAATTTCCCTTACATTAAAGCGCCAAGAGGCGTATTTTTTCTCCTCTCCCCCTCTTCTTTTGCGCGTTTTGCTTTCGCCTTGCAACGCTTTTTGACAGAGTTCCGTGAAGCAACCCGCTTTGAAATGCGCCACAATAGTTAAATCAAACCTCAGAATTGTCCGCACGAATTCTTCCGCGCCCCTTTTCAAAGTGAAATGCTATGGTGAATATGAAAAAAATCGATGCTGCTCTTCTTCGTCGCTACTCTCGGGCGCTATTGGCCTTAGGACTCCTCGGGGTCATGTCCGCGCCAGGTGCGATGGCCGCCCCTGCTGAAGATCCGATCGATGCGGTCATTCAAGAAAAAGGACTGGCCACAGATGACGAAAAGGATGTGGCTGCGCCCAGCACTCCCACGCAAGAGAACGCAAACGATGTGCCTGATGTGGTTGACCCGGATGACGCGCTCAAAGCGCTCATTGAAGGCGAAGCGCCTAGCGACACAACTGAACATAAAACACTCGAAACCGTCAATACTCCCGCGCCCACTGAAGACGCGAAACCCACGGTAGAGAAAGACGGCGTGGAAACCGTTCCCGTCGCGCCCGAAGGCAAAGCCACCGAAGCGCCTAAGGCTGAAAGTAAAGCAGACGTCAAGGCTGAAGTAAAAGCGGAAAAGACAGAGGCTAAGCCCAAAGTGGAAAAGGATTACGGCGAAGATAATCCTAATCCTGAAGCCAAGGCTGCTGCCATGTGGAGCGCCCAAGTTGTCGAGAAAACACAGCCCAAGATGCCGCCCGAATTAGGTGCTATTCCTGCTTTTTTAGGGATCACTCCTTACCAAACGACGAAGGCCGATATTGAAGCGCGCTTTAAAGAAAACGCCTTTTATTCTGATGATGCACCGCTCGGTCCCCGCCACGTGGTGACGGGAGACGATTTTGGGTTAGGTGCGCAGACGCTTTTGATTGGCTACACGGTCGACAGAATTGTCTCTGACCTTTATCTACAAATTCCAGCCGACAAAGTGAAATACGCCGAAAGTGAGCTCAAAGGCCTGACGGCCAAAATGGATCCCGAGGGTCTCTGGACCAAAGTGCGCCAAGATTTGGTTTGGCGTGCCCCAGCCGCCGAGCTTGAACTTTCGCGCGACCCAGAAGGTGGCGTCACGATTCTTTATGGTGCTGTTGCGCGCCAAGCCTGGGAGACGCGTCAATGGTTAGACGCGGATCCTAACGCTCGCTACCCGCGCTTTTCTGGTCTTTTGATTGGGCACACGATGCTCCCAGAGTTGCAGACTTGGGCCGCCTCGCGCTCTGACTGCCGTTTAGGCACGCCCGCGATTTATCCCAACGGGAGCTTTGCACTTACGCTCACTGGCGCTTGCTTTGGTCTGCCTCACGAAGTGCGTAGTGACCTGTGGTTTGATGCCGACTCGCACCGCTTAGTGCGCCTCATTGTGAATACCAAGGCGAGCGCTGAAGAGCTCGAACCCGTCGAAGCGGCACTTGCAAAACGCTATAAGGCCACTTCAGAAATTGGCGCTTATCAAACAGGCGAGTCCCCTGCTCGTAACGTCTGGATGCCACGCGTTAGGATTGCGCCAGCAGAAGGACGCTTGGAATTTGATGTGCCAATTGATGGCATTACGAGTGTGAAAACCAATTGGGAAGCGCTTCAAGCAGCCGAAGCTGCTCGCAAGGCAGAAGCCAAGCGCATTGATCAGCTCTTTGACTAAAAAGCAAAATGGGTGGCAATGCCACCCATTTTCGTTAGAAAACTTTTTTGACTACACATCCACATTATAGCCCGCACGACGTGCGGCAAGGAGCGCTTCGGTGCGATTCGTTGCGCCAAAAGCGCGGTAAATCGCAGAGACGTGGGTTTTCACCGTCCCCTCAGAGAGGTTCAAGTCTAAGCAGATACGCTTGATCGGAGCGCCTTTCGCAAGATGCTGGAGCACATCGCGCTGGCGTTCTGTCAGATGCACTTCTGGCGTCTGAGGACGCAAGCGTTCTGTGGTTTCTTGGAAAAGTCCTTCACGCTGACCATCGCTTAAAAGCTTCGTCGGGATAAAGACGCCCCCTTTCAACACAAAGTCAATCGCGGTAGAAAGCATTTCTGGGTCAAAGCTCTTGGGGACAAAACCTGCAGCGCCCAGCTGCAAGACGCGCATGATGCTGGTGCGATCGGTCGAACCTGAGAGATCAAGAATTTTCAGCAACGGTTGACGGCGAACAATCTCTTCCATCAACTCAGTCGCCTGCACGCCAGGAAGACCTAAATCCAAAATCAACAGATCAGTATTGTCGCCCTCTTCGTCGATCACCTTGAGTGCATCGCTCGAAGACGACGCCGTGAAGACTTTGGCGTTTTCATCCTTATCTTCAAGCAACATCGACACGGCCGAGGTGACCAGTGCGTGATCGTCCACAATGATGTACTGCATAATCTTCTCCCAAAGAAGGCGTGCGTTGCGCCTTGCTAAATTGTCTAAATTCTGTCTATTTTATCGCTCGCTCAAACGTTTGACAAACCTGAGCCTTAAGCGCCTATCTTTTCGCTTGTCTTTTCGTTTGGCAGGAGTGCCAATAGGTCGCTCTCGTCCACTGGCTTTTGAAGGACCGCCGGGAAGCGCATATCGCCCGTTGCCCCTGAGTCTTCCAATTCTTCCCAACGCGTTTCAATTAAGTCTCGCGCCACTGCCGTGAGAAGGACATTCACTGGCGCGTGTTCATCGTCCGCCACCATATGGTGCACTTTGGCAAGCACTTCGAACCCGTCCGCAACGTCTTCCCCTAAGTTAAAGTCGGTGATAAAGAGTTCGACCTTTTCAATTTCAGCTTCGACCCAACTAAAGAAAGCCTCGTCTGGCGCATGGAAAATCTGCACACTCGCGCCCCACCCTCGCATCATCTCACCAATGGCATTAGCGACCATGGTGTTGTCTTCAAGAAGGAGCACAGTCCCGTGCCACGAAGGACGCAGTGCACGCTTCGTTGCGCCACTTTGATTGCGTTTTTCATCGAGCGTTTCATGCTTTGCAAAGGTGAGTCGGAAAACGCTCCCTCGCCCTGGTTTAGAGCCCACAGAGAGCTTGGCATCGAGCTGCCCCGCAATCCCCTTCACAATCGAGAGCCCAAGACCAAAACCACCGCTAGGCTGTTGCTTTCCAGCGGAGCCTCGGTAGAACGTTTCAAAAAGACGTGTTTTATCTTCTGCGCTCAAGCCTGGACCACTGTCATAAACGCCAATCGTAATGTCCCCGTTACCCAGACGGCGTGCCCCAATCACGATTTCAGGAACGCGTGCTTTTGCAGCGTCAGAATACGCAATGGCGTTACTCACCAGGTTTTTAAGCGCTCGTTTGAGCATCAAACGATCCGTGGTGATCGAGACAGGCACGGAAGCAAAACGCACTGAGAGGCCACGCTTTTCAGCAATGGGTCGGCACTCTTGAACGAGCTCTTCTAAGAATTCAGGAAGCGCAATCACTTCGGGGTGCAAATCTAAGCGACCAAATTCCATTCGCGTGACGGTTAACACCTGCTCGACCAACGTGGAAATCGATTCGCTGGTGTGCACCAACTCTTCCACAATGGGCGCGGTGGCAGGCGTGGAGCGGCGGCGCAGAAGATCCAGGTAAATCCCCATTGCCTGTAGAGGCTGGCGAATATCGTGATTAGCCGCCGCAAAAAAGCGCGAACGACGTTCACTTAAATGCTCGGCCTGACGGCGCGCTTTCTCTGACTGGTTCACTTCCACCTTGAGGCGCTCTACCAGACGGCGGTTTTTATCGTCCGTCAAAATCGAGGCGAGCACCATTTCGTTCAATTTGCGCCCAGAATAAAGAATAAAAGCGCAACTCACGATCATCACGAGCACCATCAGCGCTTCACTAATCCCAAACTGCACCGCGAAGGTCACCATCAAAGGAATGAGCGAGAGAAGCGTAAATCCCGTGAGCGACGGGAGCCAGCAAGAGTACACAGGCCAACTAGCAAAGGTCACCGCAACCACGACGGCGACAGTGACGACTTGTGAGATCCCAGAGAGCGGGAGCATGAGCGAAGGGCCCGCGACCCCCCAAATAATCCCAGCGGCAATCGCAAGCGCTGTCCAGCGACGCACCCAAATACGAATGCGCGCTACACGATCGCGGTCTTGCCAAAAGTAGCGCACGTAACGAAGCGCAAAGTAAATCTGCGCAAGTCCAAAGGCGTACCAAACGAGAAGAAACACGCGGCTTACTTCACTTTGCCAGAAAGTGGCCACCAAGCTCGTCATCCCGGCAAACTGCGCGAGCAGTGCCACGGGGTGGAGTTTGAGCGAGGTGAGAATCATCTTACTGATCATGCGCCCCGTCATATGCGAGGCAGAAGGGCGAAACACCGCGCGATAGGCTCGTTTCCAGAAGCTCTCAGACATGACGAGGCTCCTCATTCGCTAAACGCAGGGCGACACGCTCCCCTTCTCGCATTAAGCGTACACGCGCACCCACCGGAAGCGAGACTTTACTGTGCGTGTGCCCAAAGGGAAGCCCCGTGATAATGGGAACACCCGTGCGAGCTACGCTATCAGCTAGCGCATCGCGAAGTGAGAAGTCTCCTTCCCAACCGCAGGCGCGATCTGCCCCCGTGCAGTGCCCTAAGACGATGGCACGCGTTTGAGAAAGGATGCCCGTGAGGGCAAGCTGCATTAAGAAGCGATCAATGCGGTAGGCGGCTTCTCCTACTTCTTCTAAAAAGAGAATGCCACCCGCGATTTGTTCTTTTTTCGGGAAATAAGGTGTGCCGATAAGAGACGCGAGCACAGTAAGGTTGCCGCCCCAAAGTGGCCCTTCAATCTCGAGTGCCTCTTTCGCACCATAGCCCGTCGCGTCTTGCCACGTTACTTCCCAAGGACGGCGACCAAGCGCCATTTGAAGTCCTTCAAGGGTGAGCTCTGTAGGTTCAATCAAATCTTTGAGCGTAGGCCCCTGCCACGTGACGCGGTTCGTTTTCGCGAGCATGGCGAGGTTAATAGCGGTAAAGTCCGAAAAGCCCACAAGGGGAATCTCTTTGCGCGAAGCCACATCTTCGCCTTCTGGCGTGCCCGCTAACTTTCCCCAATCGAGGAGCGGCAGAATTCTCGCCGCGCCCCACCGCGAAGCGCGATGACCATGTCAGCTTCAACTTCGGTGAGCGCACGCATCCAATCTGCCGCGCGCTCTGCATCCGTTCCTGCAAAACGACGATCTTCCTTATAAACGCCTTCAAGCGTCGTCACACTAAAGCCCAACGCATCAAGCGCTGCACGCGCTTTTTCATGCAATGCGAGGTCCACTTCACCCGTTTCAGTCACCCACTGACGAGAAGGCGCCATCACGGTGAGCTTCACCCCACTAAAGGGCGCTCTGGAAGAATTGGAAGTATTCAAATCGTTTGCCATTTTCTCTACACTTTAATTTTTGTCTGTTACCAATACTATGCGTTTTTCTGGCGTTTTTCGTCAAAAAATTGACGAAGTAACCCTTGCGCCTCGTCTTGACAGCAACCGCAAGAGATACGTGCTCGATGGTTCACGCCTTCGACTTCTGCAAGATCGAGTGCGCCACCCATAGCGCCCATTTTCGGGTCGCTACTGGCAAAAACCACTCGCCCCACTCTTGCCTGAATAATCGCGCCAGCACACATTGGGCAAGGTTCAAGCGTCACGTAAAGTGTGGCCTCATCAAGACGGTAATTTCCCGCCTTCTTTGCGCCTTCACGCAAAACAAGCACTTCCGCGTGTGCTGTGGGATCGCAATCCCCTCGGGTTTGGTTTCCTGCCGAGGCGATGACCTCATCATCCTTCACAAGTACTGCGCCAATCGGAACTTCACCACGCGCTTGTGCAGCACGGGCTTCTTCGAACGCTAGGCGCATAAAGCGCTCATCAGCTTCTAGATTTATCTCAGGCACAGGGGCTGCATTCACCGCACGGTTTTTCGCTTGCAATTCTTCTCGCACCCGAGCGCGGCGCTCAGCCATGATGCTCTGCGCCGTCTCAATTTCATCAATTAAACGATGACGATTGATCCCAGGGCGCACCTCTTGGCGTTGCGTAAAGCGCTCGCCAAAGTCAAGCACTTCAAGAAGGCCCTCTTCAATCGCCGCGCCTAAAATCGCCTCAGGAATTTCCGAGAGCCAGGCGCCCTCTTCTGAAAGAAACTCTTTGGCGCTCTCAAGCGCCTCGGTGCGAGAAAATTCTGCTGGCAAACCCAAAAGCCACGCCCCTAACACTACACGCATATCTTCGGGCGTCTTTTTGACGCTCACTAGCATTGAGCCTCGGCGCAATGTCAACTGACAAAAGCGCTCAATGTCCGCTAAGGTGTAGTCGCTCGGTGGCAATCGGTACACGGTCTATTCCTCTTAGTGCGTGAAATAGGCTTGCGACGGGCGCAACAAAATCCAGAACCAGGCAATCATGGCGAGAAGCGCAATCAACATCGCGACAATCACTTCCCACTGCGCGAGGGCGTACTTTATCCAGATTTGCACCACAAACTGCAGTGCCAAAAGAACGCCCACCCACCAAGGCGAAACGCCAGCGTCACGGAAACGGCGCACCGTAATACAGATCACCGGAAGCACGGTACCCAAAGACCACACAAAGGAGATGCCCTGCAAAATGGCGAAGAGCGTCCCTTGCAACGAGGTTGCCGCATAGAAACTCAGCGCATTGAGGACAAAGGAAATCAAGAGATAAAAGAAGGCAAAGGACCAGAATTCTCGGCGCGTTGTGCGTCCTGCGAGGGTCGCGAAATGTCCTCGGCTAAAGGCTTCTAAAAATAAAGACCACATAGAAAAACAATGTCTTTAAAAAACGAGTTGTCTAAACAAAAACACCCGTGACAGTGAGCGTTCACCACCACGAGTGTTTGTCGCTCAGAAAGTTCTTTCATCTTAGCCTATTTAGGCTATGGATCAAAGTGTTCTCTCTTCGCTTTCACTAATTTAAACAGAAGTTACTGACGCGGTTCTTCGTAGCCCGTGAAAGGCTTCTCTTCTGCTGGCTCTTTCGTCTCCAGCGCAGCGAGTTGCGCTTCTTGTTCCGAGTATTTCGAGGGTTTCGCTGGGCGGGTTAAAAGCCACACGGCCAGTGCCATGCCGATTAGCGACAGAGCGCTTCCCACCATCGCGAATTCGGGAACTTCACTTGCGCCAGACAACCCATTCAATACCGCACAAAGGAGAAGCCACCAACCAGAGCGACCCGAATCATGCAGGCGACGCACTGCAATGGTAATGCCTGGAATGATCGAGAAAATCATGAAAACGAAAACGACGCCAAAGGCAAACACCTGGACGTTTTTCGGGAGCACAGCGCTCACCAAAACGCCCACGATAATTAACGCATAGTAGAGAAAGGTGTAGATTTGCGCGGTGTGGTTCCACGCAAGCGAAAATAGTTTTTCCGGCTATAAGCGCTTATAAATGCATTCCACATAGTCTTTTCCTTCTTTTTTCTTATTCGTGAAAAAGAGCACCTTCCCGTTAGAGAAGATGCTCTCATTGGTTAGAACCATTGTAGCGTGATTGAGGCCCGCGTAACGCAAGCCTTTTTGCGACAAAAGTTTATTCCATCGAATACTTTGAAGATTTAGACGGCAACACGCAAACGATGATAATAGCAAATGCTTCCAATTAAAGAAATAATCTCGCCGATTGCATTACCTTTCATCATGCCACCAAAGGTCGACAGAAGGATAAAGCCAAGCAACAGCCAGCCCGAAAAACCTGCGTCATGGAAACGGCGAGTCGTGATCGATATACCTGGAATAATCGAAAAAGCGCCAAAAAGTAGCACAAAAACTAGACCAATCAATCCAAGCATTTCGCTTGCCATATAGAGTCCACCCGCTAGCAAACCTAGCACCATCATGCAGAGGTAATAGGCAAGCATGTAAAACCAATAGTCTTTTCGAGAAGTGGTTCCTTTAAAACGAAAATAATTTCCTTTGCGATAGGCACTCAAAAAAGCCTCTTTCATATTCATTTCCTTTAATGATGATATTTAGCAGTAGAACTTTTATCAAAAGCTCTTTCAGTGATACTGATTCTATTCCACCAAATTCTCAATGAATATTCGGGTTTTCCAGAGAATCGTTTAACGATCTGCCTTTTCCATGCGATAGAGTTTATCGTGGGTACGGATCTTTTCAGACACCTTAAAGGTCACCTCATCGCCTTTCTTCGCCACTGTGCCAGGCTGATCATTCACTCGCAAGCCCTGCACTTCTACGGGCACTGCCCCTGTAGTGGGGCCCGTGATAATCACTTTATCCCCCTCTTTCAATTCTCCAGCCTGAATGCGGAAGTACCCGACACCCGCCTTCGAGTAGTAACTCAAACACTGAC
>ENA-ORTU01004614-ORTU01004614.1-human-gut-metagenome-genome-assembly--contig:-NODE-4614-length-10419-cov-3.587514_pt1 | contig 10419 bp, 8 predicted proteins | sample MGYA00241910_ERZ509184 | MGnify/ENA primary metagenome ERZ509184 (study PRJEB26280, sample SAMEA2338847) | human gut metagenome | biome: human gut; feature: human-associated habitat; material: faeces...
CTTTCCCAGCAATGGGAGAGGGCTTTTTTTTTGCGTGGCATTTTCATTGCTTCTGAATGTTACCGGGAATAGCGGGCCAAACTGCAAACATTTCAACAATTCCACTAAAAACTCGAACCTATTTTCTACCAAAATGCCTCTTGATATGTTGTATGGGGGGGTAAACTTAAAATGCAGACGGTGCCTTTTGGGGTGGGTGCCTGCAAAATAACAAACGAAAAGAGGAAGAGAACATGAGAAAAAAGAGTACGAGACTTCTCAGTGCAGCACTTGCGGTGTGCATGATGCTGTCGGTTCTGCCAGTGGGCGCGTTTGCGGCGGAGCCGGGGGCGGAAGAACAGGAAAATGGCGCGAGTGCGCAGGCGGATCCTGTGGGTTCCGAGTTTGTTGAAATCAATGATACGAATTTCCCGGATCCGGTTTTCCAGCAGTATGTTAAGGACAATATTGATACAGCAGATACGACATCTGGTCAGAAAGATGGCAAACTCAGTAAGGCAGAAAGAGATGCAGTAACGACGATCAGTATAGACAATCAAAATTGTACGGATCTTACAGGCATTGCATACTTTGCAAATCTAACGACGCTGAGTTGTAAGCAGAATAGGCTAAATGAATTAGACCTGAAGTATAATGTGAATCTGACAGAGCTGGACTGTTCCTACAATCACCTGACGACGCTGGACGTGAGCAATAATGCGAAGTTACGCATTCTGGAGTGCTCTAATGATGACATGGAGAAACTGAATCTGGGTGATATTACAAACCTGCGTTGGCTGCTTTGCCCCGAAAACAATTTAACAGAACTGGATGTGAGCAAAAACCGGTATTTGGAAAGATTGCATTGCAGATATAACAACTTGAGAAGACTGGTGATTGGTAATACTTACAGCTTAACGATGTTGTATTTGCTGGGCAACCATCTTACCTCACTGGATCTTTATCACAAAGGGGAAATCGATAATTTCGATTATAATCCTCAGTCTTATACAATTGATGTGAACGAAGATGGCACATTTGATTTGAGTAGTTTGCCTGAAGGTTTTGACGCAAGTAAAACCACCGATTGGGATGGTGGTACTAGGGTCGGAAACACTCTGAACGTGAATAGCCATGAGGTGCAGTATACATATAATACAGGGAGCTGGCATTATAGACAGAAATTGATGTATGTTAAATTAAAAGTTAATGGGCATAAATATCAGTGGAAATATGATAACGCCAAACACTGGAGAATATGTGAGTTAAACTGGTGCCCGGGCCTGACGGATGAACAGAAGGCAGAAGCCCCCCATGTTTACGACAATGCAAAAGACAAGGACTGCAATACATGCGGTTATGTGCGTCCGCTGTACACTGTGACCACAGACAATGCCGCTGCAAAGCTTGAGAGCGAAGTTGAAGAACTGAAGGCTCCTGTGGCCGCAGGCACTGAAGTGATTTTGACTGCCGGAGATGCTCCCGAAGGAAAGACATTTGCAGGCTGGAAGCTGTATAATGTAAGTGATACTGAGAGTGAAATCACGGACGAAACAGAACTTGCCAAGCTGTTGAAGAATGGCACCGCCACCACCGCGACCCTGACCATGCCCGCCTATAATGTTAAGGCGGAACCGTATTATAGCAATATTCCGTATAACATCACACCTGTAAACTGCACTGTGGATAAGACCGAAGCTGCTAAGGGCGATACTGTAACAGCAACGCGCAGGGCGCTGAAAGCCAACGAGCGCTTTACCGGCTGGACGGTGACGGTGAATGGTGTTGAGCAAGACACGGACGACTTCCTGACCCCGGACGCGAACGACCCCGCCAAAGTGAGATTTACCATGCCGGCTGAGAACGTGGAAATAAAGGCAAACTTTGAGGGGAATCCCACGCTGAACATCGGCGATCATGTGACTGCGAACATTGACGGCAGCGATGCGTCCGTACCGAGCGGCAGCACTGTGCCGGTGGGTGAAACCGTGCACCTGACAGCCATTGCGCCGGAGGGACAGCACTTCACCGGCTGGACGGTGAAGGTAGGCGGTGAGGAACAGAAAGCAGACACCTTCCTGACGACCCCGGACGAGAACGACCCCACCAAGGTGACCTTTACCATGCCGGATAAGAACGTGGAAGTAAAGGCAACCTTCGCGGAGGACCCCATTCCTGAACCCGACCCGGTTGGACCCAGCGATACCGGCAACATTCAGGGCGCGATCTCTGCTGTGGTGATCGGTGCTGCCGCAGGTGCGATTATCTATGAAGCCGGCACCGGCATCTACCGCGTCATCAATATGCCCGGCATCCCCATGCCCTCCAACCGCATCGAGCTGGCCGAGCTGCTGTGGGAGCACGCCGGGAAGCCTGAGCCTGTAAGCACCGCCCTCTACAGCGACATCGACGAGGGCGATACCGATGCACAAAAGGCCGCCCGCTGGGCAGTGGAGCAGGATCTGATGAAGGACGATGCGGACAACAATAAATTCCACCCGGCCTTCCCCGTCAGCAAGCTGCGCACCTGCCTGACCTGGAACGCCGCAAAAGAAAAAGGCTTGTTTGACAAGACCGAAGAATAAAAATCAGGACCCCAAAAGGGCTGCTGCACCAAATGTGGTGCAGCAGCCCCTTTTCTCGTTTTCGGGTGTTGGAATTGCGCCCGGCCCGTGGTATACTGACAATAGCATGTTTTCGGCCTTTGGCCGGACAAGTTTTCCACACAGAGGAGGCGCAGCGGTTGAAACATCCGAATTATTTTGGCCGGTGGTTGGCTTGCGTGCTGCTGTGCCTGCTTCTGGCAGGCTGCAGCATGCCCGGTGAACAGGTGCAGGTGGAAGAGCTTCTGCGTGCGCCCAAGCTTTCCGGCGATTACGGCGATGTGCAGACTGCCCTGAACGACTGGCTGGGGGAGAGCGCACAGCTCAAATATCCCATGCAGGGCGACCTGCTTTCGCCTTTCCTGCTGCAGGATCTGGACGGTGACGGCAGGCAGGATGCCGCCGTGCTTTACACCACCGCCCAAAGCTCCAACGTGTGCATTGCCATCCTGCAGAAGGATGATGCCGACATCTGGCATGTGCGCCAGAACGTAGAGGGCCTTGCAGACACGGTAGAGTCGGTGGGGCTGGCCCAGCTGCAGCCCGGCGATGCCACCCAACTGGTGGTGGGTTATACAGCGGCACAGGGCGACCATTATCTGGCTGTGTATTCCTACACCGACGGCGTGCTTTCCACGATCCTGGAGCAGCAGTACCAGCAGTATCTGGTGGAGGATATCACCGGCGGCGGCAATCAGGACCTGATCCTGATGTCTACGCTGGAGGACGGCGGCGTGCAGATCGAACTGCTGACCGTGGATAAAGAGGGCAGCTTCCAGCAGGTGGCTGTTATGGGCCTTTCCGCCAATCGGTTCGCCGGCTGCGCCTCGGTGGCGGCGGGTGTGGGTGCGGACGGCAGGCATTATCTGGTGCTGGATGGCTGGACCGGTATTTCCGGCAACAATCTGGCCAGCGTGCTGCTGCGTTTTGACGAGGACACGCAGCAGATGGTGCCTGCCGATCAGATCAGCACCGAAAAGCTTTACACCGCATCCCTGCGCAATGTGCCCAGTCTGGTCAGTCAGGATCTGGACGGCGACGGCATCGTGGAGATCCCCACCCAGCCGGACGAAGCGGGCCTGCTGAACATGAGCCAGAGCCGCCGCATGGATTTTATCGTGTGGATGGACTATACCAGCCCGCACCCGGAAAAAAGCTTCGGGCTGCTGGACGAAGAGACCAACTGCTATATCGAGCTGCCCATGGAGTGGGAGGGCAACCTCAAACTGACCGACAGCGAACAATATGATGGTGCAGTGGAGCTGCGCACGGTGGACGAAGACCAGCTGGTAATGACCCTGCGTCTGGTGCGCACCACCTCCAGCCTGAAGGGCTGGACCCGCCTTGGCATCGTGGCATCCCGCCAGATGCAGGCGAAGCTTGCCCCGGATGTGGAGATCCGTGATAAAAATTACCGCCTGTCCAAGGCGCTGTATCTGCTCAACTAAAGAACGGAGGAACAGTTCATGGTACGAGTGCTTGTCGTTGAAGATGAAGCCAACATCCGCGAGATGATCGCGCTGAACCTGCGCCTTGCGGGCATGGAGGCTGTGGAGGCCGAAAGCGCCGAGGCGGCTCTGCCGCTGCTGGAGAAGAAGCCGGGCTGCGATGCGGCCATTCTGGATGTGATGCTGCCGGGCATGAACGGCTTCTCCCTGTGCGAGACCATCCGCCGCACCGATCAGAAGATCGGCATTATCATCCTCAGCGCCAAGGGACAGGAGCAGGACAAGATCCGCGGCCTTTCTATTGGTGCCGATGACTATATGACCAAGCCTTTCAGCGTAAGCGAACTGCTGGCCCGTGTGAAAGCGCTGTGCCGCCGCGTCGGCCGTACTGCAGGCGGGGACGAAAAAGAAAAGGAAAACCCGCTGGGGATGCTCACCAGCGGCGAATTTGTGCTGGACGAGAACCGCCGCGTGCTGCTCAAGGCAGGCCAGCCTATTGAGCTGACGCAGGTGGAATTCCAGATCATGGAGCTGTTCTTCCGCAACCCCGGCATCGCGCTGGTGCGCGAGAAGATCTTGAAGGGTGTCTGGGGCGAGAACTATTTTGGTGACGTGAAGATCGTGGATGTGAACATCCGCCGTCTGCGCATGAAGGTGGAGGATGAACCCAGCCATCCCACCCATATCCTTACTGTGTGGGGCTACGGTTACAGATGGGAAGAATGAGAAGCGGGATCACCCGCCGGTGGCTGCGGGGCAACCTGCTCATCACCGTGCTGCTGGTGCTGCTGGCCGAAACCATGTTCCTGTACAACTACACACGCAGCTATTATAACAGCGTGCAGCAGACCATGTACCGGCGGTTCTCTTCGGTGTCCGGCCAGCTGAAAATGTACACCGGCGATACGGTGCAGAGCACGGCGGCTACCCGCAGCGTGGCCCTGCGCCGCATGGTGGAGCAGTTTGCCGATAAGGACAAATACGAGTTCATGCTGCTGGACAGCTATGGCGGGGTCATTGCGTCCTCCAGCGGCACAAATGCGGACGGCATTGTGACCGGCATCGACTTTGAGCAGGCGCAGGAGGCTTCTGATGGCCTTGGTGTGGCGGTCTACCGCACCCAGTCCGGCGAGCTGGTGATGGCGGCCTGTTATCTGGTGCCATACGCCGCCGAGGATGTGGCGGCGATGCGTCTTGTCACCAGCCTGACCCTTGTGGGTGCGCAGATCAAGAACGCCCTCGCGGTAAGTGTTGTGATCGCGGCGGTGATCCTTGCTTTCACCGTGATGTCCGGCCTGTACTTCATCCGCAGCATCGTGGTGCCGCTGGGGCAGGTGGAGCGCACCGCAGCCAGCATCGCCCGGGGTGAGCTGGATGTGCGCCTGCCGGTCACTGGCAACGAGCACGACGAGGTGGACCGCCTGCGCGGCACCATCAACCAGATGGCCGAAGGGCTGGAAGAGACCGAGAAGATGAAGAACGAGTTTATCAGTTCCGTCTCTCACGAGCTGCGCACGCCGCTCACCTCCATCCGGGGCTGGGTGGAGACCCTGCGCACACTGGACGACCCGGCAGACGAGAACTACCGCAAGGGCCTTGAGATCATCAACAATGAGACGGGCCGCCTGTACAACATGGTGGAAGAGCTGCTGGATTTCAGCCGTCTGCAGAACGGCCGCATCCGTATGGACTGCCGCCCGCTGGACCTTGTGGCAGAGCTGACCGATGCGGTGCTGTTCTGTGAAGCACGCATCCAGCGCGAGGGCCTTGTGCTCAGCTACACCGAGCCGGAGGAGATGATCCCGGTCTATGCCGACCCGGACCGTCTGCGGCAGGTGTTCATCAACATCATGGACAACGCCATCAAGTACTCGGCCCCCGGCGGGCGCATCACGGTCAAGCTGTGGGCGGGCGAATACAAGGCTTTTGCGGAGATCATCGATCAGGGCCGCGGCATCCCGCCGGAAGACCTTGAGAATGTCAAGACCAAGTTCTACAAGGGCAGCAATTCGGTGCGGGGCAGCGGCATCGGCCTTGCGCTGGTGGATTCCATCATGACTGCACTGGACGGCACCATGGACATCAAGAGCACGCTGGGCCGCGGCACAGTGGTCACACTGGGCTTGCCGCTGTACCATAAGGCGTGAAGATTTTGTCACAATTCTGTGGTAAAATGGTCGAGAAAAATATGATCCGATAGGAGAACCCAATGAATCAACCCAAAAAGGAACGTTTCAAGACCAGCGTCGGCGGGCAGGCGCTGATGGAAGGCATCATGATGCGCGGCCCGAAGCTCATCTGCTGCGCCGTGCGCAAGCCGGACGGCACCATTGAGACCAAGATCGACCCTGTGAAGAACCACGGCATCTGGACAAAGATCCCGCTGGTGCGCGGTGCCATCTCCATGATCGAAAGCCTGATCGTGGGCTACCGCTACATGATGTACTCGGCTCAGGTGAGCATGGGTGACGACTACGACCCCGAAGAGGAAGAGACTGCCTTTGAAAAATGGGTGGGCGACCACTTGGGCAAAAAGGCAGAGGACGCACTGCTGGCCTGTGCCGCCGTACTGGGCGGCCTGCTGGCGATTTTGCTGTTCACCGTGCTGCCCACCCTCATCGTGGGCGGCGTGAACCACTTTGTAACATTGGGCCGCTGGGCCAAGGTGGTGCTGGAAGCGGTGCTGAAAGTTGGCATCTTCCTCACCTATATGGTGGCCATCTCCAAGATGAAGGAGATCCACCGCGTGTTTGAGTACCACGGTGCCGAGCACAAGACCATTGCCTGCTATGAGGCCGGTGATGAGCTGACTGTGGAGAATGTGCGCAAGTACACTCGGTTCCATCCGCGCTGCGGCACCAGCTTCCTCATTCTGGTGGTCATCGTCAGCGTGTTCCTCTACAGCGTGCTGCCGTGGGGCAGCATCGGCCTGCGGGTGCTGTTCAAGCTGCTGCTTCTGCCGCTGGTCATGGGCATCAGCTATGAGCTGCTCAAGTGGTGCGGCCGGTCCGATAACATTGCTACCCGTATCATCCGCCAGCCCGGCATCTGGGTGCAGCACCTGACCGTGTTTGAACCGGACGACAGCATGATCGAGGTGGCTATTGCCGCCGTGACCCCTGTGCTGCCCGAGGACCCGGAGGATGGCAGATGGTAATTGCTGGTTTGACCCCGCGCGAAGCGGTGCGGGCCGTGGAAGCCCGGCTTTCCGCTGCAGGGTGTCCGGATGCCGATTACGATGCACGGGAGCTGTTCCGCGTGGCAGCCGGGCGGGATGCCCGCCTTTCCGACCGGGTGCTGACCACAGAGGAAGCGGAAAAGCTGGAAGCCCTCTGCACGCGCCGTGAGCAGCGGGAACCGCTGCAATACCTGTGCGGAATCTGGAGCTTTCTGGATTTTGACCTTGCCGTTGGCCCCGGTGTGCTCTGCCCCCGGGCAGACACTGAGGTGGTAGCGGAAGCGGCTGCCAATACCCTGACGGGCATTGCAGCGCCCCGGGTGCTGGATCTCTGCGCGGGGACCGGCTGTTTGGGGCTGGGCATCAAGCGCTTCTGCCCGGCGGCGCAGGTGACCTGCGTGGAAAAAAGCCCGGAAGCCTTTGTTTATCTGGAAAAGAACTGCTGCTGCGCCCTGAAAGGGCAGGGCGGGCAGACGGAGGACTTGCTGGAGCCTACCGCGTTTGAGCAGGCAGATGCCCCGGCCTTTGACTGGGGGCCGGCGCTGAACGCTCTGCGCGCAAAGGCAAAGCCAGCCTATGCGGTGGAGCCGGTGCAGGGGGATCTGTTCACCTATTGGCAGGGCCTGCCGGAAGGGCAGCTTGATCTGATCGTATCCAACCCGCCCTACCTCACCGCCGAGGAGATGCGGCATCTGCAGCCGGAGGTGGCGCAGGAACCGGCCATGGCGCTGGAAGCAGGAAAGGACGGCCTTATGTTTTACCGTGCCCTTGCAGAGCATTACCAGAATGCACTGCGGCCCGGCGGAGCGCTGGTGCTGGAGATCGGCTGGCAGCAGCGGCAGGCTGTGGCGGCACTGCTGGCTGCAAACGGCTGGGCAGACATTGAGTGCCGCAAGGATTTTGGCGGCAACGACCGGTGCATGATCGCCCACAGACCCGAAAAATAAAAGTGAAAATAGAAACAACTTCTTGTTGTAATATTTTGATTTTGTGGTATACTATACTGGAAAGTATACGGACAGCCCGCGCACGGCGGGCAGCAGGAAGAAAAGGAGCAGCACGCTATGGCAAAAAATCAGAACAACAACACCGTTGCCCCGGCGACCAAAAAGACCGAGCCGGAGGCCAAAAAGGATGCGCTGGCCACTGCGCTGGCCCAGATCGAAAAGCAGTTCGGCAAGGGTGCCGTGATGAAGCTGGGTGATAACGCCTCCATGCAGGTGGATGCCATTTCCACCGGCAGTCTGGGTCTGGATCTGGCTCTGGGCGTGGGCGGTGTGCCCCGCGGCCGCATCATTGAGGTGTACGGCCCGGAATCCAGTGGTAAGACCACGCTGGCTCTGCACATTCTGGCCGAAGCCCAGAAGCAGGGCGGCGAAGTGGCCTTCATTGACGTGGAGCACGCACTGGACCCCACCTATGCCGAGGCACTGGGCGTGGACATCAACAACCTGCTGGTCAGCCAGCCGGACACCGGCGAGCAGGCCATGGAGATCTGCGAAGCACTGGTGCGCTCCGGTGCCATCGATGCCATCGTGGTGGACTCGGTTGCCGCCATGGTGCCGAGGGCTGAGATCGAGGGCGAAATGGGCGACAGCCATGTGGGCCTGCAGGCCCGCCTGATGAGTCAGGCCATGCGCAAGCTGACTTCGGTCATCGGCAAGACCAACACGGTCTGCGTCTTCATCAACCAGCTGCGTGAAAAAGTGGGCGTGATGTACGGCAACCCGGAGGTCACCACCGGCGGCCGCGCCCTGAAATATTACGCCTCGGTGCGCATCGACATCCGCCGCGTGGAGGGCCTGAAGGACTCTTCCGGCCAGTTCATCGGCAACCACACCCGCGCCAAGATCGTCAAGAATAAGGTGGCACCTCCGTTCCGTGAGGCAGAGTTCGATATCATGTTCGGCGAGGGCATTTCCAAGATGAGCGAACTCATTGATGTGGGCGTGAAGCTGGGCATCGTGCAGAAGAGCGGCGCATGGTTCAACTATGGCGATATCCGTCTGGGTCAGGGCCGCGACAACGCAAAGCAGTTCCTGAAGGACAATCCCGAGATCGCAAACGACATCGAGGGCCAGATCCGCGCCAATGCCGATAAGCTGTACGCATCCCGCCGCCCGGCAGGCAAGGGCGCTGCGGCCAAGGCCGAGGAACCCGCCAAGGCTGCAGATGCCAAGGAGCCGGTGGTCAAGGCTCCTGCCCGCAGCAGCGAGAGCGAACTGGATATCATGGTGGAGGACTAAATGTCCTTTTATAAACGCCGCCGCCCGAAGCAGGAAGAAGAAAAGGGCGCCGACCCGGCCAAGGCCCGCGCCCGCGCACTGGATGCGCTGGCCTCGCGCGAGATGTCCTCGGCACAGCTGTATGAACGGCTGTGCTATGGCTTTACCGAGCAGGCTGCAGCGGCTGCTGTGGCTGAGATGGTGGAGCTGGATTACGTAAACGATGACCGCTATGCCGAAGCCCGGGCACACAGCCTGCTTGCCGCCCGCAAGAGCCGCCGTGCGGCGGCCCAGAACCTGCGGCAGAAGGGCCTTTCCGGCGCGCAGATCGAGCAGGCGCTGGAAAGCGTCTATGCCCCGGACGCAGACGGCGAAAGCCCGGAGCTGGAAGCTGCCGCCGCTCTGGTGCGCAGCCGCTACATGAAAAAGCTGGCCGATGGCCGCCGCGACCTTGTGGTGGCCGCCCTGCAGCGCCGCGGCTTTGCGTATTCGGTCATAAAAGAAGCGATAAAAAGAGCGGAAGAAGAATAAAAAGCACCCCTCAAAAGAGAAAGAGAGTATCATCCCCTATGAAAATTGCATGTATTTCCCTTGGCTGCCCCAAGAATCAGGTCGATCTGGATGTGATGGTGCACATTCTGCTGTCTGCCGGCCACGAGACCGTGGCCGATCTGGCCGAAGCAGATGTGATCCTTGTGAACACCTGCGGCTTCATCGAGAGCGCCAAGACCGAAGCCATTGAAAACATTCTGGAAGCCTGCTCCTACAAGCAGCAGAACCCGGAGCTGAAGGTCATCGTTACCGGCTGTCTTGCCGAGCGCTACCGCAGCCAGATCGAGGAAGAGATCCCCGAGGTGGACGCGGTGGTGGGCTGTGCCTCCAACAAGGCCATCGACACCATCGTGGCCCGCCTGTTCCATGGTGAGGACCATCTGGAAAGCTACGGTGCCAAAAAGGACTTTCCGCTGGGCGGCAAGCGTGTCATC
>ENA-ORTU01004632-ORTU01004632.1-human-gut-metagenome-genome-assembly--contig:-NODE-4632-length-10382-cov-2.902876_pt1 | contig 10382 bp, 6 predicted proteins | sample MGYA00241910_ERZ509184 | MGnify/ENA primary metagenome ERZ509184 (study PRJEB26280, sample SAMEA2338847) | human gut metagenome | biome: human gut; feature: human-associated habitat; material: faeces...
CACCAGAGAGCAGCAGATGCAGCCGGCGTTCAGCTCATTGATCTGGATGCCGGATTCCTTCAGGAAGCCGCCGTCGATGCCGATCTCACCGAACTCGTTCTCGATCAGAACGACCTGCTGGCCGGCAAAGGCCTCCTTGATGAGTTTTTTGATCAGAGTGGTCTTGCCGGCGCCCAGGAAGCCGGAAAAAATATCAATTTTGGTCATAGTTTGAATGCCTCTTTCTTTGTTAGCAGACAGAGCCGCAGAGCGCTGGCCCGTAAAATCTTACATCTCTATTATAGCAAGCCTGTCAATGGGAAAACGGCCTTTTTCAAGAAAAAATTGTAACATTTTTTGCAATTTGGTTGCGTTTTCGCGTTTTGGACGACAAATAAGGGGAACCGGCGGCCCCGGCAGGCAGCGATTCGGCAAGGGGCAGGCTCCGGCAGAGGGACGGATGCCCCCGGACGGCAAGACCCCGCCAACGGACGGTCAACGACCGGCAGGCGGTCAGCCCCCGCAGGATGCAGGCGACACTGCGGCGGCTGTTGACAGCACGGCAACCGTGTGAAGAAAAAACGCGCAGCGGTCTTTGCGGGCCGCTGCGTGTTTGCGTCCGGAACAGCCGACACTCCCGCATTGCATTCTTTGCGCCGGAATGATACAATAAGCAGGAGCAAACCACCGCCGCCGGACGTTCTTCCGGCAAATATGAGAAAGAAGGCTTTTCTATGAGCATGAATACAGTTCCCGAACGGCTGGCCGCCCTGCGTGCCGCCATGCAGGCAAACGGTGTGGACGTGTACCTGATCCCGGTGGGCGACCCCCACTCCAGCGAGTACCTGCCGGACCACTATACTTCCCTGACCTACTTCTCCGGCTTCCATGGTGAAAACTCCAACTTTGTGGTCACCATGACCGAGAGTGCTGTCTGGGCCGACGGCCGTTACTTTGTGCAGGCCGAGAAGGAGATCGCAGGCACCGAGATCCAGCTGATGAAGATGGGTGAGCCGGGCGTGCCCACCGTGGAGGAATACTGCGCCAAGGTGGTGCCTGAGGGCGGCAAGCTGGGCCTGTGCGGTCTGACCGCCAGCTGCGCGCTGGTGAACAGCGTGAAGAAGGCGCTGGAAACCAAGAACGCCGCCATCAAGACCCTGTTCCTGGAGGATGAGCTGTGGACCGAGGGCCGCCCGGCTCTGCCCGCTACCCCGGCCTGGATCCTGCCCAAGGAATATGCAGGCTTCTCCCCGGCCGAAAAGCTGGGCCAGCTGCGTGCAAAGCTGGCTGAGTTGGGCTGCACCGCCCAGCTGGTGGGCAAGCTGGACAACCTTGCCTGGCTGCTGAACCTGCGCGCCATGGACATCGAGTGCACCCCCTACGCCATGGCCTACTGCTATGTTACCCCGGACCGCGCCGTGCTGTTCATCCACACCGCCCGCGTGACCCCGGAGGCAAAGGCGGAACTGGAAGCCAACGGTGTGATCCTGGCCGAGTACGACAGTGTGCTGGACTTCATGGCCGCTGAGACCGAGCCCCAGACCGTGCTGGCAGAGAGCGCCACCGTGAACTATGCCGTGTATCAGGTGCTGGAGAACAACGCCGCCCTCACCGTGAAGGACCTGGCCGACCCGCTGCTGCCCATGAAAGGCGTGAAGAACGAAGTGGAGCTGACCCACGACAAGGAAGCCCACCTGCGCGACGCTGTGGCCATGGTGCGGTTCCAGATCGAGCTGGAAAAGCGTCTGGAAGCCGGCGAAGAGCTGACCGAGCTGACCGTGGACGAGATCCTGCACAAGTACCGCAGCACCACGGATAAGTTCATCGTGGAAAGCTTTGGCACCATTGCGGCCTACGGCGGCAACGCAGCCATGATGCACTACCACGCCACCCCGGAGGACCACGCAAAGCTCCAGCGCAAGGGCTTTTTGCTGGTGGACAGCGGTGCCACTTACATGGACGGCACCACCGACATCACCCGCACCTACCCGCTGGGTGAGCTGACCGAGGACGAGCGCAAGTTCTACACCTGGACCCTGCAGTGCCACATCGACATCGCCAAGGCGGTCTGGCTGGACTACTGCGACTGCCATATGATCGACACCATCGCCCGTGAACCGCTGTGGCAGCACCTGATCAACTACCGCTGCGGCACCGGCCACAGCGTCAGCTTTGTGGGCAACGTCCACGAAGGCCCCCACGCCCTGAACGGCCGCAACACCACCCTGATGCGCCCGGGTATGATCGTGACCGACGAGCCCGGCGTGTACGAGACCGATCTGGTGGGCATCCGCATCGAGAACGAGCTGGTGTGCGTGCACAAGGCCGACAACCAGTACGGCACCTTCCTGGGCTTTGAGCCGATCATGTTCGTGCCCATCGCCACTTCTCCCATCGTGCCCGGTGTGCTGACCAAGGACGAGCTGGACTGGCTGAACAACTACCACCGTCAGGTGTTCGAGAAGCTGGCACCCCGCCTGAACGACGAGGAGCGCGAGTGGCTGGCCAAGAAGTGCGCCGCCATCGGCTGCTGAGCACCCGGCCGCTGAACATCGCATAAAAAAGCGGGAAGCCGTGCCGGAGCGTGCAAGCTCCTGCGGCTTCCCGTTTGTTGCTTTTGCTTATTCTTTGGGGTCGCTGTCGTGCCGGGCCTTCCACTCGGCACTGCGTTCCTGCGCCGTTTCCCGCAGCTCCTCCCGCATGCCGTTCCAGCGCTCGCGCGCCTCGGCGGTGCGGGTCTGCACGTCCTCGCGGGCATCCTTCCAGTAGGCCTTGGCCTCGTCGATGACCTCCTTGAAGGGGCCGGAAGGGTAAGTGCTCTCCGCAATATCCACCAGGAACTTGTACAGCTGGGGCCGCACCTCCTCGTAGATGCCAAGCCGGGTGTACAGCTCGGTGTAGTAGTGGAACACCTGGATCTTGTTCTGCACCAGAGAGGCGGCGTTGATCTGGGTGTGGCAGATACTCTGGGGGTTCTGGACATAGTAGTACCCTGCCTCCGGGATGGACACCAGCACGTTGGCGTACTCCAGGTACTGCATATTGAACACCAGGTCCTCGGCCCACCGCACCTCGCTGGTAAACTGGATCTGGTGGTCCACCAGCAGGTCCCGGCGGTACAGCTTGTTCCACAGCACCCCGTAAAAATAGGAGGCAGGCTTGTCCATCAGATGCCGGGCAAACTCGTCCTGGGTGTAGACCCCGGCAGGCAGAAAGCCGTACTCCCGTACCTCCGGGGGCCGGGCCACGGTCATGACCCCCAGCTCGTCCTGGAGCTTGTCCAGCACCTGTTCCGGCTTGCTGGCCCCGGCAGGGATCACCATCTTGTAAGGTGCGATGACCAGGTCGGCGTTGTTCTGTTCGGCAGCGGTGACCAGATGCTCGGTGAAGTCCGGGTCGATATAGTCGTCGCTGTCCACGAACTGCACATACTTGCCGCTGGCCAGCTTCAGGCCCAGGTTGCGGGTGTCGGACACGCCGGAGTTGGCCTTGTCCACCAGCACGATGCGCTCGTCCTTTGCGCGGAACGCTTCGCACACGGGCAGGCTCTGATCCTTGGAGCCATCGTTCAGCACGATGACCTCGATGTTCTGCCAGCTCTGGGCGCAGATGCTCTCCAGACAGCGGGCGATGTGGTTCTGGGCGTTGTACACGGGCAGAATGATGCTGACAAGGGGCTTTGACATGGCGGCGTCTCCTTTGTTGTTTTTTGATTACTATACCCCCGCACCGCGCAAAATGCAAGGGCGGGTTTGAAGAGGAGGAATCCTGTGATCTTTCACATTGCGGTGTGCAGCCCGGACGCGGGCCTGCGCAGCGGGCTGGAACGCCAGTGCATGGAATTTTTTGCCCGGCGAGCGGACGCCTGCATCGTGGAACACCTGCCGGACACCGACGCCCTGCTGCGGAAGGACGGGGAGGGCGTGCGGTACGACCTGTACCTGCTGGAGCTTTCCGGCTCGGCTGCGCCGGTGGGGCTGGCGGCTGCCGGGGAGCTGCGCCGCCGGGGCCGCCGGGCCCCGCTGGCCTTTGTGGCCCGTACCACGGCCCACGCTTACAGCGCCTACAAGGTGGATGCGCTGCAATATCTGCTGCTGCCGGTGCGCCAGCGGGAGCTTTCGGCCCTGCTGGCCCGCGCCACCGAGCCGGAATACGGCCCGTCCGTCACGGTGAACACCGCCGAGGGCCTGCGGGCGCTGCCCTATGCGGGCATCGAATATCTGGAGTGCACCCACCACATCGTGCACTTCCACCTCACCAGCGGGGAGGACGTGCCCACCCTGTCGCTGCGGGTGCCGTTTTCTGCGGTGGCACAGCCTCTGCTGGCGGATGGGCGCTTTTTGCAGCCCCACCGCTCCTATGTGGTCAATCTGGCCGAGGCAGACCTGCTTTCTGCCGGGGAGCTGCGCATGCGCAGCGGGGCCCGCATCTCCATCCCCCGCGGGCGGGAGGGTGCCGTGCGGGACGCCTTCCAGCAATGGGTGCAGCAGCAGAAATACAGCCTGAAATAACAGCACGCCGGTGCTCCCACAGCGGGAACACCGGCGTGCTTTTTGCGGAAAAATTTCTCAGATCGTTGTCCAGTCCAGTGCGGTCCAGTCCGGCAGGAACTGGTCGCACACCTGCGCCATGGCAGGGGCATCGTCGGCACTGGCGGCGTCCTGCACGCCCAGCACGGTGAACCCGGCCTTGTGGGCAGTGGAAGCGGCGTAAATGGCGTCCTCGCACACGGCGCAGGCGGCGGGGTCGGCCCCGCCCAGCCGGTGCATGCACTCGAAGAACACCTCCGGGCGGCTCTTGTGCAGCACGCCCTGCGCCTCCACGATGAAGGAAAAATAGTCTGCGATGCCCAGCCGGGTGAGCACGGTGCGGCACTGGTCGGACCAGGTGTTGGAGCACAGGCACAGCCGGGCCCCCTCGGCCTGCAGCTTTGCCAGCAGGGTGCGCACACCGGGCTTCAGGTCCACCGTTTCGTACAGCTGGGCGATCACGTCCCGCATCACGTCGTAATATTCCGCCTCGGTCAGGGGCAGGTCGTATTCTCGGATGAGGTAGCGGGCACCGTCGGCCATGCCCATGGTCAGCAGCACGTCGTTCAGGTCTGCTTTGGGCGTGCGGCCATAGCGCTGCAGCAGCGCCAGCGGGGCACCCCGCCACACCACGGTCATGCTGTCGGTGAGGGTGCCGTCCATATCAAAGATCCATTGCTTGCAGCGCATGGGGCAAAGTTCCTCCTTCAAGATGATTCATGCCCAGTATACCACGGATCTTAGCCGTATAAAAGCCGTGAGGAACCAAAAAACGGGGAGAAATTTTCCGGAAAATATGGTATAATTTCAGCAAAGACAGACAGGGAGGCAGGCAGTATGGAAAACCAAACCACTCCGTGCAAAGCGCTGGTGCTGGCCGGCGGCGGAGCACGCGGCAGCTATCAGGTGGGCGTGTGGAAGGCTCTGATGGAGCTGGACTGGCACCCGCAGATCATCACCGGCACCAGTGTGGGCAGCCTGAACGGCGCCATGTTCGTGCTGGACCTGTACGAGGTGGCGCGGGATATGTGGCTGACCATCCGCAGCAAGGATGTGATGGAGCTGCCCGAAGAAAACGCCGACCTGTCGGCCCTGCACAGTTTTCTGAGCAGCGTGGTGAAGGCCGGCGGTATGGACGTCTCACCGCTGGAAGAGATCGTGGAACGGGTGCTGGACGAGGACGCGCTGCGCCGCGCCAACATCCGCTTTGGTCTTGTCACGGTGGAGCAGCGGGGCCTGAAAGCCCGGGAGCTGACGCTGGACGAGATCCCGCAGGGCCGCGTGAAGGATTACCTCATGGCCTCGGCGGCCTGCTTCCCTGCCCTGCGGGCGCGGGAGATCGACGGGGTGAAGTTCCTGGACGGCGGCTACAGCGACAACATGCCCACCGGCCTTGCCAAAAAGATGGGGGCCGACGAGCTGGTGTGCGTGGATCTGGAGGGGGTGGGCATCACCCGCCCCAACCTCACCGGTCTGCCCACCACCATGGTGCGCAGCTACTGGGAGCTGGGCGACATCCTGCACTTTGACCCCGATACCGCCCGCCGCAATGTGGAGCTGGGTTATTACGACACCCTGCGGGCCTTTGGCCGGGTGCGGGGCTGTGCCTATGCCGTGGACAACGGCCCGGACAGCAGCGCCGATGCTGCCGCGTTCCGGGCACGGTTCGACGCGGTGCAGAAGGCCGTGCGGGAGAAATACCCCGTGACCCTTACCGCAGACGCGGCCCTGCTGCTGGCCCGGATGAAGGACGCCGAGCTTGCCCCGCTGGAAACCGTGGCCGAGGACGTGGGGGTAGACCCCACGGTGTACTACACCACCCGGACGCTGGGGCAGGCGTTCCTGGAGCATTGCGACCCGGCGCGCATGGCCAGCTTTGCCCCGTTGTTTGCAGGCAGCGCGGACGCGGGCCGGGCGGCGCTGGCAGCCCTGCTGCCCAATACATTCTTGCAGGCGCTGGTCTGGCAGGCCCTGACCGCGCCGGAACCGCCGGAGGTGACCGAACATGAAGATCTGTAAAGGTGTTTCTGCGTCCCCGGGCCTTGTGCTGGGGCAGGTGAGCCGGTTGGAACGCCATGTGGAAACGTTCAGCACCGGGCCCTTTGACCCGGAACGGGAGCTGCGCCAGCTGGAAGATGCGGTGCGCACCGCCCAGAGCGAGCTGGACTGTATGGCAGAGCGGGCCGCTTCCACCGAGCAGGCCATCCTGCAGTTCCAGAGCATGATGCTGGACGACGAAGGCATGATGAACGAGGTGCGGTTCTGCATCAAGGCAGGCATCAGCGCCGCTGCCGCCATGGACAAGGTGGGCCAGCGTTACGCCGACCAGCTGGCCAACATGAAGGACAACCCCTACATGCAGCTGCGCAGCGTGGACATTCTGGACGCCACCAGCCGGGTGATCAACATTCTGGGCAACCGGCCCCGCATGTGGCTGGCACTGGACCACCCGGTGATCCTGGCCGCCGACCGCCTGATGCCCACCGACCTGTTCAGTGTGCCCTCCGGCATGATCTTAGGCGTCATCACCGCCGAGGGCAGCGGCCAGAGCCATGCCGCCATCATTGCCCGGGCAATGAACATCCCGGGCATCGTGCAGGTGGGGCCGGAGTTCCTGGACGACTGCGACGGCCGCACCGTGATCCTGGACGCCACCAAGGGCGAGTGCATCCTGGACCCGGATGCTGTGGCCCGCCAGCAGGCAGAGGCCCGCATCTGCGAACTGCAGCGTGAAAACGAAGAAATGCGGGTGCTGGGCCGCCAGCCCGGCTACACCCGGGACGGCGCAGCCTTTGAGCTGCTGGCCAACTGCTTTGGCCCGGAGGACATCGACACCGCCATGCAGTCCGGTGCCCGGGGCGTGGGCCTGCTGCGCAGCAGCTACATGATGCTGCCCGGCCGCATTCTGGACGAGCAGGAGCAGTTCTACTTCTATTCTTCCTGCCTTGCAGCGGCACAGGGCTGCCCTGTGACCGTGCGCACCTTCGATTTTGGTGCCGACCGCACCATGGCGGACGCCTATCAGGGGGTGCAGTCCTCCAAGCTGGGGCTGCGGGGCATCCGCAACAGCCTGCGCCAGCCCCGCCAGTTTGAAACGCAGATCTGCGCATTGCTGCGGGCCGCCCACCGGGGCCCGCTGCGGGTGATGTTCCCCATGGTGACCGATGTGGAGGACTGGGACGCCGCCATGCACATCGTGGAGCACTGCCGCCAGAGCCTGCGGGAGCGGGGCGTGCCCTTCAACGAAAAGACCCCCTTCGGCGTCATGCTCAGCGTGCCGTCGGCCTGCCTGACCGCGGAGGAATTCGTGGCCCACGGGTGCGATTTTCTGGTCATCGGCACCAACGACCTGACCCAGTACACCCACGCCGCCGACCGGGAGCTTGCCAGCGCGGAGCACTACTACCGCCCCGCCAGCCCGGCCATGAAAAAGCTCATCGCCATGGTGCTGGAGGCGGCAAAGGCCGGCAACGTGCCGGTGACCATCTGCGGCCTGGCCGTGGGCAACCCGGTGAACACGGTGCAGTACCTGCAAATGGGCCTGCGCAGCTTCTCGGTGAGCCCGCAGAACCTGCTGCGTACCAAAAAGACCCTGCTGGAAGCCGACGCCCACCCGGACGACACCGAGCTGGAATAAAGCGATAAAAGAAAGGGGGCTGCTGCACGCTGTGCAGCAGCCCCCTTTGTTTGGGGAACCTGCCGTGCATCTTGCGGTATGCACAGCAGGGGGAGATGGCTTTTATAAAAATGGTTTCTCAGTTCATGCGGCGGTTCTTGCGGTCCAGCACAAAGCCTGCGGCCAGCAGGAACAGGCCGCTGAGGGCAGTGCCCACCACCGCCAGCCAGTTTGCACCGGTCTGGGGCAGAGCGGCAACAGCAGCAGTGGGAGCAGCAGCAGCGGCTTTCGGCTCTGCATTCTGCGCCACGTTCTGTGCGGCTGCGGTGGTGTCTGCGGCGGGCGTGTCAGCCGGTGCAGTGCTGTCCTGCACAGGGGCATCCGGGGTCACAGGGGCCGGGGTGGTGCCCTCCGGCTGTTTGGGGGTATCCGGCTTGTTGGGGGTGTCCGGGGTATTGTCGCCCGGCACGTCCGGTTCACTGGGTTCCGGGGTCAGTTTGGGCAGCACCACATGCTTGGTCTGGCCGCACTTGTCAATGCTGCAGATGTAGTCTGCATAGCCGTCCTTTTCCAGCGTAGGCTCCACGACCTTGCCCACCAGCTGCCAGTCGTGCAGGTCCTCGTCCTTCAGCTTGGTGATGTCAACAATTTCTTCGGGGTGCTCTTCCATGTACTTGCGGTTGTGGACGACCTTGGTGAGGGTGCCGCCGGTGATGGTGTGGCAATACTTGTGATAACCAGGAGCTAAAGGATCCATTGTGCTCGGCAGGTCAAGTTCTTTCTTTTTGACAGTACCATTATTATAGCAATTGACGATGGCAGAGTTGCGTTCGCCAAAGTGGGAGGAACCGTCTGCATTGTAGCTGACGCTGTCGGCAGGGACATGCTGATTCTCATATTTCTGCGTGATATTGTTGTAAGAAGAAATTGTGGTTGTGGAACCGACCGCAGGGCCGGAGCCTTTTCCATAAATGTATGCGTTGACAACGGTATCGCCGGTGCTGCTGTTGATGTTAACATTACAGGTGGTGCCATCCTCGTATTCGCTCTTGTAAATCTTGGCACCAATCGCAGGGCTGCGGTCGCCGGTTCCATCCCTGTCGGCATACATATCGGAGCCAAAGGAATTGATCGCATTTACGGTGCCGCCGGTAATGTTGATGGTTGTTGTACCGCCCGTACCGTAACAATTTCCGATCGCGGGACAATCATCGGAACTGATGGCGGTAACGTTGGCATTTTCTTCAATATTGATCGTGAGATCCCCGGAATCGCCGTGCTGACCGGCACCGATGGCGCTGCCATGTTGAACAGTCTCGGCCTTTACAGTGGCATTCCCCGAGATCGTAATGGTTGTAGCAGAGCCATTCCCGCTGTACAGACCGCCATCACCAATGGCGGAACCCCAAGCACCGTAAGCATCAACAACGGCATGGTCCGTAATGGTGATGCTGTTTCCGCCGCTGGCACCGCCGCCGATTGCAGCGCCCTCTGCACCAGCAGCAGTAACATGTGCATTGCCCTCAATGCAGATGTTCTTGCCGGTACCGCCGGGTCTGCCGCCGCCGCCAATGCCGGAACCGCCATCATTTCCACCAATGGCAGTGATCTTACCGCCGGTGATGGTAATGTTGGATGTATCACCAAGATCTTCCCCGGCACCGCCGCCGATCGCGGCAGATTCATGGTAACCGCCAGCCAGCAGTTTGCCGGTGTCCCCGCCAGCGGCATTTCCGTTTTCATCCTTGTCCTTGGCAGTACCATCATCATTCTTATCGTCCTTGATGGTCAGGGTGCCGGTGCCGTATTTGTCCGCTTTTTCGATGGCGGCGTGTTCGTCCTCCCACCCGTTCTTAACCATAACGGTATTATCGCCGTTCAGCTCAAGGTTGGTATTGCCGTCGCCCTTTATTTCGATCGCACCGGACTTGGCTTCAGAAGTGTCAACTCTAATGTCCACATTCTTCAAGGTCACATTGGCGGTGTTGCCCTCTTTGGCGTCAATGGTGACGGTGTTGGAGGTGGTCTTGGTCTCGCCGGTGGTCTCGTCTTTGGTGGTCAGGATGATGTCATCATCCTGACGTTTTTTGATTTCGCCATTGTCGTCCGTCGCATAGGTGCTCTTGGACTCATCCTTCCACTGGGTGATATACTGCTTGCCGCCCTCGGCAAGGATGTCTACACTGCCCTTGTTCAAATCGTAAGTGTCCGCAAAGGCTGCTGTGGCGATGGACGAGACCATGGCCACCAGAGCCGCT
>ENA-ORTU01004641-ORTU01004641.1-human-gut-metagenome-genome-assembly--contig:-NODE-4641-length-10358-cov-2.479666_pt1 | contig 10358 bp, 7 predicted proteins | sample MGYA00241910_ERZ509184 | MGnify/ENA primary metagenome ERZ509184 (study PRJEB26280, sample SAMEA2338847) | human gut metagenome | biome: human gut; feature: human-associated habitat; material: faeces...
GTCTCCTTTCCTTTTAGAACAGGACGCACTTCGTAAACAGCCGTTTTCTGACTGTTATTCTTATCACGGAACAGGGTGCTGACAGTGATGGGAGTGTCTGTCAATTTCTTCCCGTCTCTGTATACGTTGAAACCGGTTTGTATCGGATCGGAAGAAAGATACCTCCACGAAACGATTACTTCTGAAGGGTTTTCGCGAATGGCAACTACGCCGCGGTTTAGTTTCTCCCGTTGTAACTTTGAGTAGTTATAACCAGGTTGTGCTGTCATTGTTGCAACAGGCAGCAACATGAATATGCACAATAGATAAATTGCAATTCTTCTCATATTTGTTTCATCGGTTTGGACCTTATTATATTTATTCACTCGCAAAATTACTCCTTTTTGTGATGTATGAAATGGAGAAATGTACAAAGACTATATACAATTGTGCACCCTTTCAAATTAATTGTCCGTATGATATAATATTCTATCTTTTGCGTACATCTGTCCATTACCTCTTTGATGATATGCGATAATTTTGCAACGTGAACTAAAAGAAGTAATTATGAAGTATCTTTTATCTATTGTACTATTGGCCTTGATTGGTTTTACAACTCCGAAAAAGACGATTCCTGCTTATGATTGGGGAAGTGTATCTGCAGAGCCGGATTTGTCGTGGGCCGATCAGGTGGGGGCGCAGAGGACTCCGGAAAACACAGAATGGGATGCCGGAAAGTTCGGGTTGCGGAATGACACTTCCGTATTCAGTACTCCTGCTATCCAGGCCGCTATTGATGCTTGTCACCAACAGGGAGGAGGCACGGTAGTTGTTGCCCCGGGGTATTATAAAATAGGTGCTTTGTTTATCAAGAGTGGTGTGAATCTGCATCTTAGTAAAGGTACTACCTTGCTTGCGAGTGATAATATTCAGGACTATCCGGAATTTCCTTCCCGCATTGCCGGTATCGAAATGACATGGCCTTCGGCTGTTATCAATATAATGGATGCGGAAAATGCCGCTCTTACGGGGGAAGGCTTTATCGATTGCCGCGGAAAAGTATTCTGGGATAAATATTGGGCGATGCGGGAGGAATATGAGAAGAAGAATCTGCGCTGGATTGTGGATTATGATTGCAAGCGGGTGAGGGGAGTACTGGTTTCCAACAGCAAGCATATCACGTTGAAAGACTTTACGTTGGTGCGTACGGGATTCTGGGCTTGTCAGATTTTGTATTCGGATCATTGTTCGGTGAGCGGACTTACTATTAATAATAATGTAGGAGGTCACGGACCAAGTACGGATGGCATTGATATTGATTCATCCACCAATATTCTGGTAGAAAACTGTGATGTGGATTGCAACGATGATAATATTTGTATTAAGGCAGGGCGTGATGCGGATGGACTGCGTGTGAATCGTCCGACGGAGAATGTGGTGGTTCGTAACTGTATTGCCCGTAAAGGTGCGGGCTTACTGACTTGCGGAAGTGAGACTTCTGGTTCTATCCGTAATGTACTGGCTCATGATCTGATAGCGTATGGCACAGGAACGACATTGCGTCTGAAATCATCCATGAACCGTGGCGGAACGGTCGAGAATATCTATATGACGCGTGTTGAGGCTGATAGTGTGACTCATATCCTGTCTGTCGATTTGAACTGGAATCCGAAATATAGTTATTCTGCCTTGCCGAAAGAATATGAAGGAAAAGATGTTCCTGAACACTGGACTACTATGTTGACTCCGGTAGAGCCGAAGGAAAAGGGGTATCCTCATTTTCGTAATGTGTATTTCTCTCACGTAAAAGCAGACGGAGCAAAACGTTTTATTTCCGCTTCGGGATGGAATGCAAGTCATCGCATCGAGAATTTTTATCTGTCTAACATTAATGCGGAGGTGGAATCTGTCGGAAAGATAACTTATGGAAAGAATTTCCAGTTACAGGATATTCATTTGACGGTAAAAGATAAAAGCCGATTGCGGCAAACGGATAATATAGATAGTAAGATTGAGATTAATTACAAATAATTCTCCTTACAGGCAGGAAGCTCTTGACAAAGTCTTTTTTATGTTGTATATTTGTAGGTGTGAATATCAATGGATAAAAGGTTTGATTAAAAAGAATGAAAAAGAAACTAGTACAATATGATGACAATATATCAGGGAGTCCTTACAGTAGTTAAGCTGTGAGAGTTTCTGTATGAGCCAAAGGCTGTGAATCTTTATGGGATTTGCAGCCTTTTTTGTTGCGAAAAATCACGGTTATATCCTTAATTCGGAGAGTCATCGTTTATAATAAACTTGGATACCGTTTATAATAAACTCTTCAATAGTTTATTAAGAACGTTGACGAAGATTATGAAAGAAGAGTCATCTTTTTTCTTTTTGGTTCAAGATAAATTATGCTTTATCTTGGATATGTTATGAAAAGTAAATGATATAGACGTCGTTGTCACAAAATTCTATTCTTTGCGTACGATATTACAGCTCTTATGGTATAAAAAACAGTAGCTTTGCTGCTACATAATACTTGATATACCATGAAACGCATTAGCCTTCTTCTTTTTTTTATAAGATGTTTCCTCTTTTCTCTTTCGGCTACGAATTATTTTGTGGCTACTAATGGAAGCGATTCAAACAGTGGGACGATTGATAAGCCTTTTGCCACGTTGGGCAAAGCACAATCAAAAGTGATGGCAGGAGATACTGTATATATCCGGCAAGGTACATATCGAGTGACGGAAGCAGAGATAATGGAACATTATACTGCGGGAAGTACTACTTGGAGCCGGGTATTTAAAATGTCAAAGAGTGGAACTGGACCGGACAAACGAATTTGTTACTCCGGTTATAAAAAAGAGCGTCCGGTTTTTGACCTTTCGGCGGTAAAGCCGGAAAATGAACGTGTTATTGTGTTTTATGTAAGTGGCTCTTATTTGCATTTCAGAAATATAGAGGTGGTGGGAACACAAGTTACTATTGTGGGACATACCCAGTCCGAATGTTTCCGCAATGAAGGGGGAAGTGATAATATCTACGAACATCTGTCGATGCATGACGGTATGGCGATCGGCTTCTATATAGTGACGGGTAAGAACAATCTGGTGCTGAATTGCGATGCCTATAATAATTATGATCCTGTATCCGACGGCGGTAAAGGTGGAAATGTAGATGGATTCGGTGGACATCTCACTTCTCCCCAATATACGGGCAATGTATTCCGGGGGTGTCGTGCGTGGTATAACAGCGATGATGGTTTTGATTTGATTAACTGCCAGGCGGTTTTTACCATTGATAACTGTTGGTCTTTCTTGAATGGATATACGAAAGACGGGGGTAAAGCTGGTGACGGCACCGGGTTTAAGTCCGGGGGATATGGGATGAGTGATAATCCTAAAGCACCAAGTGTGATTCCTATGCACATTGTTCAGTACTGCCTTGCTTATATGAATAAGAATAAGGGGTTTTATGCCAATCATCATTTAGGAGGGATAGCGTGGTATAATAATACGGGTTATCAGAACCCGTCCAATTTCTGTATGTTGAACAGGAAGACTGCATCGGAAGCGGTTGACGTGCCGGGATATGGTCATATTATAAAGAATAACTTGTCGCATACACCAAGGTCTTCGGGAAAACATATCATAGACGTTAATCAAGCGGAATGTGAAATAGCAAACAACTCTTTTCTTCCGGTAGATATGGCTGTGACGGATGATGATTTTGTTAGTTTGGATGCTTCCCAGCTTGCCTTACCTCGTAAGTCAGACGGAAGTCTTCCTTATGTAGAATTTTTGCGGCTGAAGACGAATAGTAAATTATATAATGCCGGAATGGGTTGTTTTCTTACCGGGGGCGGTGAAGAGACTAGCTATGATTGGCTGGAAGATGCGGCAATACTTGTTGAGGGAGATGTGGCAAAGATAGTAGGTCATGGCGCAGAAGCATTTGTGTACTTCTATATTAATGGTAAGGCAGTCTCTTTCTCTGATAGACAAGTGGATTTATCGGCCTATAAGGGAGAAATTGATTTGAAAGCGACAACAGATAATGGTGACGTAACTAAATTGAAACAGATCAGGTGACGCAGAAATATAGAATTATGAAACCGATTCATAAAATAAAGAGAATATGAATAGAGAAACGATAATAAACAGACCATTGGATGTATTTAGGAAAGCAATGCTTTTCCTACTACTTTGTGTTCTTATCGCATCATGTAGCAAGGAAGATGTTATTACGGAAGAAACGGGTATAACCGGAACTCCTCATTTCACCTGGGATATTGCGGTCGAACTTGAACAGCCCAATAATTGGTGCATGACTTTGGCTACAGAAAAAGTAGCAATAACTAATCTAACAGAAGGAAAACAATATATACTCACTTGGAAAGGAGGACTTTCAACTGGGCGGAAAACAGGAGGGGTATTAAAAACGGTTATACGCGGGGAACAAACAAAGAATACGGATTTGGATCTGCTGGAAATAAAAGAATCAGGAAATAGTACTTATGAAATCTTTCTTCGTGGTGGCGGACGTAAAGGAGAGATTGTGTTTACAAAATAATAGTCTACCGGATTGTTCATCCCGGAATAAATGATATAAGAAAAACTTAACTCTATTCGTAGCGTGTCTTCTTTTATAAAGAGGATGCGCTTTTTTGATACTGTAGAGAGCGTTTTATTTTAATTCGATATATGTACAAAAATAAGTCTGAATATGGAATATTGTATATAGACAAGTAGTATTTGAATCTTTTGCATAGAACTCCATAAGAAAATCAATATCTCCATATCCTTTGCTTTGGGGCAAATGGAAACATGCGGTACTTTTGCAAAAAAAAGTAACGAGATATAGAAAATGATAAAGTCAGCATTTTTAATAGTAGCGACATGTTGCAGTCTGCAACTGTTTAGTCAGGAAAAATTTCCCGATGGTAAGATTATACCGGATTGGTTTTACAAAAATGAAAAAACTGATATAAATGGATTAGGAAAGAGTTTCTTGATTACCGACTATGGAGTAGTGAATGATAGTACACTATTACAGACAGAGAAAATTCAGGCTGTTATAGATTTGGCGTCTAATAATGGAGGCGGAGTCGTTGTTATACCTGAAGGTACTTATCTTAGTGGTGCGCTTTTCTTTAAGCCGGGAACACACTTGCATCTGGAAAAGAAGGCTGTATTGAAAGGTAGTGACGATATTAGCAACTTTCCTGTAATAGAAACACGGATGGAGGGACAGAACCTAAAGTACTTTTCAGCTTTGATTAATGTTGATAAGGTAGATGGTTTCACCCTTTCCGGAAAAGGAAAAGTTGATGGAAATGGTGAACGATATTGGAAGTCATTCTGGTTGCGGAGGCGTGTTATTCCTAAATGTACTAATATGGATGAATTGCGTCCTCGTCTACTTCATATATCTCATAGCAATAATGTACAAGTTTCAGATGTGCGACTTGTTAATTCTCCGTTTTGGACAACTCACATTTATAAATGTGATAGCGTAAAACTTTTGGATTTGCATATCTTTTCACCTTCTTCTCCTGTAAAGGCTCCAAGTACGGATGCAATCGATATTGATGCATGTAAAAATGTACTTGTCAAGGGATGCTATATGTCGGTTAATGATGACGCAATTGCATTAAAAGGCGGCAAAGGACCATGGGCTGATCAAAATCCCGATAATGGTGGCAATTGTGATATTATCATTGAAGACTGTACTTTTGGATTCTGTCACGGAGTGCTGACTTGCGGTAGCGAATCGATATATAATCATAATATAATTCTTCGACGCTGTAATTTGGATCAGGCTAAACGCCTGTTGTGGTTGAAAATGCGTCCGGATACTCCCCAACAATATAAGTACATCCTCGTTGAAGACATAAAAGGAAATGTCCGCAATTGTATCTTTATTGCTCCTTGGACACAGTTTTATGATTTGAAAGATCGCAAGGATATGCCAGTCTCGTATTCCAGCTATATTACAATGCGTAATATTCATCTGGATTGTGATTCCTTTTTTGCTGTAGAGAAATCAAAACAATATAAATTATCCAATTTCTGTTTTGACAATTTGACTATTACGGCTAAAAAAGATGTGAAGATAGATGAAGATATTATTGATGCATTGGTTATGAGAAAGGTTGAGATAAATAAAGTGAATTAAAAAAGAATGGTAGAAAGACTGGAAAATCGTACATAGCCTGTAAAATCGTACAAAATAGGCGTGTGATGGGCTGTACACATATGAATTTACATAAGAAAGTCGAATTCTCCATATTCCTTTTCTTTAACTCTACCATGTAATGCGGTATCTTTGACATGTGCTTATTCAGTAAAATATTGAATCTAAAACTATAAAATACAATGAAATTCTGTAGAATTATTTTTTGTCTGTGGTTATTGGTCTGTTTCTTTCCAATAGGTATTCATGCAGATATACAACTTCCTTCTATATTATCAAATAATATGGTACTTCAGCAAAATGCGAAAGTACGTTTTTGGGGAAAAGCACGTCCCGGAGAAAAGATTTTGGTAAAGACTTCATGGGATCATAAGAAATACAAGGTGACTGCTTTAGCAAACGGTCATTGGGAACTGATGATACAAACACCGGCTGCTACTTCCGGACAATCTGTAATGTTGAAAGGTGATAATAAGATCCGGATCAATAATATATTAATAGGTGAAGTTTGGCTTTGTACGGGACAGTCAAATATGGAATTTCCCGTAGCCCGTAATCCGCAAGTGAAATGGAAAACAGGAATGTTGAATGAAGCGGAAGAAATGAAAGATGCTGATTTTCCGGAAATCCGCCTGTTTCATGTAGAGCATCAACTGGCACCTGATGGTGAGAAAGAAGATTGCGTTGGAAAGTGGGTGGTTTGTAATCCGGAGAATCTGAAAGACTTTTCTGCTGTAGGATTTGTCTTTGGACGTAAATTGTATAAAGAATTGAGTACACCGGTTGGATTGATTCAGTCTACTTGGGGAGGAACACATGCTGAATCTTGGACAAGTATGAAAGTGATGGAAAACAATCTGCTGTATGCTGATGTCTTAAAACAATATTCAAAAGAAAGGGTGAGTAGGGAAAAAGATAAGTGTAAGGTTCCGGCTACTTTGTGGAATGGCATGATTGCTCCTATAGTAGGGTACACTGTAAAAGGAAATATCTGGTATCAGGGAGAATCCAACTCTGTTCGTTATGAGAAATATCAGGAAGTATTTACTAACCTGATTAATAGTTGGCGGAAAGAATGGAATCAGCCGGATATGCCTTTCTATTTCGTACAGATTGCACCACATTACAAGCAACCGGCAGGTATTCGTGAAGCACAATTAAAAACATGGTTAAGTGGAATTGAAAATATTGGTATGGCAGTAGTGACGGATGCAGCCGATTCTACCGACATACATCCACGAAATAAAGTTGCACCGGGCGAACGGCTGGCAGCTTGGGCATTAGCAAAGCAATATGGTAAAAAGATTGTTTATTCAGGACCTCTCTACAAATCAATGAAAGTGAATGGGAGAGAAATTACATTAGATTTTGAATTTGCGGAAGGTGGCCTGCAGACACCCGGCAATGAACCGGTAAAAGGATTTTTTATTGCCGGCAATGATGCGCGGTTTTATCCGGCTGATGCTGTGATTGATGGAAGTTCGATAACACTTTCTTCAACTTATGTCTCTGCACCTGTAGCTGTACGCTACGGTTATGGGACTTTCTTTAGAGTGAATCTGTTTAATAAAGCCGGACTTCCGGCAGTTCCTTTCCGTACGGATACTTTTGCTCCCGACACTTATTATCGTCTGTTTGCCGATTCGGAAATTCGTCGTTTCCCGGAAGCGTGGCAACTGGATCATGGAAAACGCCTGTATTTTGGTTATGCGCAAGGAGTAGGTTGTTGTGCGATGTTACAAGTTTGGAAGAAAACAGGAGACCGTAGGTACTTTGATTATGTAGAGGCATGGGCTGATTCTTTGGTAGACGATAAAGGTGATATTCATTTATATAAGAAAGAAACCTATAATCTGGATTATATAAATTCCGGAAAAGTTCTGTTTGATTTGTACAAGGAAACCAAAAAGGAGAAATATAAATTGGCTATCGAGAATTTGATAGATCAGCTGAAAAAGCAACCTCGTACAACAGATGGAGGTTTCTGGCATAAGAAAATATACCCTAATCAGATGTGGTTGGATGGATTGTATATGGCTTCTCCTTTTATGGCTAGATATGGAGCTGAATTTAATCGTCCGGAATGGATTGATGAGGCTGTTAAGCAGTTTACTCTCTGCCATCAACATACATACGATACCAAGACGGGACTTTATTATCATGCATGGAATGAGGACCGGAGCCAGCGCTGGGCTGATCCGGAAACTGGCCATTCTCCTAATTTCTGGGGACGTAGTATTGGTTGGTGGTTTATGGCTTTGGTAGATGCTTTGGAATATATTCCCCAAGATCATTCAGGCTATGCTGATATGATTAAATGGACGAAGGAATTAGCGGAGACTCTTTCAAAATACCAAGATAAAAATGGCTTATGGTATCAGGTGATTGATCAACTTTCACGTACCGGTAATTTCCCGGAAGCTTCTGTTACGACACAATGTATGTATGCTTATATGAAAGCAGTGAATAAAGGATATATTGATAGTCAGTATCGTGCCATTGCAGAAAAGGCCTTTAAAGGTCTGTGTGATAAACTACTAATCTCAAATTCGGACGGAACATTGACATTGACAAAATGTTGCCAAGTGGGTGGATTAGGCGGTAAGCCTTATCGTGACGGTAGTTTTGAGTATTATATAGGAGAGAAAATGAGAGATAATGATGCTAAAGCAACAGGACCTTTCATTATGGGATGTATTGAACTGAACAAATAATATAGAAGATAGAAATAATAAGAGATTTTCGACTATTGTTTCAATTAATGAACTAATAAAATGTAATACCATGAAAAAAGAACAAATTATCAAATCGATGTTATTTTTAATTATTCCTTTGCTTGCTATCTCATGTGATGGTAATGGCCTTATGGAATATGAAGAGACTGCATTGATGCAAGGAGATGTGCAGCAAGGACTGTTAAATGATGGGACAAGTGATAATACATGTATGGTTAATCTGAATTTATTCACAAAACCTTATTTTGATTATCAGTATAATACGGGTGATCATGTAGATGAGTGTTTTGTATATATTGATAATCAGGAAGATCTTACTAGATGCCTTTATCCACAAAGTGGAAAGAATGTAAAAGGTAATTTCTTGATACCTTTCGGAAAACATCGAATTAAATTGAATATAGAAATTGATGATGGTAAATCATATACATATCCGATTGAACTATGCAATGCTTTGGTAACCTTAAAGAACGGTGAAGCAAGTACGGTGCTCTACGATAGAATTATTCTTAAAAGAGCGGATTCTTCTTTCACAAATTCAGCCTTTACTGTTGAATTTGATGTAGATTTTCCTTATACTGAAAACAATGATTACACATTAGATATTACATTAGGATTTTATGATGAAACATACGACGATGGTTCTTCAGGTCCTTATGTAAACGGAAATGTTAGTGTTAATACTTATTATCAATGGAGATCCATTTTTGAACCAGCTAGGCCAACTGATATTGACTTTGTTCTTGGAATTGTATATAATTCTACTCAAAAAGAATATTGTTATAAAGGGTATTGTGAACAAGACTTTTCTATAGATAGGAATGGAATGGCTGTTAATAATGTAAGTTGGCATAAAATGGTAAGATTACCAAATGGTGATGATATTGGCTATAAATTATATTTAATAACAGGTATATGGGCTAAATTACAGTCAAATATTGATACTATGATTGGCGAAACAGAAGTTTCGTGGTATTCAGCTTATTATAGAGTAGAATGGGATGACGGAGAATATTCAGAATGGTATCCCATAGATGAATTAGACGAATCTTCAGTTGGGATAGATGCTACTATTGATTATTATCCCAACATTGAGATTGTATGTTTCAACACCAAAGAAATTCAGGATGCTTATGCATCACAATGGGGCATTGTACCTTAATAACTAAAAAGTCTTGATTTTTACGTATAAAGATGAGGATCAATATTAAAATAGATATTCAACTACTGATTACGTAAATAGCAAAATAATTAAGTATACTTGACAACGGATATACAATTTTTTAGGTTTGAATTTAATTTATTAATCAAATGAGTATTTATTAATTATTTTTTTATATAAAATGAGAAACACAGCAACTTTTCAAAGAAAGGCATATCCAATTGCCGTGAGATGCTTAACAAGCATTTTATATTTCTTTTTGTTTTCACTTTCGTCGTTAGCGGCTTGCG
>ENA-ORTU01004648-ORTU01004648.1-human-gut-metagenome-genome-assembly--contig:-NODE-4648-length-10351-cov-3.347028_pt1 | contig 10351 bp, 10 predicted proteins | sample MGYA00241910_ERZ509184 | MGnify/ENA primary metagenome ERZ509184 (study PRJEB26280, sample SAMEA2338847) | human gut metagenome | biome: human gut; feature: human-associated habitat; material: faeces...
GGATGCTTGAGTATATCGATATGCTGAATCAGCTTGATACTTCGGAGGTAGAACCGATGTCGCATGTCTTTGACATTCGCAATGTGTTCCGCGAAGATGTCGTGGAAAATGGAGATGAATCAGATGCGATGCTTTCGAATGCACCAGAGCAGAAAGAAAAACAGTACAAGGTGCCGAGGACAGTGGAGTAAAAAGAATTAGAGATACAAGCAGCAATATGGAGGAAATCAGGATGGGAATTTCAGAATTAACAGCGCTGGAGCTGGGAAAAGAAATTAAAGAAAAACGAATCTCCGTCCGGGAGGCGGTACAGGCATCTCTGGAACGGATTCATAAATATGAAGATACAGTTCATGCTTATGTAACGCTGACCGAGGAGGCAGCACTGGCACAGGCGGATGAGATCCAGAAACAGATTGACGATGGCATCCTGACCGGACCGCTGGCGGGCGTTCCGATGGCGATCAAGGATAATATTTGTACAGAGGGAATTGAGACAACGTGCAGTTCCAAAATTTTAAGGGGATTTGTACCTCCGTACTCAGCGGAGGCAGCGCTGAACCTCAAAAAAGCCGGTGCGATCCTGCTTGGCAAGACAAATATGGATGAATTTGCGATGGGAAGTACGACCGAGACATCCTGGTTTGGACCGACGAAAAACCCGTGGAATACAGAGCATGTACCGGGCGGATCTTCCGGTGGCTCGTGTGCGGCTGTCGCAGCGGGAGAGACCTTTTTTGCTCTTGGTTCAGATACGGGCGGTTCCATCCGCCAGCCAAGTTCCTTCTGCGGCGTGACCGGCATCAAACCGACCTATGGAACGGTTTCCCGGTATGGTCTGATCGCCTACGGTTCCTCGCTGGATCAGATTGGACCGATTGCGAAAGATACCGCAGACTGCGCGGCAATTCTGGAGACGATCGCTTCCTATGATAAAAAGGACAGCACCTCTGTCAAGCGGGAGGCGTACAATTTTACCGCTGCCCTGACCGGAGAGGTAAAAGGGATGAAGATCGGAATCCCGTCCGATTATCTGGGCGAAGGACTCGATGAAGATGTAAAAAAAGCCGTTCTGGCGGCAGCTGAGGCGTTAAAAGAACGCGGGGCAGAAGTGGAGTTTTTTGATTTAGGCATGGTTGAGTATGCAATCCCAGCATATTACGTCATTGCATCGGCGGAGGCAAGCTCCAACCTGTCCCGGTTTGACGGTGTGAAGTACGGTTACCGCACACCGGAATATGAAGATTTACATGAAATGTATAAAAAGAGCCGTTCCGAGGGCTTTGGACCAGAGGTAAAACGCCGTATCATGCTCGGTTCGTTCGTTTTGAGTTCCGGCTATTACGATGCATATTATCTGAAAGCACTCCGTACAAAAGCATTGATTAAACAGGCATTTGACAAGGCGTTTGAGAAATACGATGTCATTCTGGGACCGGCAGCGCCGTCCACGGCACCGCTGCTGGGCGACAGCCTTTCCGATCCGATGAAGATGTATCTGGGCGATATTTATACTGTTTCGGTCAACCTGGCAGGTCTTCCGGGCATTTCAGTTCCGTGCGGGCTGGATTCGAAGGGACTTCCGATCGGGCTTCAGATGATCGCAGACTGCTTCCAGGAAAAAAAGCTGTTTGGCGCAGCATCTGCATACGAAAAGGCGAGAGGTGCATGGAAGCTTCCGGTTATGACAGACAAGGAGGGCAGATAAGATGAAGAAAGAATATGAGACAGTCATCGGCTTGGAGGTACACGTAGAGCTGGCGACGAAAACCAAGATTTTCTGCGGCTGCTCCACCGAATTTGGAGCAAAACCAAATACTCATACCTGCCCGGTTTGTACCGGTATGCCGGGTTCTCTGCCGGTTTTAAATAAGAAGGTCGTTGAATACGCGATGTCTGTCGGTCTGGCGGCAAACTGTGGTATCAACCAGTTCTGCAAATTTGACCGGAAAAACTATTTTTACCCGGACAACCCGCAGAACTACCAGATTTCCCAGCTGTATCTCCCGATCTGCCACGACGGTTATATCCCGATCGATACGCCTGCCGGTGAAAAGAAAATTCGTATTCATGAAATTCACATGGAGGAAGATGCCGGAAAGCTGATCCACGACGAGTGGGAAGACTGCTCGCTGGTTGATTATAACCGAAGCGGCGTGCCGCTGATCGAGATCGTTTCTGAGCCGGATATGCGGAGTGCTGATGAGGTTATTGCCTACCTCGAACGCCTGCGCCTGCTGGTACAGTATCTGGGCGCATCCGATTGTAAGTTACAGGAAGGTTCGATGCGTGCCGATGTCAACTTATCGGTCCGTGAGGTGGGAAGTGAGACATTTGGTACGAGAACCGAGATGAAGAACTTGAACTCTTTCAAGGCGATTGCCCGTGCGATCGACGGTGAGCGCGCCCGCCAGATTGAGCTGCTGGAAGAGGGCAGGAAGGTCATCCAGGAGACGAGACGCTGGGATGACAACAAGGAATACTCTTATGCGATGCGTTCTAAAGAGGATGCGAAAGATTACCGTTATTTCCCGGATCCGGATCTTCCGCCGGTCTGCATCAGCGATGAATGGCTGGAATCCGTCCGCGCCGCCCTGCCGGAATTGCAGCCGGAAAAAATGGCACGTTACCAGAGTGAATATGGTCTGTCTGAATATGACAGCCGCATTCTGACTGAGTCTAAGAAGATGGCGGATATGTTTGAAAAGACCACTACCATCTGCCAGAAACCGAAGAAAGCGGCAAACTGGCTGATCGGCGAGGCAAGCCGCCTGCTCAAGGAAAAAGGACAGGACGCTGAAAGCCTGTGGTTCTCCCCGATGCATCTGGCACAGCTCATCGATCTGGTCGATGCCGGAACGATCAATAACAACACGGCAAAAGAAGTATTTACAGCTATTTTCGAGCAAGATGTCGATCCGTCCGCCTATGTCGAAGCACACGGACTTGGCATGGTCAATGACGACAGTGCCCTGGAACAGGCAGTTTCCGATGTGCTCGCCGCAAATTCGAAGACGGTGGAAGAGTACAAGAGTGGAAAGACAAAGGTACTTGGATTTCTGGTTGGTCAGGTGATGAAAGCGATGAAGGGCAAGGCAAATCCGGGTAAAGTGAATGAAATGATGACGGAGAAACTGAACGCGTAAAACGCCTTTTTATAAATGAAAATTATAATTAGCTTTTAAAGAAAACTAAAAAGAAACTGTCTACAGAGGCTGGTATTTCTGGATGATTCGTGATTGTAATCGGAATTACCAGAAATACCATCTGTAACAGTTTCTTTTTTATAATCGTGTTATAAATGATGCGATGTGATTACTCTACAATATCCAGCTCCTTGCTGAAGGAGTTTAGAATCTCGCATCCATCCTCAGTAATCAGCACCAGATCCTCGATTCTCACGCCAACTTCGCCTTCTACATAAATACCTGGTTCGATGGAGAAGATATTGCCAACTTCAGCGACCTTGGTGTTCGCAGAAGAAACATCGCCGTACTCGTGTACTTCCAGACCGATGAAATGTCCCAGCCGATGGGTAAAGTTCGGACCATATCCGGCATCCTCGATGATCTGGCGAGCAGCTTTATCGACTTCGCAGAGCGGAACGCCCGGTTTCAGAATTGCTTCTGCGGCAGCATTTGCGCGGCGGACGGTCTCATAAATAGCGCGGTGCTTCTCAGACGGTACTTTTTTATAGAAGAAAGTACGTGTCATATCGGCACAATAGCCATCCTTCCTGCATCCAACATCAAACAGGACGGTGTCGCCCTCTTTCAGAACAGTATCGTCCGGACCGTGGTGTCCAAGCGCGCAGTTTGCACCGAAGCCAACCAGTGGTTCGAAGGAATATCCGTCTGCACCGAGACTCTTATAAATATCTAACATCTTGGAAGCGATCTCTTCCTCAGTTACGCCCTCATGGATCAGACCGCGGAACTGTGCCATCGCCTTATCATTGATTGCGGAAACCGCACGCATTTTTTCACGTTCTTCGTCATCCTTGCACGCCCGGACCTCATCGACGCAGATGGAGCTGACCTTGTAGGAGGAAGCGCCCGAATGATCGATGACCGGAATCAGGAAACGGGCAGCAAATGTTTTATCAATACCGAGCGGTTTGCCTGCCCCAACACAGTCGCACAGAGGAGTCAGATAATCGTCTGTATCCGAGAAGCGGAATTTCTCTACGCCCAGATCTTCCGGAACGGTAAAGAGGTTATTGATAAAAATCTTATTCTTGCCGGACTGGTTAATGTAAAGTGCCAGCAGACGTTCACCCGGATCAATAAAACGACCCGTCAGATAATAGATCGCATATGGATCGGAAATAATCATCTGATCGAGTCCCTCTGTTTCCATTTTCTTCAAAACTTTCTCAAGTCGCTGTGTGTTCATCATGATGTCCTCCTTATAAGTAAAGTGGCTGTAACTGGAAGATGCCAGACAGTTCACGCCGTAAATTATCTACCCTTATTATAAAACGCGCCGGGAAAAAGTCAACGATTAAAAGAACGCTTGAAAAGCGCATGGAAAGGGGGTAGAATAGTATCAACTGACCAGCCTTCGAAAAATGAAAGGACTTTTATTTTTTAAGATACGAAAGGATGAAAAACATGGCGAAATCCTATGAAATGGATATGTGCAATGGTCCAATTCTCGGAAAGGTACTTACATACTCCATTCCGCTGATGCTTTCCGGTGTGCTTCAGCTTCTTTTCAATGCGGCAGATGTGATCGTGGTGGGGCGTTTTGCAGGCAGCCAGTCTCTGGCTGCAGTCGGCTCGACCAGTTCCCTTATTAATCTTCTCATTAACGTCTTTATCGGTCTGTCGATCGGTGCAAACGTTCTGGTGGCACGCTATTATGGCGCGAAGAATGACCGCGACATGAGCGAGACAATCCATACGGCGATCACGGTCAGCCTGATGAGTGGGCTGTTTCTAGTCTTTTTGGGGTTGTTTACCTCACGTTTCTGGCTGGAACTGATGGGGACGCCGGACGATGTCATCGATAAATCGACGATCTACATGCGGATTTATTTTGCCGGTATGCCGGCAACGATGGTGTATAACTTCGGAAGTGCGATCCTGCGCGCGATCGGCGATACGAAACGTCCGCTGTATTTCCTGACCGTGGCAGGAGTTATCAATGCAGCACTGAACATATTCTTTGTTACCCAGCTCCAGATGGACGTAGCGGGTGTCGCGCTGGCAACCGTGATTTCCCAGTGTATTTCCGCATTTCTGGTTATCCGCTGCCTGATGCATTCAGAGGGCGCGATGAAGCTGTCGCTTTCCAGGCTGGGAGTCAACCGGAGAAAACTTCTTCTTATTATAAAGGTAGGTCTTCCGGCTGGTATCCAGGGTGCGATTTTTGCGATCTCCAACGTACTGATTCAGTCGTCCGTCAATTCCTTCGGTTCGATCGCGATGGCAGGCAACACGGCGTCGCAGAATATCGAGGGATTTGTGTATACCTCGATGAATGCGCTGTATCAGACCAATTTAAGCTTTACGAGCCAGAATATCGGAGCGGAGAAATATACGCGGATCAAAAAGATTCTTGCCACCTGCCAGGGTGTCGTTGTGACAGTAGGACTGGTGCTTGGATTTGCAGCATACCTCGGCGGTCCGTGGCTGCTGCAGGTATATTCAGAAGATGCCGACGTTATTTCCTATGGACTGCTCCGGATGTCGATCATCTGTACGACGTATTTCCTATGCGGCGTGATGGATACGATGGTCGGAAGCATCCGCGGACTTGGGTATTCGATCCTGCCGACGCTTGTCTCTCTGACCGGCGCCTGCGGACTGCGGGTGATTTGGATCTTTACCATATTTGCAGCGCAGCGGTCGCTAGCGATCCTGTATCTGTCGTACCCGATCTCCTGGGCGGTCACAGCGACGGCACATATGATCTGCTTCTGGCGGGCGGCGAAGAAACTGCCGAAGGAAGACGGTCATCCGGTGCGGGGATAGAATTTGAAACGATGTAATGCGATCATTAATCTGCTTGTTTTTGAAAGAAAACACAAACAGAGCAGCATAAAAAATAATTTGTTTGATAATCTGATTCGTGTAAAGAAAAAATACTTGACACCAATTAGATTATCGTGTATGATAACACAGGTGATGAGGAATGGAAAAAATTGTTGAACAGGGTCTTTTGTATGATTTCTACGGAGAACTCCTGACAAAGCATCAGCAAAGTGTATATGAGGATGTGGTATTTAACGATCTATCCCTCAGTGAGATTGCAGATGAACAGGGCATTACCCGTCAGGGTGTGCATGATCTGATCCGGCGCTGTGACCGTACACTTCTTGGTTATGAGGAAAAGCTTGGGCTGATTGCCAAGTTCCAGAAAACCAAGGAAAAAGTAACTGAGATTCATCGGTTGACGGAAGAATTCAGCCGGACTCAGAATCAGGCGCTGATTGAGGCAATCGGGCGAATCTCAAACGAGATATTGGATTTATAATGCGGGAGGTTTTTGATGGCATTTGAAAGCTTGGCAGACAAACTGCAGAATGTGTTTAAAAACCTGACAGGCAAGGGACGACTCAGCGAGAGCGACGTAAAAGCCGGGCTCAAAGAAGTCAAGATGGCCCTTCTGGAAGCGGATGTAAGCTTCAAGGTAGTAAAACAGTTTATCAGTTCTGTACAGGAACGGGCGATTGGAACAGACGTTTTAAATGGCCTGAATCCAGGACAGATGGTAATAAAGATTGTCAATGACGAGCTGGTCAAGCTGATGGGCTCCGAGATGACAGAGATTGCGTTAAAACCGGGCAATGAGATTACCGTCATTATGATGGCAGGTCTCCAGGGTGCTGGTAAGACGACCACGACGGCAAAGATTGCCGGAAAGCTCAAGGCAAAGGGAAGAAAACCATTGCTGGCAGCATGTGATGTCTACCGACCGGCGGCAATCGAACAGCTGCAGAAAAATGGTGAAAAACAGGGTGTTCCCGTATTTGCGATGGGAACGAACCACAAACCGGTCAATATCGCAAAGGCGGCGGTTGAGCACGCAGCGAAAAATGGCAACAATGTGGTTATCATCGATACAGCCGGTCGTCTCCACATCGATGAAGCGATGATGGATGAGCTGGTTGAGATCAAAGAGAATGTGGACGTCTATCAGACACTTCTCGTTGTAGATGCCATGACTGGTCAGGATGCAGTCAATGTAGCGAGCATGTTTAATGACAAAATCGGCATTGACGGTGTAGTTCTGACAAAGATGGATGGCGATATGCGAGGCGGTGCGGCTCTTTCTATCAAGGCGGTAACCGGAAAACCGATTCTCTATGTCGGTATGGGTGAGAAGCTTTCCGATTTGGAACAGTTTTACCCGGACCGTATGGCTTCCCGAATCTTAGGCATGGGCGATGTTCTTTCCATCATCGACAAAGCATCTGCTGTGATCGACGAGGAGAAGGCAAAAGAACTCGGTCGCAAGATTAAGAAGGCAGAATTTGATTACAACGACTTCCTCGATCAGATGAACCAGATCAAGAAAATGGGCGGTATGGCGAGCATCATGAGTATGATGCCGGGTATGGGACAGCTTAAAGGTCTGGATTTAGATGAAAATGAGAAGACGATGGGACGCGTGGAGGCGATCATCCTTTCGATGACAGCCGAAGAGCGGCGCAACCCGGATCTGATGAATCCGTCCCGCAAGAAACGAATCGCACAGGGCGCAGGCGTGGACATCGCAGAAGTCAACCGCCTGGTAAAACAGTTCGGAGATATGAAAAAGCTGATGAAACAGCTTCCGGGCATGGCAGGCGGCGGAAAACGCAAGGGTCTTGGCGGACTCGGCGGTATGCTTGGCAAGATGAAGCTGCCGTTTTAAACAAGTGTTAGTAGATGCAGTGTGCATTAGCTATATTTTATAATTTAAGGAAATAAGGAAAATTTCAGGAGGTAATTTAAAATGGTAAAGATGAGATTAAGAAGAATGGGTCAGAAGAAAGCTCCTTTCTATAGAATTATTGTTGCAGATTCCAGATCCCCGAGAGATGGCAAATTCATCGAGGAGATCGGTATCTACGATCCGAACACCGAGCCGAGCACTCTGAAATTCGACGAGGAAGCTGCTAAGAAATGGTTAGCAACAGGCGCTCAGCCGACAGAGACCGTTGGTAAACTCTTAAAGATCGCTGGTATCCAGTAAATCAAGCATACTGACCTGTGAGGTGCAAAGGTATGAAAGAATTAGTAGAAGTTATCGCGAAAGCACTGGTTGAGAACCCGGACGAGGTAGTGGTTACAGAATCGGTCAAAGACGATGAGACTGTAATCGAGCTTTCCGTTGCACCGGCCGATATGGGTAAGGTAATTGGAAAACAGGGTCGTATCGCGAAAGCGATTCGCTCGGTTGTCAAGGCGGCTTCATCCAAGGAAGACAAGAAAGTTATTGTAGAGATTCAGTAATACAGACGAAGCTGAAAAGCCGGCTGCCTGAAAGGGTGTCCGGCTTTTTTATTTCATACAGGAGGATTACAGAATGGTTGATTATCTGAGAGTTGGTGTAATTACGTCCCCGCATGGTCTGCGCGGAGATGTGAAAGTATTCCCTACCACCGATGATGTGAATCGCTTTAAAAAATTAAAAAAAGCGTATATCGACACTGGAAAAGAAAAAATGCCGGTGACCGTGGAACAGGCGCGTTTTTTCAAAAATATGGTCATTCTTAAATTTAAAGAGATGAACCGGATTGAGGACTGCGAGCCGTTCCGTAATAAGGATATTCTGATCACCCGCGATCAGGCGGTGAAACTGAATCCGGATGAGAATTTCATTGCCGATCTGATTGGTCTGAAAGTGCTGACGGACGAGGGCGAGGAGTTCGGTACGGTGAAAGATATCCTTCAGACAGCAGCTAACGACGTATATCTGATCGAAGGACCTGAGGGCAAAGAATACCTCTTCCCGTCCATCAAGGAATGCATCCTGAATGTCGATCTGGAGGCTGGCACTGTAACGGTACATATCATGGACGGGCTTCTGGATCTGTAAATGGAATGACAATCCTAAAATAAAAGTACCGTTGTGAAAGTGCTGTATAAATATAGGAGAAACGGATGAATTTTCATATTCTGACCCTGTTCCCGGAGATGGTAATGGGGGGACTGAACACAAGTATTACGGGGCGTGCGATTGACAAAGGGCTGATCTCGGTTGAGGCGGTCAATATCCGCGATTACTCGAAGGACAAACACCATCATGTAGACGATGCGCCCTATGGCGGCGGCGCCGGTATGGTGATGCAGCCGGAACCAATTTACGATGCATATGAAGACCTGGCGGCGCGCACCGGAAAACGTCCGCGCGTGATCTATCTGACTCCGCAGGGGCAGGTTTTCAACCAGAAAATCGCGGAAGAACTGGCGAAAGAAGAGGATCTGGTGTTCCTCTGCGGGCATTATGAGGGGATCGATGAGCGCGCGTTAGAGCTGGTTGTGACCGACTATCTCTCGATCGGCGATTATGTCCTGACGGGCGGTGAGCTTCCGGCGATGGTTATGATCGACTGCATTTCCCGTCTGGTGCCTGGTGTGTTAAATAATGACGTATCCGCGGAATTTGAGTCATTTCATGACAATCTGCTGGAATATCCACAGTACACCCGCCCGGTTGTATTTATGGATAAGGCGGTCCCGGACGTACTTCTGACCGGGCATCACAAAAATATCGAGACCTGGCGCCGTCAGAAATCGATCGAACGGACGCTGGAACGCCGCCCGGATCTTTTAAAAGATGCGGTTCTGGATAAGAAAGAGAAGAAATATCTGGAAGAGCTGATTCGTCAGAAAGAGGAAAAAGAAACAAAAAAACTCTAAAAAAGAGAGCAGAAAGTCCTTGCAAATCAAGGATTTCTATGATAAAATCATATTCTGTGAAATAAAGAGATGTTCCGCTGTTACAGGAAGCACGTTTTTACGGGATAAAAGATCGTATTAAGAACATCAAAGATTTTAAAGGAGGTTCACAAAGATGAACGAGATTATTAAGAACATTGAAGCAGCTCAGTTAAAGGAAACCGTTCCGAGTTTCAACGTAGGCGATACAGTACGTGTATCTGCTAAGATCAAAGAGGGAAACCGCGAGAGAATTCAGGTTTTCGAGGGAACTGTTATTAAGAGACAGAACGGCGGCGTTCGCGAGACTTTCACTGTTAGAAAGAGCTCCAACGGTGTTGGTGTAGAGAAGACCTGGCCGTTACATTCTCCGTCTGTAGAGAACGTTGAAGTAGTAAGAAGAGGTAAAGTAAGAAGAGCAAAACTGAACTACCTGAGATCCAGAATCGGCAAGGCAGCGAAGGTAAAAGAGTTAGTAA
>ENA-ORTU01004650-ORTU01004650.1-human-gut-metagenome-genome-assembly--contig:-NODE-4650-length-10348-cov-5.746527_pt1 | contig 10348 bp, 7 predicted proteins | sample MGYA00241910_ERZ509184 | MGnify/ENA primary metagenome ERZ509184 (study PRJEB26280, sample SAMEA2338847) | human gut metagenome | biome: human gut; feature: human-associated habitat; material: faeces...
TCGCGGCTGAAGCCGAAGGTCATCTGGGTCAGGTCGTTGGTACCGAAGGAGAAGAACTCCGCCTCGGTGGCGATCTGGTCGGCGGTGAGGGCAGCTCTGGGGATCTCGATCATGGTACCCACCAGGTACTTCATCTCCACACCGGCGGCGGCCAGCTCCTCATCGGCGGTCTTGACCACGATGTCCTTGACGTACTTCAGCTCCTTTACCTCGCCCACCAGGGGGATCATGATCTCGGGGACCATGTTCCAGTCAGGATGCTTCTTCTGCACATTGATGGCGGCGCGGATGACGGCACGGGTCTGCATGGCGGCGATCTCCGGGAAGGTGACGGCCAGGCGGCAGCCGCGGTGACCCATCATGGGGTTGAACTCGTGGAGGGAAGCGATGATGTTCTTGATCTGGGCCACGGTCTTGCCCTGAGCCTTGGCCAGCTTCTCAATATCGGCCTCCTCGGTGGGCACGAACTCGTGCAGAGGGGGATCCAGGAAGCGGATGGTGACGGGGCAGCCTTCCATGGCCTCATAAATGCCCTCGAAGTCACCCTGCTGCATGGGCAGGAGCTTGGCCAGAGCGGCCTCCCGCTCCTCCACGGTGTCGGAGCAGATCATCTCGCGGATGGCATCGATGCGGTTGCCCTCGAAGAACATATGCTCGGTACGGCACAGGCCGATGCCCTGGGCGCCCAGCTCACGGGCCTTGGCGGCGTCGTGGGGGGTATCGGCATTGGTGCGGACCTTCAGGCGGCGGAACTTGTCGGCCCAAGCCATGATGCGGCCGAAGTCGCCGCCCACGCTGGCATCCACGGTGGGCATTGCGCCGTCGTAGATATTGCCGGTGGAGCCGTCCAGGCTCAGCCAATCACCCTCGTGATAGGTCTTGCCGGCCAGGGTAAACTGCTTATTGGCCTCGTCCATGCTGATGGCGCCGCAGCCGGAGACGCAGCACTTGCCCATACCGCGGGCCACAACGGCAGCGTGAGAGGTCATACCACCGCGGACGGTGAGGATGCCCTGAGCGGCCTTCATGCCCTCGATGTCCTCGGGAGAAGTCTCCAGACGGACCAGAACCACCTTCTCGCCACGGGCGTCCCAAGCCTTGGCATCCTCGGCGCTGAAGACGATCTTGCCGCAGGCGGCGCCGGGAGAGGCGGGCAGGGCCTTGCCCACAGGCTCAGTAGCCTTCAGAGCCTTGGGGTCAAACTGGGGATGCAGCAGAGTATCCAGGTTGCGGGGATCAATCATGGCCACGGCCTGCTGCTCGGAGATCATGCCCTCGTCCACCAGGTCGCAGGCGATCTTCAGGGCGGCGGGAGCAGTGCGCTTGCCGTTGCGGCACTGCAGCATGTAGAGCTTGCCGTGCTCCACGGTGAACTCCATATCCTGCATGTCGCGATAGTGATCTTCCAGAATGTCGCAGACCTTGACAAACTCGTCATAAGCCTCGGGGAACTTCTCGGCCATCTCAGCGATGGGCATGGGAGTACGCACGCCGGCCACCACGTCCTCGCCCTGGGCGTTGGTCAGGAACTCGCCCATGAGCTTCTTCTCGCCGGTGGCGGGGTCGCGGGTAAAGGCAACACCGGTGCCGCAATCATCACCCATATTGCCAAAGGCCATGGATTGAACGTTGACGGCAGTGCCCCAGGAATAGGGGATGTCGTTATCGCGGCGATACACATTGGCACGGGGGTTATCCCAGGAACGGAACACAGCCTTGATGGCGCCCACCAGCTGCTCCTTAGGATCGGAGGGGAAATCCTCGCCGATCTTGGCCTTGTACTCGGCCTTGAACTGCATGGCCAGCTCCTGCAGGTCGGCAGCATTCAGCTCCACATCCTGGGTGACGCCCTTCTTAGTCTTCATGGCGTCAATAAGCTGCTCAAAGTACTTCTTGCCCACCTCCATGACCACATCGGAGTACATCTGGATGAAGCGGCGGTAGCAATCCCAAGCCCAACGGGGATTGTTGGACTTCTTGGCGATGACATCCACCACGTCCTCGTTCAGGCCCAGATTCAGGATGGTGTCCATCATACCGGGCATGGAGGCCCGGGCGCCGGAACGAACGGAGACCAGCAGGGGATTCTCATGATCGCCGAACTTCTTGCCGGTGATCTGCTCCATCTTCTCGATGTACTCCATGATCTCAGCCATGATCTCGGCATTGATCTGGCGGCCATCCTCATAGTACTGAGTGCACGCCTCGGTGGTAATGGTGAAGCCCTGGGGAACAGGCAGACCGATGTTGGTCATCTCAGCCAAGTTGGCACCCTTGCCGCCCAGCAGCTCACGCATGGATGCGTTGCCCTCGGTGAACAGATAGCAGAATTTTTTACTCATAATACCCTCCAAAATACCTCTATATTTGGTAACAATTTATTATAACCATAATAAAAAATAAAAGCAACACAAATCCGGTGTTTTTTTAATTTTTTTATCCTTTTACCTATTTCCTGATGGGATTTCTCGGAGAAATGATGCATATTACAAAAAAAGCGCTGGGGGATGTTGAGAATGTGCGGCGCTCGTGTTATAATATTTAATGTATTTGGTTTTTTAGCAAGGAGGTGCCGCTGATGGATTCCACCCTGGAGCGGAGCATCCGCCGGGCCGGCCGCAGCGGCAAGCTGCCCCACAGCGTGATCTTTTCCGGCAGCGGCGATCTGACGGCGGCTGCGCGATTCTACGCCGCGGCCCTTGAGTGTACACAGCAGGACAGGCCCTGCCTGCGCTGCCCCGCCTGCAGCAAGGTCCTGCGCGGCATCCATCCGGATGTCATCACCGCCGGAAACGATGACGGCAAGGACCTGTCTGTAGAGGCTCTGCGAGCCCTGCGCAGTGATGCGTTCATCCAGCCCAATGAGGGCGCATGCAAGGTGTTTCTGTTTCCGGATTGCCGCCGCCTGACGGTGCAGGACCAGAACGTGCTGCTGAAGCTGGTGGAGGAGGGGCCCGGCTATGCGGCATTCCTGTTCTGCGCAGAAAATCCCGGGGTGCTGCTGCCCACGGTGCGCTCGCGGTGCGTGGAGCTCGCGGTGCGCCCTACGGGGGAGGAGAATATCCAGCTGCTGCCCCAGGCCCGGACATTGCTGGAGGCTATGGCCGGAGGAGAGCGCCAGGACATGATACGCGCGCTGGTAGGCCTTGAAAACGGGAAAATCACACGGGAGGCTCTGCAGCAGGTGCTGCTGCAGGCCCGCGCGGGCGCGCAGCAGGCCCTGCGCCTGCGCTATGGCGTGCCGGCAGAGGAGCCCTATGCCGCGGCGGCCGGACCCCTGAGCCGCCGATTGGGAGAAAAGCAGCTCATGGAGCTGTGCGAAATGCTGGGCAGATTTGCCCAAGAATGTGAATGGAATGTGGCGGTGGGCCAGGTTTTGGGCGCCATCGCTGCGGAATGGGAGGAGACCCTATGACAGAAGTCATCAGCGTCCGCTTTCGCAGCGGATGCAAAACCTATTACTTTAGTCCCGGACAACTGCACATTGAGGCAGGCCAGGACGTGATCGTGGAAACGGCCCAGGGTGCAGAATATGTGACGTGTACGGAGGGCAACCACCCGGTGGAGGACCACCAGGTGGTGGAGCCCCTGCGCCGAGTGCTGCGCTTGGCCACGGAAAACGACCGACGCAGCCTGCAGCTGGCCCGGGAAAGGGAGAAGGATGCCTTCGCCGTTTGCCAGAAGAAAATCGCCCAGCACGGGCTGGAGATGAAGCTGGTGCGGGTGGAATGCTCCTTTGACAGCAACAAGATCCTGTTTTTCTTTACCGCCGATGGCCGGGTGGATTTCCGGGAGCTGGTGAAGGATCTGGCTGCCGCCTTCCACGCCCGCATTGAGCTGCGGCAGATCGGTGTGCGGGACGAGGCGAAAATGCTGGGTGGCCTGGGCATCTGCGGCAGACCCTTCTGCTGCAATCAGTTCATGGACGACTTTATCCCCGTATCCATCAAAATGGCCAAAACCCAAAACCTGTCCCTGAACCCCGCAAAGATCTCCGGCACCTGCGGGCGGCTCATGTGCTGCCTGAAATACGAGCAGGATGCCTACGAGGACGCCGTGCGGCGGATGCCTAAGAATGAATCCTTCGTGCAGACGCCCGACGGGCCCGGCAACGTCAGCGCAGTGAATCTGCTGAAGGAGCAGGTCACCGTGCGGCTGGACAGCCAGCCCGACGCCCCCCGTTGCTACCACAATTGCGAGGTGTGTGTACTGCGCAACGGCAAGGGCAGCCGGGACGGTATCCAGGTGCCCCAGGAGCGGCCCGCACGCCTGGTGGCAGAGGAGAAGCAGGAGGACTTTCCTGCGGTGGTATCCGACTTCCACTTTACCCCGCCAGAGGTGGTGAGCGCCGCACTTAATGGGGAAAAAGAGGAGGGACGGGCCTCCCGCAATCGCCGGCGCAGAGGTGGACGCGGACACAGCGGCGACGAGGAGCGCAGCGCCGAAAAGAAGCCGGCGGAGCAGGCAGAAAAACAGAGCCGGATCGAAAAATCCCGGCCTCCCCGCCGCAGAGGCGGCAAAAAGCCGGAGGGCGGTGCGGCCTCTGTGGCCCAACAGCCTAAGCCCCAGCCGCCGAAAGTCCAGCAACCCAAATCCCAGCCTGGCACCGGGGATCCGGCGGCTGCCAAAAAGAGCCGCCACCGGGGCGGGCGGCGCCACAGCAGACGCAGCGGCGCCGGCGGCAGCGGCAAGGCGGAGGCATGACACATGGGAAAGTTTGACGGTGTACTGCTTCTCAGCGATTTTGATAACACCCTGGTCTACACCGAAGACGCGCTGTTAAGCGGCGGCAGATTGCCGCCGCTTAACAGCGCAAACCGGGAGGCCATCCACTATTTCATGGCCGAGGGCGGCATCTTCTCCGTGGCCACAGGCCGGGCCCTGCCCAGCTTTGCCCCCATTGCCCCCACACTGCCCATGAACGGGCCGACCATCCTTTTCAATGGAGCCGCCCTTTATGACTTTGCCCGGGAGGAGTACCTGGAAACAGCGTTCCTGCCGGAGGATATACGGGAAAAGCTGATCCCCGTGGAGGAGGCTTTTCCCGGCCTGGTCTGCGAGATCTATCACGACGACAGCACCATCCACACCCTGCATCCCAGCGAACTGACGCGCAATCACCTGCGCCTGACAGGCTCCCCGGCTGTGGAGGTGCGCTCCATTGGGGAGGTCCCTCCGCCCATCAGCAAGGTGCTGTTTGAGGAGACCGGCCAGCGGGGCGACGCCCTGGAGCAATTCGTGCGCAGCCGGAGTTGGGCGGGGGAGTTTGAGATCGTTCGGTCCGGGAAATTCTTTCTGGAAATCACCGCCAAGGGTGCCACAAAGGGTGGCATGGCAAAAAAGCTGACGGAGCTGCTGCACATCCGCCCGGAGGATGTCTGCTGCGTGGGTGACCAGGCCAACGACCTGTCCATGCTGCGGCTTGCCGGCCATGCCTTTGCCCCGGCCAATGCCATTGAGGCCGTGCGCCGGGCTCCGGGGGTGGAGCTGCTGCCGGACTGCCGGGAGGATGCCCTGGCGGCGCTGATAGGCCGGCTGGACGGTCTTTATGCCTGACTCGGCAGAAAATTGCGGCGGAAATGCACCTTTTTCATCAAAAAAACAATTTACATCCACCTAAAGCATGGTGTATAATATAAACATTATGATTGAAACGGTTCTGCGTTTTATCTTATAATTTTGAAGCCTCAGGAGGAAATCACTATGTCTAATTACATTCTTGTTATCAACCCCGGCTCCACCTCTACCAAGATCGGCGTGTTTGAAAATGGCACCCTGCTCTTTGACAAGACCCTGCGTCATCCCGCCGAGGAGATCGCAAAATTTGCCACCATTCCCGACCAGAAAAGCTGGCGTAAGGATTTGGTGGAGCAGGCCCTGGCCGAGAACAACTTTGACCTGAAGAAACTCACCGCCATCTGCGCCCGGGGCGGCCTTGTAAAGCCCATTCGTGGCGGCACCTACGCCACCTCCGATGCCCTGCTGGCCGACTGCGTAGCAGGTGTCCAGGGTCAGCACGCCTGCAATCTGGGCGGCCTCATCGCCCGGGAGATCGGGGACGAGCTGGGCATCCCCTCCTTCATTGCCGACCCCCCCGTGGTGGACGAGATGCAGGCCATTGCCCGCTATTCCGGCCATCCCCTGATCCAGCGGGTCAGCAAGTTCCACGCCCTGAACCAGAAGGCCGTGGCCAAGCGCTACGCCAAGGAGGTGGGCAAGAAATACGAGGAGCTGAATCTCATCGTCTGCCATATGGGCGGCGGCGTGTCTGTGGGTGCCCATGTGAAGGGCAGCGTGGTGGACACCGAGAACGCTTTGGACGGCGAGGGTCCCTTCTCCCCCGAGCGCTCCGGCAGCCTTCCCACCGACGCCGTGATGAGACTGTGCTTCTCCGGCGACTATACCGAAGCGGAGCTGCGGAAGATGTTCGTGGGCCGCGGCGGTCTGGTGGCCTATGCCGGCAGCACCGATATGCGCGACCTGCTGAAGATGGCCGAGACCGATGCCAAGGTGGCCGAGGTCATCGACGCCTTCCACTATCAGATCGGCAAGGAGATCGGCGCCATGGCCGCCGCTATGCACGGCCAGGTGGATCAGATCATTCTCACCGGCGGCATCGCCTACGGCAAGGAGACCGTCCACGCCCTGAAGGATATGGTGGAGTGGATTGCCCCCGTCACCGTCTATCCCGGTGAGGACGAGCTGCTGGCCCTGGCCCAGGCTGCCCTCCGGGTCCTCAACGGCGAGGAGCAGGCAAAGGAATATTGATCCCTCTGAACTGTCGAAATAACCTCCGGATTTTTCGGCAAAAGGCTTGCAGCCTGCTGCGCGCATAATTTGTGTGCCGTAGGCGCACAAATTGCACACTGGCAGCCTAAGGGATATTTTTCCCCACGCACATGTCGCAACAGAAAATGATCTGAAAGCTTTGCCGCCTGCGGGCGGCAAGCTCTGCGAGGCTTTTTAACACGCCGAAGGGCGGCAGGATGTTCCTGCCGCCCTCTTTTTTGCCCAAATGTCCCCGTTGATGGATCCGGCGGACTTTAGGCGCAAAAAAGCCATCCGAAGTGCATTACTCCGGATGGCCTTGCTGTCTCTTTACCGGGCGGCGGGCTTTTTCATCACGAAGGCCTTGCCGTCCACGGCGCGCATGGTGGCCAGGACACCGTTGAGATGGTCATACTCGTGCTGGATCAGCTCCGAGAGATAGTCCTCACAGGCAAGCTCCTGTACCTGCCAGTTTTCATCCCGGTAGCGGACAATGCAGCGGCGGTTGCGCCGCACCTTTACCAGCAGCCCGGGGAAGCACAGGCAATCATCCATAAGCTCCATGGTCTCGCTGCCCACCAGCTCCAGGGTGGGGTTCACGATGACCCGGCGCACGCCGTCCAGGTCCAGACAAATCAGGCGCTTGCGGATGCCGATCTGCGGGGCCGAGATGCCGTGGCCAAAGCCCGCATCCTGCAGGCACTCAAACATATCCTCAATATCCGGGCGCAGCTGCTCCAGCTCCCCCCGGGTGACGGCGGTGCTGACCTCGTACAGAGCCGGGTTGCCCAACAGCAATACTTCGCGTTTCATTTCCGTTCTCCTCTCACTTGTGCACAATGCCATCGATCCACAGGATCCATGGTACCTATATTATACAGCTGTTTTCCCCTGCTGTCCAGTTCCCCGAGATGGAGTCTTTTTTTTATTCAAAAAAGATATAGGACGCCGTCCCGCAGGTCTGAATTCTGTTCATCCGCCGTGCTCTCCTCCAGCTTCAGCACCGCCATGAAGGCCTCTGTGGGCACCTGGACGGTGCCCACATTCCGCATCTTCTTTTTGCCTGTGAAAGGATCTTTGATCCTCTCACAGGTGAGTTTTATTTCATTTCACGCCGCACAGCGCCGGGCGCGCTGCCCCGCGCCGGAAGGCAAAAAGATCAGTCACTATCCAGCTTCAGCACCGCCATGAAGGCCTCTGTGGGCACCTGGACGGTGCCCAAATTCCGCATCTTCTTTTTGCCTGTGAAAGGATCTTTGATCCTCTCACAGGTGAGTTTTATTTCATTTCACGCCGCACAGCGCCGGGCGCGCTGCCCCGCGCCGGAAGGCAAAAAGATCAGTCACTATCCAGCTTCAGCACCGCCATGAAGGCCTCTGTGGGCACCTGGACGGTGCCCAAATTCCGCATCTTCTTTTTGCCTTCCTTCTGCTTCTCCAGCAGCTTCTTCTTGCGGGTGATATCGCCGCCGTAACACTTGGCCAGGACGTCCTTGCGCATGGCCTTCACCGTTTCCCGGGCGATGATGCGGCCGCCGATGGCCGCCTGGATGGGCACCTCAAAGAGCTGGCGGGGGATATTATCCTTCAGCTTTTCGCACAGGCGGCGGGCCCGGGGATAGGCCTTATCCTTATGGGCAATAAAGCTCAGGGCATCCACGCCGTCGCCGTTTAGGAGCAGGTCCACCTTCACCAGGTCGCTGGGCCGGTAGCCGGAGAGCTCATAGTCCAGGCTGGCGTAGCCCTTGGTATTGGCCTTGAGGGTATCAAAGAAGTCGTAGATGATCTCATTCAGGGGCATCTGATAGTGCAGCTCCACCAGGTGGGTGTCCAGATACTGCATATCCTTGAACTCACCCCGGCGGTCCTGGCACATGGGCATGATATTGCCCACATACTCGTTGGGGGCGATGATGGAGACCTTCACATAGGGCTCCTCGGCATGCTCGATAACAGCGGGGTCGGGATAATTGTGGGGGTTATCCACCTTTACCAGGGTGCCATCGGTCTTATATACATGGTAAATAACGGAGGGGAGAGTGGTGACCAGATCCAGGTTGAACTCCCGCTCCAGGCGCTCCTGGATGATCTCCATATGGAGCATCCCCAAAAAGCCGCAGCGGAAGCCGAAGCCCAGAGCCACGGAGCTTTCCGGCTCAAAGGTCAGGGAGGCATCGTTGAGCTGGAGCTTTTCCAGGGCGTCCCGCAGGTCCGGATACTTGCTGCCGTCCTCGGTGTAGATGCCGCAGTAGACCATAGACTGGGCGGGCCGGTAGCCGGGCAGAGGCTCCGGGGCGGGGTTTTCGGCGTCGGTAACGGTGTCGCCCACCTGGGTGTCCTTGACGGTCTTGATGGAGGCGGTGAAGTAGCCCACCTCCCCGGCCTGCAATGCGTCTGTGGGCTCGTTGCCCAGGGGCTTTAGGTAGCCGCACTCCAGGATGGTATACTGGGCGCCGGTGGCCATGAGGCGAATGGTCTGGCCCTTGCGCAAGGTACCCTGCCGGATACGGAAATACACCACCACGCCCACATAGGGGTCATACTGGCTGTCAAACACCAGGGCCTGGAGGGGGGCGTTGGGGTCACCGCTGGGGGCGGGGACGTTTGCAACGATGTCCTCCAGGACAGCATCGATATTCACGCCGTTTTTGGCGGAAATCTCCGGGGCATCCAGGGCCGGCAGGCCGATGATGTCCTCCACCTCCTGCTTGGCCTTCAGGGGGTCGGCGGCAGGGAGGTCGATCTTGTTGAAAACCGGGAGGATCTCCAGGTCGTGGTCCAGGGCCAGGTAGGTATTGGCCAGGGTCTGGGCCTCTACGCCCTGGGTGGCATCCACCACCAGCACCGCACCCTCGCAGGCGGCCAGGGAGCGGGAGACCTCATAATTGAAGTCCACATGGCCCGGGGTGTCGATGAGGTTCAGGGCATAGGTCTCGCCGTTTTTCGCTTTATAATACAGGTGGACGGCCCGGGATTTGATGGTGATGCCCCGCTCGCGCTCCAGGTCCATGTTGTCCAGGAGCTGGTTCTCCATCTCCCGCTCGGGCACGGCGTCACACAGCTCCAGCAGGCGGTCTGCCAGGGTGGATTTGCCGTGGTCAATGTGAGCGATGATAGAAAAGTTGCGGATGTTGGATTGATCGTACATACACTATGACCTCCGATGATGGGAATTTGTTTTTAGTATTACGGATTGCCACGGGCGCGGTGCGCCCTCGCAATGACATGGTTTTTGCATGAGGTGCGGCGCAAGCCTGGTTTCAAGTCGTCCGGGAGGCCGACCCCTGTGCGCCGTTTACCGATAGACCTCCGTAGGGCGGCGTCCCCTCACGCCGCCCTACGGCAGACGCAGAGGTTTCCCCCGTCCCGCCAGGCCAGCACAAGCGCAGAGCGCGTCGCGGATGGAGACGCAGAGACTATGCGAAAGCAAGGTGCGAATTTTGCAGTGCTAAGTTCGCGTGGTTGGAGCGTTCCGGATCTTGCTGTATCCTGTCCGCGAAAAGGATTTCAAAGCCATTGGTTTTGGCGGCGTTCTTTCCTCCCTTTCTTTCGCCGCAGAAAGAAAGGGAGCCGCCGGAGGC
>ENA-ORTU01004661-ORTU01004661.1-human-gut-metagenome-genome-assembly--contig:-NODE-4661-length-10332-cov-3.692225_pt1 | contig 10332 bp, 8 predicted proteins | sample MGYA00241910_ERZ509184 | MGnify/ENA primary metagenome ERZ509184 (study PRJEB26280, sample SAMEA2338847) | human gut metagenome | biome: human gut; feature: human-associated habitat; material: faeces...
TTGGAATGTATGGAAATAGTGCTAAGAAAACTCTGAAAAAATTATTAAAAAATAATTTGAATTTTCTGTTGACAAAATACTATAAAAATGGTATTATTCATTAGATATATTTGAGCAAGAAAAGGAGGATGTACTATGTGTAAAAATACTTTGACAGCTATGGCAGTATTCAAAATATTTTTATCCCCTTTTGTTTGCTTTTTTTGTGGTTTGCAAAGACAGTGGAAAGAGTGTTTTTAGAAATTCTTTTTATTGTCTTTTTTATTGTCTAAATTTACTATAAAGGAGTGATAGCTTTGTATAACAGGAAGGACCTCCTTGGCTTGAGAGATTTAAGTGCTGATGAAATTATGACTATTCTCAATACAGCAAAGGAAATGAAAGCAAAAATAGATAATCCATCTTTAAGAGATGATAGTCTTAGTAAAAGTAGTATAGTTACTCTTTTCTATGAAAATAGTACAAGAACTAAAATGTCATTTATGCTTGCAGGTGATTACCAGGGAGCTATTGTAAAAGACCTTGGCGTTGCAACAAGTAGTGTTTCAAAGGGTGAAAGTCTTGTGGATACAGGTGTAACTCTTGACCAAATGGGCATAAATATAATGATAATAAGACATCAGATGACTGGTGCAGCTCATCTTTTAGCTAAAAATGTAAAGGCTAGTGTTGTAAATGCAGGTGATGGTTCAAATGAACACCCTACACAGGCACTTCTTGACCTTTTCACTATTATGGAAAAGAAGGGCAGTTTTGAAGGCTTAAAGGTTGTAATTCTTGGTGATATTTCTCATTCAAGAGTAGCAAGAAGTAATGCCTTCGGTCTTACAAAATTAGGTGCTAAGGTTACACTTGCAGGTCCATCAACATTAGTAAGCAATTCTATGAAGTCTTTAGGTGTTGAAGTTGAAACAGATATTCCAAAGGCAATCAAAGATGCAGATGTTGTAATGGGATTAAGAATACAGTTTGAACGTCAGAAGAATATGCCATTCCCAAGTTTAAGAGAATATTCAAGTTTATTTGGTGTAAATTCAGAAATTTTGAAATATGCCAAGGACGATGTTCTTGTAATGCACCCAGGTCCTGTAAACAGAGGTGTTGAACTTAGTACAGAAGTAATTGACGGTAAGAATTCTGTTATTACTGTACAGGTTAAGAATGGTGTTGCTGTAAGAATGGCAGTTTTAAAGCTTTTAACAGAGGCTAATAGCAGATAGGGGGACATACATTGAGTAGCTTATTTATTAAAAACGGTCGAGTAATTGACCCTGTAAATAATATTGATAGTGTTGCAAATGTTCTTGTTGTTGATGGCGTTATTGCAGAAGTAAGTGATAAACTTTCAGCAGATGCAGACAAGGTTATAGATGCAGAAGGTTGTTGGGTAATGCCTGGTTTTATTGACCTTCACGTTCACTTAAGAGAACCTGGTCAGGAAAAAAAGGAAACTATTGCAACAGGTACTAGAGCAGGTGCTATGGGTGGTTTTACATCAGTTTGTGCTATGCCTAACACTACACCAGTTACTGATAATGAAATTATGGTAACTTACATTAAGTACAAGGCAGAAAAAGAAGGCGTAATCAATGTATTGCCTATCGGTGCTATTACTAAGGGTCAGAAGGGTGAAGAACTTGCTGACATTGGTAGAATGGCTCAGGCTGGTGCTTGTGCAATTTCAGAAGACGGTCGTTCTGTAGAAAACGCATCTCTTATGAAGACAGCTCTTAAGTATTCAAAGATGTTTAATCTTCCGGTATTTGACCACTGTGAAGATGCAAAGCTTGCCGGTAAAGGTTCAATGAATGCTGGCGATGCAGCTGCATTACTTGGTTTAAAGGGTATAAGCAATGACTCTGAAGAAGTTATTGTTTCAAGAGATATGATTTTAGCAGGTGCTACAGGTGCTAAACTTCACTTATGCCATATTTCTACAAAGGGTAGTGTTGATTTAATTAGAGAATCACAGGCTAGAGGTATTGATGTAACAGCAGAGGCAACTCCTCATCACTTTACATTATGTGATGAAGATGTGCCGGCATATGACAGCAATTTCAAAATGAATCCTCCTCTTAGAAGCAGAGAAGACTTAAAGGCTATTAAAGAGGCTTTAAGAGATGATGTTATTTCTGTTATAGCTACAGACCATGCTCCACATCATATTGATGATAAGAACTGCGAATTTGCAAAGGCAGCAAATGGTATCATTGGTCTTGAGACAGCTTTCCCTCTTGCTGTAACTGAGCTTGTAGAGCAGGGTTATCTTACACCATCACAGCTTGTTGAAAAAATGAGTGCAAACCCAGCAAAGATACTTGGTATCAAGAAGGGTCAGCTTACTCCTGGTGCTTGTGCAGATATTACTATTGCAAAGGCTGATGAAGAATATACAATAGATGTATCTAAAATGGTAAGCAAAGGAAAGAATACACCTTTCGGTGGCAGAAAAGTCAAAGGAAAGGTTCTTTATACAATCGTTGGAGGCAACGTAGTTGTTGAAGACGGAAATTTAGTAGAGGAGGCAAAATAATGATTATAGATAGACTTATTGATAGAATTAAGGAATTAGAAAATCCTACAGTAGTTGGTCTTGACCCAAGACTTAACTTTATTCCTAATTTTATTACAGAAAAGTATTACAATAAATATGGATATACTCCAAAGGCTGTTGCAAAGTCAATGTACAAATTTAACAAATACATCATTGATGAAATTTGTGATATTGTACCAGCTGTTAAGCCACAGATTGCAATGTACGAAAGATACGGTATTGAGGGTATGAAGGCTTATGCAAAGACTTGCGAATATGCTAAGGCTAAGGGTCTTATTGTAATTGGCGATATTAAAAGAAGTGATATTGCTTCAACTGCAGAGGCTTATGCTGATGGTCATATTGGTAGAGTAAAGATTGGACCAAATGAATACCCAAGTTTTGCTCAGGATATGATTACACTTAATCCATATCTTGGCTCAGACTCTATTACACCATACATTCAGGATTGTAAGGATTTTGAAAAGGGTCTTTTCATTCTTGCAAAGACTTCTAATCCAAATAGTGGCGAAATTCAGGACCTTATGGTAGACGGCAAGCCTATTTATGAAAAAGTTGGCGAACTCATTGAAAAGTGGGGCGAAGACTTAAGAGGTAAATATGGTTATAGCTCAATCGGTGCAGTTGTTGGTGCAACTCACCCAGATCAGGCAAAGGTTCTTAGAGAAGCTATGCCTCATACTTTCTTCCTTGTACCAGGTTATGGTGCACAGGGTGGTAAGGCAGAAGACCTTGCTGTATGCTTTAAAGATGGTATTGGTGCAATCGTAAACTCATCAAGAGGTATTATTGCTGCTCATACTAAAGACCAGTATAAGGGTTGCTTTACTGATGAAACAGAATTTGCAAAGGCTGCTAGACAGGCTTGTATAGATATGAAAAATGATTTAAGGAGATGTATATAATTATGGAAAAGACCATAAAGGCTGAACTCATACTTGAAAACGGTATTAAGTTCTACGGCAACGCATTCGGTTACATTAAAGAAACCGTTGGCGAAGTAGTTTTCACAACTGGTATGACTGGTTATCAGGAAACACTTACTGACCCTTCTTTTGCCGGACAGATTGTAACAATGACTTATCCGCTCATTGGTAATTACGGTATCAACCTTGAAGATATGGAAAGCAGAAAGCCTTTCTTAAAAGGTTTCGTAGTTAGAGAAAAATGTGATGTACCTAACAACTGGAGATGCGAAATGAATCTTGATGATTTCCTTCAGCAGAACAAGATTATGGGTATCGAAGGTATTGATACAAGAGCTTTAACTAGAGTATTAAGAGAAAATGGTACTATGAAGGGTATCATTACTACAAGAGTTGATGATTTAACTCCTAGCCAGATTAAGCAGAAGTTTGATACTTATACAAATGCTTATGCTGTAAAGGAAGTTACTATTGACGAACCTTACACAATTAATGGTATTGGTACACATTTTGCTGTACTTGACTGTGGTATTAAGCAGAATATCTTAAGAGATTTATCAAAGAGAGGTTGCAAGCTTAGTGTATTCCCTGCATTCACATCTGCTGATGAAATTCTTTCTGTAAATCCAGATGCTATTTTCTTAGGTAACGGCCCTGGCGACCCACAGGATATTCCAGAAGTTGTAGAAACAGTTAAGAAACTTATTGAATCAGGTATTCCTGTACTTGGTATTTGTCTTGGTCATCAGCTTATAAGTCTTGCACTTGGTTGTAACACTAAGAGATTAAAGTTTGGTCACCATGGTGGAAACCATCCAGTAAAGGATGTAAAGACTGGCAGAGTATATATCACAAGCCAGAACCACAACTTCGTTGTATGTGACTTATCAGATGATGTTGAGCCTACTTTTGTAAACGTAAATGATGGTAGTATTGAAGGTATTAGACATAAGACTAAGCCAATCTATTCAGTACAGTTCCACCCAGAAGCAAGCCCAGGACCACTTGATACAGAGTTTTTATTCGATAGATTTATTAAGACAGTAGAGGAGGTTAAGACTCGTGGCTAAGGATAATTCAATTAAAAAGGTACTTGTAATCGGTTCAGGTCCTATCGTAATCGGACAGGCTGCTGAATTTGACTATTCTGGCACACAGGCTTGCCAGTCATTAAAAGAAGAAGGTATTGAGGTTGTTCTTGTAAACTCTAACCCTGCCACTATTATGACAGATATTGGTATGGCTCATTACACTTACATTGAACCTCTTACTATTGATTTTGTAGAAAAGGTTATTGCTAAGGAACGTCCTGATAGTATCATCGCCGGTATGGGTGGTCAGACAGGTCTTAACTTAAGCTGTGAACTTTATGATGCAGGTATTCTCGATAAGTACAATGTTAGAGTTATTGGTACTTCTATTGCTTCTATTAAGGAAGGTGAAGATAGAGATAGCTTTAAGCAGTTAATGGAAAGAACTAATCAGCCTATCGTTGAAAGTGACATTGTAACAGATGTTGAATCAGCTGTAGAATTTGCAGAAAAGATTGGTTACCCAGTTATTGTACGTCCTGCGTATACATTAGGTGGTACTGGTGGTGGTATCGCTGCTGACGAACCAGAATTAAGAGAAATTTGTACTCAGGGTCTTCACCTCAGCCGTGTAGGTCAGGTACTTATTGAAAAGAGTATTGCTGGTTGGAAAGAAATCGAATTCGAAGTAATGAGAGATGGTGCAGGTAACTGTATTACAGTTTGTAGTATGGAAAACGTTGACCCTGTTGGTGTTCATACAGGTGATAGTATCGTTGTTGCTCCAGCTCAGACACTTTCAGATAAAGAATATCAGATGCTTAGAAGTGCTGCTATTAACATTATCAACTCTATTGAAATCAAGGGTGGTTGTAATGTACAGTTCGCACTTGACCCTAACAGCTACAACTATGCTGTAATCGAAATCAACCCTAGAGTTTCTCGTTCATCTGCTCTTGCATCTAAGGCAACTGGTTATCCTATTGCTAAGGTTGCAGCTAAGATTGCATTAGGTTATAACCTTGATGAAATCAAGAATGCAGTAACAGGCAAGACTTTTGCTTGTTTTGAACCAACTCTTGACTACGTTGTATTAAAGTTCCCACGTTGGCCATTTGATAAGTTCTTTGGTGCTAAGAGAACACTTGGTACTAAGATGATGGCAACTGGTGAAATTATGAGTATTGGTAAGAGTTTCGAAGCTGCTCTTTTAAAGGGTATTCGTTCTCTTGAAATTGGTCAGTACGGTCTTGAAAGAAAGTCTTCTAAGGCTAGAACTCTTGAAGAACTTAAGAGACGTGTTGTTGTTCCAGATGATGAAAGATTATTCGACCTTGCAGAAATGTTAAGACGTGGCTACAAGGAAGAAAAGGTTTGCCAGATTACTGGTATGGACTTATTCTTCGTAGACAAGATTAACAAGATTGTTAAGATGGAAGAAGAACTCAAGAATATTAAGGTTGAAGAATTTACAGAAGAATCTCTTTCTTACTACAAGGAAAAAGGCTTCTCTGATAAGGCAATCAGTAACTTTGTAGGTTGCAAGCCACCAGAGATTTATGCTTTAAGAAAGAAATGGAATATTATGCCTGTATTTAAGATGGTTGATACATGTGCAGGCGAATTTGAGGCTGTTACTCCATATTACTATTCTAGCTACGATTCAGAAACAGAAGTTAGAGTTAGTGATAAGAAGAAGGTTATGGTTATTGGTTCCGGTCCTATCAGAATTGGTCAGGGTATTGAATTTGACTATTGTTCAGTTCATTGTATCAAGGCTCTCAAGAAGGCTGGTATTGAAACAATAATCGTAAACAACAACCCAGAAACTGTAAGTACAGACTTCGATACAGCTGATAAGCTTTACTTCGAACCACTTACAGAAGAAGATGTATTAAATGTAGTTGAAACTGAAAAGCCAGACGGTGTTATTCTCCAGTTCGGTGGTCAGACAGCTATTAAGCTTGCTAATTTCTTTGACGAAATGCACATTCCAATCCTTGGTACACTTCCAGAACAGATTGATGCTGCTGAAGATAGAGAAAAGTTTGATGAAATTCTTGAATCTCTTGACATCAGAAGACCAAAGGGTAAGGGTGTATGGACTCTTGAAGAAGGTATTGCTGTTGCTAATGAACTTACATTCCCAGTTCTTGTACGTCCTAGCTACGTTCTTGGTGGTCAGGGTATGGAAATCACTCATAACGAAGCACAGCTTACTAAGTACCTTGTAGAAGCCTTCGAAAAGGATAAGAAGAACCCAGTTCTTATTGATAGATACCTTGGTGGTAGAGAAATCGAAGTTGATGCTATTTGTGATGGTACAGATGTATATATTCCAGGTATTATGGAACATTTGGAAAGAGCCGGTGTTCACTCTGGTGATAGTATTTCTATTTACCCACCTCAGCATATTAGCGAAGAAATTCAGGCTCAGATTCTTGACGAAACTAAGAGAATTTCTAATGCCCTTAAGATTATTGGTATGATTAATATTCAGTTCATTGAATTCAGAGGCGAACTTAATATTATCGAAGTAAACCCTCGTTCTTCAAGAACTGTACCTTATATTACAAAGGTAACAGGTGTTCCTGTTATTGATATTGCTACAAATGTAATGCTTGGTTCTAAGCTTGCAGATATGGGATACAGCACAGGTATTGCACCTACTCCAGATGTAGTAGCTGTTAAGGTTCCTGTATTCTCTACAGAAAAGCTTCCACAGGTTGAAGTAAGTCTTGGACCTGAAATGCGTTCTACAGGTGAAGTTTTAGGTGTAGGTTATAACCTTGAAAATGCTCTCTATAAGGGCTTTATTGCATCAGGTATGACTGTTCCTAAGGCTGGTAGCACAATTCTTGCAACTGTTAGAAGTCAGGACCACGAAACTTTTGTACCTATTGCTAAGAGATGTGCAGATTTAGGCTGTAACTTCATTGCTACAAAGGGTACTGCTAAGGTTTTACAGGAAAATGGTATTGACTGTAAGGTTGTTAAGAAGATTAGCGAAGGTGTTCCAAATATCATTGATACTATCAGAAGTGGTGTAATTGACCTTATTGTAGATATTCCAAAGAAAGCTAATGATGTTAAGAGTGATGGCTTTAAGATTAGAAGAACAGCTATCGAAAGTGATTTAACACTTATTACTGCTCTTGATACATTTAAGGCTATGGTTGATGTAATGGAAAAGAAGATTAATCAGGATGAATTAGCTATCTTTGACATTAACAGAGATATGAAAAAATAATATAGTGTTGTAAATGCGATTTACTTCAAGAAGGGTGCTGGCTTTATGTCAGCATTCTTTTTTTGTCGAAATATGACGTAATATATCACAATATGCCAGAATATGACAATTGAATATGTATTTTCTCTAAAGTATAATTAATGTAGTATACATAATATAATATATGGAGAAAAATTATGCAGAAAATTTATATTTGTGATGATAATAAAATTCAATTAATTAAAATTAAAAACATAATTCAGGAAGAAATTCTTAAACAGGACTATGATATGAAGATAGAAAAATATTATACTTCTAGTGAGGAATTTCTTTTTGACATTGTTGAGTCTAAAGAATCCAATATTTATTTTTTGGATGTATGTATGGAAAATGAAACCGGAAGACGGAGCAACACTTATGGTTTCTTCAGGTAAAGCACAGTTTGGTATAGATTTTCAGGAATATCTTGCACCAGCATTTAAGCCGGGAGAAGAAATGAATGTTTCAGCAGTTGCAGCTATAATACAGCACAACACTTCAGGACTTATTTCATTAAAAGAAAAAGGCATTGACTCACCTAAAAAGCTTGAAGGAAAAACATATGCTACATGGGATATGGATATTGAAAAAAGTATTATAAAGCACATTATGACTAAAGACGGTGGAGATTATAGCAAACTTAATATGATTCCATCTACTATTCAAGATGTAAAGACTGCATTAACTACTAATCAGGTTGATACAGTTTGGGTTTATTATGCTTGGGACGGTGTTGCTTTAGAGCAGGCTGGTCTTGATACTAACTTTATTAATTTTGCTGAACAGGACGAAAATCTTGACTTTTATAGCCCTGTAATTATTGCTAATAACGACTATATTAAAAATAATCCAGAACAGGCTAAGGCTTTTGTTCAGGCAGCAAAGAAGGGTTACGAATTTGCTGAAGAAAATCCAAAAGAAGCAGCAGACATTCTTTGTGAAAATGCTCCTGAATTGGATAAAGATATAGTTGAAAAAAGTCAGGAATGGCTTGCTGACAAGTATACAGCAGATAGTGAAAGCTGGGGTTATATAGACCCTAAGAGATGGAATGATTTTTATAACTGGCTTTATGACACAAAGGCTATTGATTATAAAATACCAGAAAATACAGGCTTTACAGATGATTTATTAAAGTAAGGAGTAAATATGGCTTTACTTAAAGTTTCAAATGTTTCAAAAAGTTATGATGGCAGAAAAATAATAGACAATATAAATCTTGAGCTTAACAAGGGTGAAATAGTTTCGTTGCTTGGTGTAAGTGGTGTTGGTAAAACTACTCTTTTTCAAGTAATATCAGGCTTGGTAAAACCGGATAATGGAACTGTGGAGTTAAATGGCAGAGATATTACCGGAGTTTCAGGAGAAGTTGGATATATGTTGCAAAAGGATTTGCTTGTGCAATATAAAACTGTTTTAGATAATGTGGCACTTCCACTTATAATAAGAGGAGAAAAAAAGAAAATTGCCAGAGAAAAAGCAGGTCAATTATTTCCTAAATTTGGATTAGACGGAACACAGAATAAATATCCATCTCAGCTTTCAGGTGGTATGCGTCAGAGGGCTGCATTTTTGAGAACATATTTGTTTTCAAATGAAATCAATTTGTTGGATGAACCTTTTAGTGCCTTAGATGCTATAACAAAAGGGGAGTTACATAAGTGGTATTTGGATATTGTAAATAGCATTAATTTATCTTCAATTATTATTACTCACGATATAGATGAGGCAATAATGTTGTCTGATAGAATTTATGTAATGGGTGGCAGACCCGGAAGTATAGTTTCAACTATAAATATTGAAAAAGACAAAAATCAACGTAAGAACTATAATCTTACAGAAGAATTTTTGGAATATAAAAAAGAAATATTGTCTAAATTAATGTAATTATTTAAAGAGCTGGTTTCTGTAAAAGGAATCAGCTTTTTATATATAAGTGGTTGAAGAAAATAATTTTTTTGGTATAATAATTGAAAAGAAGAATTTTAAAGCATTGATTGATTTTGTGAGGTGTATTTTGTGATTAAAAATTTTCAAAAATTAATAACGAATTATGCCTACAATAATAATCTTTACTGTAGATTTAATTTTGACGGATACATAGATGAAATAGATACAATAAAGGGTAAAGTGTTCTATGGCTCTGGTTTCACACTTGTTTTAGAATATCAACTAAATTATGGAAAATTGTTTTGTAGATTTATACTACAGCAAAATCCTCCTATAGAGTATAATCCTTACGATGTATTACACTATATTGATGATAAATTCTATTGCCTGTCCTTTGATTATATTGAAAATGAAAAGGATTTGGAAATATGTATAAGCTATATTTTTGATGTTATAGATAAATATTATGAAAGAATATTGGAACTGTCCTATTCAGAAAAAATAAAAGATATAGAAAATATTTTTGCTAGAGATTTTGACAAATATTACAACGGAAATATCTTTGGTAATGAAAATATAGTCAGTGAATATAAGGAAATACTTTTTGATGATTATTACAACATAGACAATGAAAGATATTTCAAAAAAGAATATAAATATTTT
>ENA-ORTU01004681-ORTU01004681.1-human-gut-metagenome-genome-assembly--contig:-NODE-4681-length-10293-cov-2.793807_pt1 | contig 10293 bp, 9 predicted proteins | sample MGYA00241910_ERZ509184 | MGnify/ENA primary metagenome ERZ509184 (study PRJEB26280, sample SAMEA2338847) | human gut metagenome | biome: human gut; feature: human-associated habitat; material: faeces...
AATATTGGTCGGGGTGACACGACCGCTGAGCGCTCCGGACGGGAAGCAGGAGACATCACCCTTGTGGGCGCGACCAAGATGAACGATGCCGGACGGATACAGGAAGCCATTGCCGCAGGGCTGCGCTTCTGCGGGGAAAACCGGGTGCAGGAGCTTCTGGAAAAGCTGCCTCAGGGTGCCTATGATGGGGCCGGGCTGCACTTTATCGGTCATCTTCAAAAGAACAAGGCAAAACAGATAGTGGGAAAAGTCTCCCTTATCCAGAGCGTAGACAGCCTGGAACTAATTGCCCTTATTGACCGTCTTGCCCTTGAAAGAGGTATAGTTCAGGACATCCTGCTGGAGGTAAACGTGGCGGGAGAGGCGGCAAAATCCGGCTTCAGGCCGGAGGATGTGTCCGCAGCCATAGCCGCCGCAGCCCAATATAAGGGGGTTTTCGTCCGGGGACTTATGGCAGTGCCCCCGATTTGCAGTCAGGGCGAAGAAAATATCCCATATTTTCTTCTTATGAAGCAGCTTTTTATTGACAATGGGGTGAAAAAATACGATAATGTATCTATGGGCCTTTTGTCCATGGGTATGAGCGGAGACTATGAGACCGCTATTGCCTGCGGCGCCAACATGGTACGTGTTGGTTCCGCCATATTTGGACAGCGTATTTATCCCGCCCGTCAAAACTAGCACTTTCACTGGAGGAACGCCATGGGTTTCATGGATGAATTAAAAAAGCTTACACAGCCCTATGAGGATGACGACGACTTCTTCGAGGGGGCAGACGTGAGCTTCAAGCCTCAGCCAAAAGCCGAGGCCCAGCCTAAGACAAGCTCTGCTCAGATGGTCTTTGAAAACTCCTTTGCAGATGAGACCCCCGCCCCGGAGAACCTGCCTCAGAAAAACAACGGCGAGAATTCCGGCTCCGGCGGTATCTTCGCAAATCTGGGTCTTAGAAAGAACTCCAGGCCCAAAGCTCCCGGCCGGGAAAGAATGGTGAACTTCGGCGGAAAAGACACCCAGGTCATCTTGTTCAGCCCCAAGAGCTTTGATGAAGCTGGAGAACTGGTAAACTATATGCACCGCAACCTCACCGTGGTGATGACGCTGGAGGGTGTCCCCACGGATATGGCCCGGCGGCTGCTGGATTTTCTGTCGGGCATAGCCTTTGCCCTGCAGGGTAAGATAACCCCTGTGTCCGCAAAGACCTACTTCATAACACCCCAGAATGTGGATATTCTCGGCACCCAGGATCAGCAGCCCGAAAGCGCCGGGCACTATTTCTGAGACATAACAACGAAAGGTGGATAAGCACATGATCACTGCACAGGATATTCGTGAAAAGACTTTTGAAAAGGCCCGTATAGGCGGCTATGATATGGCCTCCGTGGACGACTTCCTGGAGGAACTGGCCGACGACATCACTGCCTCCCAGAAGGAGAACGCCGTCCTCAAGAGCAAGATGAAGGTCCTGGTGGACAAGATAGAAGAATACAGAGCCAATGAAGAGGCCCTGAATATGGCCGTACTCTCCGCCCAGAAGCTGGCCGTTCAGATAGAAAACGAGGCCCGCACCCGTGCCGCCAATATGCTTGCCGACGCAGAGAAGCAGGTGAAGGCCACCGTGGGCTCCATCGAGGAGCGGGCTCAGGCCGAAGAGAAGCGCCTGGAGGAGGCCAAGGCAGCCACCGCCAAGTTCCTGGAGACTGTGCGCAACATGTGCACTACCCAGATCAATAATATCGAGGCCATCGCCTCCGGCGTTGCCCCCAAGCAGGCCCCTCAGCAGCAGGCGGAAGCCGGCAAGGTTGATGAGGCTGTGCGGAGCATTGAGAATTCCGCCTCCCGAATACAGGCCGACCCCTCCATACAGATAGACATTTCCCCCGCAAGAGAGGCGCCGGAAACCCAGGGCCGTGCCCGCAAGTTTGAGAGCACTCAGCCCTTTTCCCTCTGATAAGACCTAGTCTTCGGGGCGGGCGCCGCGGCGCGCGCCCCGTTACATTTGAGGGGCCCTTAATGCCCCGCCATAACTTATATAGATAAACAGGAGAAAAGAATCATGCCACAGGATTACAACGCAAGCTTGAATCTTCCCAAGACCGACTTTCCCATGCGCGCCGGCTTGCCCGCCAGAGAGCCTGAAATGCTCAAGCGCTGGGAGGAATTGGACGTCTACAATGAGATGCTGAAAAAGAATGAGGGCAAACCCCGCTTCAACCTTCACGACGGCCCTCCCTTCTCCAACGGCAAGATACACATGGGCCATGCCCTCAACAAGTCCATCAAGGACTTCATTACCCGCTCCTATGCCATGCGTGGCTATTACACCCCCTATATCCCCGGCTGGGATAACCACGGCATGCCCATAGAGTCTGCCATCATCAAGGAGCAGAAGCTCAACCACAAGGCCATGAGCGTGGCCGATTTCCGCTCCGCCTGCCAGGCCTATGCGGAAAAATACATCGGCATCCAGATGGAGGGTTTCAAGCGCCTGGGCGTAATCGGAGATTGGGAGCACCCCTACCGCACCATGAGCAAAGGCTTTGAGGCAGACGAGGTGCGCATCTTCGGCATGATGTATAAAAACGGCCACATATACAAGGGACTCAAGCCCGTGTATTGGTGCGCAAAGGACGAGACCGCCCTTGCCGAGGCCGAGATAGAATATCAGGACGATCCCTGCACCACCGTATATGTGAAATTCCCCATGAAGGACGATCTGGGCAAACTCAGCCATTTGGATCTGAGCAAACTCTACTTCGTTATCTGGACAACTACCATCTGGACCCTGCCCGGCAACCTGGCCATCGCCCTTCACCCCGACGAGCTCTACGCCGTGGTGAAGGCCCCCAACGGCGAGATGTACATCATGGCCGAGGCCCTCACGGAAAAGGTCATGAACATCGGTGGTTTTGACAGTTATGAGATAGTGGAGAGTCATCCCGGCTCTTTCTATGAGAATATGCTGGCCCAGCACCCCTTCCTGGACAAGACCTCACGCCTGCTTCTGGCCGACTACGTCACCATGGACTCCGGTACCGGCTGTGTCCACACCGCCCCCGGCTTTGGCGCCGACGACTATCTCACCTGTATGCGTTACGGCATGGAGATGGTGGTTCCCGTGGACGACCAGGGCCGCCACACCAACTATGCAGGAAAGTACGCAGGAATGAGCACTGAGGAATCCAACCCGGTTATTCTCCAGGACATGAAGGAATCCGGCATGCTCTTTGCCTCTGAGGACATCATCCACAGCTATCCCCACTGCTGGCGCTGCAAGAGCCCCATTATCTTCAGAGCCACTCCCCAGTGGTTCTGCTCTGTGGATTCCTTTAAGGACGAGGCCATCCAGGCCTGCGAAAACGTCCGCTGGCTCCCCGCCTGGGGCAAGGACAGAATGGCCGCTATGATCCGTGAGCGGGCCGACTGGTGCATCTCCCGTCAGCGCCGCTGGGGTCTGCCTATCCCCGTATTCTACTGCGAGGACTGCAAAAAGCCCGTCTGCACCGACGAGAGCATAGAGTCAGTAGCCGCCATCTTCGAAGAGAAAGGCAGCAACGCCTGGTTTGAGATGGATGCAGCAGAACTTCTGCCCCAGGGCTTCAAGTGCCCCCACTGCGGCGGCACCCACTTCTTCAAGGAGACCGACACCTTGGACGGATGGTTCGACTCCGGTTCCACCCACTACGCCGCCATGCTCCGGGATCAGGGCTTCTGGCCTGCGGATATGTACATGGAAGGCGGAGACCAGTACCGCGGCTGGTTCCAGTCCTCTCTGTTGGTAGCCGTCGGCGCTCTTGGCAAAGGCGCCCCCTACAAAGAGTGTCTTACCCACGGCTGGACCGTGGACGGCGAAGGCCGGGCCATGCACAAGTCCCTGGGCAACGGCGTTGACCCGGCGGACATGATAAAGGAATTCGGCGCCGACATCGTCCGCCTTTGGGCCGGCTCTGCCGACTACCATGTGGACGTGCGCTGCTCCAGAGAGATCTTCAAGCACCTGAGCCAGAATTACCTGAAGTTCCGCAATACCGCCCGCTACTGTCTGGGAAATCTTAACGGCTTTGATGCCGACGACCTGGTATCCCCGGAGGATATGCTGCCCCTGGATCGCTGGGCCATCACCAAGCTCAATGAGCTTATAGAAAAGGTTGAAGAGGCATATAAGGACTATGAGTTCCATGTGGTCTCCCATGCCATCAACGACTTCTGCGTGGTTGAGCTGAGCAGTTTCTACCTGGATATCATTAAGGACAGACTTTACTGTGAAGAACCCAATGGTCTCAAGCGCCGCAGCGCCCAGACTGCTCTCTACCTCATCCTTGACAGCATGACCAAAATGTTCGCTCCCATTCTGGCCTTCACCTGCGATGAGATTTGGCAGGTCATGCCACATCGTAAAGACGACGATCCCCGTAACGTGGTTTTCAACACCATGAACAAGCCCTTTGAGGCCTATGCTCTTTCCTCTGATGAACTTGCAAAATGGGATACCCTTATCTCCGTCAGAGACGATGTGAACGGCGTTTTGGAGGCCGCCCGGGGTGCCAAGCGCATCGGTAAGCCTCTGGAAGCTGCCGTTACCCTCAGCGTTAAGGATGAGGCTGCCAAAGAAGCCGTGGAAGCCATTTCCGACATGAACCTCTCCGAGTTGTTCATTGTCTCCTCCTGCCTTATCACTGAGGATGCCGATACTGATGCCGACGCCGTAACCGGTGAGGGCAGCAACAATCCCGGTCTGCGCATCTCCGTTAAGGAAGCTCCCGGCACCAAGTGCCCCCGCTGCTGGATGCACTCCACTCAGGCTCAGCCGGAAACCGGTCTTTGCCCCCGCTGCGCTCAGGTGCTCTCCAGACTCTGAGCTCAAGCCAAGTAAAGACGCCGCCTCTCCTTGGCGGCAGCAAAATACCGGCGCTCGTTCGCCGGCAGATAGATAGGAGAAACTTATGCTTTATTCTATAGTTGCTTTGCTGGTCGTTATTTTTGACCAGGCCGTGAAGTTCTGGGTCACCAACAACCTCTTGGGCTATGATGTGGTCAGCCTGATACCCGGCGTTATAAGTCTTGTAAATGTACCCAACTATGGAGCGGCCTTTGGAATCCTCAGCGGCGGTAATGCCCGCATAGGCTTTATCATAGTTACTGTGGTATTTTGCCTTGCTGTTATTATTGCTCTGGCCACCAACTTTATAAATGGTCGCGTGGCCCGCTGGAGCCTTGTGATGGTGGCCGCCGGCGGCTTTGCCAACTGCATTGACCGGGTAATTTACGGTTATGTGGTGGACATGTTCAAGGTTGAGCTTTTTAACTTTGCCATCTTTAATGTTGCGGATATCTTTATCACCGTTTTTGCCATTATTTTTGCCATATCTATCCTCTTTGAAAAAGATTCCACTGTGGATGAATATGACGATGACGAGGATGAAGACGAGGAAGATGAAGAGGAAGAAGACAAGCCTCGCCGTTCCGGTCTGCTGTCCCGTTTCCACCGTAGTGATGAGGGTGATGAAGAGGAAAGGCCTCGTCGCGGGAAGAAGGCAAAGTTTGAAGATGAATATGAGGAGTACAAGGCCAAGCAGCGTCCAAGCCGGCCCGGGACCTCTGCCAGATCCGCAGACAGGAGCCAGGGCGCTCCGGCCAGAAGTGCCGCTCCTTCCAGAAACAGCGACCCCTTTGCTGAATGGGAGAAAGCTAACGCCAGAGTGGATGCCAAGCGTAACGGCAGTTATGCTGCCAGAGCCATGGGTACTCAGAGCACTCAGCCGAGTCAGGGCCAGGCCCGTCCGGTAAGTCAGGCTCGTCCCGCCTCCCCCCAGCAGCAGGCGGGAGGCTATCGTCCTCCGGTGCAGCGTCCTGTCCAACAGGGGTCTGTGCGTCCCGCCCAGCCCAGTTATCCGCAGGCCTCCCAGCAACCTCAGTCCGTGCCACAGCAGCCTGCACCTCAGGCGGCCCCCCGGCCTCAGACCAAGCCAGAAACCTCATCCGACAGCGAATTTAATCTGGACGATATACTCAACGAGTTCAAGTAAAACATAGCTATGGATGATTTTTCCATCAACGTGAAAGCAGAGGAGAGCGGCGAGCGCATCGACGCTCTCCTCTCCCGCAATTTGGAAGGCTTCAGCCGCAGTCAGATTCAAAAGCTTCTGGAACAGGGCGCCGTCACCTTGGACGGAAAAGCCCTTAAAAAGAATTTTCGCTGTACCGCCGGGGAAAGCTATGACATCCTCCTGCCGGATACGGCGGAGCTGCCCTTGGAGCCTCAGGACATTCCACTGGACATCGTCTACGAGGACGATGATCTGATCGTGGTCAACAAGCAGCGGGGACTGGTGGTACACCCGGCTCCGGGACACCCTGACGGCACTCTGGTAAATGCCTTGCTCTATCACTGTGGAGACAGTCTATCCGGTATTGGTGGGCAGCGCAGACCGGGTATTGTTCACCGCATTGATAAGGATACCTCTGGCCTGATAATCGTGGCGAAAAACGATTTTGCCCACCAGGGCCTGTCTGCTCAGCTTTCAGATCACAGCCTCTGCCGGGAGTATGAAGCCATAGTACGCGGCAAGTTCAAAACTGACGGCGGCACCGTTAATCGCCCCATTGGCAGGCACCCCGTAGACAGGAAGCGCATGGCCGTGACCGACAGGAATTCGAAGCCTGCCGTCACTCATTGGCAGCTTCTGGCTTCTTATCATGGTTACTCTCATATTCTTTGCCGTCTGGAAACCGGACGCACCCATCAGATACGGGTACATATGGCCAGCATAGGCCATCCTTTGCTGGGGGATTTTACATACGGGGCCCCCTCCCCGGACAAGGGTTTGGAGGGCCAATGCCTCCACGCCCGGCGGCTGCGCTTTGTCCATCCCCGCAGCGGGGAGGAGATGGAGTTGGAGACGCCCCTGCCCGATTACTTTACCGCTGTCCTGACCCGGCTGGGACCTCAGATATAGCGTGCAGATTTCCCCCTCAAGTCCGACTAAGTAAGGAGAAATATATATGAAAAGCGGAAAACTGGTACTGCTCATTGCCGCTCTGGGCATTGTTATCGCCCTGGCGGTGCTGCTTATAAAGCTGATCTCCGGTGTGGTCAGTCTGGTAAGCGGGGCCTTTAACGCCCTTCTTGGGCTATTTGTGATTTTGGCCCTGGTACTTATCGTCATCTGGATGTTCAGGTATGCCAAAAAGTAAAAACTTTTCTCTCTAAGCGGGGTAAGATCAATGGCCAAACTTCTCAACTATTTCAAGCCCAAGCTTCCCCAACTACTGCTTGGGCCCGTTTTCTTCGTACTTATCGAACTTTTCAGAATCTTTGCCGTCACCTCAACTGGCATCTGGGAAGAGGACGTGAACACCTGGATCATACACAAGCTGGCTTTTATTGCCCTGGTGCTCCCTCTTATCAGCTTGCTGGAAGGAAAAATCCGGCGCATTGTAGACTGGAGCGTGATAGCTCTTAGTCCCGCCCTCTGTTTTTTTGCTCTGGAATACTATGTCCACTCCCCTCAGGATATACCAATTCTGTCCATTATAATAAACCTAGTCATCTTCTACCTCCTGGCTCTTTTCCTCTTTTTCATGTTCCGCCGCTCTGATGTTCCCATAATCCTGCTGGCTCTGGTCGCCGCCATTTACGGGTTTATAAACTACTTTGTGGATGTTTACCGGGGTGCTCCTATCCTGCCATGGGATCTGGCCTCCATTGGCGTTGCGTCAAAAGTTGCCGGAGGATACAGCTACCCCATATATCCCAGAATAGGCGTTGTCTTTACTTTTATCTTTCTGCTTATCTACCTCAACATTCTTTGCCGCCGGAAGCCTGAATTTAAAAAACTTCACTCCCGGCTGTTCTGCTCTGCGGCTTCCCTCATTCTTCTTGTCTCGTCTGTCCTGTTTCTTCAGACAAACATGGCTGTGGCCTGGTTCGACCTGTCCCTGAATACCTTTGAGCCTATAGTTATGTACAGGCAAAACGGCACCGTTGTCTCCTTTCTAATGAATCTCCACTATGTTTTTCCCGAAAAGCCCCTGGGATACAGCGATGCTCTTCTCCATGAGCTGAACGGCAGATATGACGCAGGGCAGGCAGCAAGAAGTGCTCAGGCTCCGGACAATATACTCGTGATAATGAACGAATCTCTGAGCGATATGTCCGTTTTCTCCAACTTTCCTACAAATCAGGACTATCTGCCCTTTTATAATTCCCTTAAAGGAACAACTCCCAGCGGCAATCTCCATGTATCCGTACGCGGGGGAAATACCTGCAATACGGAGTTTGAATTTCTTACCGGTATGTCCATGGCTTTTCTGCCTTCCGGCACTATACCTTATCAGCAGTATATCCATAAGGAGCTGCCCAGTCTGGTCAGCAATCTCTCCGCCCTGGGATATGAGACCATCTCAATGCACCCAGCAGACGCCACCAACTGGAACCGGGATCTGGTCTATGATTACCTGGGCTTTGAAAATACCTATTTCTATGACTTCTTTATCGGAGGCAAAACCTACCGTAACTTCATGACTGACCGGTCTATGTACGAAAAGATCGTGGAGGTTCTGGACTCCACCCAGGAGCCTACCTTTATTTTTGGTATAACCATGCAGAACCACGGCGGCTACTATGACAGCAAAGATCTCCCTCTGGATGTTTCTGTTGACGGCCTGGAGGACAACGTATCACTTTCCACCTACTTCTCCCTTATGAGGGAGTCAGATCGGGCCCTTGAGTGGCTTATCCAGGAGCTGTCCGCCAGGGACGAAAAAACCCTTGTGCTGTTCTTTGGCGACCACCAGCCTGCGGACGAGATAACCCAGCCCCTCAGCGAAACTTACGGGACTCTCTATGATGCGGATACTCCAGAATATCAGGACAGCCTCTATATTACGCCCTATCTGTTTTGGGCAAATTATCCCCTGAATTACGGCGACATCGGGGATCTGAGCATCAACTATTTATCCAGCTATCTGCTGGATATTGCAGGTCTGCCTAAATCCAAAATGGATAAATTCCTTATGGAGCTGCATGAAGAATACCCCATCGTTACCCTTCACACCTGCCTTACCAGTGACGGTAGAAGGGTGGATCTGGCAGATTATTCCGGCGAAACCCATCTGTTTGAGTATTCCTCCCTGGAATACGATTATCTCTTCGGCGGAGTCCTGGACGGTTTCTGGACATACAAATAAAAAATGCTCCCTGGACAGCGGCCGCAGCCAATTGTCCAGGGATCATTTTTCATCAATATTCATTTTTTACCACCGAAAGCTAAAGTTTAATGTCTCAGCCAATATAAAGCCCCAAAAATTCAAAGTCAGGCTGTGAAATATCGCTTCCGCCGCAATCCATTTTATCGGCGACATTAATTCCCCCATCTTCGAAAAAAGAGCTGGAGTGCCTGCCTGCCAGGATCGTGCCTAAAGCGCCCATAAAAATAACCAGGCAAATCAAACAAACTACTATCTTCTTCATAAATTATCACCTCGCCTATTGAGACGCTGTGCTTTAAAGAAGGTTCCCAGGAATAGGAAAAAGCTCCGTAAAAACGGAGCTTTTTAATAATTCTTAATAAACGGGTCGTATCAGTAATTCTCTTTCCGCAGCTCAAAATAGCTCTGGGGATGGGCACACACCGGGCAGACCGCAGGAGCATTGGTACCTACCACTATGTGGCCGCAGTTACGGCACTCCCAGACCTTTACCTCGCTGCGCTCAAAGACCTGAGCAGTCTCCACATTGTGGAGCAGAGCCCGGTAGCGTTCCTCATGGGTCTTCTCTATCGCGGCAACGCCTCTGAACTTCATTGCGAGCTCATGAAATCCCTCTTCCTCGGCCTCTCTGGCCATGCGGTCATACATGTCGGTCCACTCATAGTTCTCACCCTCGGCAGCGTGAAGAAGGTTCTGAGCGGTATCGCCCAGCTCACCCAGCTCCTTGAACCAGAGCTTGGCGTGCTCCTTCTCATTGTCGGCGGTCTTCTGGAACAGCTCGGCTATCTGCTCAAAGCCGCCCTTCTTGGCAGTAGAGGCAAAATAGGTGTATTTATTTCTCGCCTGGGATTCGCCGGCAAAAGCCTCCCAAAGATTTTTCTCGGTTTTGGTGCCTGCATATTTGTTGGCCATGTCTAAAACTCCTTTCGTGTATTTGGGGTTCGCTACATTAAGATACCCATTTTTTCAGCGTAAATCAAGTACAATATGTGAATAAAATAAAAAAAGAGAGACGCTGTTGCGTCTCTCCCTGTGTTGGCATTGACCTATCTTTCCAGTCCGTCTCCAGACAAGTATTGTCGGCAC
>ENA-ORTU01004686-ORTU01004686.1-human-gut-metagenome-genome-assembly--contig:-NODE-4686-length-10284-cov-3.403461_pt1 | contig 10284 bp, 7 predicted proteins | sample MGYA00241910_ERZ509184 | MGnify/ENA primary metagenome ERZ509184 (study PRJEB26280, sample SAMEA2338847) | human gut metagenome | biome: human gut; feature: human-associated habitat; material: faeces...
TTGCATCCATCTGACCGCGCAGATCGTTCGCGATTGCCCATAATTTCTGCGAAAGTTCATTCGCCTGTGCCTGATATGTATTTGTATCTGCCATAATTATTCTCCCTCTGCTTTATATTTGTTATAAGTATCTGTTACAAATGTCTTCACTGATTTTGTCAGCTTCGTCATTTTCAGAAGACCCAGCTTGTATGCTGTCAATCTCTTACGAATATCATCATCTGAAATCGTACCGTGGAATACATATTCCGTAAACAGTTCTGATACAATCATATAATCAATCTTGTTATCAAACGCAAATTCTTCCATGTCAGCCTTCATCTGCTCTTTCTCGAACTGCGTAAATGCTTCCATTACGTCTGCATCCTCTGGCAAATCATAGAATCTGGTCAAAATGAACTGTCTCATGACCTCTTTTTTGAGTCTCAACGATTCATTGTCAGAACGCTCAATCTCACGCAGAATCAAATCAACATCCTGCTGCTTTTCTTCCTCTGTCTTATCGTGAGTATTCGCATTTTTCAGCAGATTCAGGATATACACGACATTGATACGGTCAGTACGGACAAGCTCAATATCGAAATCCACATCTACTGGTACAGGTACTTTCGGATTTGGATTGTGTGTCTGGTCTTTGTAATACAGATACCAGCTCTTGAATCCTTCGTATTCATTCTCATCCATCACAACAGCAAGGTCATCCCAGTCAAACTTAGAAAATGTCTTCAAAGTGGCAAGAGTCTTTGCCATTGAACGGAACGCAATGATAAACATACGGATTTCATCTTCTGACTTGAGCTGACCAGCTGCATCCACATCCGCTGTAATCTTTCTCAGTACAGGTTCCTGATTTACCCACTGATTCAGATAATACTCATAATTTTCAAGCAGATATTCGTTCGGGTCTCCGTCCCCGGAGAATAATGTCAGTGCATCATCCTGCCACTGCTTGATATTTCTGTATGATACAATCTGTCCAAACTGCTTTGTCACCTTATCTACACGATTTGTACGGCTATATGCCTGTACAAGTGAATGCCAGATGAGATTCTTGTCCAGATACAGCGTATTCAATGGCTTTGCATCGAATCCGGTCAAGAACATATTGACTACCAAGAGAATATCAACCTGTGGTAAATCCTTCTGTTTCAATCTCTTTGCAATATCTTTTCTGTATGCATCAAATGTATCAATCGTAAATGCTGTATTGTATAAAGCATTGTAATCCTGCATACAGCGGTCAAGAAGTTCCTGTGAATGTTCATCTGCACCATCGTCCATATCTTCATTTGCCTGATAGGAAAAGATTGCAGCCACTTTCAGCTTCTTATCATCTGGTGCTGCATCATTCAGCTTCTTGAACTCATCATAATACTTTCCAAGGGTCTGAATCTTATCCACTGCGAACAGTGCTGTATAAATATCCTTGCCCTGTGGATGTACATGCTGTTCATGATGCTCAAAGATATGTTTCGCAATGCCTGCAATACGCTCATCATCATGGTACAGAGGTTCCATGTCGATTTTATGACGCTTGCAGTATTCCGGGTCATCCAGCTGTTCCGGGTCAATACCCTTTACAGCAAGATTCCTTGCAAAGATGGTACGCTGATACTCTACTGAGAATCTAAGCACGTTACCGTCTGCAATCGCATCCTTAATCATGTATTTGTGTAAGCATGAATCCAGCTTATCTCCTGCATGGAAAATATCCGCTGTGGTACGACCATCCGCACCCTTGTTTTTCTCAAAAATCGGTGTTCCAGTGAATCCGATATAATTTGCTCTTTCAAAATGCTTTTCAATCTGACCATGCATCTTTCCGAACTGGGAACGATGACACTCATCAATGATAAATACAACCTTCTTATCCTTGTATGCATCCATTACAGCTGCATATTTCGGATTCTTGACGGCATTTGCCATCTTCTGAATCGTTGTGACAATCATCTTTTTCTCAGATGATTTCAGCATATTGATAAGTACAGCGGTGCTGTCCGTATTGTCTACACAGTCTTTTTCAAAACTGTTGTATTCATCAACGGTCTGGTCATCAAGGTCTTTTCTGTCAATCAGGAATACGACCAAATCTACCATTGATTCATCACGCAAAAGCTGTGCCAGCTTGAATGATGTCAGCGTCTTTCCTGAACCTGTACAGGCAAATACATAACCATCCTGATTTACTTCCAGTACACGCTTCTTTGCAGCCTTTACAGCATAAATCTGATATGGTCTCATGACCATCAATACAGGTTCCGTGGTCTTAATGACCATGTATTTATCCATCATCTCTGTAATAGCGGATTTACGAAAAAATTCACCTGTGAATGTGTTCAGGTCATTGATACGTGTATTCTTTTCATCTGTCCAGAAGAATACAAGAGATTTCAGGATTGGATTGTACTGACCATCCACCATCTCATTCTCATTACAGAAATACTTTGTCTGTACAGAATTACTGACTACAAACAACTGCAAATATCTGAAAATACCTTTGAAAGAAAACTTTCTGTATCTGTTAATCTGGTTGATTGCTTCGTTGATTTCCACGCCGGGGCGTTTCAATTCAATCTGTACAAGCGGTAAACCATTGATGAGGACGGTCACATCATAACGATTCTTATACACTACATCGTCTTTATGTGTCTTGTCCATTGTGACCTGATGTGTTACCTGATAGATATTTCTATCTGTATCACCTGAGAAGAAATCAATATACACTGATTCTCCATTATCCAGCTGTAACACATATTTATCACGAAGAATCTTTGCTGATTCATACACAGAATGATTATCTACATGAATCATAATGCGGTTGAATTCAGCATCTGAAAATGATGCATCATGTCCTTTTTCTGCCAGCTTCTTTGCATTGAACTTTGCAAGCTGTTCACGGAAATTGGCAAGCACATCATCATAGTTATCTAATTTTATGAATCTGTATCCGATACCTTCCAAACGGTCTATGAAAATATCTTCAACTTCATATTCAGAAGTATGTGCCATACTTTGGTATGCTCCTTCCTTTCTTATATACTTTATATCTACACGATATATATTTTATATCTATTTTTATGGATATATGGATAACTCTCCGAGTTACCCACATACCCACAAAACCTACTGCTGCTGCGGATTCCACTCCACATATCTATTCATACATGTATTACCAATTATGATTGTTCATGTATTCATCAGCAGCTAATCTGAAAAATGCAGACAGGCTCAATCCATGTGCCTTTGCTTTTGTTGTCAGACGTTCTTTTTCATCCTTGGTCATTGATACGAGTGCTGTTGCTCTTGTATCACCGCCGACTGATTTCTTCGGTGTCTTCACCGCCGCTGTCACTGCTGCATCATGTTCCTTTTCTGTATCACTCTCAAAACTGTCTAAAAGACTCGTCATATTCTTTTTTCTAGGCATATTCATCATCTCCTTACATTCTGCATGTTCGTCTAAAAATAAATATTACATATCTATATTATAGATACTGAATATCTATTTTGCAATCAGTTTCTTGCTCTGCCTTGTCTCTCGCTTTTCGACTGGCAGACCTGCAAGTGCACTGATTTTATCACACATCATATTTACAGCCTGTGCTGCTGGAGAATGCCTGTTAATATCATTGACAGAACAGCGACAGTTCTCAGCCTGAACGATATATTCTGACTGAGGAATGGTCATTACAGTATCAAGCTTCTCTTTCTGTCTGTATTTCTGCAGCCATTCCATAAATGATGCTGACGCTGTAAATCTGTTGGTACCATTGGCAACGATGACAACCGGACAATCCGTGTTCTCTTTTACAAGAGAGACTGTACGGGTAAATGATTCGATGTTGCCACCAGTCAATCTTGTAGGAATCACGACCACATCAGCACCCTGAATGGTCTGGATTGTCTTATCATCCATGATTCTACCCGGTGTATCTACAACTGCCACTGTTGGATTGTCCACTTTCTTATCGTTATTACGATTTTTGTCCTGTCCATCAAAGCTGTATAAAGACGTTGGAACATTCTGCCTTGTATAGTAATAATACAATTCATCTGATAAACGTGTCTTTCCTACCCCACCCTTCTCGGATACGAATACTACTGTTTTCATGTAAATCACTCCTTTTATATATACGTTGTATCTATTTTATAGATATTTTGTATCTATTGAATATCTATAAACATTATAATAGATACAGATGCGGATTGCAATAGATTTTGCGAATTTTCCTACCCAATATACATTGGATAGCAACTTTATCGTGTATCGCAAAATCATGATTTTAAGTGATGGGAAAAATTTGGGCAAAACATGTGCCATATTTTGGGCAAAATAGGACCAATTTATGGCACAAAAAATGCCCATGGAAAAATCCATGGGTTTTGGAAGAGGACATAGAAATATATATCAAGTAGATATTTTGTAGTTATAAAATATCTACAGAATAAATATAGAATATATAAAAACTGCATTTTCAGCAGATTGTTCAAAAAATTTTGATGGGAAAAATATGGTGCAAATTTGGGGCAAAATAGGACCAATTTATGTGCCATATTTTGCCCACGATGTTTTTACGCTCCCGGCGTTCCGACTCACTTGCCGATTTCAATTCACACTCCCACACAGGAGTGACAGACAGAATGTTCCAGTGTCTTTATATTCTTTCGAATTTCAATTCACACTCCTATGCAGGAGTGACAGTTGCACAGGTGAGCACAATTATCATGGCGTTATTTCAATTCGCACTCCAATACAGGAGTGATTACAAGATTAGCACCAAAAATCACACTTTTGCATGACTCTTTTTCCTACCCTGTTGTATCATTTTAGCACATAAACGTGCTTTTTTCAATATAAATTTTGAAACCATCCAATCTTGAAATTTATAAATTCAACACTGATTCTGTAATACATCATCTATAACATCAAAATTTCATGTACAACGAACATTTTAAAGAAAATCGCATAATTTTACACGTTTGATATTTTATGCTCATGGTGACATCATACGACATGTTAAACGATATGTTTATGTTATTCCAGCTGATTGCCAACAGAACTTTCTTACCTTCGGTATTCTTCCGACCATGCTAGATGGTCTTTTAACAATACTGCTTACGCAGTCTGCCGGGTTTAATTATGAAAATAATTAAAGATTTAATCATACACAAAAAGAAAAGGAGATTACGATTATGACAGCAAAAGAATGGAACAAAGCAAAGAACACTTTTAAGAAGGTTTACAGAAACATGAGAGCAGCTCATCCAGATTGGAGCAATGCTAAAGTGTACATGGCTACCAAAGGTCAGCTTAACAAGTAAGCAGACAAAATCCCTACCCGGAAACGAGTAGGGATTATTTTTTTCGTGTAATACACAGGAAATCATGGATATAGCGTTTTAAGGTGCCGTATGAACGTGTCACGAAGATTTTCATATAAAATCGAGGAATTTTATAGATTAGTGATTTTATACGCGTGGTGACGTCATACGGCGTGTTAAACGATGGGTTTTGAATTGTTCTGCTGATTACATACAGAAAATAATGTGATGATAGATGTTATCAGCATCTGAAAAATGTTCCTGGTATGATAAATCATGTATTCTACATACTCTGTATTCACCGTAAAATGCTAAAAAATCGGCACATAGTATCATTATGATACAAAGAAATTGCTAATATTTTCATCATACAGTGAAAAAACCGTTTTTCGGTATAAAAACTTTGTATACCGTGAATCCGTTACTGGGTAGCGGATTTATCGTTTTTCACACTCTCGGTATAAAAATGATTTTTTCAACTTATCCCGTTAAAACCGTTGATACATAAGGGATTTATGGGTTCCGTATAAAAAGTATAATAAAATTTCAAAATCTTTTTTATATAAAAAATATCATACATAGAATACCCCATAAATATACTTAAAACCCTTATGTATCAACACATTTATCCAATCATACACATAATATCAATATGATACAAAGTAAAACATATTTATAGATAACATCAATATGATACAAAGTAAAATCCTTATATATCAAGGTTTTTAAGCATTTTCTATTTTCTCTTATATAATTGACTTAAATTTTTCTTATACTTCTTATACTTTAAGATAAATCCGTTATAGGACAACAGATTTAGCGTATAAACACGATTTTTAGTTTTTATACCGTGTATAACCAAAAATGATAAATCCGTTGATAGGTAATAGATTTAGCGTATAAAAAGTTTTTATACCGACGCTCGAAAAAATAGAAAAAAAGCATAAAAAAAGTGATAGCACATCTTCTGTACTACCACTTTATATTACAATCTAATAATTCCTGTATATGTTGATTTCAAAGATGGACAACATCTTTTCTTCAAATCATTACCTTTGTATGTCTTGCTGTACCAATCTTCCATCTTGTACTCATCAATCAACCATTCTGGCTTGCTCATCTTATCGGCAGGCTTGTATGGTTTCAATCTATCAGGACAAACCCAATCAGGATATTCCGGCAAAACTCTTAAAAAATCCTTTGTAAACATCTGTTTTGATTTCAAAGCTGTCTTATCCTGTCCAATGTTCTTCTTGTACCATGCCTTATATAAATCATACAAGAACGTGAATGGCACCAAGTCCCACTGTAATTCTGACATAATGTCTGCCATGAACTGTCTTACTGGGTCATTGAATTCCTTATATTCTTCCAGTGCATCTTTACATGATTCTGGAATTGACAATTCATAATAATTCATGTTCAGCACTTTGAACAATACATATTCAAGCACTTCTTTACGATGCAAATAGTCATATTTAATGTACTTACGTTCTGCACCAGTAAAGCATTTTGTGAATGGGATGAACAGCTGTCTTCTGTAGAATGAATCCGACTTATCTTTGATACGTGGCATTTCATTCAGACACTGTACCATGAAACCTTTAAACTTATATGAAATAGCCTGTTTAAACTTACGGTTAATCTGGATAACATCCCCTGTGACAACTGCTTTCAAATTCGCTGCCTTATCAATGTATGTACCAACATCGTTTTCGTCAACAATAATCGACGATGCATGTGTCAAAGGTTCCAAAGCAAAATCTTTACTGAACTCTGACAACGAAATAGTCGCATAGGTTCCTTCACCACATAACTGACGCATAAGCTCACACAATGTTCCTTTACCATTATTACCAGATTCTGAATAGAACCATGCTGACAATCCCCAAGGGACGTTGGGTCTGATAATCGCACCCAAAATCTGCCAGAGTGTGATTACCACATCTTTATCATCTGACAATGTATTCATCCAACTTTCAATATCCCAATCTGTACCATCTTCTGGATTATGAATCGTGATGTTTTTTGCATTTGGATTATAATTCACCCTTGACTTAGACATGAAGACTAAATCCGGACTGAATGGCATCAGCTGTTTTGTATCAAAATCAAAGATTCCGTTGTTCACAGCAATCAGATTCGGTTCCCTGCACGGCTGTACTCTAGGTGCAACCTCTCTGATATTTGACAACAACTCTTCCTTTTCATGTTTTGACAAGCCATAGCAATACTTTTTAGCAATCTCGTAAAAAGCATCCTCACTCGTTACATACGTACCTTCATCTTCTCCATCATACTGATAAATACCAAGCAACGTATATTCAGATTCACAGCGAGGAAAAGATTCGATTCTTACAATGTTATGTAAGCGAACCATGATTTCCGCAATCTGAACTGGTAACAACCTGTCCTGAATCTTCCATTTGGCATTCTTCATTGCAGCTGAATTGTACAAATCAAATTCATTTCTCTCCAACGCAATAATATCATACGCCACCTGCTCAGGTGCCGGTGGATTGTGAATATCAATTGAATCTAAATAATCATCTGTAACTCTTTTAATTGTTAAATCTTTTGTCGATGCCATAATTAGCACTCCTTTCAATAATTTTCTGTATAAAATCTACGTCTTACTATTGAAGTCAGTGCCAAAATATGCTAGTATATGAGCATAAATACAAAAGAACTGAAGTCTTAGCACTGACTTCCTTGATAGCAACAGTGACCGTCAATCACAGTTGCTATTTTTTTTATGTAATTTTAAATGTGACCTTTTTCTTCAATCCACTTTTCAAAAGCCACACGGTCAATCATAACTTTGTTTGATTTACCTATAGTGATGAATCCTGTAAATTCCCCACCCCTGATAATCTCTTTCACCTTTGTAAAGCCTAATCCAAGGTGACCAGCCATGTCTTTCATAGATAAATATTTTCTTTCTCCCAGTGGTAAAAACTTTCCATTTGCCATTATGAATACCTCCATTTTTCTGTACTTGTCTTCGATTTCTTTCATTTTAGCAGGTTCTTTTTCGCATTTCAATACTTTTCCTACCCAAAATTATGCTAATCGTTTTTTAACGTGTGTCTGTCAATGCATCCAGCTAAAAAATTTTTTCACAGCATACAAAAAAGACCGCCCATACGGACGGTCTTTTCATTCCACCTCATTATATCATTTTGAAATGCTCAAAAGCCTTCATAATCAGTTCCCGCTTCTCAGCCGGACAATTCGGCACCTTATGACCTTCGGCTCCTGTATTATAGTTCTGACGCTTCTCAAAGCCACATTCATCCTTACACTGAGCAATGTATAACGATGGTACAGAAACATTATACTGCTTCTTAATCCATTTCTTGATTTCTGCATACGTTGCAGAACCCTTGATACCTTTAAGATATTCGTTATCTTCCGGCTCGTAATCTACGTGCATATACTCAATGCTTTTGTCGTTGACCATTTTCCTACCCAAAAGGACAACCGTCTCGACATGCGCGGTACCAGGGAACATATCGACGGGGGTGACGGCCTCAATATTATAGTCCTCGGCGGTGAACTGCTTTAAATCGCGGGCGAGGGTGGCGGGGTCGCAGGAGACATAGACGACGCGCGTGGGGCGCATGGCGGCGATGGTCGTGATAACGGCGGCATCGCAACCCTTGCGCGGAGGGTCGATGACGATGACGTCGGGGCGCTCGCCGCGCTCGTAGAGGATACGCGCGGCGTCTTTGGCGTCACCGCAAAGGAACTCGGCGTTCGTGACATGGTTGTGCGCGGCGTTTTTGCGGGCATTTTCAACAGCGGAGGGGATAATCTCCGCGCCGATGAGCTTCTTCGCGCGGCTCGCCATGGAAAGTCCGATGGTGCCGGTGCCGCAGTAGAGGTCAAGCAGCGTTTCCGCACCTGTAAGCCCGGCGTACTCTGCGGCCTTGTTGTAAAGCGCCTCCGCCTGCGTGCGGTTCACCTGATAAAACGCGTGGGGCGAAATTTCAAACTCCAGCCTGCAGAGCGTATCGCGGATCGTGGGCTTGCCCCACAGCGTGCGCAGCTCGCGACCCAAAACGACATTTGTGCGCTCGCGGTTGATGTTTAACACAATGCCGGTAATTTCCGGCACAGCCTCGCGCAGCATTTTGACGAGCAAGTCTTCCCCGTGCAGCTTTGCGCCGTTCGCGACGATGCACACGAGCACCTCACCGCTCTTTTCGCCGCAGCGCATGTAAAGGTGGCGCAGAACGCCGCTGTGCGCCGCTTCATCGTAGATGCTCTCTCCGCTCAGTTTTTGCCACGCGCGGAACGCTTCCGCCGCGCGATCAAATACCTCGGGCTGCAAAAGGCAGGTGTGCGTGTCGATGATACGGTGGGAATTCACGGCGTAAAAGCCCATCTGCATTTCGCCGTTTTTGGAAAGCCCGATGGGCAGCTGGCATTTGTTGCGGTAGCGCGTGCGGGACGGCGCGCCGAGGATCGGCTCCATGGGGATATTTGCAAAGCCGCCGATGCGCTCCAAGGCGTCGCGGACACGCTGCGTTTTGATCTTCAGCTCCGCTTCATACGTGATGTGGCGGTAAACGCAGCCGCCGCACGGGCCTGCAATGGGACAATCCGGTGTGGTGCGATCGGGCGACGGCGTAAGCAGCTCCTCGAGCCGCCCGAATGCGTACTTTTTGAGGACTTTTACGACGCGCACGACGCAGCGGTCGCCCACGGCGGTACCGGGCACGAACACGGCCATGCCATCTGCGCGGCAGATGCCGCTGCCCTCGGCGGTCATGGCGGTGATCTCCGCTTCAAACAAATCATTTTTCTTTATCATGGAAAAACCTCCGTCAAACACAAAATTCTCTTTTTCATGTATAAAGCAGAGAACATGCGGGTAATTTAAGGGTGAGATACGATTTCAAACGGCTTATGTGGAAGAACGCGTTCAATTTATATGTGCAAAGTATACACAAATTT
>ENA-ORTU01004693-ORTU01004693.1-human-gut-metagenome-genome-assembly--contig:-NODE-4693-length-10268-cov-3.173602_pt1 | contig 10268 bp, 11 predicted proteins | sample MGYA00241910_ERZ509184 | MGnify/ENA primary metagenome ERZ509184 (study PRJEB26280, sample SAMEA2338847) | human gut metagenome | biome: human gut; feature: human-associated habitat; material: faeces...
CCCGCTAAATTTTTACAAATTTTATGGTGAATCCTGCCAATCTGACAATAAAAAAGAGCCTCTGCGCACCCTCCCAAAGGGAAGGTGTACAGAAGCTCTCTGTTTCTGTTGAAAATTTTCAGTTCCGGTTTCCCCGGTTCTTTTCAGCCTGCTCAGTCCACCACGTAGACGTTCACCTGAATGGCTCCATTGATCACGCTCTCGGCGTAGGTCTCGTAGAACAGGTCCACAAGGATCTGGCCCTTCTGCACGGCAATGCCGGTATCGGTAGCCACCGCATAGCCGTACACGAACTTGCCGTCGGTGGAGGTGATATACAGCTTGGTGCCGTAGGGGATCACATCCGGGTCCACAGCCACAGTGCCGTAGCCCAGACCCAGACCGGAAGAACCCTTGCCGGTCTTGGAATAGTAGCCGGTGGCCTTTCCGGTGAGCACCTTGCTGTAAGAGGCGGGTGCATTGGTGGTGCCGTCCGGGCCGGTCAGCGGGGAGACCGGCGCGCCTGCGCCATAGGTCTTTACGATGTGGTTGGTCGGCTCCACAGTGGTGGTGGAATCCACCACGATGCTGTTTTCCAGTTCGCCGTCCACATAGCGGTCGCGGGTGGTGATGGTCTGCTGGCCTTCCGCACCATGGCGCACCGTGGTGGCGCGGCCGGTGTTGCGGAAATACAGGCTGGTGTAGACGTACTCGGTATCGTAGGGGATGGCCTGCGTCTCCACACGGTCGGTGTAGTCCACGCGGTGCACCGTGATGGTGGAACCTGCGCTCACCAGCTGGTCCAGAGCAGGCTCGGTGTAGTCGTCACCCTCCAGGGTGATACCGGCACGCTTCAGGGCATCCGCCACGGTGCCGAACACCATTTTGACGGGGTACTCCTGACCGTCGGCAGTGATGCTGACGGAGAATGCGCGCTCAATGTTCAGGGCGGCAAGGTTGCCGCTGTAGGCCGTATAATAGACCTGATCGCCCTCTTCGGACTGGATGCCGGAAAGGTTCATAACCTGTGCAGGGTCGGTCTCGGAGGTGAGGATCACCTGCCGGGCACCATTGGAGTCTGTGACGTAGGTCAGCCGCAGATTCGCAGCGGTCACACTGAGTGTAGCCACAAGGCACACGACCATGACACAAAACGCCAGCACACGGGGAGAGACTGCATGCTTGCAGTCAGACAATGCTTTCTTCAATTTTACGGAAGCGATACGAGACAACTCCTCTCTTTTCAAAATTGGCTGCGGCTGCGGACATGTTTTTCATGCCCCGGCCGCCCGGACTGCGGGGCGGGCAGAAGCCATCTGGCCCCACAATCAAATACGATGCCCTCTTTTTGGTAAAATCGAGCATCGTATACAATTTGGACTCCGCTGCGGAGGGTGCAGTTACCCTCCCGGCCCGGACCCCATCTGCCCGCGCCGCGCCGTATATAAGACGGCTTTTTACTTCATCCAGATAAATTTTAAACGCTGCAACGTCTGTTGGTTCCGTTGAGCGGCTCTTATTTTACCAGTCCAATGGCCATTTGTCAAATCACCTTCTCATACTTTGTTAGTTTTTTGACGTTGTTTTTTGTGCAACTTTAACATTGTTTTCTCCAAAATATTGTTTTTTCGGTTATTTCCTTCCGATTTTCGACCTGTTTTCTGGGGTGTTTTGTTCACGAATTTTTAACATTTATTTTGGACTTTTTGCACCGGAAACTGCACTTTTGGGTTCGTTTTCCCATGCGGCAAGCGGCCAAAAATCGCTGGTTTTTCCGTACAAAGCCACCTCTTTTTCATCCCATTTTTCACCCACAAAGAACTGTGCGAATTACCCATGAAAAGCGCCTCCCGGCAAAATGCCGAAGCACAGAAATTTGTGCAGCAAAAGACCACACTGGCAGCTGCCGGGCAGCGGCTGTACAATCAAACAAAAAACAGAAAGGAAGGTTTTCAAGTGAACATCAAGATCATTCAAAGGCAGTGCGGCGGCACCGAATTTCTGTCCCAGCCGCACCGCCTGCACCTCGGTGCACAGAACGCTGCCGGTGTGGACGAGCTGTGCTTCACGCTGCCGGAAGCATGGGCCGGGTGCACCGTTGCGCTCTACCTGCGCCGCAGCGACGGCACCCTGCTGGCACCGGTCTCACTGGACACGCAGCACTGCGTCACCGTGGACCGCCGCCTGACCGGAAGCACCGGCGGACAGTGGATGCTGGCAGCCATCGATGCCAGCGGCTACGCCGCCTATACCCGGCCCGGCAGCTACGACACCTACGCCATCCTGCCCACCGACGGCGGCGCGGAAGAGCTGCCGCCCTCGCAGTATGAGCAGTTCGTGGCGCGTGTGCTGGAAAGTGCCAGTACCGCTTCCACCGCCGCGCAGCGTGCCGCAGCCAGTGCTGCAAGCACGGCATCCAATGCGGCACAGGCCCAGACCGCGGCACAGCGCACCAGCGCCGACAGTGCCGCTGCATCCCGCTGTGCAGCCCGTGCCGAGGCTGCTGCCGCACGGGCAGAGGAGCTGGTGCCTACCGACGGTCAGGTAGTGAGCGTGAACGGCAAAAGCGGCATCGTAAAACTGACGGCGCAGGATGTGGGGGCGCTTCCCTGCCCGGCAGTTCCGGTCTCCGGCCAGCTGCTTCGGGTGCTGAGCGTGGACCCCAACACCGGGGCCGTGTTGACCGATACTGCCGCCATGCCGGATCTGTCGCCCTATCTGCGCAGCAGCACGGTGCCCACGGCTTCGGCCCCCGGCGCAGTGCGGGTGGACCCCGCCTGCGGCATCAACGTGCGCAGCGACGGAACCCTGATCACCGCACCAGCTGCCCGCGAACAGCTGGACAGCATGACGGATGCACTTCTGCCGCTGACCGCAGTCCTGCTGCCTTATGGCGTGAAGAAGGCTCTGACCACCGCCGCAGCCGCCGGGGAATGGACCGCTGCCGAAAAGGCAAACGCCCTGCGCACCTTCGGTGCCGATTTTTCTTCCTATTATACAAAGGAAGATGTCGATGCTCTGCTGGCCGCACCCAGCTCCGCTGCCTACCCGGTGGGCAGCATCTACCAGAGCACCGACCCCACCAGCCCTGCCGCCCTGTTTGGCGGCACATGGGAGCAGATCGCATCGGAGCGCGTGCTGATGGGTGCCAGCAGCGCCCACGCAGCGGGCACCACCGTGGAGGCCGGACTGCCGAACATCACAGGCTCTTTTGTTGCGGATGTAAAAAAGGGTGAACATAAGGTATCCGGCGCATTCACTGCCGGCAACGTGATCGCATCTACGGGCGAATACAATTCCTTTTCTGATGTATATAAGTTCAGTCTGGATGCATCCAAGTCTAATGCCATCTACGGCCGCAGCGCCACCGTGCAGCCTGCCGCCTACTATGTGCACATCTGGCGGCGCGTGGCCTGAGAAAGGAGGTTTTGAACCATGAAGATCATTGACGAGAACGGTGCAGCCATTGAAAACCCTGACCTGACGCTTGGGTATCTGGTGGACGACACCGAGCCAGTGGAGCACCCCGCCGTGGAAGGCGTGGAGGAAGTGAGCCACTACGAGACCGTAACGGAGTATCCCGGCGGCGGCAGGGATGTGCGGAAGGTCATTGATGTGCCGGGCGTGCCTGCGCAGGCCGCATGGACCGAACAGGTGCCCATCCAGAAATACATACGCTACACCGCCGAAGAGCTGGCCGCGCAGGAAGAAGCCCGCAAGAAGGCCGAAGCCTGGGAAAAGCTGCCGGAGACGGTGGCAGCACTGCAGGCTGCTCTTGCGGACGCAGACGAGATGAACGTGGATCAGGCTTATCGCCTGACCCTTCTGGAGTTGAATGTCTCCGATACGGATGACACTGAGAATACCTGATAGGAGGAAAAGGCAATGAGCAAAGCAACGGAAATGGTTCTGTATCGCACCTGCAAGCGCATGATCGAGCGCGGCAGTACCGATGGTCTGGCGGAGAAGATCGATATTTTCTACGCCGCCGGTAAACTGACCGATGAGCACTACGCCGAGCTGACCGGTATGCTGACCGAAAAGACCAGCGCCTGACCGGGCCGGAAAAGGACGCACCAAGGAGGTGTTGCTTTATGATCGAGTTCCCCATCACGCTGACATCCGGCGGCAGCGTATGCCTGCCCGGGCACGCATTTGCGCTGGCCCTCGGCTACACCAAGAACCGGGGCGTGTATCGCCTGCACGTCGATGCAACCGGCGAGTGGGCCGGGCTGGCTATCCGGGCATTTTGGCACATCCCCGGTGGCGCTGATCCTCCCGCCTCGCTGGTGGTGGACGGCTATGTGGACGTGCCTGCCAGCGTGACCGCACAGCCCGGGAGCGGGTGCGTCACCTTTGAGGGCAGCGACGGCACCAAAACAGTCACCAGCGGAGACCTGCGGTATCGTGTCAGCGCCAACAGCGGCACGGAGGACGGCACCACACCGGAACCGGGCACCACTGCATGGCAGCAGCTGGTGGATGCCGTGCACACCGATGCTACCGCCGCAGAGCAGGCCAAGACCGATGCGCAGACGGCAGCACAGCAGGCCGGGGCATCTGCCCAAAAGGCCGGGAAAGCCCTTTCTGACACCATCACTGCCAAAGAGGACGCACTGAAAGCCATCGGTGACAAGCAGACTTCTGCCACGCAGGCTGTGGACACAGCCCGGGACAAGGCCATCAAGCAGGTGGAAGCCTCCACCAAAGCCGCACAGACCGCCGCCAGCGAAGCCGCCACCAGTGCGGGCAATGCAGACCAGAGCGCTCAGGAAGCCGCTGGCAGTCTGCAGGAGCTGAAGGACGGCATTGCAAACGGCGACTTCAAAGGCGAGCCCGGCAATGACGGGAAATCCCCAGTTGTGACTGTGACTGACATCGAAAATGGCCATCGTGTCAGCATCACTGACAAAGACGGTACAAAAACAATTGATGTCTTAAATGGTCAAACCGGCAAAACCGGTGCAACGCCTGTTCTGACAATCGGTACGGTGTCCAGCGGAGACAAGCCTTCCGCCGACATTACCGGCACACCTGAAAATCCGGTGCTTAACCTGAGGCTGCAACCCGGGCCTCAAGGCCCTGCCGTAGCACTGGACACCACCCTCACCCACGAGGGCGAAGCTGCTGACGCAAAAGCCACAGGTGACGCTATCAGCGCAGTCAAGGCACGGCAGAACGTCCTTGTTGGCACTGAGACGGGCAACCCGCTCAGCGTTGACGACGCTTTCGCTGCACCGTTGTGCGGCCTGACCGTGTACGGTCGGAGCACGCAGGACGGCACACCCACGCCGGATGCACCTGTGCCTATCGTTAGCGCAGGCGACGGCGGGAGCGTGGCGGTGAAGGTGATGGGGAAGAATTTGCTGGATTTCTTACACGCTGAAATCACCAAAACTGGGTGGGTAGGGAAATTTACAAGAGATGAAGAAATTCTTACTGTTAGTGCTGTAAACGGGTGGAATGCGTACTGGTTTGTTAGTCCTGTGCCGGGGGAGCAAATTTCTTTGTCGCTCACTTATCGGCAAATTGACGATAAAACAGCGTCAACCGGCAGTGCATTTGTTATTGGAACTTCAGATACAACCGCATATCCTAGTGGTCCTAGCTATTTATTCGAAACTCAAAATCCCAGTAAAACATGGGCAACAGTCGGCGGAACTAAAATTTCCAAACAATACATTTTTCTATTTTTGAGGGTAGCTAAGGAAAATGCTGCCGAAGAACGCACCATGGAAATCAAGGACTTTCAGCTCGAACTCGGCTCAACCGTCACCGCCTACTCCCCCTACCGTGAACAACTTCTCACGCTTCCCACTCCCAACGGCTTGCCCGGCATCCCTGTCACTTCTGGCGGCAACTACACTGACAGCACAGGCCAGCGGTGGGTTTGCGACGAGGTAGACTTGGAAAGGGGTGTAAAGATACAGAGGGTGAACGCTGTAGACGTGTCAACCTGTGTAATTACAGGTTCCACTAACCTTGCGGCAACAAAACGACTCGCGATTCTGTTGCCACTCAAAGGTAAAGATTATACAGCAAAAGCCCTATGCAATAGATTGCCATATTTCGTTTCGTTTACTAGCGATACCATTCACTTTTATGTAGACACAAACAATGCGCAGGTTTTTATTCCCATTGGCGCTAAAAACCCGGAAGAAGGAGAATACATTTTATTCTACATTCTCGACGATCCCATCGAAACTCCGCTCACCCCTGCTGAAATTGCCGCCTACAAAGCGCTCACAATGTGCGGCCCTGACACGGTGGTGCAGGCTGGTGACGGTGCAGAGGTCAAGCTGGAGTATCAGCGGGATGTGAACATCGCAATCAAACGCACTGAGGACGCAGTAGCGTCCATGACCTAAGGAGGTACACATGGCTATCAAAAGCAAAGCCCGGCATGAACTGACCCTGCGCTCCATCAAGCGGGAAATTGCCGCCGGACGTGATGTGGCATACTGGCTGGACAGGATGTACGTCCATCTGGACAGCGGTCTGCTGACGGAGGACGACATCGCAGAGGTGGAAGCCCTTGCGCAGGCGTACTACGACGCGCTGGATGCGAAGGACAAGGCAGATCAGGAGCTGGAAGAGAACATGAAAATCGGGGCCTGACCCCGTGAAAGGACGTGATACATATGGCAATCAAACAGTACAGCCTGAAGAAGGACGGCGCAAAGCAGCTCTCCCCCGCATTCCGTGTGCGGGAGTTCCGCTGCCGCGACGGCACCGACACCATCCTCATTGACGAGGGCCTTGTGGTGCTGCTGCAGTGCCTCCGGGAGCACTTCGGCAAGCCCGTGACCATCACCAGCGGCTACCGCACCGCCAGCCACAACACGAGGGTGGGCGGCTCTAAATCCAGCCAGCACCTGCTGGGCCGCGCCGCAGACATTCAGGTGCAGGATACCGACCCGCTGGCTGTGGCTGCCTACGCCGAAAGCCTGATGCCCGGCTGGGGCGGCGTGGGCCGCTACCCGGTCAAGGCAGGCCGAGCCAAGGGCTGGGTGCACGTAGACACCCGCCCGAACAAGAGCCGGTGGACACTGTGAGGGGGTGAGCCCAGTGGAAAGCATCATCTCAGCCATCCTTGCCGGTGCGGTGACCCTGATCGGCGTACTGATCGCCAACAGCCGCAGTCAGGCCGTGACCGACACCAAGCTGGAAGAGCTGACCCGGGAGGTGCGGGAGCACAACAATTTTGCCCGCCGCGTCCCAATTTTGGAAGAGCAGATGAAGGTGGCCAACCACCGCATCGCTGATTTAGAAGCAGACGAACACGAAAGAGAAAGGACCTAACTATGAACGAACACACCTACAACGCACCCACCATCTCCGCCGGCACCATTGCCCGCACCGCCTGCCTGCTGCTGGCCCTGACCAATCAGGTGCTGTCTGCACTGGGCAAGCCCGTGCTGCCCATCGAGAGCCAGACCGTGGAGCAGCTGGTCACCGCTGGCATCACCACCGTGGCCGCGCTGGTCGCGTGGTGGAAGAACAACAGCTTCACCCCCGCAGCCCTTCAGGCAGACCAGACCTACGACAAGCTGAAGGCACAGGGAAAGTAAGCCGCCCTGCCCAAAATAGCCATACATAGCAACAGCCCCGGGGAGCCTAACGGTTCCTCGGGGCTGTTTTTGTTTGGCGTGTTTCGACGCTTTACGACGTATATCGACGCAATTGATAAATTTCAAGTGTTTTTCGGTTAGAGTTGACGCATAGAAAGGATGTGTCAACTATGATCGTTTCCGAATTGTCCGCTCAGGTCAATGATTTGCTGCGCCCGATGGGCATCACACGCAATCTGAGCGCCTACAGTATCCTGTGCCAGTGTCTTGAGCTGGTCTGTGAGCAGGAAGACCGCCTGCAGGCCGTGGAGAAAGATATCTATACCCCTATCGCCGACCGCAGAGGATGTGAGCCAAAAGCGATTCAAAGCGCTGTTCGCCGGGCAGCTAAAGGTGCATGGCTCACAAACCCGGAGTATGTGCAGCAGCTGGCAGGCTATCCGCTGACCGGTGCGCCCAGCGCGGTGCAGTTCATTGAGATGTTGTATAATGCGCTGGTGAGAGCAGTCTGAAAACTTAATAGTGTTACCAAAAGTGTTACCATGATAAGAAAAAGCACGCTGGTTCTGTACGAACCAACGCGCTTTTCTTTGTATGCGGGTAGTGGGGGTCGAACCCACACGCCTTGCGGCACAGGAACCTAAATCCTGCGCGTCTGCCAATTCCACCATACCCGCGTATTCTTCTATTCTGCAGCTGCGGCCAAACCGCCTTAATATAGTATCAGTTCCGGCGGAAAAAGTCAATCACTGCATTGATATTTCCGCCCTTCACAGCGCATACTATCGCCAGACGATCGTATCATTTTCCATGGCGGAAAGGGGCTTTTTGCCGATGCGCAGATCAAAACTACGCCGCGCTGGCAGCATTGCGGCAGCTTATCTTCTGGTGGCCGCGCTGGCGGTGCTGGGCTGGCTGTGGCACAGTCTGCCTGCTGAAATTTTGCTGGAACCCGGCCAGACCCTTACCCTGCCCCGTTTTGCCTATGTGCAGCCGCTGCGCACCGCTGGCTCCCGCAACGCGGCCAGCACGCAGGCTGCGGGCAGCTATCAGGCCACTTTGTCCATTGGCGGGTGGCTGCCCGTCAAGACTGTGCGCGCTCTGGTGGAAACACGTCCGATGGTAACCGTGTGCGGTACGCCTTTCGGCGTTAAGATGTTCTCCGAGGGTGCGCTCATTGTGGGCTTTTCCGACCTGAACACCCCGGACGGCACCGCGAACCCCGCCAAGAAGGCCGGGCTGCGGCTGGGCGACCGGGTGGTGCGCATGGACGACACCCTGACCGAGACGAACGATGCCGTGCACGATGCTCTGGAAACGGCCGCAGGCGCACCGGTGCAGGTGGTCTATATCCGCAATGGTGAGCAATTCCAGACCCGGCTGACCCCCGTGTGGGACAGCACCGCCGGGCAGTGGCGCGCCGGGATGTGGGTGCGGGATTCTTCCGCCGGGGTAGGCACCATGACCTTTGTGGACAATGCCGCCGGGGTGTTTGCCGGGCTTGGCCACCCCATCAGCGACAGCGACACCGGTGAGAGCGTGGCCCTGCGCAGCGGCGAGATCGTCCCCTGCCAGATCGTGGGGTGTACCAGCGGCACCGTGGGCAGCCCCGGTGAGCTGAAGGGCCGCTTTCTGAGCACCCATGCGCTTGGCAGCATCTGCATCAACAGCAAGACCGGGGTCTATGGCAGAACACGGGCTGCATTTTCCGGCCCGGAGCTGGAGATGGCTTTTGCGCAGGAGGTGGTGCCGGGCGATGCCGAGATCTGGACGACCGTGGACGGCGAGGTGCCCAAGGCATACCGCATCCGCATTGAAAAGGTAAACGACGCAGACCCCCACCGCAACATGATCCTGCGCGTGACCGACCGGCAGCTGCTTGCCAAAACCGGCGGCATCGTGCAGGGCATGAGCGGCAGTCCCATCCTGCAGAACGGCAGACTGGTGGGTGCAGTGACCCATGTGCTGGTAAACGACCCCACGCGGGGCTACGGCATTTTTGCTCAGACCATGCTCAAGCAGGCCCGCGCTGTTGAAAAGACAGACGATGCTGCGCAGCCATAAAGCTGATCTGCAAAAAAATTTGCGCATTTCGATTTTCTTTGCCAAAATTTACCAATATAAACCGTTGAAAGTTCTGGAAAATTATGGTAAAATCCATGGTGTTAAGGGAACTGCACACATTGGAGGAAACAACCATGGACAAAGTTAGATTTTTGATGTCGGATACTGGTGCCCCGTTCACTGCCGCCTGCCGCGAAGCGCTGGAGCAGAAGGGCGTGGACGTGACCGTTGTGGAAAAGGACGGCAACAAGGTCCTGCAGAAAATGCTCACCGTGCGCCCGCAGGTGGTCCTGCTGGATGCTTTTATGCCCGGTCTGGATGCCCTTGCGGTAAAGCAGCGCTACAATGCCGCCGGTGAGCGGCACACCTCCTTCTTCGTGACCGGTGCCTTCCAGAGCGAAGAGATGGTTCAGGAGCTGCTGGATGAAGGCTTTGCCTACTACTTTGTAAAACCCTTTGATGAGACCGTGCTTGCCGCACGGGTGCTCAAGGCGGCACTTGGCCCGGAAAAGCACATCCTGCACACCAGCGTGGACAGCGATGAGCTGACCGTTACCGAGATCCTGCATCAGATCGGCGTGCCTGCCCATATCAAGGGCTACCAGTTCCTGCGGGATGCCATCCTGCTCACCATGAACGAGCCGGAGTACATCA
>ENA-ORTU01004698-ORTU01004698.1-human-gut-metagenome-genome-assembly--contig:-NODE-4698-length-10260-cov-6.356394_pt1 | contig 10260 bp, 5 predicted proteins | sample MGYA00241910_ERZ509184 | MGnify/ENA primary metagenome ERZ509184 (study PRJEB26280, sample SAMEA2338847) | human gut metagenome | biome: human gut; feature: human-associated habitat; material: faeces...
CGTGAAGGTGCGCCTGAAGCAGGAAAAGACTTGGTAATAATATCTTTCAACCTCCTAGGCTGCAAGAATATGCAGCTACAACCTCATGACCTCCACATATGCCCATACTCGCACGACGTTTCATGCGCATTCCAACCAAATGCTGACCAAAAGCTTGACGGATCTGTGGACAAGATACGGTGCCGTGAGGACAAGCTGAGCCAAGTCGCAGGTCAACGGGCGCATGGTTGTGGTCACAAAATGCATACCAGTGGCCCACAGCACCACCCAAAGATTTTTAAATTCATTGCCAAATCGCTTATAAATACCCCTTTTGAACAATTGAGTTGATCAACCACGCTGGTCGGAAGCCGTTTTTTGGCACCTCAAACCCACTGCAACGCCAAGCGCGGCAAAGCGTTTTAAAAAATGCCAACTTTTCTGTTTGCACTTTGCGATTCCTCGTGTATACTGACTTTCGCATTTAACGGAGAGTTGTCCGAGTGGCCGAAGGAGCACGATTGGAAATCGTGTAGGCGTCAAAAGCGTCTCCAGGGTTCAAATCCCTGACTCTCCGCCAGTTAATTCCAAAGCAGGCCTTCGAGCCTGCTTTGTTTTTACCCCACGCGGAGGGGTGGCAGAGTGGTTGAATGCGGCGGTCTCGAAAACCGTTTGGCCTGTATAAGGTCACGAGGGTTCGAATCCCTCCTCCTCCGCCAGTAGATGGCATGAGCCCCAGCAATGGGGCTTTTTTGTTATCGGATCCCCCCCTCGACCGCACGTCCCAACCAAACATGTACACCACCCTCCAAAGATGTCAAAAAATGTCGTTTTTGGAGTGTGATGTACACGTTTGCGTATGACGCGCACCGAGCATGAGTCGATTTGCTCGCATCCGGTATATTTCCCCACCTCAACGGACATAAGAGTTTGGTGTCAGCTCGAAGCGAGAGGTCCCCAATGGATACTCCTGTTCTCATTTCGCATAAAACGGCGTGGCTCGTCCGTCATGCACCGCGGAACCTGGTTCAAGCCGTCGCACAACGCGACTACCAGATAGGTGTGCGGGGCCTCTCTACCCAGCAACGCATCGCGCGCATTCGGCAGGCACTTACCGACTGCGGCATTCCGTCCACCATGCTCAAGACTATCGACATCTCCGTAGTATTTGCTTTCGAGCGAATTCGCACCAACGGTGTCGCTTGCCACGTTCTCGGCCAAAACCTACCCTACGACCATATTGACGAGCTTACGCCCGGCATCTTTATCACCGACGAAGCCTTCACCTTCGTGCTCGCTGCCGAGTGGATGGATAGGATCGAATACCTCGAGTATGGTTACGAAGTTTGCGGCGACTATCGCATGGGGCTCAATCCCTCTGACCCTTACACCGAGCAACCAACCACCACCTCCAAGGACGAAATTGTCGAGCTACTCGATCGGCACCCTGGCAAACCCGGCGCCACACGCGCCAGGCTCGCACTCAGACACATCTACGACCACTCAGCCTCGCCCATGGAGACCGCATCGTCCATCACCCTCTCGCTCCCAACAAGCGAAGGCGGCATTGGTATCCGAGGTATCGAACTCAACAAACCGCTCGAAATCCCTCAACGTCTTTGGCATTGCACCAAAGCTCGAACGCTCAAAATCGACGCTCTTGTTACTTATCAGCGCAGAGAACTCGGCATCGAATATAAGGGCGGTTTTCACGACGAGACCGAGCGCAAGGGCGCAGATGCGGAACGAGAGTCCGTACTCGCCCAAATGGGATATCGAATCGTTACGCTCACCTCGGCACAGTTCGCAAGTCAACTTGCCTTTCATCGCGCCATGAACAGCATTCGCGAAGCACTCGGTATGCCCCGCTGCACGGACGCCGAGTACCAGCGAAAGCAAAACGAACTGCGCAAGGCACTTATCCGCAACTGGAAGAGCGCGCAGAGCGAAGACACGCCTTCCGAGTAGCGTCATCCCAGCACGCCCCAACCAAAACATGTACATCACCCTCCAAAACCGACATTTTTTGACATCTTTGGAGGCTGATGTACATGTTTGGTACCTACGCCCCCACCCGGTCCCGACCGTTTGCCGAGCAATAGGGTCGCAATCGGCGCCGAACATGTACTATGTACGGGCATTGTCTAAACCCACAATCCAAAGGACCCCATCTTGCCCGTCGTCGCCGCTATAACTGTTACCTCACATGCCTCGGATGCCATGGTCGCTATTCCGTTTTGGCTCGAGATGTTCGCTGTTGTCGCTGCATCGATCTCAGGTGTGCTGGTTGCGCGCGAGCACAAGCTCGACCTGGTGGGCGCGGTCGCGCTCGCGGTGGTCTGCGGTCTGGGCGGCGGTCTCTTGCGCGACATGACGCTGCAGGTGGGCAACGTCTACATCCTCAACCAGCCGATGGCACTCCCGCTTTCCATTGCCACGGCGGCCATCATCTATATTTTCCCGGCAATCGTCGACAAACCCGAAAAACTCATTCCCCTGCTCGACATCATCTCGGTCGGCATCTACGCCGCCACTGGAGCAGACAAGGCGCTGGTCTACGGCTTTGCGCCGGCGGTGTGCATCATGATGGGCTTTTTCACCGCGGTGGGCGGCGGCATGCTGCGAGATGGTTTTATGGGTGTGGTGCCGGGTATTTTCCAGCGCACCAACTTCTATGCCATCGCGGCTATCGCCGGATCGGCAAGCTATGTTTGCCTTGTCATGAGCGGCTTGGTCAGCAATGTCGTCGCACTGGTCGTTTGCGTCGTGGTGACCATGGGGCTGCGCTGGCTATCGCTACGCTTTGATATCAAAAGCCCCACCGAGGACGACATCGCACGCTTTTTGCACCGCAAAAAGTAGGTGGCGCGGCACGACCCTTCGAAATGCAACCGAGAGGCTCTTTTAGAGCGCCCGCGCGTTGGGTACCCTGTTAGGTATATGCCAAACACCTAACAAAAGGATCAACCATGGCTTTCAATCAAACCGCGGCGGCGCCGTCACACAAGATGCGTCGCTGCCTGCTTATGGCATTCGCGCTCATCGCGCTCGCGCTCACCGCTCTTCCCACGGCGTCATTTGCCGGCACGGACACGGCGGGCAACGTACTTGCAACCGACAACGACTCTAATCCGTCCGGCGTCGAGGGCGACCTGTACTGGGCCGGTCAGGCCCTCAACTTGGACGACGCCTCCATCGACCGCGACATAATTGCGGCAGGCGAGAGCCTCTCCATCCGCGACTGCACGGTGGGCGGCGCCGTCCGTCTGGCGGCACGCACCATCGACATTGCCAAGACCACGGTTGATGGCAGCGTGACCGTTGCTGGCCAGCATATCGTTCTCAATTCCGACAGCACCGCTAACTGTTTCTACGCGATAGGCGAGACGGTTGCCTTGCGAGGCTCCACCAAGTCGACAGCGCTCGCGGGCGATACGGTGACCATCGATGGCACCGTCGATGGCGATGTCGAGGTTTGGGCCGACAAACTCATCCTAGGCAAGAACGCCCACATCACCGGCACCGTGAACGCGCACGTCTCCGAGGACCCCGAGCGCGCCGCAGGAGCCGAGGTAGGCGCGCTTAAGATCGACCGCACCGAGAACGAGGATACTTCCACCCTTAACGATGTCATCGGCGGCATCGTCGCCGCGGCACTCTCGACCTGCTTTGTCGCTCTGCTGCTCGAGCTCGTCTTTCCGCGCGCGACCGCCGGCGCCGCCGGCATGCTCCACCAGCGCCCCATGCCCCTGTGGGTGAGCGGTCTTCTGGGCACGATTGCTATCGCCCCCGCCGTCCTACTGCTGATTATCTCTATCGCTGGTCTATCGCTTGCTGGAACCCTCTTGTGCGGCGTTATCGGCATCGCATTGGTGTCGAGTGCCTTTTCGGGGTGCGCGCTCGCCCGCATGGTCGGACACAACCAGAACCGCTACGCCATGGCAGCCGAGGGCGGCATAATCGCAGGCGCCCTCACGGGGCTTCCCCTCGTAGGTGACTTCATCAGCGGCGTGGCCTTTGTCTTTATGCTCGGCTACGTTATCCAGATCATCTGGCGAAACGCCCGCCTCAAGCCGCAGCAGCCGGCTAACACGCCAGGACTCCCCACCGCTTAGCCACCAACCGCCACAAAGGGGACAGGCACCTTTGTGTTGGTGCAAAGGGGTCAGGTTACTTTGCACCAACAAACGAGGCGGGGCACTCGGTCATATCGACCGGGTGCCCCGCTTTTCATGGAGGGTTCTCTGGTAACTTTTTCAAAACCAATGATCATCAGGTCGGTAGGACTGCGCGTCACTCGCTGCGGAGGCAGCACGCCATTGAGCAAGGGGGCAATTATTTTTCACGACGACTGCCTCCCCGCTTGATGACGAGCGCGACAACAATAGCCGCCACTCCAATGGCAGCCAAAACCGCCACCAGTACCAACGTTCTATCTCCCGTCGAGGGCATAAAGCCTCGACTTGCTTCTTTGCTTGGGGTGTTGAGCACCGACAGCTCGATCGAACCCGTCCCGGCATCGGCGGTATCAACCCGCAGAGGGCTTTCGGCCGACACGGTCACCTTGGGCTTCGCGGCTGTTACCTGCTTAACGTCCAGACCCTCGGACGCAACCGTTGCCGTTCGTTTGCCCTCAAAGGCGGTGTATCCCTTGGGAGCCGCGACCTCTTCGACGGTGTAGAGACCCGCGTCCACACCGCTCAATTCCACATGGCCATCCGCGCCTGTGGTGACGCACGCGTCGGCATCCGTCGACCACGAGCCGTCAGTCGTTAGAATGCGCCCACGGTCATCGATGATGCGCAGCTTGGCGCCCGCGAGCGGCTTATCGTCTGCGCTTGAGCGCTTGATGAGGCTGAGTCCCCAGGTATAGGCCGTGGCGTCATCGCTCGGCGTATGGGTGAATCCGGCATCGCCGGACTGGTCGGCAAAGGGAGAGCGCGGGTAGCGCAGGTAGACCTCGTTGGGGTTGCCCTTAGTGGCGCCTCGATTGCAATTGGCCCCCAACGGCGCATTGTAGACAGCAACCACGCGGGCGCCCGCGGCGAAGGCGTCGGCCCCGCCGAGCACGGCGATCAGGTCGCCGGTGCGCACGGCGAAGGTATTGCCCTCGACCGAGACCTTGCACTGTGAAGTAATGTCTGTCCACCCTTTAGCCGGCGTCGAGTTGGCGTTACCGCCCTCACATGCGACGGCGTCGAAGCCGCCCTCGGCGCCCGCCGCCACGTACACGCGCATGCTCGCGGCGACCTTGGAGGGGTCGAGCCCCGCGCCCATGGTGTCGACGAACCGCACCGTATAGGTGTCGTAGACGGCAAGGCCCGCCGGGACCGTGGCAGAGAGGCGCCAGTACAGGTCGTCGGCGACCGTGGCGTCGGCGGCCTTCTGCCAGGCGGCGGTGCTGTCCTCCAGCACATGCTTGGCGACCTTGGGGGTCGCGGCCTTGGGCTTGACAGTGACAGCGCTGCCGCCGACCAGGGCCATGATCGGCGCAGTGCCGACCTCGCCCTGGGCGATGGCGTCGTCGTCGGCGACGATGAGCCAGTAGCCACAGGGCAGCTCGGCCGCCGTGCCTGCGTTAAGGGCCACGGAAGTTGCGCCGGCATTGCAAATCGCACGAGCAAGCTTTGCCGTCAGCGCGGTCGTTATGTGTCCGTCGGCATCCATCCATTCGGCAGCCTCTTGTGCCCCCGATGCCGAGCTATCGAGCCCCGCATCATGAAGCACGGGGAGAACAGCTTGACGAACGGCGTCATTCGCCCACGTTACGTCAGTTGCGACTTTTTGGTCGGCATCAGCATCGTCGGCAACGATCGCCGAAAAGAGCTGATACGTGTCATACCGCGTCGCAACTTTACCGTCCACCGTAATAGCTCCGGTACCGACAGCATGAGCCGTCCCGGGCAACACCACAAAAGAGAGGATGGCAACCGTGACTATCGTCGCGACAGCCAGCAAGCGGCGGCAAAACCTACTCACGACGGCCACCTCGATCCAGATCGCGATGACGACGAGCATGCATCCACGTCGCGGCAAAACACAGCATCGAAGCGCCAGCCAGATATGTCATAGTCAAGCCAGCCCCGCCCGCCTCGGGAAGCGTGGTCGAGTACTTGTTGGTGAAGGTCGGCGGATCCTGAGAGCCATCACCATAGGTAACTACGGCGTTGAGCTGGTCCGTGCCATTAGTTACCGTAACCGTGACGTTGCGCGGGGTCGTGTCATAGGTGATGTGGTCTTTAACATGGCCGACAGCACCCTCAGGCTCGACCTCGGAGATGGTGTAAGTGTAGGTATCGGCCTTGTTGTAGTCGACGTTAAAGGACACATTGCCCTCGGCGTCGTTGGTCACCGTCTGGAGCACCCTGCCGTCGCCATCCTTAAGCGCAAACGAGAACTGCCCCTTCTTGAGTGTGCCCCCTTCAAGCACCTTCTTGGCCCGGATTGTTGCGGATCCTTTTAGACGATTGTCATAGACCCAAATCTCGTCCTTTTTGTCATCGCCTATGATCTCCGCGTCGCCGACGATGGTCTTCGCCTTAGCTAGCGCAGTTTGATAATCCTCGTCGCTCGCGTTGCCCTTGAGCATGATCCACATAGGCTTGGCCTTGGCGTAGCCAACAGGCGCCCTGGTCTCCTCAAGCTGGTAGAGCACGCAGCTGTTCATCGCCTTGCTTTCTCTGCCAAACGAGATCTTGCCGCTGGCGTCGGTGTTGGCGGTTTCAAACTCGGCCCTTGCCCCCTCGATACCTTTCGTTGCAACCTCATCCATCTTCACGCTATAGAGCGTAAACCTAGCATCCTTGAGCGTCGCACCGACTTGTTGGGCGTCATACTTGGTCATCGTGATGCCGTAGCCGTTGCCACCTGCGCTGGCGGACGCATTTTTTATTTCCCAAGTCTGCTCATCAGTCGCGGAGCCATCCGTCACCCCCGTAAGCGTGGCGGTATTGGAAAGAGGCACCTTATCGCCAAGATTTCCGCTCGGGATGACCTCGTACTCGACCTTGAGATACTTGCCGTCGGGCACGCTAAGCGTCAGCTTCGTACGCGAGGCAGATTCATCCTTGACTTGCTCCATCTTCGACGAATAGTCCTTATCAGTCAGCGGTGACCAGGCACCATTCACCCACTCATAGACCTTAAGCATCGACGGGACCAGCGTGCACTTGGCATCCATGGTGTCGACCAGCTCGAGGACATCAGTGCCACTCTTAAGATCGACAGCTGACTCGTTGACCAGAATGGTGTACTTGATGCGATTGCTATTGTCGACCTGTTCGCCGGTCTTCTCGATAACGTTGTTCTTAATGGTGACAGCACCACTGTCAGAGTCGAATTTCTTGCTTCCCGACTCGGCGCGCGCAGAATTGGTGAACTTCACCTCGTTCGTGGAGGTATCGAGCTCACCGCGCTTGACCGCTGTCTGATACGTAAGCTTGACATAACCGGCATAGCTTTCAAGCTTAGTCGTAGGAATAGAAAAGGTGACAGTGTTGCCATCACTCTTGACACTATCGGTGACAAGCGGTTGGCTATCAACGACCGTCTCGGCCTCGCTTCCGCGATGGAGCCCCGTATGTTTATCATAGGGATTCTGCACGAGCGTATACTTTGCGGAATTCGCAACATAGCTCATACCATCCGGAAGGCTATCAACGATATTCAGCGATTTCCCGCCCAGCTTTCCAGCCCCGAAGTATTCGTACTCGCCGTTCGCGCCCTTATTGCCCTTCTTGCGGTTCGCATACACCGTCCAGTCGACGACCCAGGCGCCCCTCTCGCTCGATCCGTCGACGGCGCTCCAGTCGAAGTCCTCGTCCCAAGACACCTTCGACTCCGCTTCCGGCTTCTCGACCGCGGGCGTCGTTTCTTGGTTGACAACGTACTTGACGGGTTCGGTGAACGGCCACCGTAGTCTCAGGCCCGGTGCTTCGACCGATGCGAAGTTTGAGTACCAGCCCGACAGCGCTTCTGATGTGGTGTCGTAGGTGATAACGGCGTAGTCCTCGTTCTCGAGGGCGGCTTTCACTTTGTTGGTAACGAAGATTTTGAGGTCGTAGTTTTCCTTTGTTTCATTACCCGGAAAGCTAGCCGTTGGATTCCAGTCGGTACCCCGTTCCAGCACGGTATCGCCGATTTTAATGGTAATGGAGTTTTCATCGACACCAAGTTTCTGCGACCATGCCGACTGAAACGTGTCCTTCACCGTCACCTCGCTTGGATGGGCCGCATTGACGATCGCCTTCAGCGCGACGCGCGTCTCCCATGTCGCCCTGCCCGTCGTCGCCGCCTCATCGGCTCTCACGAGCCTCTTGGTGATTGGCACAACACCCGTCAGCTGCGGCGTGAAACTGCCATCATCGGTACCGGAAACGGAGCCTTCACACTCGATGGTCGCGCTGTTGCGCACAGTGTCGTACGAGCTCGTGTCGTTCATCTTTGTGTGATAAACGATGCAGTAGGTGGCGTACTTATCCTCAAGGTTGTCCCGGAACTTATAGGAAAAGGATTTTTTCTCTGGGTCAAGGTCACCTTTCCCAATCTCGACTCCGCTCGCCTCCGAGTCGCCTTTGTAAACCGTAAAGTAGTTGCCCGAATACGTCTGTTTTCCGTCCAGATAATCGGTGAACGCGTAGCCGCTCATGTCGGCTTTGAGCTTGCCTTGGTTGAGCGTGACCGTCCACTTGATGTCCGACGGCGTGCCTGAGCCATTGGACTTGTTAATCATGTCGTAGCCGAATGTAACAGGCTCAGCCGTAGCCGTTCTGTTATCGCCGTCGCTTGAGCCAGCCCAATCCCACGTTGCCGTATTCTCAGCTTTGATCAAATCGCCGTTGTTCGCCGAAACGCCGCTCTTCAGCACCGTTTCGTACGTGATCGTGTGGTCGCCCTGGGAAAGGTCGCCCAGTTTCTCGATGGTCGCGATCTGGCCATCAATCGTCGGCTGTGGACTGAGCTTCTCTCCGTCGAGCATAAAGCTCTCTTTCACAAATTCGAAGTTCTCGCCCAGCGTATCGGTGATCTTAACGTCCGTGGCATACGACTCGACAGTGAGTTTAACGGTCCAGGTCACCTTGGCCACACCGTCTGAACCCTGAGAGTAAACCCCCGTCTTCTCTCCCGTCACCTTGCCGTCCTTGGTGGGAATATCGATCGATCCCTTGCCAGGAAACTCGACAGACACGTTGCTGCCGGATCCGGTGTCCTTATTTGAAAGATGAAACGAGAAGTTTGCCGCGACATGGATGTCCGCAGGGTTATTCGCAAGCCACGCCTTGTCAAACGTAAAGAAGACCTTATTGTCCTTGATCTTCCACGTGCCAGCCCTGGCAGAGGTAGCCTCCGGACCTTCCATAAGGTCGCCACCGTCGTTATCGTCAACGGCGATGGTATCGGGAAACTTATAGACGGCGACGTTACTGCCAGTCGACGGCGCCTTACCAGTCCTGAAATACGCTGAGAAAGCTCCATAGAGCTTCGAAGTAGACGTTACGGCACCATTGAGCTCCTGAGTACGATACTCATCGGTATACAGCTTGACATCAACCGTCGCCGTCTTCTCATCAATCACAATCGGATCCGGCGTCGTCGCATCCTCGGCGCGCACAGGGGCTGCGCCGTGGAAAATTGCGGCGGTGAGGCTAATTAGAATGAAGATCAGGGCCGCCATACCCAGCGACCGCGAGCGGTGTGCATCCATAGTTGTCCCCTAATTCCTACAACACAGTGTGGAATACGGCGAATCGTCGGATCGAACACAAGCCCCACCATCAACGAGAACCTACCTAGCGCGTTGCAAGAACCCATTGGGGAACACCTTCTAAGACGGTTCGTCTATGCCACAATGCATAAAATATAATATAGATACCAATCATGTAAACCGCAGGTCAAGAGGTCTTTTAATTTAATACCAGTTACTATTTACCTGTTAACAGTTTTGTATCATACCGGCTATATTCAGTGAAATTATGTATATGTTTAAACAACTTTACTTTGCCTGGAAAGCCGATCGGAGGGATAGTCGCCCCAGCTGTGGTGCAAACTAACCCGTCCCCCTTGCACCAAAAAGGGCGCCGACCATTGCGGTCGACGCCCTTTCTTGTTAGTCGCTATAAAGCCCCAGCGCTTATTTGTTGACCTGGCCGGCGCGGACGGCAGCCTTCTTGCGGTCGGTGGCGTTGAGCAAACGCTTGCGCAGGCGGATGTTCTTGGGAGTGATCTCGACCAGCTCGTCGTCGGCGATGTACTCCAGCGCCTCCTCCAGCGAGAAGGTGCGGG
>ENA-ORTU01004706-ORTU01004706.1-human-gut-metagenome-genome-assembly--contig:-NODE-4706-length-10251-cov-2.726265_pt1 | contig 10251 bp, 9 predicted proteins | sample MGYA00241910_ERZ509184 | MGnify/ENA primary metagenome ERZ509184 (study PRJEB26280, sample SAMEA2338847) | human gut metagenome | biome: human gut; feature: human-associated habitat; material: faeces...
TACGCCGCGCTGCGCGCGCTGATGTTTGAGATCGACCGCGAGAACTGCGACCGCGTAGCGGTAGGCGGCGTCGCCGCAGCGCAGGCAGGCGAGCACGGCGAGGAAATTGCACTCCTGCTCGCTCGCGATGCCGCGGCGGTGAGAAAGCTCATGCGCGACGGTGGAGGGCAGCGTGGCGGCGGGGAAATCGACGTTTACGTTGCACTCGCCCGTGAACGGGAAGTAGAAGCCGGTGAAGCCCATCGCGCTCATCACGCGGGAAAAGCGCATGGCCTTGGGCGGCACATCGGTCATTTCGAGGAACGGAAATTCCTCATACAGATTTTCGTAGATCTTCGGCGCGTAGGCGAGGATCTCCGCGCGGTCGCCGGCAAAGGCGCCGTCGGCGGCGCGGGGGATGTCTCCGGCGTATTCGTTCACAAGTGCGGCGAATTGCCGCGTCACGCGCTCGAGGTTGTCGACGGCGACCGGCTCGACGGCGAGGCCGCTTTTGTCGGTGAAGCTGTCAGCGTAGTAATTCGCACCCCAGAGCAGGCAAAAGAGCACATAGACGGTCAAAACCGCGTTCCCAAGCCCAAGCACGAGCGCGTAGACTGTGCCGCTTCTGTGCCGGCTGCGCGCGACGGCGCGCACGCCCAGCACGAGAAAGACGAGAAAGCCCAGCGCCGCGAGGACGTACAAACTTTCCGCGACGGAGAAGGGCACGCGCTCGCAGAGCTGTCCGATCGCGCGCCGCAGCGGATTCGTGAAGCCCTCCGTCAGGGCGTTCATAGCGCCTCGGCTTTGACGCGCGAGCAAAAAGGCCGCAAGGAACGCAAGGTCCGCGAGCAGCCAGAGATGCAGTTTTTTGTAATGGGAAAACAAGGCTTTCATGGCGTCAGTCGGCGGCAGAGAGCAGCTCGCGCGTGTAGGCCTCACGCGGGTGCTCAAAAAGCTCCTGCACCGTGTTTTCCTCCACGATGCGCCCGTCCTTCATCACCATCACACGGTCGCAGAGCTGATAGACCACGTTGAGGTCGTGTGAAATGAAGAGGAATGAGATGCCCAGCTCGTCGCGCACCGTGCGCATCAGCTCTAAAATCTGGCGCTGAATGGTCACGTCCAGCGCGCTGACCGGCTCGTCGGCGATGATGAGCCGCGGCTTTTGGATGAGCGCCACGCCGATGGAGACGCGCTGGCGCTGCCCGCCGGAAAGCTCGTTCGGCCTGCGCGTCAGGCATTCGGCGGGCAGACCGACCTTTTCCGCAATCTCCGCGACGCGGCGGCGCCGCTCGGCGGCGTCGTACTTGCCGTAGATGCGCAGCGGCTCCTCTAAGCTCCAGCCGACAGTGTAGGCGGGGTTGAGCGAGGAGTAGGGGTCCTGAAAGATCATCTGCGGGCGCTTGGTGTAGTGGATGATCTCGCCCGTGTGGGTCTTGACCAGACCGAGGATATTTTTCACCAGCGTCGTTTTGCCGGTGCCGCTCTCGCCCACGAGCCCCAAAATTTCGCCGCGGCGGAGCGTGAAGCTCACGTCGTGCAGCACGGTATGGTCGTGCCGACGCCCATGCTCATCGGTGTCGCGGTACCAGCTTGTAAGGCTTTTGACTTCTAAAACAAGGTCGTCCATGGCGTTAACCTCTGCGCACGCGGCGCGGGATGGCGTTGATGAGCTCGGCGGTGTAGGGGTGCTGCGGCGCGGTGAAAAGCTGCTCGGGCGCGCCCTCCTCAACGATGTGACCGCGCTGCATCACGGCAACGCGCGAGCAGATGCGACGCACGACCTGCAAATTGTGCGAGATGAGCAGCATCGAGATGCCGCGCTCCCGATTCAAACGGCGCAAAAGCGCGAGGATCTGCGCCTGTACGGTCACATCGAGCGCGGTGGTCGGCTCGTCGAGCAGCAGCAAATGCGGATCGGTGACGATGGCCGCGGCGATCATCACGCGCTGGAGCTGACCGCCGGAGCACTCGTGCGGGTACTTGCGGTAAATTTCCTCCGGCGCGGGGAGGTCCACATCATGCAGCGCCTCAAGCGCACGCGCGCGGCGCTGCTCCTTCGTCAGCTGCGTGTGGACGGCCAGCGCCTCCTCGACCTGCGGGCCGATGCGCATGAGCGGGTCCATCGCGGTCATCGGCTCCTGAAAGACGACGCCGAGCTCGCGGCCCTGGATGGCGCGCAGCTCCGCGCGGGGCAGGCGTAGGATATCGCGCCCGTCGAATCGCCGGAGAGCGTGGCCTTTTTGCGCTCGATGAGGCCCGAGAGCGTCATGGCGGTCACGGTCTTGCCGCTGCCGCTCTCGCCCACGAGCCCGACGACCTCGCCGTCGCGGATGGTCAGGTCGATGCCCGCCACGGCCTCGCGCGAGGCGCCGTGAAAGCGGACGTGCAGATCATGGATCTCGACCATGGGGGCATCTCCTTTCTGAAAATCAGTTCTCGCCGCGCTGCAGGCCCTCGCCGATCAGGCTCACGCCGAGGATCAGCAGCACGATGACCGCGCCCGTGCCGAGCGCGTACCACGGCGCGGAGCCGAGCATGCTCTGCGACTCCGAGAGCATATAGCCGAGGCTCGCCTCGTCGGGCGAAACGCCGATGGAGAGGTAGCTCATCGCCGCCTCGGCGAGCACGGCATTGTTGAAGCCGATGGTGATGGCGGAGACGAGCGTGTGCCAGATGTTCGGCAGAATGTGAACAAAGAGGATGCGCGCGGTGGACGCGCCCATCAGCTCCGCCGAATGGACGTAGTTCTGCGTGCGCGCGCGGGCAAACTCGCTGCGCACGATACGCGCGTAGCTTGGGATAAAGACGATGCCGAGCGCAAGCGTCATGTGCTCCCGCCCGCCGCCGAGCAGGCTCACGAGCACGAGCAGAATGAGAATGCTCGGAAACGACGCGAGCGCGTCGTTCAGACGCATGAGCAGCTCGTCCACCCAGCCGCCGTACCAGCCGGTCAGCGCGCCGATGAGCGTGCCGGCGACGGTGCCGATGGCGACGGTGCCGAGCGCGATGAGCAGCGTGTCACCGGCGCCGACCATAACGCGGCTCAAGATGTCGCGGCCGAACTTGTCCGTGCCCATCGGGTGTGCGGCGGACGGCGGCAGCAGGCGCGAAAAGTCCATGGCGTTGGGGGAGTAGGGCGTCCAGAAAAGGCCGAGGACAATGAAGCCGACGACCAGCGCCGTGAGCACGAGACCCACGCGCAGAAAGGTATTTTTCTTTTTCATGCCGCACCTCCCGCTCCGCTGCCGAGCCGCGGGTCGATGCGCCGCGCGAGCAGATCGGCGGCGAGGTTGCAGAGAATGACGGCGAAGGCCAGCAGCACAACGATGGCGCGCGCGACCGGCTCGTCGCGCCCCTCAATGGAGGTCAGCAGCAGCCGCCCGAGACCGGGGACGGCGAACACCTGCTCGATGACGACGCTGCCCGCGAGCAGGTCGGCGACCGTCATGGCGAGGAAGGTCAGGACCGGCACGAGCGTGTTTTTCAGCACATGGCGGTAGAGAATACCGCTGCGCGAGCGTCCGCGGCTCATGGAGGTGCGGACGTAGTCGCGCTGTGCCTCGTCTAAGATCGACGTGCGCAGGAGCTTGACCGTCATGGCGATGCGCGGCAGCGCGACCGCGAGCGCGGGGAAGAAGAGATAACCGATGTAATGCCCCACGCCGCCCGCAGGGAACGCGCCCGCGATGAACAGATGCAGCACAAGGCCGAAGAGATAGGTAAAGAGGATGCCGGTGAAAAACGGTGGCACCGCCATCACGACCTGATTGATCACGGTCAGCGCGCGGTCGAGCCGGCCGCCGGCGTATTTGGCCGACAGCACGCCGAGCGGAATGGAGACCGCCACGATGAGCGCGAACGCGAGCGCCGTGAGCGTCAGCGTGGGCCCCAGCCGTTGCGCGATGAGCGAGCTCACGCTCTGTCCGTAGCGGTACGAGGTGCCGAGGTCGCCGCGCAGCGCGTCCCACAGCCAGCGGCCGTAGCGCACGAGAAGCGGGTCGTTCAGCCCCAGCTCGATGCGCAGGGCCTCAAGCCGCTCGGGAGTCGCCTCCGTACCGAGCAGGCGCGTCGCCGCGTCGCCGGAGAGGAGGGAGAAGGCAACGAAGGTCAAAAACGAGACGATCACCATCGTCAGCAGCATCGTTGCGATTTTTTTCGCTGTATAACGCATGGTGTTCGCCTCGCTTTGTCGGTCAGGGCGTCTGCCCTCGGATTTTCGTCAGGTGTAGGCCACGGTGCTCAGGTCGATGGCGTAGAGCGGGTAGAACCGGTAGCCGGTGAGACCCTTACGCACGGCGACGAGGTCCGCGAGGTCCTGAATGTAAACGTTCGCGGCGGTCTCGGCCAAAATTTCCTCGCAGCGGAGGTATTGGGCGGTCGCTTCCTCGTCGGTCGCGGCGCGGATGGCGGCGGCAAAGGCTTCGTCATATTCCACATTAGAATAATTTGTGAAATTATTACTCGCCGTAGAGGTAAAGCGTTCGAGCATGGCGCGGGCAGTCAGAGTGCTGGCGTCCACGCCGACAACGGTAGCCTGATAGCGGCGGCCGGAATAGACGTTCTCCAGCCAGCTCGCCCACTCGACGGGGTCGATGGTCACGTTCACGCCGATGGCGCGGAGCTGCTCGGCGACGACCTGCGCGGTGTCCATGTGCGGCTGGTAGTTGCTGGGGACGGTGATGGTGAGGTCAAAGCCGTCGGGATAGCCCGCCTCGGCGAGCATCGCCTTGGCCTTTTCCGTGTCATGCGGATAGAGGTCGGCAAGCTCGGGCAGGAAATACTTGCGGAAGTTGGGGTATATGCTGCTGCCGACCGCCGTGCCGTGACCGTCGGCCACAACGTCAAAGACCTGCTCGCGGTCGAGCGCGTAGCACAGTGCCTTGCGCACCGTTTCGTTCGCAAGCGGCTCGTAGGCGTGGTTGAGATACACGGCCTGCACGAGGTTCATGGTGCCCTCGAGAATGTCAAAGCTCTCGGTGAGCTGGTTTGCCTGCGTGGCGGTCAGGTGGGCGCAGATGTCCACCGCGCCGCTCTTGAGCGCCATGACGAGCGCCTCGGCATTCTCATAAATCTGATAGGTGACCTTGTCCACCTTCGCGCCCTCGCCCCAGTAATCGGCGAAGCGCTCCAGCACAAGATTCTGCTGCGCGGCGCGGGAGATAAACTTGAACGGACCGGTACCGACCGGGTCCGCGCCGTCGGCGTGGTCCTCCGGTGTGATGGCCAGCGTCATGTAGGAGAGGAAATCGCTGTCGGCAGCCTTGAGCACAACGGAGACATAATCGCTGCCGATGTCGATGGCGTCAATGTTATCCAGCGCCTTCCAGTTACCGGACTGCATAGCCTTGTCGATCGACCATGCGACATCCATTGCCGTGACCTCGCTGCCGTCGTGGAACTTCACACCGGGGCGGAGATGGAACGTATAAGTGAGCTGGTCGTCGGAGACCTCCCAGCGCTCGGCGACGGCGGGGATCAGGTTGCCGTCCGCGTCGGGCTTGACGAGCCCCTCAAACACGTTGAACAGCACCTCGCGGTTCGCAGCGGTGACGGAGGTGTAGGGGTCAAGGCTGTTTTCCAGATCCTGCGCGATGCCGACGACGATCTCGTTCGCGTCGCGCCGCGCGTCGGTCGTGTCGGCGATCCCGCCGCAGGCGGCGAGGGAGAGCAGCAGGGTCAGGGAAAGGAACAGGGTGAGGATGCGCTTATTCATGGGATTCTCCTTTTGGTGTTGTAGTCGTGCCCGTCAAAACCCGACGGGGCGCAAATATCGTGTCGTCCGTCACGCCCTTTTTGCGCAGGGACGATTCACACAGGAAGCTCACGGCGGAGTGGATGCAGGCGAACACCGGCACGCCGAGGAACATACCCAGCACGCCGCCGAAGCCGCCGCCGACAAGGATGGCGACGACGATCCAGAAGCTCGAAATGCCGACGGTCTCGCCCAAAATTTTGGGGCCGAGGATGTTGCCGTCGAACTGCTGGAGGGCAATAATGAAAATGATAAAGTAGAGGCACTGGCGGGGGCTCACGAGCAGGATCAAAAACGCGCTGGGGATCGCGCCGAGGAAGGGACCGAAGATGGGGATGATGTTCGTCACGCCCACAAAGACCGCGATGATGGGCGTGTAGGGGAACTTCAAAATCGAGCAGACGATGAAGCACAGAATGCCGATGATGAGCGAGTCGAGCAGCTTGCCGCGCACAAAGCCGGAGAAGATGCGGTCGGCCTCGCGGGTGGCGCGCAGCGCGCGCTCATAGTGCGGCGCGGAGACGAGCGAGTAGAGCAGCTTGCGCGTGTGGAGGCCGAAGGTCTCCTTACGGGCGAGGATGTAAACGGAAACGACGATGCCCACGAGCAGGTCCTTGGCAAAGACCAGCACGCTCAGCACGCCGCCGGTCACGGCGACGATGGCGACCTGTGCGCCGGGAATGACGGTGTTCTTCACCCAGTCGACCAGCTCGTTGTAGTAATCACGGACCAGCGTGAGCACGCGCTCGGAGATGTAGGGATTGTCCTCCACAAGCTGCGTGACCCAGGTGTAGATGGTGCGGTAATAGCTCTCGAGATTGGAAAAGAGCAGCGATACGCTCGCGACCAGCTCGGGGATCAGGATGCTGAAGAGCAGATACACGAGTCCCAGCGCAAGGAGCCAGGTCACAAGGATGCTCAGGCAGCGCATCAGTCCGGCACGCTTGACGCCGAGCCTGTCGCGGAGGAGACGGTCGAAAAAGTCCACGATGGGCGTGAGCAGGTAGGCCATCGCAAGACCGTAGAGCACGGGCTTGAGGATGCCGAAGAGCTTTTCTATAAAAATAAACAGCACGCCGTCCTGAAAGAAGGTGTCGTAAAACACGAGAATGGCGCAGGCCGCGGCGGTAATGGTCACGCCCCAGCGAAGATAGGTTTTCTGCTTCATGTTTCCTCCCTTGCCCTCGGCCGGCACAGTGCCTGCCCGTATTCAGAATAGATCAAGCTTAGCATACTATGATTATTGCGGAATTGCAATAGCACAATTTCTGTGCTATACTAAAATTAACCGAATCTTCAAACTTTTTTTCGTTCGCAGAAAGGATGAATGCTGTGGAAAAGAAGCTGCTGTTCATCGTCAATCCCCGCGCGGGCAAGACGAAATCGCGCGCGCCGCTGTTCGACGCCGTTTCGATCTTCTCCAAGGCGGGCTATCTGGTCCGCGTGGCGGAGACGCGGCGGCACGGCGACGCGACCGAGCTGGCCGAGCGCTTCGGCGGAGATTTCAATCTCGTCGTCTGCCACGGCGGAGACGGCACGCTCAACGAGACGGTCAACGGCATCATGCGCCTGCCGCGGGAGAAGCGTCCGCCGCTGAGCTACCTGCCCGGCGGCAGTACGAACGACTTCGCGGCAAGCCTGTCCATTTCCTCCGATCCCGCGCTCGCGGCGCAGAGCGCCATGCGCCTTCAGCCGCGCGACCTGGACGTGGGCGTGTTCAATGAAAAGAACTTCGTTTACGTCGCGTCCTTCGGCGCGTTCACGCGCACGGCCTACACCGTGCCGCAGGACATCAAGAATATGTTCGGTCACTTTGCCTATCTTCTCGAGGGCGTGAAGGACCTTGAAACGCTCTGCCCCTATCCCATGAAGATTACCGCCGACGGTGAGGTGTTCGAGGGCGAGTACCTCTTCGGCGCGGTATGCAACTCGACCTCCATCGCGGGACTGATGAAGCTCTCACCCGACGCGGTGGACCTGTGCGACGGGCAGTTTGAGCTGATGCTCGTGCCCGTGCCGAAAACACCGCTGCAACTCCAGCGCACCATCCGCGCCATCGTTTACGAGGAATACGAAACGAGCAACGCGCTCATCTTCCGCCATGTCCGCCATGTCACGGCGGAGAGCGACGGCAGCATTCCCTGGACGCTCGACGGCGAATACGCCCCCGGTGTGCCGAAAATCGAGATCGGCATTGAGGACAACGGGATACAGATGATGATATGAGCCTGTGCAGAGGCTAAGAAACGCGCGGCGTCGCCGCGCGTTTCTCTTTTACTCGCTCGTGAGCTGGTAAACGCCCTCTGTATTGCCGAGCAGATACTGCGCAAATTCCACAGCCTGTGTGTCGGCCCCACTGTAGCGCACACCGTCTCCATCGTAGAGCCGCAGTACCGTCTGTGCCGTCTCGTCCGCACTGAGCTTTTCCAGCGCGGCAAGCAGCGCCGCAGCGAACTCGTCGCCGCCAACGATGGCGTCAGCGGTACTGACGGACACCGTCTCGCCGCCGACCGTGCAGCCGTAAATCTCCATCCAAAGCGCCTCATCCGGAGCCTCGCCATGCAGCACCACAAGATCCGCAGTGGAGAACACCTCATCCGCGCTGACGTACTCTGTCAGGCGCGGAATGCTGTCCGCCGTCATGCCATTGGCGTTCATGTCCATCATGCTGTCGAGAAACCGCCGGGCCACATCGTCATCCACAGGCACGGCGAACACAGGGTCGCTCCCATTGCCCATCCAGAAGCTGCCGAGCAGCGTCTCCCACGCGTGCAGCGCGCCGCCGTCCGCCGCATCCTTTTCAAACGCCGCGCGCAGCGTGCGGTTCTGGTCGGAGACCGGGAAATACAGTCCGACACGCTCCGTGTCGCCGGCGGGTTCCTCCGGCACAGAGACCAGCCGCAGCGTGTCCTCGTGCGCCAGATACGTCTCCATCGGCATGAAGCCGACCTGCACCGAGCCGCGCGCGAGCGCGTCGGCAGTGGCCTCGTCGCTCGCGCCGAAGGTCACGTTGACCCTGCCGACCGTCACGCCCTCGTCGGCGAGTGCGCCGATGAGCAATGGCGGCAGTTCCTTCTTTAATTGTATCAGCGCGTCTGTGTCACGGTCGCCCGCAACAAATTCCACATTCAGCTCCGCGAGCGTGATGCCCTCCTCCGGCGGTGGCGTCGGCTCGTCGGGCCTGCTCGGGGTGGGCTCCCGCTTTCCGCAGCCGCTGAGCACGGCGAGCAGCGCAAGGGCAAGGAAGAAAGAAAACATACGCTTCATGGTCAGCGCCTCCTCACAGAATAAGCTGGAATGAAATCCTCTAGTGTGGCTATTATAGCATAGTGCGCGGCGGGAAAGTGTGACGATTTCATTACAAATCACTTGATAATCCGCAAAAGCATGGTATGATTGGAAAAACAGTCTTTTCGTGGAGGTGAGCGCGCCGTGACGGCGAGGAAAAACAGGATACGGCTCGTCGGCGCGCTGCTCGCGCTCGTGCTTTCGCTTTCGCTCGGCGGCTGCGCCGTACGGGAGGGATCGGCGGACGACGGGCGGCTGCGCGTCGTGACGACGCTCTTCCCCTACTACGATTTTGCCCGCGCCGTCGCGGGGGACCGTGCGGACGTGACGCTTTTGCTCTCCCCGGGCCGCGAGGCGCACAGCTTTGAGCCGACCCCGCTCGACGCCGTGACCATCTCGCGCGCCGACGTCTTCATCTACAACGGCGGCGAGGGCGAGGTCTGGGCGGACGATATGCTCGACGCCGTGGGCGAGGACATCGGCACGGTGCTGCGTATGATGGACTTTGTCGATGCCCGCGAGGAGGAGTTTTCCGAGGGGATGCAGGGTGCGGACAGCCACGACCACGCGCATGGCCATGGCCATGACCACGACGAGCCTGACGCGCACGACCACGAGTTCCACGACCATGCGGAGCATGACCATGACGACAGCGATGAGATCGAGTACGACGAACACATCTGGACGTCGCCGAAAAACGCCATCAGGCTCTGCCGCGCCGTCGCCGACGCGCTCTGCGCGGCGGACGCGGAAAACGCGGATCTCTACCGCGCGAACTGCGAGGACTACTGCGCGCAGCTTGAAGCTCTCGACGCGGACCTCCGCGCCCTGCGCGCGAGCGCCGTGCGCGATCTGCTGGTCTTTGCCGACCGCTTTCCGTTTTTATATTTCTGTGAGGAATACGACCTCCATTACCGCGCGGCGTTCCACGGCTGCTCTGGCGACACCGAGCCGAGCCTCGCCACGCTCAAGTACCTCATCGACAAGGTGAACGACGAGCACATTCCGGTCGTCTACACCATCGACCTGAGCAGCCAGAAGGTCGCGGAGGCGGTGAGCGAATGCACCGGCGCGCGCATCGGACGGCTGTGGTCGATGCAGACCGTCTCGCGCACGGACTTCGACGCGGGCGAGACCTATTTGACTACGCAGACCACGCTGTCCCGCAGGTTTTTCTTGGCGTCGGTGATCTCGTTGGAGATGGGCTGCTGCGCGCCGGCGAAAACATT
>ENA-ORTU01004712-ORTU01004712.1-human-gut-metagenome-genome-assembly--contig:-NODE-4712-length-10237-cov-3.739540_pt1 | contig 10237 bp, 9 predicted proteins | sample MGYA00241910_ERZ509184 | MGnify/ENA primary metagenome ERZ509184 (study PRJEB26280, sample SAMEA2338847) | human gut metagenome | biome: human gut; feature: human-associated habitat; material: faeces...
TCTTGATATATTTAGTGCATCAACACCTCATCCAATTCTTTCTTCAGATTATCGATCTGACTTGGACGTGACATATTACTGTTTGGAGGTGTTGATCATGAAAGACAACTTAGGTTATGTACATGTATATTGCGGAGATGGAAAGGGAAAAACTACTACTGCAATGGGACTTTGTACCCGCGCTGCAGGTTATGGATATAAAGTTCTGATCTATCAGTTTATGAAAAATAACAAAACCAGTGAACGGAAGATTCTGCAACAGATTCCGAATATTACTTTTGTTGATGGGCTGGAACAGGAAAAGTTCAGTTTCCAGATGACAATTTCCGAAAAACTGGAACGGAAAACTTACTATGAAAAACAATTCCGCAAAATCACTGCAAAAGCGGCAGAAGAAAATTATGACTTGCTGTTTTTTGATGAACTGATCTATACGATACGCGCGGGTCTTTTCGACGAGCAGATTCTGCTGGATTATCTGAAGAATGAGAAACCGGCACATCTGGAAGTTATCCTGACCGGTCAGCAGCCCAGTGAAGAACTGGTGGCTCTTGCAGACTATGTTTCGGAGATTCGTAAAATCAAACATCCCTTTGATCAGGGTTTTCCCGCCCGTCCCGGAATTGAAAAATAAATGAAATAAAGTAACTATTCAGTAGCCACTGTCCCGCGAGGTGTTTTGACATGAATATGTCAAAATCCCGAGACATACAAGCCAAAATGCCATCACCGAAGGTGATTTACGCGAGCAACGAGTCAAAGTCCGTGCTTGCACGGAACCTTGAGGAGTGCCGCGATAACGATAAAAACTCGCAAAGCGTGTTTTTATCGTTTAAATGCATTTTGGCTCGTAACTGTGAAGATACTGAACAGTTACGAAATAAAATAAATCAGAAAGTACAGAGAAAATTGTATGGACGCATTAAAATATGTATCACAGATTCTTGACGATGCGGATTCCTGGGAAACCATGATGTTTCTCTATGATGCTGCCCTTCGCCAGATGTCCACAAAAATTGACATTTTGAATGAGGAATTTATTCACATTCATAATTACAATCCAATCGAACACGTGAAGTCCCGGATCAAGGAACCGAAAAGTATCGTCAAAAAATTAAAACGCCACGGTCACGAAGTGACTCTGGAGAATATGTTAAAGTATATCACCGACATCGCCGGTATTCGTATCATCTGTTCCTTTACCCAGGATATTTACCGGATTGCTGATATGCTGGCAAAGCAGTCGGATCTGCGCGTTGTGGAACTTACCGACTACATCACTCACCCGAAAGTCAGCGGATACCGTAGCTATCATATGCTGGTGGCCGTCCCGGTACATCTGTCAGACCGTGTGGTGGATATCATCGTAGAAGTACAGATTCGAACCATCGCCCAGGACTTCTGGGCCAGCCTGGAGCATAAGATTTACTACAAGTTCGAGGGCAGCGCACCGGAATATATCAGCAAAGATCTCCGTGCCTGCGCAGAATTTGTAGCTGAACTGGATGATAAGATGCTTTCTCTGAACGAAGCGATCCAAAGTGAGGCACTTCGCAAAGCAGAGAAGCCGGATTCAAAAAAAGAGGAGTAACTGTTAAAAAACAGTTACTCCTCTTTACACAGACAACAAACAAAAATTTCCCTCTAACATGAGGAGTGCCCGGATACCTCTCGATACCCGGGCTATTATTATGAAAAAATTCTATGTGTAATGAACCCATTACAAACTTTTTTGAGATGTTCCTTTCGGAACTGTATTTATCATATCAATAGTTTATGAATAATTTATGAACACAATATGAACTTATAGTTAATTTGCACAATTTGATTTTATTTTCATTTTATTTTTATAACATTTTACACTGTTTTGTCATTTTTACTTTTCCTGTTCTTGTGCTGATTCATCAAATTATTCTGTTATTTCTTTTTATTCCTCCGACATCTTAGCCAAAAATAGAATTCCATATATTATTACACCAGCTTACTATCCTGTCAAAGAACCCTTTGACCTGTTCCTGGTTAATGTTCAGATCCAGGCTCTCCAGCTTGTTGTACAGATCTTTTGCCTGCTCTTTCAGGGAATCCACATCCAGATCCAGGCTGCTGATTTTCTCCATCAGACTTACAATCTTCTGCTTATCCTCATCAGACAACTGAATATTCATCTCTTTTGCTGCATCGTCTACGACAGCTTCTATTTCTTCCGGATCAGACAGGTCCTGAGAGACGACAGCTTCTTTTACTGCACCTACCAGTTCCTCCGCCTGCTCTTTATCCCCGATAGTTTCACCCAGATCACTGGTGGTTACCAGTTCTTCTGTAGCCGCATCTGCATTCTCTGCCTTCAGGGTCTCGCCGGTCATATTACTGTAAGCTTCCATTGCACCTACCAGCGCCGCTGTTCCGGAGATATTAAACGGTCCAGCCACACGTACATCCGCATCGGTGACGCCTGCAGTTGCCAGCGCATTCTGATACATACCTGTGGTACAGTAAGTGATATTACTGGTTGTCACTTTAATTCCATTTCCTTTATCCTTTTTTTCAATAAGAACAGAAGAAAGTGCTCTGGTTCCGATCACACTGGAATCCAGATAAGAATCCAGATATTTGTGTTCATCCGCATTCGTTACAGTAATTACCTGATAGCTGCTCAGATCCGCTTCATTAATCTCCAGCAGACTCAGTACTGTGGATTTTTCTGTTTCATTCAGATCTGCTCCCAGCGCCAGATACGGTGCATCAATCTGATCTGCTTTTGCACTCAGTGGTGACATCAGGCTTCCCATTACCGTTACCATCGCCAACATTCCCGCCATAACTTTTTTTATCTTCATCTCTGTTACCTCTCTTTTTCTTTATATACTTTCAGAATCTTTTCAGTTTTCTCCCGACTGATACTCCGTAGTATAACACACTTTCCTTCCATGATGCAGATATTCATAAATCTTTTCCTGTTCATTCATAAAATCTTCACAACTTCAACACGATTTTCTCACAATTCCCGGATATACTATAACCATAAAATAATTAATAGAAATTATTTTATAACTTTTCTTTTTCATATGTCGATGAAAATCGACACTCCTTCCTTTAAAAATAAAACTAAAACGTGTTGACCGGAATTTCCTCATTCTGGTCAACACGTTTTTACGTTACTTTTTATTTTGCACGACCCAATGCATTTGCCAGTTTCGCAAATTCTTCCAAAGACAATGCCTCTCCTCTCACCGATGGTGAAAATCCGCACTCTGCGATTGCAGCCTCTATTGTCTCTTTTTCAAAAGACAACCCCTCATAATTCTTCAGACCGTTTGCCAGCGTTTTTCTTCTCTGATTAAACGATGCCCGAATAATCTGAAACAACAGTTTTTCATCGTCTACCTGTACCGGTGTCTCAGCATGGCGGGTCAGACGAATCACCGCACTTCCCACTTTCGGTCTCGGCATAAAACAGTTCGGTGGAACATTGGCAACAATATAAGGTTTTGCATAGTACTGCACTGCCAGAGATAATGCACCGTAATCTTTCGTGCCCGGGCCCACCTGCATACGATCCGCTACTTCTTTCTGTACCATGACAGTAATGGATTCTACAGGCACATGGCTTTCAAACAGACCCATAATGATCGGTGTCGTGATATAATATGGAAGATTTGCAACCACTTTGATCGGGCGGCCTCCATTTTTCTCTTCTGCCAGCTTTGCAATATCCACTTTCAGGATATCTTCATTGATCACCGTTACATTGTCATAATCGCTCAGCGTATCCTCCAGGATCGGGATCAGACTTTTATCAATCTCCACCGCATATACCTCTCTGGCTGCATATGCCAGATACTGTGTCATCGTTCCCATACCCGGTCCGATCTCCAGAACAAAATCATCCTCTGTGATCTCCGCCGCACGGATAATTTTATCCAGCACATGAGGATCGATCAGAAAGTTCTGTCCAAACTTTTTCTGAAATGTAAAGCCGTATTTGTTCAACACAGCAATGGTTGCCTGGGGATTGCCAAGATAAGGCTCTCTCTTACTCATAGTTCTTCCTTTCCTGTTGTTTTCCAAAACGTGTAAAAAGGGCATAGCTTTCTGTCGCCATGCCCCATGTTGTCATGCTCTTTTATAAATCAAAATCCTTTTCATAAAGAAGAATTCGACCATCTGCATCTGTATGACGTTTGGAAAGTTTTCTTCCCAGCTTTACGCCACTTGCCTTACGGATCGCACCGTCTACCATCTCTTTTACTTTTCCGATAGTAATCGGTTCATCCTCTTTCTGGTTATCTCCGATCATGGTGTACAGAGCAAGCACACCCATCTCATCCATGCGGAAACCATTTTCTCTCGCATACGTTCTTGCAAATGTTACCAGCTCGTCATTGGTAAAGACCGGAATCGAAATAACGGTTTCGAATTTTTCTGCAAATTCCGGATAATCCGCCAGCATCTTACGCATATTTGCTTTATCATCTTCAATCAGAAGAATCATACTGTCTGTACGGAAATCCATCGCCTGAGAAAGTTTTTCGATCGTCTCCGGCGTCATAAAACTTGCTCTCTCGATCAGAAGAAAGCCTCCTGCCATCTTGCTGATAATTGTTGCCGGATCTTTCCTGTTAATATCCGATGCATCCAGATTTGCATACTTGACAGCTTTCAGTCCCAGTTCTTTGCAGATTGCTTTTACAAGCCCTTCACTCAGTCTGGTTTTTCCTGTTCCGTGACTTCCCATGATTGCGATATTTCCACGATGAGATGTTTTCTCACTGGCATATTCATATGCCCCGTGAATCGCATCCAGAATCTGATCATCCATGCCCGGCACTTTAGCAAAGTACGAAAACAGCTGTTTCTGTTCTGCCGTCAGACGTTCCGGTCTGGTATTGTTCAGGATCCTCTGGCGTTTTTCTTCGGGTGTCTCCCGTTCCAAAGTCATCTCGCTGATATCCGGCTGTATCTCTGCTTCTTCCAGCATCTTATCGATATGATCACCTTCCGGTTCCTCTGCCTCCGTTTCAGAACCTTCTTCCACAACAGATTCCTCTGTGGTATTCTCTTCTGTCATCGGTTCTGTCTTTTCTTCAAAAGCAATTTCTTCCTCAGATGCTGTCTCCGGTTCCGGATCCAGACTTGCAGACTGTTCTGCTTCTTCCTGTTCCCGGAGCTCATCCATACCGCTCAGAGCAGCTTTGAGCTCTTCTTCCAGATTAAATTCCTGTGTATCTCCCGGTGTCGCATGCCATGCATCCTGCTTTGTCACATCCGGAATCACTCTTGTCGCGTCCAGATCTTCGATTTCCGGTTCTGTTTCCTCCGTTTCTTCCGGATATTCCATCTCAATCACCGGTGCTGCTTCTGATCCGGTAATATCTTCTTCTGTTTCCTGCTCTTCTGTCGATTCCGCCGAAGTTTCAGTTTCCGGTGCATCAGACGATGTTTCTTCTGCAAAATCCAGAGAAAGTCCGGAAAGACTTGCTTCAAAAGCTGCCATCGCTTCATCCGCCGCATCCGTCAGAGTTTCTGCCGGCTCTTTTTCTTCCGGTACTGTCTCAACCGCTCCCTCAACCCTTTCTTCCAGTACATCACCGGCTGCATCTACTTTTTCTTCTGCAACTACTTCTTCCGGTTCACCGATGATTTCTTCTGCTGTTACTTCCTCCACAGCCGGTTCTTCCTCAGCTTTTTCTGCGGCATCCTCGCCTGCTTCTTTCGCCAGGGAAGACGAAGTCTCTGCAAATAATGCATCCAGATCCACTTCCTGAACACTGATGATTTCTTTATCCTCCGGTTTTTCCACCTTCGGTTTTTCCATCATTTCCAGTTCATCCATCTCGGTTCTGCTCACCCCGGCAACTCCGCTGTCCGCAGAGATGATGCCTTCATTTACAGCTTCCGGCTCCAGATCCTGTACGTGATAGTCTTCCATATTTTCTTCTTGTGCTTCAGGTTCCTGCGGAACTTCTGCTCCTGCTGCTCTTCCCAGTGCCTCAAAAGCATCTACTGCCTTGGTACGGTTAAAGCCGGAAAGAATCTCCTGAAAACTTCTGGAAAGACGTTCCTGAAGTTTTTCGGTATCGATATGCGGAATCTCTGTTGCCGGTTTCACCGGCTCTTCCTCCGTCGCCGGAATTTCTTCTGCAGTTGTTCCTGCAGATTCCTGCGGAATCTCTGCTGTTGCTGCCGCTTCTTCCTGGGCCTGTTCTTTTTCTTCTTCCACTTTCTGAAGACCCGCCATTGCAGCTGCTGACACACCCGGCAGAATTGTATTTTTTACTTCTTCTGTCAGTTTCGGTCCTGCTGTTGCTTTTGCAACCTTTCCTGCCGCCTTCGCTTTCTCATATTTTTCTTTCTGAGACGGTGACAGTGGCGTGTATGTCATCTTAAGTTCCATCGCTTTGGTTACATATTTGCCTTCACCAAACCACAGAACCAGATCATCACAGGTTTCAACACATTTCTTTTCCTGTCCTGCTTTTTTATACAGTTTTGCCAGTTCATATACCCAGCGTTCTGTGTATTCCCGCTCTTTATATTCCTCCAGAATCGCAATCTGATTCTCCAGAGGCGCTTTCTGTGCTTTGTAAATCTTATATTTCAGAATATATTTGGAAGTATCGTTGGAAGCGGTCTCCAGATATTCATTATAATATTTTACAGCATCATCATATAACCCCATCTTCAAAGCCAGTTCCACCTGACGGTACAGAATCATCTTGCCGATAGATGAACGTTTATGCGCCAGCTGCAGCATCTGCATACTCTTTTCCAGTTCACCATTCACTTCGTAGATATCTGCTACCATACACAAGGTCCGCACACTCTTCACTCTACGCCAGTCGATAGAATCCGCTACCGTAAGAGCCCCTTCATAATCCTGTGCATCCACAAGTCTGTTGATTTCCTCCAATTTCAAATGGTATTCTGTCTTATCCACTGTACTCACCTCTGCTTTTTCTATCAAATTTATAACTGTCTGATACTTTCACAGTTATCTGTTTTCAGTTGTTTATACCCTTAACTGTTAAAGTACTGAACAGTTACCCATAATTGTTCTAAGTGTACCATACTGCCTGTTTCTTGTCAAAATATAACTGTCCTCTGACCGAGACAGTTATTGATAAAATGATGTGTATGAACAAACAAAGGGATGCCGCCCTCCGACAACACCCCTCTTATGTATACGGGAGTCAGTCCCCCTTTTGGTTCTTCTGTCACCCGATTCTCAGTTTAAACTTCTGAATTTCTTTTTCACTGGTCACACGCTCAATCTCTGCGCCCAGACTCTTCAGTTTTCCTTCAAAATTCTCATATCCACGCTGGATATATACGATATCATCCACAATTGTAATACCCTCTGCAGCCAGTCCGGCAATTACCAGTGCCGCGCCTGCACGAAGATCCGGTGCACTGACTCTTGCGCCTGTCAGTTTGTCCACACCATCAATGATGGCTGTATTACCTTCCACTTTTACACAGGCACCCATACGGGTCAGCTCGTCCGCATATTTGAAACGGTTCTCAAAAATGCTTTCCGTAACAATGCTGGTTCCTGATGCCAGAGCCAGTGTTACTGCGATCTGTGGCTGCATATCCGTAGGATATCCCGGATACGGTAAGGTTTTTACATGCGTTCTGCGCAGTTTCTTTGCAGAGATCACGCGTACTGCATCGTCAAATTCTTCCACTTCACATCCGATTTCTTCTAATTTGGCCGTAATCGCTTCCAGGTGTTTCGGAATTACATTTTTGATCAGAATATCGCCGCGTGTTGCCGCTGCAGCGAACATATAGGTTCCTGCCTCGATCATATCCGGCACAATCGAATAATTTGTACTGTGCAGCATCTCCACACCTCGGATACGGATCACATCCGTACCGGCACCCTTGATATTGGCACCCATGCTGTTCAGGAAGTTTGCTGTATCTACAACGTGTGGCTCTTTTGCCGCATTTTCAATAATGGTATTTCCTTTTGCCATAGATGCTGCCATCATAATATTAATGGTTGCACCTACCGATACAGTATCCATGAAAATATGAGTTCCATGAAGTCCGTCCGGTGCAGATGCCACGATGGCACCGTATTTGATATCGACGGTTGCACCCAGTGCACGGAAGCCTTTCAGATGCAGGTCAATCGGGCGGCTTCCGATGTTACAGCCACCCGGCAGAGGTACTTCTGCTTTTTTATATTTTCCGAGAAGCGCACCCAACAAATAATAGGATGCACGGATTTTCTTAATATATTCGTAATCTACACTGATATCACCGATAGTGGAACCGTTGATCACTGCAGTGTGACGGTCTACCCGCTCCACTTTTGCTCCGATTCCTCCGATGGCCTCTAAAAGTACATTTATATCATTGACATCCGGAAGGTTTTCCAGCCGGACGGTATCATCTGTCATAATAGCGGCTGCAAGAATCGCAAGTGCTGCATTCTTCGCTCCACCAATCTCTACTTCACCAACTAACGGGTTTCCACCCTTAATAATATACTGATCCATAGTTCACCTCTATGTTTATATTCAGCCAATACAAGTCCCGATAATCCCTCTCATTGATTTTTATGTTATAACAAATCAATGCCTTTGTAAATAAATTTTAAAGATTTCTTATCTTTTTATTCATATTGTCCACTGAATTTTTCAAATAATTTTACAGAATATCGTGACTATTCAGTATCTTCACTGTTTAGTTCCAGACTGTCTACAATACTCTGCAAAGTCTCCTCTAAATTTTTGTTTTCCTCATCAATTGTGATATCTGCATATTTTTCATACAATACCACACGTTCTTCATATAAATCTTTTAATGTCTGTCCGTCCCGTAAAACCACTCCACGGTTTTTCAGGTTGCCCAGCCGTTTCCTCAGAGCTTTGTAGGACAATTTCAGATAAATGACCGTGGCAATCTCTCCAAGATGCTCCATAGCTTCTCTTCCGTACACCACGCTGCCTCCTGTGGCAATTACTGTGCGATTCGCTTCAATAGAAGCGTTTACTTGATTTTCAATTGCAATAAAGCCTTCGATACCCTCTTCACTGATAATTTCTTTTAATAATCTCTTTTCCTGCTTCTGAATCAGAAGGTCTGCATCTACAAACTGATAACCTAACTCTTTTGCAAGTATTACACCAATTGTACTTTTTCCAACTCCGGGCATTCCAATTAACACTATATTCTTCATATCTCTCATCCTTATCGCAGCTTACCATTTTATCATATTATCTTAGTTAATACAAGTTTTTATTCCTGTTTGTTATTCGAGAATAAACAATGTGCCCTGGCACATTGTTTTCATCATACCACAATTTTCCATGTAAGGGAACTTAAAACTCACGAATAAAGGATTCTACTACATCCGAATGTTCTTCATTTCTCCAGACCAGCAGCACATCGGTGATCAGTTCCTTTTCTGCGATCGGAATCGGACAGATCTTTTCCGACTGTCCTCTCATGGAAGCCGGAAGAATCGCTGTTCCCAATCCGCTGGCTGCCAGACTCATGGCTGTTCTGGCATCCTCACATTCATAATAAACATCACAGGAAAGACCATGTTTTTCAAAAATGGACAACACATACTTTCTGTGACGCTTGGAAAGGATCAGATGATGTCCGGCCAGTTCTTCCAGTGTCAGTTCCCGAAGACCTTCTTCTTCCTGTCCCTGCGGAACCATAGCCATTAATTGTTCCTGTCGCAGTAGTTTGGAACAGAATCCGTTTAAGGCGATCGGCGTACGAAGTGTAGTCACATCAAGGATTCCGTTTTCCAGCTCATCTTTCAGTGTAAAGGTAGATCCGTCATGGATCACAAAACGAATATCCGGATGATGGCTGGTGTACTTTACCAGATATTTTGCCATCATATTCACCGTGGATGGCGTCACACCAAGATGGATCGTCGTTGCCTGGCTGACTTTGATCACTTCTCTTTTCGTAATATCCGTCATGGTCAGAAGACTTTCTGCCCGCACATACAGTGCTTTTCCAGCCTCTGTCAATCGGATATGTTTACTTCCCCGCGCAAACAGGCGTACCTGCAGTTCTTCTTCCAGCATTTTCATCTGGTAACTAAGCGGCGGCTGTGTCATATGCAGGGCTCTGGCCGCACCGCTGATAGTTCCCTCATCTACAATTGCACGAAAATATTCCAGCTGTTTGATCTCCATAGTTTCCTCCGTTTTCCTTTCTCATATCTATATAGAAATTATTTTTTATTTATATAAAAACA
>ENA-ORTU01004715-ORTU01004715.1-human-gut-metagenome-genome-assembly--contig:-NODE-4715-length-10234-cov-8.590235_pt1 | contig 10234 bp, 8 predicted proteins | sample MGYA00241910_ERZ509184 | MGnify/ENA primary metagenome ERZ509184 (study PRJEB26280, sample SAMEA2338847) | human gut metagenome | biome: human gut; feature: human-associated habitat; material: faeces...
TGTATCAGTATAAGAAACGGCTGCTTTTGTATCAGTATAAGAAACGGCTGCTTTTCTGAGAGATAAGAAAATTTTTTACAGAGTGTTTATTGGCTGCGGGCAATATATTCAAAGTATAAATACGCTTTATATTAAATACCTTAAAAATGAAGGGGAAAAACAGTTAGCTGCCGCTGTCTCTTTAATCTGTTTTTAATCTTGGCGCGTTATAATAAAGATAAAGCAAGGAACGTAGTAATTACGGCCGTTAAGGAGGTAAATATTATGAAAAGAAAATCTATAGCTATGCTGGCAGCAGCTATCTGCACACTGGCGATCACGATTACCGCTTTCGCCGCTGACTTCATCAGCGCCGAGCAGGCCCGCAGCATTGCGGCGCAATGGGTGCCCGCAGGTAGTACGCACCTGGTGACTAAGGATGAAGGGCTTGAATTTATTCCTCATTATGATGTAAAATTTTATGACAATAAGACCAATACTGCTTACGAAGTCGAAGTGCTGAAGAACGGCGGTAAGGTCAGAGAGTTCAAAATGGAGGCTAAAACTGTGATCGGCAGTCCGAAAATAGTTCTTTCGGCTAATGATGTGCAAAACCTTGTGCGTAAAGAATTCCCAAACGCGGTTTTTACAAAAGTGGACTTAGATCGTGATAAAGGCTTATATGAATACGAGCTGGACTTTTATACTGCCGAGGTAAGAGGTGAAATGAAATTTAACCCTGAAACCGGTGCAGTGCTGGAAAAAGAAATCAAATATAACGTTCACTGAGCGGACTGACTGCAAGAGCAAACCCCTGGGGTTTGCTCTTTTTTGCTCTGGTAAGTTTTTGCAGATTGCAGTCGATGGAAGAAAAACAAAATAATACAAAGAAAAACAAAAGAAAATGAAGTTTTCCTTTAATGACACGGAAAACAAGTAATGATAAAATAGAAAATAAACATAAAGTGTAACATCTACGCAAGAAAGTAGATGTGGGGGGGACTTGAGTCTGCCTCATAACCTCCTCCCAAAGAAGGAATTGGGGGAGGTTTTTTTATGTCCAAAAACAAATCCAGAAAAAAACAAAGCCGCAGCGTCTGGAGCAAAACAGCGCTGCTGTTATTGGGTTGCTGCGCAGTCAATCTGCCGCTGGCATATGCTGAAAATTACATGGGCGAGAAGGGCAAGGGTCTTACTATATTCAACGGGCAAAAAAGAGAGTACGATAATGTCAGCATATCTGATCGTGATGAAAATACTTCTTTATATATTAATCCTAATGCTTCCTTAACAGTTAAAAATGATCTTATAATTGATAAATACGATTCCAGAAGTAGTGGTATCAGCTACGGTTTAACAGCGGATGGTACAGAAAGCAGCTTGGATGTTGCAGGGAAGACTGTTATCAGGGCTGTTCATACCGGTGATGGGTTGTATGCAGTGCATGCAGATGAGGGGGCTAGTATAAATTTACATGATACCCAGATCTTTGTGCAGTCTAAAAATAATGCAACTTATGGTTTATATGCGGGTTTTTTAAATGATGGCACCAGCGGGCAAATAAATATTGACGGTACGGCTGAAATAACTGTACAGTGTGATGGCGATGGCGGAAATAACCAGCAAGCTGTGGGTATAATCAGCGCTCATGACAGCATTATCAAGCTTAAGGATACAATAATTACGCTTCAGGGTACACATAAAGAAGGGTCTTTTGGTATTTATGCGTTTGGAGGGACCACTGGCACAAATTTGATCAACGTGGAGGGCAACTGTAAGATTGCTTTTCAAGATATCGGCATTGGAGCTACTTTTGACACAACGACAGCTATCAAAGCTTATGGTACAACTGGTAATAATAATAACACAATCAGGATCGCCGGAGATACAGAGATCACTGGTAATTATGAGTATGGATTGGCGGCCACGATAAAGAACAGCGAGATCGAGCTTCAGGGCGGCCTGCTCTTAAAAGACTGTGAACAGGTTCTGCGGTCTTTAGTGGCAGAGCAAGAGGGCGTTGTAAAGGTCAATTCGTCGCAGGGAAATAATTTAGTGCAGATAATCGGCGATGTGGCAGCAAGCTCTGGCGGCACTGTCGATCTTGCTCTGACTACAAATAATTCTTTTGTGACGGCTAATATGGATAAAGGAGAAAATAGAGCTGATAAGGGGCAGATAGATTTAAAGCTGCAGAAGGGCGTGTGGAAGAATATCGGTGACAGTAATATCACCAGCCTGGATTTAGGCGCCGGCGGCACTGTCGATCTGGTAAGTGAAGGCGGGTCCAACGCTTATCAAAAGGTGAGTATCGACACTATGAAAGGTGATGGCGGCAGGTTTTATCTGGATACTGACCTGCAGAATACCAGAAAAAATGATTCTGTAACCTGGGATCAGCACAGCGATCAGATCATCATTACTAACAATGAAACTGGCTCAGGCGGCAAGGCGCTGCTGCAAATCAATGACGCCAGCCTAGAGAAGGGCTGGAGCTTTGATGACGCTAAAGACGAATACAAAGCCCTGCTGGTAACTGATCACAGCCAAAACATGGATTTTGAAACAATAGAAATAGAAAGCGGCGGACTTTATAACTATAAGCCGCTTATAGAAATGGAAAATAACCCTGATGACAAAATCAATAAATGGTATCTGACCAATATTGTTAAAGGCAGTGAGACGGACAATGGTAAAGTGCCGGTTATTGCGGCGGCAGCAGCTTTTTCGGGCTGGCGTTGGTGGAACGAAAATGACACGCTGCTGAAAAGAATGGGTGAATTGAGGTATTCTGAGGATGACGGCGGCGATTGGCTGCGGATAGCGCGCTCCAAGCAGGAAGGCGCCGGGTTTGAGGGCAAAACCACCATGTTTCAGTTTGGTTATGATAGACGCCAGGAAGTGGAAAACGGTATCTGGCGCAAAGGTATCGCGCTCAGCAGAGGCGAAACAGATGCGGATTTTCAGGGCGGGAAAGGTAATATCATCAATACAAGCCTGGCGGCTTATGCTACCTGGCTGGGCAAAAAAGACCATTATTGGGATATCGTTCTTAAAGGAAGCCGTTTGCGCAATGATTATGAAACTTATGGCAAATACAGCGATCATGGGCTCAATAAAAATTGGGCGGCCAGTATCAGCGCCGAATATGGGCGTAAGAAAATGCTGAACACTGAAGGCTGGTTTCTTGAACCGCAGGCTCAGCTGACCTATGGGCATATGTGGGGCGACGATTATCTGACCGAGCAGGATATCAAAGTTCGGCAGGACGATTCGGATAGCCTGGTAGGCAGATTAGGATTAGTCCTGAGCAGGGAAATGACAGATACGGAAAACCGCTCTCAGAGGTTTTATCTGAAAGCCTCGGTCTTGCATGAATTCATGGGCAGCGACAGATTTCATTTGCAGGATAGCCGCGGCGAAACGCTGTATGTAGAAAACGACCTGGGCGGTACCTGGTATGAGGTTGGCCTGGGTATGAATGCTGTAATCAGTGACCGGACGCATTTGTATCTTGATATCGAAAAAAGTTTTAAGGGTAAAATAGAGACTCCTTATCGTATCGAAGCCGGAGTACGCTGGGAGTTTTAAAAAATTATATCGATAATGCAAGAGCAAACCCCAGGGGTTTGCTCTTTTTTTAACAGAAAAAGTCTGTAAATAGAAAAATGAATAAAAATTTTTTAATATTTTACTGGTTTGGAAATAACAGAAAAGAAATAAAAATAGTATAAATGAAAAATAAAATGCAGGAATATAACGTCGGCTGACAAGTTAATAACGGAGAATAAAAATACTTTATAATAGTATATAAATACGATAAAAGCGCGTTTTGTCACTAAAAAGTGTGTAAATATTCAAAAATAAAGAAGGAATTATTGGACAGATGTGGAATAAGTCAGTAAAAATTAGCATGTTTTTTAAATAAGCTAATTGATTATCAAGGGAGGTAAAAGAAGATGAAAAGGATTAACAAAACTTTGTCAAAAGCTATTATTTTGAGCTTGATCATGACGGGAGTACATACGGGGGGGAACTTTGTTTAAAAACCTATGCGGCATGGGGTAATGGTTTTACAATTGAAACAGATAAAACCGATAGTATAGGTGGAATCGAAATAACAGATCCGGAAATTTTTCATAAGGAATATAATTGGGGGCACGGTCACAAAGATGACGCTGATTGCGGTGAAAGTGCCGGTGATTTGACAGTCGGCCAGATTGCGGAAATAAAAGATAAATTAGTAGAAAATGATAAAAAATTGGCTGAAGAAGTTAAGGATATCAATGAAAAAATCGAGAGCGGAAAATTGAAAGGAGACAAAGGCGACAAAGGTGACGCTGGTAAATCTGCCTATGAAAGTGCTGTAGCTGGCGGTTATACAGGTACGGAAGCGCAATTCAATAAAGATCTGGCTACAGACGAAAATACCTATGTAGATAATGAAACCACAGTATCAGCGACTGAAAATAAGGATGGAACAGTAACTATTGAAGCGGAGCAGAAAAAACACAATTTTGATGGTAAGGACATAACTACAAATGATAAAGGTATTACAAAAGTTACAGTTGCCGGTACAGATTATGTAGATAATGCGGATAAGAAAAATGATGTCAAAGGGGCGACCTATGTTGCTGAAACAGGTGAACTGCACCTGAAAAATGAAGCCGGAGAGGAATTGGCTGTTGCCGAGGGGATTGCCAGCAAAGAGGCTGTAGAAAAAAATACCAGCGACATCGCGACCAATAAAGAAAATATCGAAGCCAATAAGCAGGCAATCACTACCGAAAGGACGGAACGGATCCAGGAGGTACAGCGTTTAGATGGGCGTATCGACGGTTTGAGCAACCGTATTGACGAACTGGACGGCCGCCTTGATAAAGTCGGTGCGCTGGCAGTTGCCATGGCCGGTCTGCATCCGCTGGAATATGACGCCGATGCGCCGACCCAATTTTCTATGGCGGCAGGCACTTACAGCGGTGAAAGCGCCATTGCGGCAGGTGTTTTCCACAATCCTAACAAAGATGTACTGCTGAGTGCCGGCTTTTCTATTTCCGGCAGTGAAAAAGCGGCTAATATCGGCGCGACCTTCCGCTTTGGCAGAAGCTCGGAATCGAAAGCCCGCAAAATAGCAGAAGACAGAAAGCGTGAAGAAGCACGGGCCGCACAAGCAGAAGCTGCCAGACAGAAAACGGTCGCTTACCGTGTAGAACAGATCCTGTCTGAAGACGCAGCGCAAGCTGAATAGACAATGGGCAGGAAGCTTTTGGACAGCAGCGTTGATTATAAAGCTATCGGTACCAGAATAAAAATGCAGCGGCTGCGGCACGCCATAGCCCAGACCGAATGTGCGGAAAAACTGGGCATCTCGCAGACACATTTAAGTAATATCGAGCATGGCCGTGCGGGGATAACTCTGCAGATATTATGCCGGCTTTGTGATATTTTGCAGACGGGGCTGGATTATCTGGTGCGCGGGGAAGAGAAAAGTACTGCTGCCAATAAACCTGACATAACGATAGAAGAAGTGGTACAGGTCATAAAAATGCTGAAGGGCATAGAAGAAAAGTAAAAATCTGCTTAGCATTGCCATGTTGGCAAATGCCTTTACTGAAGATGTAAGTAAAGCTTATGGGGCAGGCATGGACGGCTGTATTACAAAACCAATGTCACTGCAGGAAATAAAAAGAGTATTACAGAGTATGAAAGAACAAGAACAGCGGCCTGAGCAGTGACGCCCGGAGTGCCGTATGTGGCAGCTGTATAATGTAAAATAAGAAACCCCGCACAAATTGTGTGGGGTTTCGTTCGGGTATTTATAAAAATGGCAGAATATATAAATAGAAAAACGAACTTTTGTTTGTAAATATGATTGCAAAGTGCTATACTAAAGCAGGAGATAGCAAATGGGTTGGCTTATCAGTCCTGTAACGGATTGGTGGTGGGACTATGAGCATATATCAGGCCTTGTCATTAATGATAGCGTTTGGTATCCTCGTCGCTACCATTTTTCTTGCCCTTAAATAGCAAGAAAATGAGCCCAACATAGTATGCGGGCCCATCTTCAAATACACAATGTTACGAGATGAGCCAACGCTACCAAACATTTGCTATCTCTTTTTCTATATTATATCGCATTTGTCAAGTAAAAGCAAAACCGCCTGCTTCACGGAAGTAGTTAATAGTTTAGTAAACACGAGATGGAATTATGAGTACCACCTGGTCTTTGTACCAAAGTAGATACAGAGCAAGCGGTATAAAACTTTTGTGACGGCTAGCTCAAGACCCTTTACAGGGTCTTTTTTTATTTCCTTTGGTAAGGCAAAAAACTGGCTGCTAGCACTGGCTTTGGCGGCTGACAAAACGTAAGAGCAATAATGCAGCCAGGCTGCGGCGAAAAAAAGTTCTTGCATGTCTTGCGGGGGGGTACAAATGTGGTAACATGATATATAAGATGCGGAATAATTAAAAAATATTAAGAAAAGCAATTGTTCTGGATATTGACCATCAAAGTTTCTTTTGTGAAAAATGGTTGGACCTGAAATTACCAAAGTTGAGGAAAGTAATTTTTAAGCAGATTATGCAGGTACTGACGTTTTAAGGAGCTTAATAATTTGAGTAAGGATGGGGTGGTATTATGTTGAGTAAAAGAAAAAAGTATTTAGCGACACAAATTACTTTAGGGCTGATGTTCTCGTTATCGGCAGGTCTTTTTAGCAATACCGGTTTTGCCGCAGAGGACAGCTACAAGAATGAGAACATTAAGTATTATAGTGGTGGGGCACTGGGCATTACAGAGCTCGTTGGTGTTGATGTGAATAGGACTATCGGCGGCAGCGCTTTTCAGAATGTTACGATAGAGGCTAACAATCCTGCTGGTAAAAATGCTACGGCTACAGGTATTTATCTCAATCCGGGCGCGGATGTAAGCGTTTTGGGTGAGCAGATAAGTATAACCGCTATCAATGAATATGAAGACGCCAGGAGCAGAACTATAGAATTCGGGGTAGCCAAAGGGCATAATCAATCCAAACTGGTTTTGGGCGATGCCAATACTAAAACAATCGATATCGTCAGCCATTCCAAGGGCGAAGCTATCGGCGTTTTTGTATCAGGAGGCGCAGACGTTTCTCGCAATGCTCATGCGCAGATCAACGGCGGTTTGTTGAATGTAGATGTTCGCGGTGACAGTAATGGAAAATTGGTATCAGGAATCCATGTTGCCAATAATACTGCTAATGAGACCATGCCAGACAATGGGGCATATTTGGAAATAAATGCTGATAAAACAATAATCAAAAGCAATGGTATTGGAGTGAGCTCTTATTCTAACGGCACCTTAAAGGTAAAGGGAGATTTGACGGTAGAGGCTGAAACTGCTGTTTCGGCAAGGGGCTACAGCAAAATAGAAATCAATAATGACAAGCAGAATACGGTCCAGCTGAAGGGCGATGTAGAATTTAATTATGACCAGGCCAGCAGCGGTACTCCTATCGAAGCCGATGTTACGATAAATCTGTCCGATGCAGACTCGTATTTGCATGGGAACATCATAAAAAGTGGTGATTTTGCAAGTACAATGACAGTTAATGATAAACAGAAAGTAACGGGCATGACACTGGACCTGTCTAATAATGCTCAGTGGACAACGGATGCGGACAGTTTTGTCAATAAATTGGTTCTTGATAACGGTATTGTCAATATCAATGGCGGTGAGAACCAGACGGTTAGCGTTGGCAGGATCGATGGCAGTGGTACGGTTAATTTAGCGACGTCCAAAACAGATGCTGGATTTGTCAGCGGCAAGCTGGCAATAGGTACTACCGATCTGGCAGACGATGATAAGCAGGATGCCACGGCAAATTTGGACGTTAATTATACAGGCATAACGGCCGACGACCTGCAAAACAACGTAGATGATATGGTGCAGCTGGCAAGTAATATAAGTGTAAAAGATGAGACCAATACTGGTTTAACAGCTAAAGCCAATGTAGCAGAAGGGCTGCTCAAAGGCGCAGTGAGCGCCGATCTGGATACAACTGCTAGTGGCAGTAGTATCGTGACCAACAGTGTCAAGCAGTCGCAGGAAAGTTCTACAATGACTTCTATGCGCAATGTTGCCAGTGTGGCGATCGTTTCCTGGCGGCAGGAGGACAGCACGCTGGGCCAACGTTTGGGCGAACTGCGCAGCAGCGCAGGCGATCAGGGCATTTGGGCGCGGATGAACCGCGGTGAGTTTGAATACAGCGGCGCTTATAAGAACCAGTATAATTTCTTTCAATTGGGATATGATAAAGCTTTTGGCAGCTGGCACTACGGTGCAGCAGTAAGCCATAATGACGGTAAAACTACTTATGACAATGGCAAAGGCGAGAACAAAAGCACTTCCTTATCCTTGTATGGGACCTGGCTGGGAGACAAAGGTCATTATGCTGATATAGTTTTGAAGCAGGGCCGCCTGTCTAACGAATACGATAATTATGCCGCAGCAGGGCATACTCATGGCGATTATAATGCTTGGGGAACTTCCTTGAGCGGCGAATATGGGATGAAGGTCGGTCTGGATAACGGTTGGTATGTAACGCCGCAGGCACAGCTGACTTTGATGCGTATCGGCGGCGAAGACTATACTACTAATAATGGAATCCATGTCAGCCAGGATACATTGAAAAGCTGTGTCGGACGGATCGGGTTCGAAGCTGGTAAAGCAGTCGGCAGTAAGGGCAGTATCTATGCGAAGGCTTCTCTGCTGCATGAATTTGCAGGTAATGCCGATACTTATCTGAGTCTGAACGGTATCAGCAACAGCTACAGTCAGGATATCGGCGGTACCTGGTACGAAGTCGGCTTAGGTTTCAACTTTAAAACTACTGCCAACAGCTATGTTTACGCTGATGTCGTTAAAACCTTCGGTGATGATATAAAAACACCGTGGCAGTGGAACGTCGGCGCGCGCTGGACTTTCTAAAAACATTAAAACTAAGGCCGCAACGGAGAATTTGATTAATAGAGGTTAAGTAAAAATAAAACACTCACAATAAAGTTTGATACTATTATTGTGAGTGTTTTAAATTGATTTTATTTTGTTATGATGCGCAGTAAGAAGCGTAACATGCAAAATATTTTTTTGATTTTGATATTTTTATTGACCCTCCTTTTCTTTGCTGATGATGGCTTTGCTCAGCTCGTTCAGGCACTGAGTAAGGCGGTCAAGCCGCTGCTCCATACGCAGCAGCAGATACCAGCTCAGCACCATCGGGAAACCGAAGTTGCCGACAGCGTTGAAAATTTCTTTGGTATCCATAGTCGTTATGCCAGCACGGTAACGGTAACGACCTTGATGCGGGCTTCGACGAATTCGCTCAGCCCCAGGCCGCCGCTGGTCAGCACGCCTGCTTCGATGATCTTGGCAGCGGCTGCCTGCGCTTCGGCTAAGGTAACGTCTTCACGCGGGTCGGCGATGCTGAGGGTCTTTTTAGCGCCGTCGCTTTTGGTGAAGATGAGTTCTAAAGTTTTTTCCATGTGTGTTCTCCTTTGCATTAGATTTTTGTTTGAGATTTAGCATTATTCTGCTTTGTCCAGCTCGGCTTTTTCGGTAACGTAGACGTTAACGACGGCGTGATCCATAAGTTCGCCGATAGCTTCGGTGACAGCAAGGCATTTAGCGGCTTCGGCGTCCAGACGGACACTGCCGACAGAGGTGCTTTTGGTTTGCATGGCGCCAAGGGCGTTGGTGCCGTTTTCTACATCCATGGAAAGTTTGAGGGAAGTAGGATTTTTGCTGACAGTCATATTTTCAGCTCCTTTCATAATTTGGTTTTGTTTTTGTGGTTTGTAACCAGAGGTTACATTTGTGAAAAGACTTTTCGTTAATTCCTTTATGACGCTTTCTTGAAAGAAAGCTTCGCCAAGAACTTTGCGCACTGTGACAATTCCTGTTTAACTTCGTTCGCTGTCCGGCTTCCGGGCAACTCGGCATTGCAGTACAGAGAAAAGCTTTAGCTGGGAATCGTCAATGCCTCAAACAGTCCCTCCAGCGCTTACAGCTCACAGCGTACACAACGGAATGTGTCACAATGTGCGCTCAAAACCCTTGTACCGTACTATTCAGCTATGGATTTCATAAGCAGATTATCGACCGCCTGATATTATCAATATTTGCGGCTATGGCAGTAAAACGTACGATACAGAGGGTTTTAAAGCGCAATCCAAATCTTAACAGCGCTGAAAGTTCTTTGCTGACTTTCTTTCAAGA
>ENA-ORTU01004718-ORTU01004718.1-human-gut-metagenome-genome-assembly--contig:-NODE-4718-length-10233-cov-2.114561_pt1 | contig 10233 bp, 7 predicted proteins | sample MGYA00241910_ERZ509184 | MGnify/ENA primary metagenome ERZ509184 (study PRJEB26280, sample SAMEA2338847) | human gut metagenome | biome: human gut; feature: human-associated habitat; material: faeces...
CGAGAAAGAGCTTTACCGTACGCTGCACGAGCTGAATACGCGCATGGCAATCGTCATGGTGTCGCACGACATCGGCACGATCACGAGTGTCGTGAAAGAGATCGTCTGTGTCAACCGCCGCGTGCACCGTCATCGCTCGAACGTGCTGACCGAAGAGCAGCTGCGCAACTACGACTGCCCTATTCAGCTCGTTTCGCACGGCCACATTCCCCACACCGTGCTGGAGCACCACCCGGGGGACGGATGCTGCGACCACGATTCTGTCCGATAACGACCACCGCGACAATGGTCATACAGCCGGGCGCATTAGGGCGGAGAATGCCTCCCTGCGGCGTTATTCGTTTATATCTTTCACGCAGCGCACGCCGCCATAATTGCCTGTGCCGGTCAACAGATACAGCACACTGTTGCCTTGGCTGACGGAGAATCCGGGGCGGTTCGAGCCGAACTGGAAACGGGTGCGCGAAAAATGGTTGTTGAGCGTCCAGTTTCCGTCGTTGCCGATTCGGGAGTGCATCAGCGCCAGTTCCCGCTGATTGGGGATGCGGTATCCCGTCGGACAGGGGGAGTCGCCGCTGCTTGCATCGCTTCTCAGCGTCTCCCAGTTATAGGTATTGTTTCCGGATGTCGTGTTCATGACCTCGAATGTCCGCCACGGTTTGTTGGCCGCCTCGCGTTCGTGGTGTTCGGGCAGTTCGGCGGTCTGGAAATAGCCGCGGATGGATTGCTGATCGATTCGGGCAAGCGAGATCCTGCGGGTCATCGCATCGTAGGTGGCCATATCGTCGGGCTTGACGGTTCCGGCGGCCGTGCGTGGAATTCCTAGATTACGGACACAACGATAATAAACAGGAGTAGAAATCGAACCGGAATAATTTTCGGAAAGTTTTCCGGTCGAGGAGCCTTCGGATGACCATAGGATTATGGGATTGTCATAGCCAAGGTACTTCTCGTGAACCGTACTGCTGGCGAAATACTGCTCCTGCCCCTCTGTCCAGGTCGTTTTCCTGTAAAGCCTGGCTCGCGGGTCGAAGGACCATTCGCCGATCCATAGATCCGTCAACTGGTGGATGGCCGCCAGATACCATTGCACCTCGTTCTCGTCGATCGTGCCGTCGCCGTCGTTGTCGCGGTTCATCCGCAGACATTTGTATTTGGCAGCCTCGTAATCAGACTTCATGGTCCAGGTCGACATCGTGACGTAATCGCTCCAGCGTTTGGTCGTACTGCCGCCCAGCCACATCCGGAGCGTATTCGCACGTCCGTTGTTCGAGTCGTTGTATGTCGGGTTGGAAACGTCGTTCGTGTTTTTTTCGAATGCGACCGGCGTTTCTTCCTGGATCATCTCCGTGCCCCAGGCCGTGAAATTCTCTTCGTCCATGATGTTATACATGGTCTGGATCGAGGACTGGCGGATCGAGTAGATGGCGTTGGTCTTCGTGCTCTGGCGATCGGGGCTGTACGCCAGATTCGAAAGGATGTTCATGACCCGCGCCTGCTGGTTGACGAATTTCTTCCACAAGCCGTTCACGGCCGTTTCCGAAGGATCGGTCGGGCTCGTCTCGTAATAGTATTCGTCGACGAATGCCGTGAAGCGCATGTAGTCGCTACTGTCGAACAGGTGGTCGGAGCCCCCGCTTCCGCTGGTACGGTAACGCTCCTTGCAGGCCTGAAGGATATTCACCAACTGGTCGACATACAGCAGTTTGTCCGTCCCGTTCGCCACGTCAGTCATATAGGTGTCCAGCGAGACCGTCCCCGTGTAGACCGCATCGTTGCCCGGATAGGCGCGGAAATCGGTGCTACTGTAGAAGTTGCTGCTGTTCTTGCTGTTGATCCGGAACTTTATCCACTTGTAGTCGGCCGGATGTTCGCCGGCGGCGCCCCGCGAGAAGGGGGTGTTGACGTCCCAGGTCATGGTCTCGTCCACGTTGCTCTGGTGGAAACTCAGGGTGAACACCTCGTTGTACGCGTCCAGCTCCTTGATCTGCAGCGCCATCACGACATCGCCCTCGGCGCCGGGACGCTGCTCGTCCTCCTCGGTCTTCTTGCTCGAATCGACCTCGATGATGATTTTGTCCACCGACACGATTTTCACGTTATAGGTATAGTAGGTGTTGCGGAGCAAGTTGTAGTCGTCGACGCCTTCCACGCCTCCGAGATGGATCGTATAGACCACATCGGTCGATATTTCCACGCCCGACGACGCGTCCTTGTAGCGTATGTCACCCCGCAACTGGACGCAGGTTCCGGTCTTCGGCGCATAGGTATAGTCGCCGTTGGCGACCTCGATTCCCGCGCCGGTCGGGGTCTTGTCTTGTTTCTCGCGCAGCGCATACTGCTCCTCATAGGTGCCCGCCGTGACGGGAATCTCGGCCCGGGGCGTCAGGACGCTCTCCAGCGAATAGAAGGCGAAGGTCTTGCCGTCCTCCTCGAAATGAGCCCACTCCGTATCGAAGCACTCCGCGGGGTCGGTGCACAGGTCGGTGCGCGAAGCCATCATCCCCGCCTTGCGTGGAACCGACACGACGCGCCAGTCGTCGGAAGTGAAGGTGACGCCCGAAGCCTCGGTGACGCGGAAGCGGATTTTGGAGTCGACGCGTGTCAGCGGCACGGTAGCCGAGACGGGACTGCCGGCCGTGACGGTGACATTCTCGGCGACGCCCGTCATCAGGAAGTTGGTGCCCCGTTCGATGAACTTGCCCCGGAGGTTCACCACGCACGAATCCAACGCCGCACGCGAGGCGATGCCGTCGAGCATCTCGCGGGTAATGTCGACGACCGTATTGTCCGTATTGGCAATGGCGGCCACGCTTTTCCCCGTGCCGCACGTCAGGCCGCTGATGGTTCCGGTCCAGCTCGATGCGCTCAGGCTGGAGATATAGTTGCGGTAATCGACCGACCCGTCCGGGTTGAATATGAAGATGTAGAGGTTGTTGATCCGCTGTTCGTCGGCATCGGCCGACACGGCGCGGGTCTTTACGTCGTTCTGCGAAGAGGCGACGCTCAGCGTCAGCGAGGCAAACTCGCCATGCGTTCCGGGCAATTCATCCTTCGAGCACGCCGCGACGGCCAGACATATCCAAACTATATGGAATAATCGTTTCATAATCGTCAATCGAAATCGGGGACATCAATGGTTTTCTGGTTCCAGTCCTGCACCACACAGGTCAGCGCCATCTCGCCGAACGGGGTGAACTTCAGTCTGAAAACATATCGCTTGCTGGCTTCGATGCTGCCGGAGACGACGAAATCGCCGATATTCCGAACTATTGCAGATTCCCGCGTCACGCCGTTCGACGTGTAGCGGACCGTGACGGTGAGCAGGTCGTCGTCATCGATCTGTTGCGGCCAAAGCATCGCGCAGCCCGTTGCGGAGGAGACCGGCTGGTAGACGGGATAGACGGCAACCAGCGAATTGCCCTGCAACGTGCCGTCCGCCTCCGAGAGCGCGTACTCCCTGTCGGCGGCGTCCGTCGCTAAGGTCTGCGTGATGGCGTCCGGCAGTTCGTGGTGGCAGGTGGCCTTATGCAGGAACTTTCCGAGACGGATTCCGGTTATGCGTATCGACTGTCCCTCGGAGAGCGTGCCGTCGACGCTGGCTTCGAAGACCACGGCCGCCAACGCATGGCGGAATGTCAGCGGCACCCTGCCGCCCTCTTTCGTCCGGTCGAGGGCCGGGGTGCTCAGCAGCAGGTCGCGGTGATCCGCCACGGCGTCGGGAACGGCATAGGTGACGCGCGGAGCGCCTGTCCCGCATGAGACGGAGACCGCCGCATCGGTGTCATACGGAGCATAGGCGAAGAAGCTGACCTTTCCCTGGGGCCAGTATTTCGTCGGAGAATAGGTCCAGTCCCCTCCAGCGGGGCGTGTCACCCGGACATTGTACATGTAATCGGGCTTCGAAGCGGCGGCATCGTAGCTGCCCTGGGGCGAATAGTAGGCGAAAACCCCGAAGTCGGCAAAGTTGCCGTCGTCGGTCTGTACGCCTTTCGTCCATGGAACGGCCGAATCCCCTATCCGGTCGTCGAACCGGATGGCGTCGTCCGCGGGTTGCAGGGCTTCATCCCCTCCCCTGCCGCACGATATAAGAGTCGTCAGGCTGAAAACCGCCCAAAGCCAATATCTTCGTGTTTCCATATCCGTAACTTGTAAATCGTATCGGACCGCCGGGCGATCCGGTTTGTACTCCGGGAGGGACATTCAACCCTCCCGGAATTTCGTGAGGCCGGCGCATGCGTGCGGCCAGAGCGTCTTAGATCTCCATGGCTGCGTTGGAATCCTCCCAATCCACTACCGACGTCTCGAACAGGATAGGTTCGAGGTTGCCGGTGACGGTCAGCGTATAGGTAATGCGCTTGTTCATCTTCCAGATCTCTTCCCCCTCCGTATCGCCGGTAACTTTCTTGCTGCTGAACGGAACCGTGTAGTCGGCATACGTGTCGGCCGAACCGAACAGATACTGGGGGGTTGCGTTATTATCCTTGTAATAGATCTTGCAGGAAATCGTAAGGGTGCCGCCGGTCATGTCTCCGTCACCGGTTTTTGCGGCGAACTCCTGCGGAAGCAGTATCAGTGCCTTGTCCGCATCATAGAGATTTTTTGCTTCCGCATTGGTGATTTCCTTGGTCTCGGGGAAAACTGCCGTATATTCGGTCAGGTTGCCTTCAGTAATGCTCCAGCTGGCAGCGCCGGCGGCCGAGAGGGTGAAGGTGCCCTTCGACTTGAGGTTGCTCAGCTTGATGCCGTTCTCCTTCACGTCGATGAAGACACCGTCGCCCTTGGCCTTGGCCTTGAAACGCACCTGCGTCATCGCGTGTTTGAACTGGAGGGGAACCTTCACGGCCGGACTTGCCTTGGCGACATTCAGCGCCGAGGCGTACATGAGATCCACCTGGCCGGCATCGTCGGCAGGAACGGTATAGTCCGTCATGATCATTCCGTCGCCCTTCGTATATGCAACCGGAATCGCAACGCCGTTCTTGGTGTAGGGCGCATAGGCGTAAAAACTGAGGGTTTCTCCCTGGGTCGGCCAGTAGCGGATGTCGCTCGTGTTCTTGTAGTCCCATTTCGTGCCGTCGGAAACGATCTCGGTGCCGGCATCGGCCTTGCCCATGTAGGGGCTGTCCGAGGTGCTGATAAAGGCCGTTACGCCGAAGACGTTGCCCGATGCGGCGAACTCGGGGTTGTTGTCGAACGGATTGCCGCGGGTGATGTTCGAATAGGTGTTGAAGCCGATCGCGTTGCCGTCATTGGTCAGGGCAGAGTCGACCACGCTTTCCTTGGCGCAGCCGGCCAGTGCGAAGGCCGCCAGAGCGATGAGAACAGATCTTTTCATTTTTTTCTTTTTTTTATGGTGTTTGTAAAATCATGTTTCGTCGGTTACATCGGGATGTCGACATCGATGTCCTCCCATTCCTCCAGGTCGGGGTCGAAGGCGCCGTCGCCGTTGCCGATCACCTCGGGAAGTTCGATCTCCACCTCGATATGGATGATCTTGTGCGTCGCGCCCTGCGTCACGCGGATGGCATCGGTGACATCGAGCGAGACGGGATGTTTTTCGCCGTTGAGCAGCACGAACTCCATCTCCATCAGGTAGCGCACGCCCGTCTCATCGTGCAGGCCGAACGTCGCCAGCTGTCTGGTGATGGTGCCGTTGCGCGGGTCTTCCGCATCGAAGCAGCGGTTGTTCAGCACGAACTCGTGGCAGACCTGCAGCGAATGCGGCTTGTCCGAATCGAGGTAATAGCCGCCCGAAAGATTCTTCAGGTGGGTGCGGGGCGCCCCCGCGGCATATTTGAGCCCCTTGACATGCACCCTGATGTCGGCCACCGAGATGATGCGGGTCGGAGCAGTCTGATAGACTGCCGCCGGGGCGGGTTCCATGCCGTGGGGTTTGGTCCGGAAATATTCGATCATCTTGCGGGTCACCTCGATATTTCGGACTACGCTTCCGGCCACCGTGTCGGGCTCCCCGATGCAGGATTCCGCTCGGGTGCCGCCGCCGAGCGGCGTGAAGTTGGGGGACACCGCCCTGCCCATCAGGGCGAAGGTCTCCAGCCGGTCGGTTCCCGCGCTTTCGATATTCCTGTATTCATCCAGCGTATTGTTCAGCACGACAACACTATAGGAGCCTTCGGGCAGTGAGAGGTCCACTTTCCGGGAGTCGTTGCTCCGGACCACGTCGAAAGCCGCGCCGTTGCGGTCGAACACGAATGCCGAAACGCCGTTGGGCGTCAGCCGCGCCGGAGTCCAGTCGGCCTCGATACGGACGGTGGCGCGGTCGACGGTGGCATAATAAAGGTCGTCGCGCCGGCAGGAGGAGAGCGCCAGAACGCCTGCAAGAGCCGATATAATCAGTATGTTTTTCATTTTGCAACCTCCTTTTTTCTGTAATGCAACAGCCATACCAGCGAAATCCGCGCCCTCGTAGGACCGATCCAGTTCAGCCGACGGGTCTCCCACGGGTAACGGACGACCTTGATGTCGCCGTACTTCGTGTCGCGCACACGGTCGTAGGCCTCATAGTTCGAACGCAGGTAACCGACTCCCAACGTGTATTCCATACGCAGGCTGCGGCTGCGTCCGATGCGGTGCGCATAGCCCAGGCTCAGCCCGGCATCGAAGAAGTCGCCCTGGGAACCGTCGTCGTTGAAGACCTGAAAGTCGAATTTTCCGCCGCCGCCGTACAAGCCGAGGTGCCAGCCCGTCATGACATCTCGTTTGGCGCGATCGCCCAGCCAATATCTTATTTCGCCATGTCCTGCCAGAAGCTGCATCGTCAGGTCCGACTTGTTGCTCCGCCACCACGGGAACATCCACTCCCCGGCAACGGACCAGCGTTTGCCCATTGGGACTTCGAGCTCGACGTTGAGCGCCGAGGCCAGGTCGAAGAGCAGGTTGCTCTTCACGGCCAGCAGGGGCTTGCGGACGAACGTCGGTTCCATGGCCGGCGACTCCGGAACGGGCGGAGCCGGCATCTGCTCGGTGTCTGGTTCTACGACCGGTCCGGGTTCTGACTCGGGTTCCGGCTCGACCGTCGGTTCGGGCGCATGGGGAACCGACTGGAACACGATGATGCAGGTTGCGCCGGCCCGCAGATAACGCAGATGGTTGTTTACGATGTGCCGCCATGCCGCACCGTCGCCCACCTGTTTTAGCCGCCACTCTTTGGTCGCGGAATTGACGTCCGAATTGATGATCTCCAGGACTCGAGCCCGATGGGGACATCGGTCGTCATCGGCAATCCGTTGGGCCAGGCCCGCCCAATCTTCGCCGATAGAATATATCTGCACCTTCTCTCGCACGATGTCGGGATGCTTCCAATACACATAGGTGCGCGTAGCCCGAGCCCGTTCTTCCGCGAGTTTGATGTTGCGTTCCAACATGCCCTCGGGAGATGCCGACGCGATGATGACAATGGAATCGAGATTATCCCTGACTTCCGGTCTGTTAAGCATGGTGTCGAGTTTGGCGAGCGACTCCTCGTTTGTCAGATACTTCTTTTCGAGCAGAGACCGGTCGAAACGGAAATACAGACGAATGATCGCGCTCGTATCCCTCCGCAGGGATAAATCGGATACGGCATGTTGCGCATGGCTGTCATTCAGACAACAAACGCACGCCAGCATCAATAAGAATATCTTCCGTCGCAACTCCATTGGACCTGTTTCGATAAAGTTTCTAAAAATTCCAATCCATCTCTGCCTTTGAGTTTTTCCTCCGCTCTCTTTTCGCTTTTGTAGGCCCGCATGACGAACCAGCGGGCTGTTTCCGATTCCTTCCGTATTGGGCGAGACGATATCTATACATGTTTATACTTGTTTTTCAATCAATCAGGGCGCATACCCGTAGTTCATGCCAATAGGTGTATTAATATGTATTACAATCGTTTATATCACCCCTCCCGGAATATCAATCATCTATTCCGTAAATCTGTAAACAGATATTCTGCTCGTTTTACGCTCTTTCTCTCCGCAAGAGAAAGAGCAATGGATATAATTGGTTATAACTATCTGAAAACCATGCAAAATTTGCACTCGGAAAACTGTTTGCTTGCACAACATTTGTCGGCCAAAAATCTTTTGGCGAATTCGGCAGACGAAAATTTCATCCGGTTTTGGTCGTTATTTCCATTAAATTGCATAACTTTGCGTTCGTCAATATTTCTCTTGCGGAGAGAAGTAGTCTATCACACAACACCTTATCTTTCTTCCCACCCTCCCGGTCAGTCGGAATTGTCCGTCGGAAATGCCTCTGCACCTCATTCTTACCGGTCGCAGGCTGTTTGTGATTTCCTTTGGCGGATTCCCTCTGCCGATACATCTCTTTCCGAGAGAAATAGCGAAATGATTGGCGTTTATTATCAGCGCCTTACACACGAAAGCCTCAGGATTGGTTCAACAAATTCTATTAATGGCTCAACATTCCGAACTGAAATGACCGGGATAATTTTATTTTTCACCGGATTTCGTTGTCGTATTTCATATTTTTCATAACTTTGCGGCAGTATGATATTTCTCTCGGAAAGAGAAGTTGTATCTATCTGTCAGTCCGTTAAATGCTATTTCGGGAACTTAACCGTCGTTTATTTCTTTAATTATCGCTACCGACCCACCTATTCCTTCCGGAGAGAGCGATTTTCCGGTGGATTGATCCGCCGGAAAAAATATCTCTTTCAAGAATAAATCTTAAAAGAGATTTCCGAATGAAATCCGGTTGGATGAAGACAGACTTTTATGCAGCTACAATGCTTTCAGGATTTGGCTGTTCGCCTTGTCTACGGAAGATGTGTCCAAAGAGGCGAGATAAATTCGCGTGGTCTTTTCAGAATCGTGCCCCATTGCTTCGCTGATGGTCGCAAGCGGGATGTTCCTGCTCCTGGCGATGGAGGCCCACCCGTGGCGGGCGACGTAGCTCGTCAAGGGTATGTCCAGTCCCAATCGCACACCCAACTTTTTCAATTTGTCATTTACCAGATGCGCCGCATTCTTGTACTGCCGGCGGGCGTCGGCATTCATGTCTTTAATCACCGGCAGCAGATAGGGAGTGCTGACCGTATCGTATTTGTCGACAATTTCCTGCATGGGTTTTTCCCATTTGACGAACAATTGCTGTCCCGTTTTCTGCCTGCGATAAGAGAGTATGCCGTTTTGCAGGTCTTTCTTCTTCAGATAAGCCATGTCGATGAACGACATTCCCCGGGTGTAGAATGAGAACATGAAAATGTCGCGGGCGAAATCCATCGCCGGGAACAGCGCCAAGTCCATATCCCGGATTCGGCGGATGACTTTCAAAGGTACCGCCCGCTTGACCGTTTTGCCGATGCCCGTGTAAACGTACTTGAACGGATCGCGCTGTACCGTCATTCCCTTTTCGACAGCACGGTTGTAAATGGCACGCAGCCCCCGCATATAGTAGGAAGAGGTATTCGGGCATACGCCCCTCGATTTGAGATAAGTTTCGTATTCGATCATCAGGTCGGAATCCACCTCATCCCACGGCACCTCGACATCTCTGCGGAAACGCCCGAAGCTGTTCAAGACGGTCGTGTAGCGTTCGCTCGTGCGGATTTTCCCGATCTGTCTCAACTGCCCGGCAAGGCTCCGTGCGAAAGAGAGAAAGCCGCCGGCATCCGGAGGCGTAAGATAGCGTGCCGCCACATCCCCGGCAGTATAGCTTTCGCCCGTATGCTCCAACCGGGAGATAATGCGTTCCAGACGGGCTTTGTCGTCCGCTATCCGGCTCTTCAATGCGACAAGGTAAGCGTGCCGGGGGCCTTCGCAGTTCGGCGGGAGTATGTTCCGCTGCAGAACTTCCCATTCCGACGGAAACAGCTTATGACCGCTGCTGATCTGCCGGGTTACACGGTTATGGATTATCTGATAGAACAGTCGGCCTTCCCGATCCGCAACGGACGAGGCCCGGAATTTTACTTTTACGCTTGCCATACGTTTGTTGTTGTTAAAGTTGCCGGGCCAAGGTAACGAGCAAGCGTGCAATTCTATATTTGATTCCGATAACGCTGTCGGTCGGGCGAAGAACCCGATCTTATATTCGCAACCATTTCTTAGCCTGTTTTGCAAGGCTCAGAATCTCGATACTCAGAGCCTTTAATTCTCTCGTTCGCTGTTCCAATGCGGCGATCTGATGCGGGATCGCGACGTTGGAAAAGTGCGAATTGATGGCTTTTACAATCTGGTTATAGTTGTTCCCGAGCTTTTGAAATTGGAA
>ENA-ORTU01004721-ORTU01004721.1-human-gut-metagenome-genome-assembly--contig:-NODE-4721-length-10230-cov-2.792924_pt1 | contig 10230 bp, 9 predicted proteins | sample MGYA00241910_ERZ509184 | MGnify/ENA primary metagenome ERZ509184 (study PRJEB26280, sample SAMEA2338847) | human gut metagenome | biome: human gut; feature: human-associated habitat; material: faeces...
ACCCGCTCGTATGAAGCTAACCTCGCTGTGCTGAACGCCGTGAAATCAATGGCGCAGACGGCACTCAGCATAGGAAACAACTAACGATACCCGAAAGGAACTGATATAAATGTTTATAGTACCGCTTACAAGCAGTATCACCCCTATGGAAACGATGAGTCAGAAAAAGCAGACCGAAAGCACAGATGACGGCGAAGCAACGTTCTTTGATGTTTTTGAGTCGCTTGTAAAGAACGTCAAGGAAACCGACGCACAGGTACAGAAGGATTCTGTCGATCTTATGCTCGGCGATGTGGACGATCTTGCACAGATACAGGTAAATCTCGAAAAGGCGGCTACCGCTGTGGATCTGCTTGTTACTGTCAAGAACAAGGCTGTTGACGCATACAACGAGATAATGCGTATGACCGTCTGATCAATACTGATCTACACTTCAAGGGAAGGATACATATATAGATGAAGGATAAGCTCTCCGCTTTCTGGAGCGGATTCAAAGATAAATGGAGCTCGCTTGCGAAAAATCTGCGGATATTCATAATAACTGCGGTATCGGTAGTAATAGTTGCCGCAATAGTGCTTGCGATAGTGCTTAATCAGAAGGGATATACGGCTATTTATACCGGACTTGACAGCGAGGAAAGCTCGCAGGTCGTTTCGGCAATAAACGAGCTTGGAATAACGGACGTAAAAATGGGTACTGACGGCAGTATCTCTGTACCGTGCGACCAGGCGGACAATGTAAGAATGCAGCTGAGCATACAAGGATACCCCAAGTCAACGTTCAACTTTGACGTATGGAACAGCGGCATAGGTATATGGTCGACCGACACCGAAAAGAAGGTGCTTCAGATACAGCAGTTACAGACGCATCTTATGAAAGCCATCAACACCATAAGTGCGGTCAAGAACTCTTATGTTATAATCACTATGCCGGAGAACAGCAATTATGTTATCTCCACGGACAGCGAAGAACCGAGAGTCAGCGTAAAGCTCGATCTGAAGAACGGCGCACAGCTTACGAGCGATCAGGTTGAAGGTATCTATGCACTGGTGCTGAACTCTTTGCCGGGTCTTGAGCGTGAAAACATATCAATACTCGACTCGGACGGCAAGCTGCTCAGCGGTGAGAACACGACCGTTGAGGAGGACGTGCTGTACCAGTCAAGGCTGAACTTCCAGGAGCAGATGCAGAGCCTGCTCAAGAGCCAGCTCAACGATACGCTGAAAAAGCTGTACAAGGACTACACGATAAACGTAAACGTAAAGCTCAATTACGATAACTCAAAGTCGGAATATACCATCTACACACCGTCTGTAGCAGAGGACGGTACATCCGGCGGTATGATAGAAAGCTCAACAAAGAACGAGGGCTGGGGCGGAATAGGCTCGCTGTCGGGCGTTGTTGGCACAACAAGCAACAGCGACATTTCACCGAACTATCCGACTATCAAGGGCGACGACGATAACCAATATTACTATCAGAACAGCATTACCGTAAAGCGTCTTGTAAACACCGAGATAAGACAGCTTGAAAAGAACGGCTATTCGGTAGATAAAATAACGGCGGCTGTAACTGTAGATCAGATCAATATGCTTGAAGCGGACAAGGAACAGCTCCGTGAAGTAATTGCGTTTGCTATCGGCGCAGATGTTGCAAATGTTACGGTTGCAAACTACCCGTTTGTTATAAACGGCAACAACGGCACTAACGGCAACGGCAATACGATAAACAGAGGCGGAAGCGTTGACTGGACGGTTTATATCATACTCCTGCTCGGACTTCTTGTGCTTGCACTGCTTATCGTAGCTATCCTTACAAGCAACGCAAAGAAGAAGAAACGTGCAAAAGCAAGAGCCAAGGCGGCGGCCGCACAGGCAGCGGCGGCACAGGCGGCGCAGGAATCTGCCGCTCTCAGCTTTGAGCCTCAGCCTCAGCCGGACGAAGAATTCAACATACAGCACCTTGACGAATATGACGACGAGTCAAAGAGTGCGGTTCTCAAGAAGGAAATCAAGGATTTCTCACGCACAAATCCCGATGTCGTTGCCCAGCTCATACGTTCTATGATGAAAAACGGCGAATGATATTGACAGCATAAAGGAAGGATATATATGGAGGCACTCACCAGCGCACAAAAGGCGGCGATAATCATAAGCTCTATCGGTACGGAAAATGCGTCCGAGGTATTCAAGCACTTCTCCGACGAGGAGGTAGAGCAGATCACGCTTGAAATAGCAAGAATGAACTACTACCCTATGGAAGTGGTGGACAGCGTTCTTAACGAGTTCTATGAGCTTTGCCTTACCCAGAAGGTAATATCCGAGGGTGGTGTGGAGTATGCCCGTGACATACTTGAAAAGGCATTCGGTCCGCAGACGGCACAGGCGCTGTTTGAAAAGATAACAAAGCAGTTCCAGACAAAAGCGTTTGCATTTGTCCGCAAGGCAGACTATAAAAACCTGCTTGCAATGGTACAAAACGAGCATCCGCAGACAATCGCATTGATACTTTCTTACGCAAGGAGCGATCAGGCATCGGCTATTTTAAGCGAACTGCCCAAGAAAACAAGAATTGATGTAGTCGAGCGTATGGCTAAGATGGACAGGGCATCGCCCGATGTCGTAAAGTCTATAGAGCGCACGCTTGAAAAGAAGTTTGACAATCTTGTTACCGCCGACACCACCGAGGTCGGAGACTATGTTGCGGAGGTCATGAACAACGTAGACCGTGCAACAGAAAAATACATATTCGACGAGCTGACGCTGAGAGATCCGAAGTTAGCGGACGATATACGCTCAAAGATGTTCGTATTCGAGGATATAGTAACTCTCGACAATATGGCTATACAGGCGTTTATACCGGAGGTCGATTCAAAGGATCTTGCGGTTGCTATCAAGGGTTCTACTCCCGAGGTTGCAGAGTGCATCTATGCAAATATGTCTACCCGTATGCGTGAAAGCGTACAGACAGACGTTGAGTATCTTCACAATGTCCGTATGCGTGATGTTGAGGAGGCTCAGCAGAGAATCGTATCCATCATACGCAGACTTGAGGACGAGGGTACTCTCGTTATCTCAAAGGGCGGCAAGGAAGACGAAATCATCGCATAATACGAAAGCGAGGAATATATTTTGGCAGGCGTATTCAAGGCGGGTCGTGGCGGTTATTATCCCGTACAGCCTACAACAGATACAGTTGTTATCGACAACTCAATAAAGGTAAAGCCTGTCGCACCGCAAGCTCCCTTGCAGGAAACAGTGACGGTCGGCACCGCAGAAAATACGGCGGTCGCCGATGAAGCATCGGCAAAACACAGGCAGGAGCTTGAGCAGGAAAAAGAGAAGATAACAAGCTATTATCGTGAGCAGGGTGAAAAGGCACTTGCCGATGCCCGTGAAAAAGCACAGAGAATACTCAGCGAAACCGAACAGCAGGCGCAGGATTATGCCGCACAAGCAAAGGCACAGGCTGAGGCAATCTTTGAAAAAAGCAGGTCGGACGGCTTTGCAAAGGGTCATGAGGACGGATATGCCGCAGGACTTGACAAATGCCGTGATATGCTCTCGGAGATTAAAAGGCTCAGCGAGCAGATGGTAAGCGACAGGGCGGAGCTTTTTGACAGCTACGAGGTTGAGATATTCGACACGGTAATGGAAATTGTAAACCGCATAACGCTGAATTCTCTCGGTCAGAAGGACAAGGCGGTAGTCAAGAAAACGATAAAGGAAGCGGGAAAGAGCTTCCGTGGCAGTGAATATGTAAAGCTGACCTTATCAAAGACCGATGTCAGCGAGGAGATGGCGGCGGATACCGACTATTTCAAAAAGCTGTTCACAAATGTAAAGAACGTGGAGGTCGAGGTGCTTAAGGACGCACCGAGCGGTACTGTTATAATTGACAACGGCAGTGAAATTACCGACGCCGGAATACAGACACAGCTCAAGATGATAGAGGAGCTGGGCAGAGGAAAGTACCGCAGAGCGCCGTCAAGGAAAAAGGCCGAGAAGCAGGAGGAACCTGCGGCACAGGCAGAAACCGACAATGACGGCGGCGAAGAACAAAGCGAATAACCCCCTTATTTGAAAGGACTTTAACATGGATCTCGGCGGATTTCTGACAGAACTCAGAACTACCGATACATATAAGTATCTGGGTAAAATTGAAAAGATAGTCGGAATGACAATCGAGGCGAGCGGGCCGTTGTGCAGTATAGGCGATGTGTGCCGTATCTACACAAAGGATATGAAGTCGCATATCCCTGCCGAAGTGGTGGGATTCAACGAGCATAAGGTACTGCTTATGCCGTATACCGACCTTGAGGGCATAGGGCCCGGCAGTATAGTTGACAACACCGGCGACAAGCTGAATGTAAGAGTCGGCGACAAGCTGATAGGAAGAATAATCGACGCACTGGGAAATCCGCTTGACGACGGAGAGCCGATTGAATATACAGACACCGTGCCTATAGCGGGCATTCCTGTAAATCCGCTCACCAGACCGAAAATACACGAGCCTATAGAGCTTGGTGTAAAGGCGATCGACGGACTTCTCACGATGGGCAAGGGGCAGAGAATGGGTATCTTTGCCGGCTCTGGTGTAGGCAAGTCAACGCTTATGGGTATGATCGCACGAAAGGTAAAGGCCGATCTCAACGTTATAGCGCTTGTAGGCGAGCGTGGCAGAGAGGTAAGAGAATTTATAGAAAACGACCTCGGAGAAGAAGGCATGGCAAGGTCGGTCGTTGTTGTCGCAACATCGGATCAGCCTGCGATGATGAGAAATAAATGTCCTATGACGGCTACGGCTATAGCGGAATATTTCTGCTCTCAGGGCAAGGACGTACTGCTGATGATGGATAATCTTACACGTTTTGCTATGGCACAGCGTGAGATAGGTCTTTCGACAGGCGAGCCTCCCGTTGCAAGAGGCTATACCCCGTCAATATACGCCGCAATGCCGAAGCTGCTCGAAAGGGCGGGAAACTTCGAAAAGGGCAGTATAACGGGAATTTATGCTGTGCTTGTTGAGGGTGACGATACAAACGAGCCTATATCGGATACCGTAAGAGGTATAATTGACGGACATATAGTGCTGAGCCGTAAGATAGCGGCGCAGAACCATTATCCTGCAATTGACATACTGCCGAGCATCTCACGTCTTATGTCGGCAATTGCAGATCCGGAGCATAATAAAGCGGCAGGAAAGCTGAGAAATCTGCTTGCACTTTACAACAACAACGCAGACCTTATCTCGATAGGAGCGTACAAGAAGGGTACAAACCCGGCTCTTGACGAGGCAATAAAGAAGATAGACAAGATAAACGATTTTCTGATGCAGGGAATGTATGAATCGTTCTCGATGGAGGATACCATAAAGCTGTTAAAGGCGGCGGTTTCCTGATATTAATGCGATATGAAGAAGTTTAATTTTACATTGCAATCGCTGAAAAAGTACGACGATCAGGTGCTTGACAGCGAGAAATCACTACTCGGCAGACTAAGGGCGGAGCTTGCGGAAATGCAAAGCGAGCTTGACGCAAAGGTTGCTGAGTACGAACAGAGCATAGACAAGCTGAACGAGCTTGTGCGGGGCGGCACTACCGCTATGAGATTGTCGCTGCACAAGAAATATGTTTCCTCTTTGCAACAGGACATATATCGCATAAAGGGGCTTATAGCGCACAAGCGTGAGGAAATCGAAACTCAGCTTCAGAAGGTCATAGACGCTACCAAAGAGGTTTCGAAGCTCGAAAAGCTGGAGGAAAAACAGCTTGAGGAGTACAGATATGCCTCGCAGAAGGAGCAGGAGCAGATCATAGAGGAATTTGTGACAAACGGCTCCTCAAACGGAGGTAATACACCGTAAATTGTTGACATATAGTTCGGAATGTGGTACAATACAAGGTGGAAAGCTGTGCAATTTTCATAAATTTTAACGGTTCAAACCCGTTAAATATATAAAAGTTGTTAAAAAGTATATATTATTTTTGGCAATGAATAGCACTGAAAGGGGGGTGAGATATGATGAATGGGGCAGCAGTATTGCCTGCCGTTGTTACAACGTTTGCAGGCAATGCCGCCACAATCTCGGCAGGCAACGTACAAAACGGCTCAGCAAGCGGTACTGCCGGAGGCTTCTCCGATACGCTCGGTGCTATGGTAACAAGCGGTCAGCAGTGCAATATGAACTCGGCCGTGAGAATGAACGCCGATAATAAGGCTGTTATGAACGGCGAGATATTAAGCGGGCTGAACGAGCTTGAGCAGAATGCACAGGAACTTAAGGAACTGCTTAAAACAGCCGAGCTTGCAGGATATCTGCAAGGCGGTACGATGCAGTTTTACGCCGATGTAATGCAGACGGACAACAGCGAGCTTATGCAGATTATGACCGGTCTTGAGGTCAGCAGTCCGATAGGCGATGTGTTATCTGAAGAAGGTGCTTTCAGCAAAATTTCAGACGGGAATGACGTTAATACGGCTCTCGGTTTACAAAACGGAGAGATTTCCGCCGTAAATGATTTTGCAAGTGAAATTCAGACGAATAACGGCGACTCTGCGGATACAGTAAAACAGACGAACGTCAAAGCGGAAATCGCTTCAGACAGCATTGCCGGTGAAAATGCTGTGGCTGCAACGGCTGACAAGTCAGACGCTTTTGCAAGCGTGGCTGTCGGAAATGCCGAAAAGTCTTCAGATGCGGATAATGTACGTTCTGAGGCGGATATGATTTCTACCGATAAAACCGACAATATCGGAAGTCGGGAAACAGCCGTTATAAAAGCGGACGGTGTAAAAGCAGATAGTTCTGAGGCTGTTAAGACTGAATTTACGGTAACGTCATACGAAAAATACGGCGACAACAACGTAAAGCAGGATATACAGACGCAGGATGACAGCACGCAGAGAATTGCGTTTGCCAAGAGGAACATCGAAAGCAAGAGCGACGAGCTGAGGGCGATAGCCAAAGGAAACGTGGTTACTAAGTCTGACAGCGACCTTGATGCAGAGCAGAAGGTTACCGACAAGAATGCGGTAAGCGATATGCTTGCAAAAGGCAGTGATGTATTTGCAAGAACAGAAAGCCGTTATGACGAAAACGGGCAGGAAATCCGCACTCTCAGAGTACCGATAAGCGATATGGCTGAGTTTGTAAGCGAACACGCACCTAAGGCAAACGGCAAAAGCACGCTTACAGTTGTGCTTACACCCGAAACACTGGGCAAAATCACGGTTCGTATGGCAAATGAGGGCGGAAAGCTCACGGTTGAGATACTGACGGAAACTCAGGCGGCGAAGGAGCTTTTACAGGCAAAGTCACAGCAGCTTGCGTATGCGCTGAAGAATGACGATGTGGAGCTTACCTCGTACAAGGTGGAAACCTCGCAGGCGGAACTTTTCCAGAGAGATTTTGACGGCAGCAGTAAGAACCCTTACAGACAGCAGTCGCACGGTCAGCAGAAGAATGACACGGATGACTTTGAGGAGCTGTTGGGGGAGATTCAGACGATGGACTGATTTTTTATCGGTCGGACTGACATGAAAGGATAACAGATGGCAGACATTTCAAGTCTTCAGAGTGTACAGTCAAATCACGAAAAGTATAAGGACCTTTTCAAAAATTCGGGCAAGAATGATACGATAAGCACAGATACGTTCTTCAGTCTGCTTATGGCGGAAATGAGCAACCAGGATCCGCTTGAGCCTACGTCCAATACCGAGTTCGTGTCGCAGATGGCACAGTTCACGGCATTACAGGCACAGCAGGACAATCTGAAGTACAGTATGTCAAACTATGCGGCAGGTCTTGTAGGCAAGACGCTTACAATGAATGCGCAGAGCGATGACGGAACGCTTTTATCGGGCGTATGCACCGGAGTAAACATCAGCGGAAGCGATGTTAAGGTAGTAGTTGACGGCAAGCAGTACGATTTATCGGCGGTAAAGGCGATAAGCGATACGGTAAGCAAGGGTACGTTACACACGATGACCGAGGCACTGGGATATGTGGGCAAGGAAGTAACGGTAAAGGTACTCGGCGACGATGGCAAATTCTACTACGCAAAGGGCAAGGTCGAGTCGGCAGAAATGCAGGACGGCGACGCTAAGATCGTGATAGACAATTATCTCTACTCTATTGATGAGATAGTACACGTCAGCGAGGGTACGGGAAGTACGGCTGACAAGAACACGGGAGCTCCGGCAGGAAGTGCCGAGGGCAACAAGTAAATAAAAAGGCGGCAGTGTTATGTTGATAAATGAACTCAAGCTGCGGAATCTGCAGATTTCGACAGGCAACGTTAACACCGCAAAAGCAGGGAATGCTGAAAAGGCCGCACAACAGTCGGGAGGAACATTTGCAGAAGCTCTGCAAAGCGAGCTTGATGCAAGAAACTCGGCGGTAGGCTTTTCGAAACACGCAATGAAGCGTATAGAAAGCAGAAATATCGAGATACTTGACTCGGATATGCTGCAAAGACTTAATGACGGCATTGAGATAGCCGCAGAAAAGGGCAGTAACGAAACACTGGTACTCGTAGACAGGACTGCTTTTGTGGTAAGTGTGAAAAACCGCACGGTAATCACAACTATGTCACAGGAAGATTTAAAAGGTAATATTTTTACGAACATCGACTCGACCGTAATTATGTAATACCGGACCGAAAGGAAGTATTCCTTACCCCGAATGACAGACGGGTAAGAGCGGTCGGCACGATGGAGAAAGGAACAGATCATGGTTAGATCTTTATTCTCGGGCGTGTCAGGATTAAAGACACATCAGCAGAAGATGGACGTTATAGGCAACAATATTGCGAACGTCAACACTACAGGCTTCAAGACAAGCGTAACTACCTTCCAGGAGGTATATTACCAGACTAAGAAGAACGGCTCGGCAGGCTCTAACCTCCAGGGTGGTGTAAATCCCTCTCAGGTAGGTTACGGTACTAAGCTGGGCGCTATCGGACAGGTAATGGGACAGTCGGGCTTCACATATTCTGACAGCGTTTATGACTGTGCTTTATCGGGCGACGGATTTTTTCAGGTAATGGACGAAGCCGGCAACATCTTCTATTCAAGAGCAGGCGTTTTCAACGTTGATAACGCAGGAAACCTCGTAGACTCAAACGGTAATATGGTACTCGGCGTAAGCGGTGACGCAACAGGCGTTGACGCATCTTCAAACAGAATTACATTTGTAGTTCCCGAAGTGCTTGACAACGAAGCCAGCTACTCAAAGACAATTACATACAAGGGCAGTACATATCCGCTTACAGTATCGGCAGATACAGCGACACCCGACGGCAACATATCGGTAGGCTTTACGGTAGGCAACAGCGATTACGCTTATATGAGCGGAAACAAGCTCGTTGTACAGCTGAACGAAAAGAATGATTATACAAACCTCAACGATCTTGAGGACGCTGTTACCCGTGCTTGTGAAAACGGCGGTGTAAGCATTGATGGCGTACTTCCGCTCCACTTTGAGCTTGATACGGTGCCCCCTGCGGCAGACATTCCCGCAACGACAGCTACCAACACAATGAAGCTGGACGACGGAACAACAAAGGCTTCTCTTACATTTACGACAGTAAACGCAGGAGAATACGCAAACAACTACACGATAAACTTAAGATATTCAAAGAATGCCGCAGACACAACGGCAAAGTGGTCGGACAACGGTCTTACGATAAGCGTTTGCCCCGGTGCTACGGTAGCCGACATACAGACGGCTGTAGACAAGGCGGCAGGCAGTAACGAAAAGTATCAGCTTAAGGTTACAAGTACGGACTGGGACGCTGCAAACGGCTCACTTGAAACGCTTCTTGCCACAGACGGCAAGGTAGGTCTTGCAGGCGGCTCGAACAACTTCTACTCTGATATGGTCGAGCTTCTGGGCAATATCAAGATGACAGACGGACGTGTTGCGGCTACGCAGACGGTAAAGGATCTTGACAGCGTATATATCAACGAGGACGGCACTATATACGGTATACACAGCGTACACGGTATCATAATGCTCGGCAGAATTGATATTGTTACATTCGATAACCCCAACGGTCTTGAGCAGGTGGGAAGCTCCTACTGGAGAGAAACTCTTTCATCGGGTCAGCCTCAGGTAAACATTGCAGGCGAAAACGGTTCTGCTTCTGTAGTATCGGGTGCGCTCGAAATGTCTAACGTTGACTTGTCGCAGGAATTCTCCGATATGATCATCACGCAGAGAGGCTT
>ENA-ORTU01004723-ORTU01004723.1-human-gut-metagenome-genome-assembly--contig:-NODE-4723-length-10228-cov-2.817655_pt1 | contig 10228 bp, 9 predicted proteins | sample MGYA00241910_ERZ509184 | MGnify/ENA primary metagenome ERZ509184 (study PRJEB26280, sample SAMEA2338847) | human gut metagenome | biome: human gut; feature: human-associated habitat; material: faeces...
GTGGCCAACAAGCTGCGGCTTCTGAAGCTGCCCCAGGACGTGCTGGAAGGGCTCCGGGAAAATGGGCTCAGCGAGCGCCACGGCCGGGCTTTGCTGCGTCTGCCGGGGGCAGAGGGGCAGCGGGAAGCTCTGCTGTACATAATCGACAACGGGCTGACCGTAGCGGCCACCGATGCCTATGTGGACGCTCTGCTGTCCCGGCAAGAGGAGGAACCGGAGCCTGAAAAGCCGGAGGGAAGGCGTACCTTCGTTCTGAAGGATGTGCGTGTATTCCTCAACACTCTTTCAAGGAGCATAGACCTTATGAAGCAGGGCGGCATCGCCGCCGGAGTGCGCAGGGAGGAGACGGAGGACTCCCTCATTCTCACCATATCCATACCAAAGGCCAGAGATGTAAAAGGGCAGGGACAGCAATAAATTTCCTGCATATCCCCGCTGCTCCGTTATCCTACAATATTCTTTTCATAATACAAGCTTCCCCCTTTATATACTTTTCATATGGAGGGGGATGTTTTATGCTCAGCTATTTTTCCGATCTGCGCTACAGAGAGGTGATAGACATACACACCGGGCTGCGTCTGGGCTATGTATGCGATCTGGAATTCGATGACACCGACGGACGGATAATATCCCTGATAACCCCCGGCCGGGCAAAGATGTTCGGACTGCTTGGCAGGGAGGACGATTATGTGCTGCCCTGGAGCTGTATAGTGCGCATAGGCAGTGATATAATTCTTGTGGAAGCCAAGGGAGATTTCATGCGCCGTAAACGCAGGAGACGGTTATTTATTTAATATATTGCCTATATGGACAAAATGGGATATAATTATTTGATAATTAAACTCCATTTTGCGAGGTAAGTATGAAAAGAATAATTCTTCCGCTGCTGGTGGCGGTCTGCCTGCTTTCCGGCTGCGGCGACACCGGGCCCTGGGAAATGCCTCAGGTAGACGCGGCTCCCACGGTGCCGCCGACTACCGCCCCGGTATTCAGCAGCGCCTCCCCGGAGACCTATATATGGAACGACATTCAATCCTTTAATATGTCCGACCCCGGCGTGTCGGGAGACCGCTTTGAGCAGGAGCTGAGCCACAAGGAGAGCATCGCTCTTTTTGGTTCCTCCTTTCTGCCTGATGCTATCTTTACCGAGAGCCGCAGCCCATACAAGCCCCTTAACCTGAAAAAGACCTCTCATCAGGTCATTGTGGACAGTGAAGGGCAGCTCCAGGAAAACGCCTATGTGGAGTATGTATACCTGCCTTCCAACGGCAACGAAAAAATGGGGCTCACGGTCATGGCTGAGCTTTGCAGTCACGAGACGGTTTCCAAAATATACAGCCAGCAGCTGACACCCCATGCAGTCTTTGCCGACGGTGTTTCCCCAAGGGTGTCTTCCTACTATTTAAATAACTTTATGCTTATGAAGCAGGGGGATACCAGATATGCCCAGGCCCTGGTTCTTCCAACATCCTATTTTTCCACTGTGGCCTCTCTGGAGTCCGCACTGGAGGAAGGGGAAGAGCTGGAGCTGCCCAGGCAAGTGCTGCTCAGCTTCACCTGTGGTCAGGACATGAGCGACGATGAGTTCATTGCCGCCGTCTGCCGTATCTGGCGCTACGGCACAGGCAATGACCCTGTTCCTCCGGTGGAAACACCAAGTCTGCCCCAGAGGGGCGAGAAAGGCGCAGCGTAATTCTATGGAAAACACCCAGAACAAAAAAGAACGGGCCGTACTGGCAGGGCTCTCCGCCGCCAGTATGGACGAGCATGAACGCTCCACGGACATATCCATGGAGGAGCTTGCCGCCCTGGTGGAAACCGCCGGCGGCGAGGCTGTGGCCATGGTCATACAAAACCGCCCCAGTCCCGATCCCCGAACTTTTATTGGCGACGGTAAGGTCCGGGAACTCAAAGAACTTATAGCGGCTAACGACTGCGACCTGGCAGTATTCGACAATGAGCTCTCTCCCTCTCAGATGCGTGTTCTTGGGGAGGAGCTTGGAGTCAAGGTGCTGGACCGCTCCGGCCTGATTCTGGATATCTTTGCCCAGCGGGCCCGGACAAGGGAAGGTCAGCTCCAGGTGGAGCTGGCACAGTACAAATACCTGCTGCCACGGCTCACCGGTATGTGGAGCCATCTGGTGCGGCAGACTGCCTCCGGCGGCTCATCCCCCATAGGCACACGAGGGCCGGGTGAAACCCAGTTGGAGACTGACCGCCGCCACATCCGCCGGAAGATTCAGAAGCTGGAGGATGAGCTTGCCGCCGTGCGGAAAGTGCGCAGCACCCAGCGCCGGAAACGTGAAAAGAACTCCATGCCGGTGGTGGCCCTGGTAGGCTACACCAACGCGGGAAAGTCCACCCTTCTAAACTGCCTTACCGGTTCGGATATTCCCGCCAATGACCGGCTTTTTGACACCCTGGACACCACCACACGGCGCTTCAGGATAGATGAAACTCAGGAAGTACTACTCTCCGACACCGTTGGCTTTATACGAAAGCTCCCCACCCATCTTATCGAGGCCTTCAAGGCTACTCTGGAAGAGCTGAGCTATGCGGACGTGCTTCTCCATGTCATCGACATTTCCAACCCCGAGTGGGAGGCGCAGGCCGCAGTGGTGGACAGGCTAATAGCCCAGCTGGGAGCCCAGTCCACTCCCTGCCTTCGAGTCTTTAACAAGTGCGACGCTTATATAGGCATACTGCCCCATGGGGAAGACGTGGTGTGCATTTCCGCCAAAAGCGGTGAAGGTGCGGCGGAACTGGTGGAAAAGCTGTCCAAAATGCTGGACAGAGGCAAGCGCAGGGTAAGCATACGTCTGCCCTACTCGGCCTCATCCCTGGTGGACACCCTGAATCGGGAAGCAGTCATCCACAGTATGGAGTACACCGACCAGGGCATTGAGGCTGACGTGACCGTCTCTCCTGAGCTCTTCGGCCGGGTAAAGGCCTACATTCCCGGCTACACCGACCCCAGGGAGGACTGGGAATAATGGGAGAGTACTACATTCCCGCCGGACCCGGAGAGGCGGAATTCACGGAAAAGCGTTCCCGCTTTCTGGGCCATGTACGCGGCGTGGACAGCGAGGAGCAGGCAAGAGACTTTATTGCCGCCATGAAGAAAGAATACTATGACGCCAGGCACAACTGCTGGTGCTATATTCTCAGGGACGGCCCCGAACGCTACAGCGACGACGGGGAGCCTCAGGGCACGGCTGGCATACCCATGCTGGAGGTCTTTCGCCGGGAGGGAGTGAGCAACCTGGTCTGTGTAGTGACCCGCTATTTCGGCGGGGTACTGCTGGGAACAGGAGGTCTGCTCCGGGCCTATACCAAAAGCGCGAAGGACGCCCTGGACGCTGCCGGCATTTCCATGGTCAGGCCCTGGATTCAGGCAGACATCCCCTGCACCTACGCCATGGCGGAGCGGCTGAAAAGTGAACTTGGGGCTATGGGCGCAGTTACTGCGGATATGGACTATGCAGCCCAAGTGACCATAAAAGCTCTCATACCCAGAGAGAACTTTGAAAGCCTGTCGGCGCGCATTTTTGATATTAGCAACGGTACGGTACGCCCCGTGGCTAAGGGAGAAACCCACAGGGCAGTACGTATAAGATAATCCGTCTGGCCCGCCGTGAACGCTCATCCCGGGTCGAGAAAAATTTTCAAAAAAATAAAGGGAAATAAAAATAAAGGTCGTATATAGTTAACGGGAGAGAAGCTCTCCCGTTAATTTTCGTTACAGGCAGACGAAAAGAAAATAAAATGAAAGCAGGTGAGCGCCGTGTCCTGTCCCCGCGAGGAGAGAGAAAGAGCCGAGCATTTTTTCATCGGTCCCTACGGTATTTTGTCCGAGAACTCCAAAGGCCGTATGACGCCGGAGCCGGAGTGCAATATACGCACCTGCTTCCAGCGGGACATTGACCGGATAACCCATTCAAAGTCCTTTCGCCGCCTCAAACACAAAACCCAGGTCTTTCTTCAGCCCGAGGGCGACCACTACCGCACACGCCTCACCCACACCCTGGAAGTCAGCCGCCTGGCCCGCACCGTGGCAAGAGCCCTGAATCTCAATGAGGATCTGGCGGAAGCTGCTTCCCTGGGTCATGATCTGGGGCACACTCCCTTCGGCCACGCCGGAGAGCGGGCTCTGAACCAGATTTTCCCCGGCGGATTCAAGCACTATGAGCAGAGCCTGCGGGTGGTGGACATTCTGGAGCGGGACGGTCGGGGGCTCAACCTGTGCTATGAGACCCGCATGGGCATACTCCACCACACCCACGGCCAGGACGACGACACTCCGGAGGCCGTCGCCGTTCGCCTGTGCGACCGCATAGCCTACATAAATCACGATCTGGACGACTCCATAAGAGCCGGAATAATCAAGGCCGACGAGGTTCCTGAACTTATCCGCAAAAACTGCGGCGACCGCAACAGCGAGCGGATTAATTCCCTGCTCACCGACCTTATATCAAACAGCACCGAAGGTAAACTTCAAATGTCCCCCCATATGCAGGAGGTCTTTGATTTTTTCCACAGTTACATGTATTCCGATGTATACACCAATCCTCTTGCCAAGGGCGAGGAAAACAAGGTGGAGGGTATTCTGGCCCGGCTCTATGAATACTATGTGAAGCATCCGGAAAAACTGCCGGAGGACTTTTACGGCGTCATTGATACTGAAGGCGTTGAGCGAGCGGCCTGCGACTATATCTCCGGCATGACCGACAGCTATGCCATGGAGAAATATGGGGAGCTTTTCATTCCCTTTGCCTGGACGGTGAAATAGTCCGGCAGCATTCAGGCCGGGAGGTGATAACTTGGCCTTTCCTGAAAACTTTATAAACGAGCTGGTGGAACGGAACGACATCGTGGATGTAGTGTCCTCGTATGTGCGCCTGAATAAAAAAAGCGGAGCGAATCTATTCGGCCTGTGTCCCTTCCACAGTGAAAAGACTCCTTCCTTTTCTGTGTCCCCGGACAAGCAGATATACCACTGCTTTGGCTGCGGAAAGGGAGGCGGAGTGATAAATTTCGTCATGGAGATAGAAAACCTCTCCTTCCCGGAGGCGGTGGAATTTCTGGCAAAGCGGGCGGGTTTGCCCATGCCGGAGGAGACCAATGACCGGGAGAGCCGCAGGAGAGAGCGCATGCTGGCTCTTAACAAGGCGGCAGCCCGCTTTTTCTACCAACAGCTGAGCACCCCTGCCGGGCAGACAGCATGCGACTACATGCGCAAAAGGAAGCTCAGCCCGGCTACGGCCAGAAGTTTCGGCCTGGGCTTTGCGCCGGACACCTGGAACAGTCTCACCGACGCCATGAAGTCTCAGGGCTTTACGGAAAAAGAACTGGCAGACGCGGGGCTGGTGCGCCGTGGGAAAAGCGGAGGGGTATACGACACCTTTCGCAATAGGCTCATGTTTCCAGTCATTGATGTGCGGGGCAATGTGATAGGCTTCTCCGGGCGTATACTTGGCGATGGTGAACCGAAATATATGAACAGCCCGGAAACGCTTGTATTCAACAAAAGCCGTAACCTTTTCGCCCTGAATCTGGCTAAAAAATCAAAATGCGGATATATAATTCTATCAGAGGGAAATATAGACGTAGCCAGCCTGCATCAGGCGGGCTTTGACTCGGCAGTGGCCTCTCTTGGCACATCCCTGACGCCGGAGCAGGCAAGGCTGATCTCCCGCTACACAGACCAGGTCATCATTGCCTACGACAATGACAACGCAGGAATAAAGGCTTCCCAGCGCGCCATCAGCATACTGGAAAAGCTGGATCTAAAGGTCAAGGTTCTGCGGTTGGAAGGCGCCAAGGACCCGGACGAGTTCATAAAGCTGAAAGGCCCCGAGGCCTTCCGCAAGCTTCTGGAGGGCTCGGAAAATCAGATAGATTACCGGCTCCGGGCGGTGACGGAGAAGTATGACCTCTCGGTGGACGAGGAAAAAGTGGCTTTTTTAAAAGAGGCTACAGAGCTGGTAGCAAGGCTCCCCGGAGCTGTAGAGCGCCAGGTCTACTCCATGCGGGTGGCCTCCATGGCAGGTGTTCCGGAAAATGTCGTTGCCGATGAAGCCCGACGCAGGAGGAAGCGTCTTCTTTCTTCGGCCAGGAAAACAGAAGACCGGGAACAGTCCCGCGTGGACAGGGCTCCCCCCAGCGGCAGCCGTCCCCTGAGGTATACGGACCCGGCTTCCGCTGCAGCGGAGGAGGGTGTAATACGGCTTTTGTATCTGGAACCCTCCCTTATAAGGGAGCCGTCCCTGCCGGTGCCGGAGGATTTTTCTCAGGAGAGTCTGGGGCATATCTACTCGGCCATTCTGGAGAAACTCCGCCGGGGAGAGTCGGCCAATACCGCGACTTTAGGGGAGGCGCTCAGCGGCGAGGAAATGAGCCTGCTGGTGTCTCTGCTGCAAAAGCCGGAAGTACTCAGCCGCAGCCGTCAAAGCCTGAGAGATTACATAAATAAAATAAAAGAGCGAAGGGACGAGCTTAGCCAAAGCTCCGACCTGAGAGCTCTGGCTAATAAATACAGAGAAAAAAAAGGATACGAGGGATAAGATTATGGCAGAAGAACACATTTACACCGAAAAGGAACTTAACGACATGGCAGATCAGTTTTTGAAGGAGAACGACAGCCAGCAGGAGCAGGCCGACAAAGCCAAGCCCCGTCGGAAAAGCGGCAAGAAAAAAGAAAATGAAGAGCCGGTCAAAACCCCTGAGGAGAAGCTCAACGAGCTGCTGGAGAAAGGTAAAAAGGCAGGAAAGCTCACCGCCAAGGAACTTGAATGCATAGAGGAGCTGAATCTGGACAGCGAAGTCGTTGACAAGTTCTATGAGGCTCTGGAGGCCAACGGCGTGGATATTGACATCGCCGGAGCCGATCTGCTGCCTCCCATCGACGATGTGCTGCCGGAAGTGGAAGACCTGGCAAATATAGAGGAAGTTACTGAAGAGGAGATAAACGACACCGACGCCCTTGTAGACAGTTTCTCCACCGACGATCCTGTACGCATGTACCTCAAGGAGATAGGCAAGGTACCCCTGCTCACCCCCGAAGAGGAGATAGAGCTGGCTACCCGTATGTCTCAGGGCGACGAGGAGGCCAAGCACCGCATGACTGAGGCAAACCTCCGTCTGGTGGTATCCATTGCCAAGCGTTATGTGGGGCGGGGAATGCTGTTCCTGGACCTCATCCAGGAGGGCAACCTGGGTCTTATAAAGGCAGTGGAAAAGTTTGACTACACCAAGGGCTACAAGTTCTCCACCTACGCCACCTGGTGGATACGTCAGGCCATCACCCGTGCCATAGCCGACCAGGCCCGCACCATACGCATCCCGGTGCCCATGGTAGAGACCATCAACAAGACCATCCGGGTCTCCCGCCAGCTGCTCCAGGAGCTGGGTCACGACCCCTCCGCCGAGGAGATAGCCCGGGAGATGACCATGCCGGTGGAAAAAGTCAGGGACATACTGAAGATCGCCCAGGAGCCCGTATCTCTGGAGACCCCCATCGGCGAGGAGGAGGACTCCCATCTGGGAGATTTCATTCCCGATGAGGACGCCTCTGAGCCCTCCGAAGCCGCCAGCTTCTCCCTGCTCCGTGAGCAGCTGGAAGAAGTGCTGGACACCCTGGCCCCCAGAGAGAAGAAAGTGCTGGAACTGCGCTTCGGTATTGTTGACGGGCGCACCCGCACCCTTGAGGAAGTGGGCAAAGAGTTTAATGTCACCCGTGAGCGCATACGCCAGATAGAGGCCAAGGCCCTGCGTAAGCTGCGCCATCCCAGCCGTTCCAAGAAGCTGAGGGACTTCCTGAACTGAACAAAAACTTTCTGCCGGGAAGCCTATGCTTTCCGGCAGCCTGATATATGGGAAAGGGATAAATACATATGAAATTTGATTTTACCACCGTTCTGGACCGGCGGGGTAAGGACTCCACCGCGGCAGACATAATACCCTTCAAGGACTTCAAGGTTGACGAGGGCTTCGACCCCATCCCCATGTGGATAGCGGACATGAGCTTCAAGGCAGCTCCAGCGGTTATGGACGCCATATATAAACGCATGGAGATGCCAAACTTCGGCTACTTCCCCCTGCCAAAGGAATATTTCGAAAGCATTATCCGCTGGCAGCAGAAGAGAAACGGCGTGGATGGCCTGATGCCTGAGCACATCGGCTACGAAAATGGGGTGCTTGGCGGCGTAAGCTCCGCCCTCCAGGCTTTCACTGCCCCGGGGGAGAAGATACTGGTGCACTCCCCCACATATGTAGGCTTTACCCACACCTTCCAGGATACGGGCCGGGTGGCGGTGCACTCCCCTCTGAAGCGGGACGAGCAGGGCATATGGCGCATGGACTATGAGGACATGGACAAAAAGCTCCAGGAGAACGACATCCACCTTGCCATCTTCTGTTCCCCCCATAATCCCTGCGGACGGGTCTGGGAGCGCTGGGAGATAGAAAAAGCTCTGGAGGTATATGCCGCCCATGACTGCCTGGTAATTTCCGACGAGATATGGTCGGATATCATCATGCCCGGCTATAAGCACATCCCCACCCAGAGCATCTCCAAAGACGCGAGGGAGCGCACCATGGCCTTCTACGCTCCCAGCAAGACCTTCTCCCTGGCGGGTCTGGTGGGCTCCTACCATATAATCTACAATAAATATTTCCGGGACCGGATACTGAGGCAGAGCCGCCTGAGCCACTACAACGACTGCAACGTTCTCTCTGTCCACGCCCTCATCGGCGGCTTCAGCCCCGATGGGGAGGCCTGGGCCGACGAGATGATACAGGTGGTAAACGGCAATCTGCAATACGCCTGCGACTTCATCCGGGACAATTTCCCCGGTGTAAAAGTGATGCGTCCCCAGGGCACCTATATGCTGTTTCTGGACTGCGGGGACTTCTGCCGCAGCCACGGCATAAGCATCTCCCAGCTCCAGGAGCTGGGAGTACGCTGCGGGGTCATCTGGCAGAACGGTGAGGACTTCCTGCTGCCGGACTCCATACGCATGAACTTTGCCCTGCCCCGCTCTCTGGCGGAGGAGGCCATGGAACGGCTGAGGAAATATGTGTTTGTGTGAGAGGGCAATTTGTAAAAGGGCAGCCTTGTAAATCATTTAAAAGGTGGAGCAGAACTGACAATGTCCAGAAAATGGCAGAACACAAGGGAAAAGCAGATGCGGGCAGCGCAGCGGAAGGCAGAGCTGAAAAAGCGGGACGCCATGACTCTGAGCGCTATAAAGTACGGCTTGCTGGCCTTTGGAGTTTTGTTTCCTTTTTTTATTTTTGCATACGTCTGGCAGGAATATTTATCCCCCATTTTTACCCCTCATTCTCAGGAATCAATGGGAGTCTTTTTGGGTCTCGGTTTTTTGGCAAGTGCTGCGTTCCTGAAAAAGTGTAGGAATAATATTGGGAAAAAGCATTTTATTATAAGGTTTTTTATCTTATCATATCTTTGTTTTTTTGTTTTTGCCGGATTTTGTTTTTCCGTTATAGGCATAGGCGCCTTTTTTGGCCTGTAATATAGAAGGCAAGCGGAGCTTGACGGTCGGGCGGCACATCCAGCGTTCACTATGATACCCGTCGGCCTCATGTGGTATTGGGGAGAGGACAATGCTTATAAAAGCAGCTTCAGAAAATAAAGAAACTTTTATTGACTCTTCCAGTTTAAATGTGACTATATGCGAGAATTCCAGCAATTTTTACACCTGACACATTGCAATGAAATCTGCGGAAATTTAAAAGGGGACAGTATATGGTTCGTAAAACTCAAAAAGATTCCGGCAAATTATCCTCAGCGACTATTTTACAACACCGCAGTTCAAGAGAATGAAGAATTACAGATTTCAGATTAATTCAGCTTTGAAACCTTTATTTCCCACAATTATCCGGGAAATGGCCGGCACACCCATAAATGTTTCCGGTTGTAAAGGCAGCGGGCCGGAAATTTACAACTTGGGGTGATGTTTTTGGGAGGACTAAGGATGGATTCGTTTTTTTCTTTTTTTCATATTCTGGATTATTGTTATACAGTATGCCAGGAAAATGATTTGGGTGGCTTCCTTGGGGCTATTTCTCCCCAGCTTTGGGAGGACAGCATGCCCATAGATATGGCAATTTATAATGATTGGAGTGCCGGCTGTGCCGACGGGGATATAGATGAAGAAAACATACTTAAAAAGATTTATGATTCTCTGGATTTATATGAAAAACAGTT
>ENA-ORTU01004725-ORTU01004725.1-human-gut-metagenome-genome-assembly--contig:-NODE-4725-length-10227-cov-2.650216_pt1 | contig 10227 bp, 4 predicted proteins | sample MGYA00241910_ERZ509184 | MGnify/ENA primary metagenome ERZ509184 (study PRJEB26280, sample SAMEA2338847) | human gut metagenome | biome: human gut; feature: human-associated habitat; material: faeces...
CCATCATTTCATCTTGACTGATTGCATCAGCATCTGCATCCTCTGAAAAATCATCTATTAAATTATCTGCTCTATGTCTTGTTTTACAATTCTTACAATCAATTAATGGATCAGAAAAAGATGATACGTGTCCACTTGCTTCCCAAACCTTTGGATGCATTAAAATATCTGCATCAACTTCATAAGCATTACGTCTTTCTTGAATGAATCTTTTTCTCCAAGTATCTTTAATATTATTTTTTAGTCTACTTCCTAATGGACCATAATCCCATGTATTTGCAAGTCCACCATATATTTCACTACCCTGAAATATAAAACCATATTGTTTACAATAATTAACTAATTCTTCCATTTTCATATTATTTTCCTCCTAAAAAAATAAAACTCCCAGAATAAATGTAAGGACGAGTTACCCCGCGGTTCCACCTTACTTATTCCAGAAGAATCTCTTTCTTTGTAGCGCTAGGAGTTTCCAACCTCCATCATCGCGTCATCACATATATTATAGTAAAACTTATTTAAAATTTCAAGTCGCCTAATAAAGAAAAAAATCTTTTTTTCTTTTTTAAATCATTTGAAGAATCAATAAACTGAACATAAGTATCACCATCTTCATTAATTAAATCTTTTTCAAGTAAAATTTTGCGTGTCTGTTTACTAACTCCAACACTTCCATCATAAAATTTAACATCTCCTAATACTTTCCGAATGTTTTCTTTAATCAATGGATAATGTGTACATCCCAAAACAACACATTTTACTCCCCTATAAGGCATCAAAGTATTTTTTAAATAATTATCTATCTTCTCCTGATCCCCTGTCTCAACTAAATCAGCTAATCCAGAGCAAGATAGAAGAGTTGTATTATGGTTATCATACTTATGATAAAGCTGTTGAAATTTATCACTATTAATAGTTGCTTTCGTTGCCATTACCAAGGTTTTCTCTGAAAAATCATTATCATAAATCATTTTATAAGCCGGTTCAATAGCGACTATCGGTATACTATATTTTTCCCTTAAACAGGTACTCAAAGTGCTAGCAGTATTACACGCTATAACTATTATTTTGCAGTTATTATCTATTAATGTATCAACCACTCTAAAAACAATTTTCTTTAATTCATCAAAGCTCTTATCACCGTACGGATTATTTAAAGAGTCAGAATAATAAATAAACTTTTCATGTGGTAAAATTTTTAAAAGTTCTTTTAATACCGTTACCCCACCAATTCCTGAATCAAATACGCCAATCATTTTATTCCTCCTAATATCATTATACAAAAAATAAAGTTAGAATTAACCAACTTTATTATTTATGGTGATGAGTTTTATCATCTAAAATTTCTACATCCATGCTTACTGATTCATCAGCTTTTTCCCAATCATTACTAAACATTCCTTCAATCCATGGATCTACATAAACTGGTGGATAATCATTAATATCATCATTCTTAACTGGAACAGCCTGAGAATTATTAGTTTGTGGTGCTTTATTTTGAGTCATAGCATTTGAAATTTGGTCTATACTCTTTTTACTTGGACTGCTTTCTGTATTTTGAATAGGTTCGGCTTGTCTTATGGGAATGCTTACGTTGATATTTTCTTCTTTAGCGGAAAAACTGATATTTCCGCTGTCTTTATCATATTTCAAAGCACCTTTTTTATTCCAATAGTCAAATGCGTTTATAACGTCGCTTTCAAGCAAATTAAGCTGACTTGCAATACTGCTTGCAGACATTTCATATCCGTAAACCGCAAGAGACAGTGCAAGCAAGTATACTTTAACATAAGCACCGTTTGCCTCAGGCATATAATTTTCTATAAAATCCACCGATACGGGGATATAATCAATATTACAACTAAATTTAAGCATAACTAAAAATCTCTCCATATAAGTTATTTTGACTGATGAAAAACTGTCGTCAGCCTTATTTATATATTATATATCAGTTTGGGTCAAAATGCAAAGATTTATGAAAAAAATTCTAAAATAATACGGTATGCCCCTTGACATACCGTATTATTTGTGATAATATAATAAACTGTATCTTAGACTTAAAATCGGGATACTATCCAATAAATTTCACATTATCATTGTATGTATTATAGCATGAATATATACAAAATGCAACCCCAATTTTTTGGAGAGAAATTTAGGATAAAAGGAAAAATACTTAAACTACTATTATGATGATGAGGTGATTTAAGAAAATGGTGCATGAAGTAGAAGTAGGAAAAAATGTGCGTCTAAGCTATTCAAAAATTAAAGAAGTTTTGGATATGCCTAATCTTATAGAGGTACAGAAAGACTCCTATAAGTGGTTTCTTGAAGAAGGTCTGAAGGAAATATTCCACGATATTTCTCCTATAACAGACCACGCCGGTAAGCTTGTACTTGAATTTTTTGATTACAGATTGGATTACAATTCAAAGTACAGCGTTGAAGAATGTAAGGAAAGGGATACAAAGTATGCCGCTCCTTTGAGAGTAAGCGTAAGACTTATTAACACTGAAACAGGCGAAATTAAGGAACAGGAAATATTTATGGGTGATTTCCCTCTAATGACAGAGCAGGGAACATTCGTTATTAACGGTGCTGAACGTGTAATCGTCAGCCAACTTGTACGTTCACCGGGTATTTATTACGAATTTGAACGTGATAAGACAGGTAAACCGCTTTACAGTTCAACAGTTATTCCTTACAGAGGTGCATGGCTTGAATATGAAACAGATTCAAACGATGTTTTCTCGGTAAGAATAGACAGAACAAGAAAACTGCCGGTAACAGTTCTTTTAAGAGCAATGGGACTTGGTTCAAATGCCGAAATACTTGACGTATTCGGTGAGGATATAAGACTTCTTGCAACATTTGAAAAAGATACTACGGAATCAAGAGAAGAAGGACTTCTTGAAATTTATAAAAGACTTCGTCCGGGTGAACCTCTTAACGTAGAAAATGCAGAATCACTTATAATGAATATGTTCTTCGATCCGAGAAGATATGATCTTGCTAAGGTCGGAAGATATAAATTTAATAAAAAGCTTGCTATTTCGGCAAGAATTAAGGGCAGAACACTTGCAGAACCTGTTGCAGACCCGAGAACAGGCGAAATAATCGCTAATGAGGGTGACGCAATAAGTGCGGATTTGGCTATGCAAATCGAAAGAGCAGGTGTAAATCAGGTTGAATTGCTTGTTGAAGGTAAAAAGGTAAGAGTATTCTCTAACAATATGGTTTACCTTGACGAGTATGTTGACTTTGAAGTTGAAGATTTCCCTGTTAAAAAGGTTAGAAAAGCAATTATTGAAGAAATACTTGAAAATGCCGAAACAGAAGATGAAATCAAGGAACAGCTATGGGCAAGAATTGATGAACTTGCTCCTAAGCATATAATTATCGACGATATGTTTGCGTCTGTAAACTATTGTCTAAACCTTGCTAACGGCATAGGTAATGTTGATGACATCGACCACCTTGGAAACAGACGTGTTCGTTGTGTCGGTGAACTTCTTCAAAACCAATTCAGAATTGGTCTTGCTCGTATGGAAAGAACAGTAAGAGAAAGAATGTCAACACAGGAACTTGAAATTATAACACCTACATCATTAATTAATATAAGACCGATAATCGCGACAATAAACGAATTTTTCGGTTCATCACAGTTGTCACAGTTCATGGACCAGAACAACCCTCTTGCCGAACTTCGTCATAAGAGAAGAATTTCAGCACTTGGTCCGGGCGGTCTTTCAAGAGAAAGAGCCGGATTTGAAGTTCGTGATATTCACTATTCTCACTACGGCAGAATGTGTCCTATCGAAACTCCTGAAGGTCCTAACATCGGTTTGATTACATCACTTGCAACATTTGCAAAGATTAATCAATACGGATTTATTGAGGCACCTTACAGAAAAGTTGATAAGGAAACAGGTCGTGTAACAGATGAAATCGTTTATATGACAGCCGATACCGAAGATGAATTTGTAATTGCACAGGCGAACGAACCTCTTGATGAGGAAGGACGTTTTATAGATAAAAAGGTTTCTGCCCGTTACAGAGATGAAATCTTGGAAGTACCGGGTTCAAGAATTGACTATATGGATATTTCACCGAGACAGCTTGTATCGGTTGTTACGGCTTGTATCCCATTCCTTGAAAACGATGACGCTAACAGAGCACTTATGGGTTCTAACATGCAGTGTCAGGCAGTGCCTCTTTTGACAACGGATTCTCCTATCGTTGGTACAGGTATCGAACATAAGATAGCTAAAGACTCCGGTAGTGCCGTACTTACAAAGGAAGACGGTGTAGTTGAAAAAGTTGCCGCAGACCAAATCGTAATTAAGGGTGACAGCGGTATCAGACATACACACAAACTTATTAAGTTTGCACGTTCAAACCAAAGCTGTTGTATCAACTACAGACCTATCGTTAAAGAGGGCGAAAGAGTTAAGAGAAACGACATAATCGCCGACGGTCCTGCTATGGATAACGGTGAACTTGCACTTGGTAAGAATATTCTTATCGGATTTATGACTTGGGAAGGTTATAACTACGAGGACGCTGTTCTTATCAGTGAAGAACTTGTTAAAAATGATGTGTTCACATCAATTCACGTTGAAGAATATGAATGTGAAGCACGTGATACAAAACTTGGCCCTGAAGAAATTACAAGAGATATTCCTAACGTATCGGAAGATACTCTAAAGGACCTTGACGAACAGGGTATTATCAGAATCGGTGCGGAAGTACACGCAGGTGATATTCTTGTCGGTAAAGTTACACCAAAGGGTGAAACAGAGCTTACAGCAGAAGAAAGACTTCTTCGTGCTATTTTCGGTGAAAAGGCAAGAGAAGTAAGAGATACATCACTTCGTGTTCCACACGGTGAACAGGGTATAATTATAGATGTTAAGAAGTTCACAAGAGAAAACGGCGATGAATTGTCACCGGGCGTAAATGAAGTTGTACGTTGTGTTATCGCTCAAAAGAGAAAGATTTCTGTCGGCGATAAGATGGCAGGCCGTCATGGTAATAAGGGTGTCGTTTCAAGAGTATTGCCGCAGGAAGATATGCCATTCCTTGAAGACGGTACACCACTTCAAATCGTTCTTAACCCTTTGGGCGTGCCTTCTCGTATGAATATCGGTCAGGTGCTTGAAATGCACTTGGGTTACGCATACAGATGTCTAAGCTTAAAGACTCGTGAACAGCTTGAAAATACAATTATTGACGATAATTTCAGACAAAATATAATTGACGCTAAGTCAAAGGCAAGAGAAGGAAGATTTATTAAACTTGCAACTCCTGTATTTGACGGTGCACAGGACGAAGATATAAAACTTGCATTTAAAGAGGCAGGTTTAAGACCTGACTTTAAGTCAGTCGTATATGACGGACGTACGGGTGAAAAGTTTGATAACCCTGTTACAGTCGGTGTCATGTATTACTTGAAACTTCACCATCTTGTTGATGATAAGATTCACGCACGTTCAACAGGTCCTTACTCACTTGTTACTCAACAGCCTTTGGGCGGTAAAGCTCAGTTCGGCGGTCAGCGTTTCGGTGAAATGGAAGTTTGGGCTTTGGAGGCTTACGGTGCCGCTTATACATTGCAGGAAATCCTGACAGTTAAATCTGACGATATTGTCGGTCGTGTTAAGACATACGAGGCAATCGTTAAGGGTGAAAATATTCCTAAGTCAGGTATTCCTGAATCATTTAAGGTACTTGTTAAGGAACTTCAGTCACTTGCACTTGATATTAAGATTCTTAATCATAATATGGAAGAAATCGACCTTGACGCATCATTTGAAGATGAGGACGAAGGTGTTGTAAGCGAAGAACTTGTACAAACAATGGAGGACAAGGACGGAATTACAGATACTTTTGATGAAAATGATCTTAATGATGCAAGTATGGTTTTGGATGATTCAGACGAAAATGATTTCGGCGTTGATGATTCTGATGATATTGATTTCGGCGATGACGACGAAATATAATCATGACGTGTGAATAGACTATGGAGGTTTTTAGATGTTAGAATTTAACAGCTTTGAGGCAATTAAAATCGGTTTAGCTTCTCCCGAGACAATACTAAGTTGGTCACACGGTGAAGTTTTAAAGCCTGAAACCATAAACTACCGTACTCTTAAGCCTGAAAAGGACGGATTATTCTGTGAAAAGATTTTCGGTCCTACAAAGGATTGGGAGTGTCACTGTGGTAAATATAAGAAAATCAGATTTAAAGGAAAGGTCTGCGAACGCTGCGGAGTTGAAGTAACAAAAGCAAAAGTAAGACGTGAAAGAATGGGACATATTGCTCTTGCAACTCCTGTTTCACATATTTGGTATTTCAAAGGCGTTCCGTCATCAATGGGACTTATCATTGACCTTTCTCCAAGACAGCTTGAAAAGGTACTTTACTTTGCATCATATATTGTAACTGATCCGGGTACTTCAAACCTTATGCAAAATCAGATTCTTTCAGAGGCTGAATATCGTGAGGCATATGAAAAGTATGGAGATAAGTTCAAAGCAGGTATGGGTGCAGAGGCTATCAAGACTTTGCTTGAAAAAATTGATCTTGAAGAACTTTCAAGAGAATTAAAGGAAGAGCTTGACGCTACACAAGGACAAAAGAAAGCAAGAATTATTAAAAGACTTGAAATTGTAGAGGCATTCAGACTTTCGGGTAACAGACCTGAATGGATGATTATGACTGTTATTCCGGTAATTCCGCCGGAACTTAGACCTATGGTACAGCTTGACGGCGGACGTTTTGCAACGTCTGACCTTAACGACCTTTACAGACGAGTTATAAACAGAAATAATCGTTTAAAAAGACTTCTTGAACTTGGCGCTCCTGATATTATTATCAGAAACGAAAAACGTATGTTACAAGAGGCTGTTGACGCACTTATCAATAACGGTCGTCGCGGAAGAACTGTAACAGGACCGGGTAACAGACCGCTAAAATCACTTTCGGATATGCTTAAAGGTAAGCAGGGACGTTTCCGTCAAAACTTGCTTGGTAAGCGTGTTGACTACTCAGGTCGTAGCGTTATCGTTGTAGGTCCGGAAATGAAGATTTATCAGTGCGGTGTGCCAAAAGAAATGGCTATCGAATTGTTTAAGCCTTTCGTAATGAAAGAACTTGTATCTCGAGGACTTGCACATAATATAAAGAGTGCAAAGAGAATGGTTGAGAGAACAAAGCCGGAAGTTTGGGACGTTCTTGAGGACGTAATTAAGGAGCATCCTGTACTTCTAAACCGTGCGCCTACACTTCACAGACTTGGTATTCAAGCATTTGAGCCAAAACTTGTTGAAGGACGTGCTCTAAAACTTCATCCGCTTGTATGTACGGCTTATAACGCCGACTTCGACGGTGACCAGATGGCTATCCACGTTCCTCTTTCACCGGAGGCACAGGCCGAGGCACGTTTCCTAATGCTTTCAGCAAATAACTTGCTTAAACCGCAGGACGGACACCCTGTAACGGTTCCTACACAGGATATGATTTTGGGTTCTTACTACCTGACAATTCAAAAGGAACATTATGACAGAATTATTGATACAATTCTTGATGATGAACCGAAAATCAATGTATTAATCGAAAGACTTTCTGATATGGAACAGGAAGAAAACGTTGTTATATACAATGAAGAAGAACCAATCAAGAGCTTTACTGATGTAAGAGAGGCTCTTAAATATATGAGGGAGTTGCCGGAAGTTGCAATGAATGAAACAGAAATTCACGCGAATCCTGTAACTTTGGTATTACCAAATAAATCACTTCAAATTTCACTAAAGAAATTAATAGGTGAGGCTAAGAAACTTGTAATTAAGAAGTATACTACATTTGATGAGGCACTTCTTGCTTATTATAATCACGAAGTAACTCTACACGAAAGAATTCTTGTTGAAGTTACAAAGAAGATTAACGGAGTAGAAAAGTCAAAACTTATCGGTACAACTGTCGGTAGAATTATATTCAATAATAATATTCCTCAGCATATCGGTTATATTGACAGATCAAATCCTGAAAATGAATTTGATCTTGAAATCGACTTTGTTGTAGGTAAGAAACAGCTTGGTAAAATTATTGATAAGTGTATCAGAGTTTGCGGTACTTCAGAAACAGCCGAAGTGCTTGATAAGATTAAGGCTACAGGTTATAAGTATTCTACAAGAGGTGCTATAACTGTTGCCGTATCAGATATCGAAGTTCCTGAAAAGAAACAAGTTATCCTTGCTGACGCTGAAAAGCAAGTCGAAGGCATTATGCAGAAGTATCAGATGGGTCTTCTTACAAATGAAGAACGTTATCAACAGACAATTAAAATTTGGGCAAAGGCTTCATCTGATGTCACAGACGCCATGATGGAACACCTTGGTGAGTTTAACCCAATCTTTATGATGGCTGACTCAGGTGCCCGTGGTAGCGTTAACCAAATTCGTCAGCTTGCAGCTATGCGTGGACTTATGGCGGATACACAGGGTAGAACAGTCGAAATTCCTATCCGTGCTAACTTCCGAGAAGGTCTTAACGTACTTGAATACTTCATTTCATCACACGGTGCGCGTAAAGGTCTTACAGATACAGCTCTTAGAACAGCCGACTCAGGTTACCTTACTCGTCGTCTTGTTGACGTATCACAGGACGTTATCGTTCGTGAAATCGACTGCGGTACTGATGAAGGTGAATGGGTAACTGAAATCACTGATGGTAAAGAAAGTATTGAACCGCTATATGACCGTATCGTCGGCCGTACAGCTATGCAGGATGTTATTCACCCTGAAACAGGCGAAGTTCTTGCAAAGAACGGTGAACTTATAACAGATGTACAGGCTAATAATATTGTTAATGCCGGTATTGAAAAAGTATATATCAGAAGCGTACTTACTTGTAAGTCAAAAATCGGTGTTTGTGCTAAATGTTACGGTACAAACCTTGCTACAGGTGAACTTGTTAATGTCGGTGAGGCAGTTGGTATTATTGCCGCACAGTCAATCGGTGAACCGGGTACACAGCTTACAATGCGTACTTTCCACGCCGGCGGTGTTGCGTCAGGCAGCGATATTACACAGGGTCTTCCTCGTGTCGAGGAACTTTTTGAGGCAAGACGTCCGAAGGGTCTTGCTATAATCTCAGAAATCGGCGGTACAATTACTGTAACAGAATCAAAGCGTAAGAGAGAAGTTACAGTTGCTAATGACCAGACAGGTGAAGCTAAGACTTACACAATTCCATACGGTTCAAGTATTAAAGTTCATGACGGTGACGTTATTGAGGCGGGTGACGAACTTACAATGGGTTCTGTAAACCCTAATGATATTCTTCATATCAGAGGTCCTCATGCCGTTCAGGTTTATATCGCGCGTGAAGTTCAGAGAACATACCGTATGCAGGGTGTTGATATTAACGATAAGCACGTCGAAGTTATCACACGTCAAATGTTGCGTAAGGTTAGAGTTGAAGAGGCAGGCGAAACTGATCTTCTTATCGGTTCACTTGTTGATAAGTTTGAACTTGAAGAGGCAAACGAGAGAGTTAAGGAAAAGGGTGGTACTGAATTTGCAACTGCATCTCCTGTACTTCTTGGTATTACTAAGGCTTCTCTTGCAACCGAATCATTCCTTTCAGCCGCATCATTCCAGGAAACTACAAAGGTTCTTACAGATGCAGCTATTAAGGGTAAGGTTGACCCGCTTCTTGGTCTAAAGGAAAATGTTATCATCGGTAAACTTATTCCTGCCGGTACAGGTATGAGTATGTATAAAGATATTAATATTACTATCGACGGCGAAGAAGTTGACAACGAAGAAATAGAATAAAATAATTATGAACTGCTGTGAATTTTCACAGCAGTTCATTTTGTTTAAAAAAATTATATATAAAACTGATATAAATAGGCTGCTTTTTGTGCAAAAGGAAGAATTAATCATTAAAATGATATAAATTTAACATATAGGCTTGTATATTTTATAAATTTGATGTAAAATATATATAAATGGGCATATAATATGCTCACTCAAAGATAAAAAAATATATATATTTTTTAGGAGGAATTTAAAATGGCAGTTAAAGTTGCGATTAACGGATTCGGACGTATTGGACGTCTTGCATTCAGACAGATGTTTGGCGCAGAGGGTTATGAAGTTGTTGCTATCAACGACCTTACAAGCCCAAAGATGCTTGCTCATCTACTAAAGTATGATTCA
>ENA-ORTU01004730-ORTU01004730.1-human-gut-metagenome-genome-assembly--contig:-NODE-4730-length-10214-cov-5.792696_pt1 | contig 10214 bp, 10 predicted proteins | sample MGYA00241910_ERZ509184 | MGnify/ENA primary metagenome ERZ509184 (study PRJEB26280, sample SAMEA2338847) | human gut metagenome | biome: human gut; feature: human-associated habitat; material: faeces...
CGACGATGGTATTGGAGCCACCGCGGCAGGCAGCCGTAAAGAAGCCGCCGATCTCGAAAACCTGCGGGCAGAAGGTATTGAGCAAAAGGCCGACGATCATCGGGTAGATCATGATGTCACCCGGAATGCGCGGTACTTTGAATTTCTTTTGCTCGTTGGCGTTCGCTTCCTGTGCCATGAAACCCCCATTTCCGCTGACGCGGAACAAAAGCCCACGTCATGCTTTGCTACAGTAAAGTTTGACCATGGTACCAGAAGAAGCAGACCGGCTCGGTGAGAAATTCGATTCGTCGACCGGGACGGTAAGCGCGCCCTTTGCTTTTATACAAGACTCAAAACGATATAGAGCACGATGCCCGAGACGCAGCACCACAACATTGACTTTGTCTTGATTGCCACCGCCACGACACCGGCAGCCGCAATCCAGGGAATCAAGCCCCGCCACAAGCCGGCGTCGAAAGCGCCAGGGCTTATCAAATCGTTAGCGACCAGCGCCGCAAAGGCGGCGGGCGGAATATAACCCAAGGCCTCGGTAACGCGGGGCGACAGCGTTCTCCCGCGCAAGGCAAACGCCGGGGCAATGCGGAAAACGCGATAGCCGCCCATGACGACAGCCACAGGACCAAAAACTCATTAACGGGCATCGCGAGCGCCCCTTCCTTCGGCGAGAGCATCGCACGCAAGCGCCGCGGCAACGCCGACGAGCACGCTTGCCGGCACGGCGATATTCGTCCACCCCAAGAGCTTGCATAGGGCAACGGACACCGCGGCCATAACGGCAGCCACGACATTGCCGCGCGACAGTCGCTGCGAAAAGAGCAGGCAGATAAAGAGCGAGGTGCAGACAAAACCCGCAATAGCGGTGGGGACATCGACGACGGCGCCGACGATGGCGCCCGTCGTACACGAAACGCCCCATGTTGCGATGAGGATCACGTTGAGCACAAAGGACTCGCGCGGGCCCCAATCCTCCCCCTCAACCAGCCTGGCAAGCGAGATGCCATATGCCTCCTCGGTGAGCGTCGCGGCAACAGCCAACGTCTGACGCTTCGAGGCGTCCCTCAGATGCGGCGCGATCGATGCCGAGTAAAGCGCAAAGCGCGAGGAGATTGCGGCGACGCTCGCGACGATCGACGCCGCAGGCACACCTGCCAGCCACAGGTTGCAGACCATAAACTGGCCGCTACCCGTCACAAACGTGCTGCTCAGAGCAAAAACCATCCAGGGTTCCATTCCCGTCTGCGCCATAATCATTCCGCACGGCGCGCCTATCGCAACATAGGTGAGCATCACCGGCCAAACGGTTTTAACGATTTTGAGCACCATAGCGTTCCTCGTCCCGACAAGATTTCCGAGCCGCGTTCAACGACGCGACAGAATCATCGTCCGGTGGCAACCGAGTTCACCTACAATTGCCACCGGATCGAAAGACACAGAAAGACACAACTTTTTAGGAAGTCATTATGACAGCTATCGATCGAACGCGGGCTGCCGCGGCCTTCAAGACCTACACCGATGCCTACGATGCCGCCAATCCGCGTATCGCGCTCAAAATCGAGCATACGTACCACGTTGCCGAGGCATGCGATGCCGTGGCACGCGAACAGGGCTGGTCACCTCAGGACATTGACCTAGCGTGGCTTTGCGGCCTGCTGCACGATATGGGTCGCTTTGAGCAGCTGCGACGCTGGGACACGTTTAAGGATGCCGAGAGCATGAGCCATGCGGCGTTGGGCGTCGAGGTTCTCTTTGGCGAAAACCCTGCAGACGCGCCCGCGACAACAAGTATCCGCGACTTTATCGACGATCCGGTAGAAGACGAGTTGATTCGCGCAAGCATTGCCTATCACAGCGATTTCCGTCTACCCGCGCAGCTCGACGAGCGCACGCGGCGCTTCTGCGATATTGTGCGCGATGGCGACAAGGTCGACATTATGCGCACCATCGCCGACAGCACCGTCGACACCATCCTCAAAGTGGATGAGGACGTGTTTCTTGCCAGCCACTTCTCGGCACCGACGCTGGCTGCCTTTGACGAGCACCGCTGCGTCACGCGCGATGAGCGCGATGAGCCCGCGGACTACTTGGTGGGGCTTATCTGCTTTATGTTTGAGCTCGTCTATCCGGCAAGCCGCGCGCTGACGCGCAAGCAGGGCGATATCTGCCGCCTGCTCGACGCACCTTTTGGCATCGTGCGGCCCTTTACCGACCCCGCCACGCAAGCGACCTGGGAACGCCTAAAGAAAGAGATGCGAGCCTGGCTGGCCAGCGCCTAGCGCTCGAGCTGGGCCAGAAGCTCCTCGACAACTTCGACGGCGTCACCGACAACTTTGTACTGCGCAGCGCCGAAGATGGGGGCATCCGGGTCCTCGTTGACAGCGATGATACACTCCGCGCCGCCGATGCCGGCAAGATGCTGGATAGCGCCCGAAACGCCGATACTCACAAGGAGCTTGGGCGAAACCGACACGCCGGTCTGGCCAATCTGGTGGCGATACTCCAACCAGCCTGCCTCCACAACGGGACGCGTGCAACCAAGCTCGGCACCCAAGGCATCGGCGAGTTTTCGCATCAGGGGCAGATTCTTCTTGGAGCCGATGCCGCGGCCCACCACGACCAGGCGCTCGGCATCGGCAATTGATGCCTGCTGCCCCCACTCCTCGGCGGGAATCGAGATCTCGACACGGGCCTTAACATCATTCGCAAGCGATACCTGGGTAATCGTGCCAGAGCGGCTGTAGTCAAACTTGGGTGCCCCAAAGATGCCGGGGCGCACCGTTGCCATCTGCGGCCGATGATTGGGGCAGATAATGGTGGCCATCAAGTTGCCGCCAAACGCCGGGCGGGTCTGCTGCAGTAGACCCGTCTCCGTATCCATCGAAAGCACCGTACAGTCGGCCGTAAGGCCCGTCTGCAAGCGTACGGCCACACCGGGCGCCAGCTCACGACCAAAGGCGGTTGCGCCGTACAGAATGGCCTCGGGTCTGCGCTCGGCCACCAAATCGCAGATGAGACGAGCATAGATCTCCGCATCGTTTTGGCGCAGTCGCTCGTCGCGGCAGACCACGACCTCGTCGGCACCGGCGCAGACCAGATGCTCCAGGTCCTCAAGCGAGCCCTCGGGGCCCATGCCGGCCAATGCCACCAGACGGCAACCGCGAGCATCGGCAAGCTCGCGCCCCTTACCCATGAGCTCGTAGGCCACCGGAGCCACGACATCGTGATCGTCGGTCTGAACGAATACCCATATGTCTCGATACGCATCGAGGTCAACCGCGCCGGCGGCCTCGTCGCGCTCGATCGAAATGGCATTGACGGGGCAGGCGTCGACGCACCCGCCGCACAAGATACAGCCGTCGGTCACATGGGCGCAGCGGTTGGGGCGCTCGCCCTCCATCACAATGCCACCCGAGGCACAGGCGCGAACGCAGCGGCCACAGCCAACGCACGCCTCGCTATCGATTATCAGTCCGCTCATCTATGCCATCCCCTCGATAATCTTGGCAATCTTTGCCGCCTGCTCGACCGGCGTGCCCTCGATGGCCTCGCACGTTTGGTCGCGGTCGGGCACAAACGAGCGCACGACCTGCGTCGGCGATCCGGTAAGGCCGCAACGCGAAGGGTCAGCATGTACATCGGCAGCACAGACCACCCGCACATCCGCATCTTCGGCCGCGCGAATGCCGGCGATGCTCGGCATGCGCAGCTGGCCGATCTCCTTGGCGGTCGTCATCGCGCACGGCATCTCCAGATAGACCGTCTCCTCGCCGGCATCGCAACCGTGAACGAGCGAAAGCGCACCGCACGTCGTAAAACCTGCGCTCTGCACGCAGCTCACATCGGTCACGCAGGGAATCTCGAAGGCGCCGGCCAGCTCGGGGCCAATCTGGGCGGTATCGCCATCTACCGCCATCTTGCCGCAGATGAGCAGGTCGAAGTCCTCGTCGAGCGCCTCGATACCGCATTTGAGGGCATAGGTGGTCGCCAACGTGTCCGCGCCCGCAAAGGCGCGATCGGTCAGCAGCAGCGCATCATCGGCGCCGCGGGCAATGCAGTCGCGCAGCAGCGATTCGGTTGCAGGGATACCCATCGACACCACCGTCACGCGCACATCCATGCCAAAGCCGATAAAGTCGTCCTTGAGCGCCAGCGCGCATTCGAGGGCACTTGCATCGAAGGGATTAATGACCGCCTGCTTGCCATCACGCACGATGGTATTGGTTTTGGGGTCCATCTTGACCTCGGTGCTTCCCGGTACCGCCTTGACGCACACCACCATATGGAAATCGCTCATCTTCACGCGCCCCCTTTCTGGACGAGTTCATCCAAGAGCTTCTCCGAAAATAGGTTGCCACGACCCAGCTGCCCGGCAGGATCGAGCTGCAGCTTGAGTCGAGCCGATTCGACCATGGCCTCGTGGCCGTACATCGTCTCCAAAAAGCCCGCTTTGATCTTGCCGACGCCGTGCTCGGCAGAGACGGCGCCGCCCATAGCCGTTACCTCCGCAGCCCACCGGGCAAACAGCTCACCACCGCGACGGTAGTCCTGCGCATCGCGCGGCAGGATATTCACATGCAGATGGTTGTTGCCGATATGTCCCCAGGCGGCAGACTCAAGCCCGCTTTCGGCCAGCGTGCGGCGATAGAAGGCAACGACATCGGCCAGGCGCGCGTTGGGTACCGACATATCCGACCCCAGTTTGGTAATGGTGGGGTCGGTGCGGCGACGCTCATCGATGAGCATGTTGACACTCTCGGGGACGGCGTGGCGGAAGAACCGCTGGCATTCGCGATCGACCTCGGTGCGCGCAACCCAGGTCGCGTCATCGCGGCCGCCCGCAAGCTCCAAAACCCATCCCAGGTGGTACAGCTCCTCAGTCGCTTGAGCCTCGTCGTCGCAGTCGAGTTCCACGTAAATACAGACCTTTGCCTCATCGTCGAGTGCCGGCAGCGAGGCAAACGCGGTCGACTGCTCGCGCTGGCGGCGAAGGATATCCAAGGCGCCGGCATCGAAATACTCAATAGCGGCGGCATGGGACAGCACGGGGCGCACGGAATCGGTAAAGGACACTGCTTTGTCCTCGCTGTCGAAAAAGCAGCTCACGCCCCATACGACCGAAGGTGCCGCCTGCAGGGCGATCTCGAGCTCGGTAATGACGCCGAGTGTGCCGCACGCACCGATGAAAAGATCGATGGCGTCCATATCGTCCGAAACGAAATAACCCGACGCGTTTTTGGTCTTGGGCATGGTATAGCCAGGAAGATCCAGCTCGAGCGCGCGGCCTTCCGCTGTCACGAGCGACAAGTGGCGTGCGTCAGCGTGCGCCTGACCTCGATGAAGCTCAAGCAGGTCGCCGTCCGTCAGTGCCACGTGAAGCCCCGTAACGTGCGGGCGCATGGGGCCGTAGGCGTAACTGCGGGCACCGGAGGCATTGCACGCCGCCATGCCGCCCAGGCAGGCAGATGCCTCGGTGGGATCGGTGGGGAAGAACTGCTCAGGAGCTGCCTGGAACTCCTCATAGGCCTCAAGCGATACCTGATCCCAGTCAGCGGTCGGCAATGCCTTCTTACCCAGTTGCTTGCGCAACTCCGAAAGCACGACGCCCGGCTCCACGCGCAGCAGAAAACGGCCTCGCTCGTCGCGGCGAAGACCCAGGTAGCGATTCATACGAGAAGTGTTGAGGATATGCCCGCCGTGAGGCACGGCGCCGGCAGCCAGACCGGTCCGAGCACCCTGGACCGTTATTGGAACATGCTCGGCATGGAGCTTTCGCAGAATGGCGCGGACTTCGTCCTCCGTTGTCGGAAACGAGATGCTCGACGCCTCGCCCGATGTGCGAGATTCATCGCGACCATATTCTTCGAACTCGTCGCCGAAGGGTTTGATGGCTGCAGACACGCGAACTCCCCCTTTAGTTAACTACAGTGTTTGCAGGGAGATGTTACCGCATCGTTTCGTCGACGTGACTGAGACCGTCTCCATAATTGGCGAATTTTACGTTTGCGCAATTCGGCGAGCGGCGGCGTTTTCTCGGCAGGCGCTCTATTTAACGCGCTCCTTTCCATCGCAGCCACGCATACAATTGGCGCTCGAAAAAACTTGAGATATTTTTTAGCGTCTCTCACCTGCGGCGATGTAAACCCGTCAAGCATTTGGTCAGAAATTGGTCAAGTTGTGGCTGATACGGTCGGCATCGACAGCCAAAACCAATAGAAGGTTTGGCCCAAAAACAGGGAGGTTCCCATGGCATATTACTGGCCCCAGTACGGCATCGCCATCGAAGTTGACGATGACCCATATCTTCTGCCCTTCGATGAGGAGGCATTTCCCGATGCGGCTGTCTATCACGTCACCACCGACGTGATTTGCGATCCCGAATCGTTTTCGGCACTCGCCCACCACATCGCCCACATCCACGACATCAAACTCGACCCAAACTTCGACGAGCTCATCTACTCGCGACGCCTCATGCTCCACATGCTCTTTGGCGCCGATCCGTCCACGTTCGCGCGCGTCTATACCACTAAGGATGCCGCATGAGCGTAAGGAAGCAGTCGAGCCCCCTAGGGTCAAAACATCGAAAAAGGCTCGGCGCCGTCTGTTTGGCCATCGCCTGTGCCCTTATCGCCGTCGGCCTTTACGCTTGGCAGTCAAAGCCTGTCGCCGAGACGGGTGCCTCGGTCACAGCGGCAGAGGGTAAGTCGCGTCAGGAAATCCAGGACGAGCTCGATGCCATCGTCCGCGACAACATGATGACGATCTCGGTCGCACCGGTCGCCCAGCTACAAAAAGGCGGCAAGCTGCGCATCAACGTGCAAAACGTCCAGGATAACAAGTTTCCCCAGCGTTTCCGCGTGATCCAAAACGACGAGACCATCTATGAATCGGGCGTGGTCGAGACCGGCAAGACCGTTGAGACCTGCCCTGCAGGCGACATCAAAGAAGGCGAGGCGTATATCGAGATTCAAGCGCTCGACGCCAAGACCTACGACGTCCATGGCAATCCCACGCGCGTCAAGGTGCGAGTTGCGCAGACAGAAGACTAGACCTGCCACCTGTTATGAAAATGCGCACCCGTGCCGCTTTCGTCTAACCCTCACGGAAACGGTCCGTGACGAATAGAAAGGAACGATTATGGACATCACCAGGAACTTGAATGGGGCCAGGGTGCTCGTCGTGGGCGCAGGGCTGGCGCTCGCACTCGCAATGGGCGCCGCGCCGACCACCGCCCTGGCGGAGGGACGCACTGGAACCACCAACGTGACCATCAGGACCGAAATCGACAACATCAAGTTCAAAGCCCCGACCGTCATTCCGTTCGTCGCTAAGGCAGACGGCACGCTCCAGGGCCCTTCCGAGAATACAACCACCATCGACAATCTTTCGGCCTATGGCATCCACGTTACCAACATGAAGATTGCCGCCCAGAAGTCCTGGAGCATCGTCGCCGACGCCAAGACGGGGACCGCCCAGAACTCCATCGATTTTAAGGTCGGCCCAGACAAGGCACTCCAAGACGCCCACGCCGCGACGCAGGAAGCGGGCCTCGACCTTTCCAAAAATGCATCCTTCGACATGGGCTACCAGGGCATCGCCGATGGTACGGACAAGATTAAGCTTAAGACGAGCGGCACTGTCGCCCGCGTCACGCGAGACATCTTCCATGTGACCGGCACGGGCGACCAGGTCGCAACCATTACGTGGACGGTCGAGCCCGGTGCGCACACGGCCTAAGGCAATTGTCCTTGCCGTCATCATCGGCGTTGTAACGTTTGCCCCGATCGCCGCCTTTGCCCAACAAGAGCAAGCGCAGGCTGCCACGCAAGTGACTGTCGATCTATCGGAGCTCGAACGCAGTGGCCAACATGAGCCCCTCGCGCAAACGGGCGACACGCGACAGCTCCTGGCAGCAGGAGTCGCCGCGGCAGGCGCAAGCGCCATCGGCCTTGGCCTGCGCATGAAACGCAGCCAGTAGCCGCGAAAATCGAGACCGTCCAGAACAGGTAAGGAGAACCCATGGCATCAAAGAACCTTTTGCCCGTTGCCGCGCTCTGCAGTGCGCTTGCCACCGGCATGCCCGTCGCCGCTCTAGCGACACCCGCCGCGGACGTCCCCTTACCTGCCGTCAACTGTCTCGCCACAAACCAGATGAGCACCATCGCGCGCCAACGCTTCTCGCTTGCGCAGGCAAGCATTTCGACCTCGGGGTGCCTCCGTCGCTGCACGAACAGCTCGATAGTCGTGGATACCGAGCGCTCGAGCACAGCGGACGGTCCCCTAACGGGATGCGTTATCTGCACATGGCGCGCAGCTGCAACTGATGCCGATGGCGATTCCTGCGACGTGAAACTGTGTCTCGACATCACCCTGTCCGATGACTCGGCGGACGGGGCAACAGTCGCCTTCGACAGCACGTTTTTCGAAAACGGAGGGGGTGTATGCCTGGGCTGCGTCCCCTCGAGCGCCGATGGCACGCAGCCCGCTATCTCATTCACCGCATCGCTGAAAATGACCAAGGCGGGCACCGACGCCACGGCAAATGGCGAGATCGCTCTGATGTTCTACGCGAGCGGCACAGAAAGCCAGGAGATTCGGGGCAAACAGCGGACCGGATCGCTCAGCCTGACGCGAGGGGCAGACCCCGGTCCTGTCGATATCAGTGCCGAAACGCAAGATGTGCATCACGTCCTTGTCGATCCGGCGCTCCTCGAGATGGAATGGAGCGGAGTAGGAGCGGTCGGACTCGCCCCCTCGACAGGTGACATCGCAAGCGATTCCAGCGAGAGCAGCGGTGAAATAGCGCCTGGGGACAATGGCGCACCAGGCGGCATAACACCGCCATCGAGCGGTCCTTCAGCCACTTTCAGCGAGCCAAGCGAAACAGCCACCGCAGTGGGCGGCACGCAAGCTGGCGAAAACTTGGGGTGTCCCATGCCGGCAGACATCGACGAGGGCAATTGTTGCATGATGGTCGCGCTCGACCGCACGGAAACCGTCGACGCCGCGAGCATTGAGGTCACCGCTGCCGATAAGCCCGTCCGCAAAGCAGCCATTATCGCATTCCCTAAAACCGTCGAAGTTGTTTTTCTGCCATCGGGCGAGGTCGTAGCCCCCACCTTGCTCACCTTGCTTGGGGCAAAGGGCACGGCCAACCAAATCGACAACCTCACGGTCGCCGACCCTGCGACCACCGCAAAACTGCACCTGTATGCCGTAACCTCGGATGGAGGCAAAACCGAGGAATTCGACGGTGAGAACCTCCTGAATAACCGGATACTCCATAAAATGGAAGACGTCTCGTATCAAATTGAGCTCGAGGGATTTGACCGAGCTCGAGATGCCGATATCATCGCCGCGGCCATTGAGTCCCCGCAGCGACTCATGACGCTGTGCTTCGATTACAGCCCCTATGTCGTGATGGGAGGCTGAGGCTTGGGCACCAAATGCCGTCGTTAATACCACTTATATAACGTATAGGATGAGGCATGACGCACCCTGCAGCCCATTCTGCTACGATTGCCAGGTTGGCATCAATATGGGAGGGTTCATGCCGGGTTTGGGAACGGTCATCAACGTCGCGCTTTTGATCGCGGGCGGTCTGCTGGGCCTCATGGGCGGGCGCTTCATTACGCCCCGCATCCAAGACACGCTCATGAAGGCGTCGGGGTTGTGCGTTCTGTTTATCGGCCTGGGCGGCACCATGCAAAAGATGCTCGTCATTGACGGGAAAACGCTGGCGACCACCGGCACCACCATGCTTATCGTCTCATTTGCCCTCGGCTCGCTCATCGGCGAGGCCATAAACCTGGAAGCCGGCATCGAAAATCTGGGCGAATGGCTCAAGCGCAAAACCGGCAGCGAAGGCGACAACGAGTTCACCAATGCCTTTGTCTCGACATCGCTGACCGTCTGCATCGGTGCCATGGCTATCGTGGGATCAATCCAAGACGGCTTGCTCGGCGACTGGTCCACGCTTGCCCTCAAGGGCGCGTTGGACTGCATCATCGTCTGCACCATGACGGCTTCGCTCGGCCGCGGCTGCATCTTCTCCGCCCTGCCCGTTGCCGTATTCCAGGGAACGATTACGCTGTTTGCCGGCGCGCTCTCCCCCATCATGACCGCCGCCGCCCTCGACAGTCTATCGCTCGTGGGCTCTATACTCATCTTCTGCGTCGGCGTCAACCTCATCCGTCCTCAGACCTTCCGCACGGCCA
>ENA-ORTU01004734-ORTU01004734.1-human-gut-metagenome-genome-assembly--contig:-NODE-4734-length-10208-cov-6.336354_pt1 | contig 10208 bp, 7 predicted proteins | sample MGYA00241910_ERZ509184 | MGnify/ENA primary metagenome ERZ509184 (study PRJEB26280, sample SAMEA2338847) | human gut metagenome | biome: human gut; feature: human-associated habitat; material: faeces...
TGCCGCACCTCGCTCGCCGTATCGGCACTTAGAATTATGCGGTATTGCCCTAACTCCTCCCTCCTAACTTCTATACAACTTGGCGACAACTCTGTGCTATACTTAAGATAAATAACGATTGGGGGCATTGGATGAACCGCATTTTGATTGTGGAGGACGAAATTACCATTTCCCGGCTGATTGCGGTCAGCCTGCGCCGCGCGGGGTATGACTGCACGGTTGCCAACGATGGCAGCACCGCGGCGGACCTGATTGCCGAGCACGACTTTGACCTGGCTCTGCTGGATATTATGCTGCCCGGCCTGGATGGGTACGAGCTGCTGGGCTACCTGCGCCCGCTGGGGGTGCCGGTCATCTTTATCACGGCCAAGGGCGCCACTAAGGACCGGGTCAGAGGCCTGCAGCTCGGCGCCGATGATTATATCGTAAAGCCGTTTGAAATCGAAGAACTTCTAGCCCGTGTGGAAGCCGTACTGCGCCGCACCGGCCGCGGCGGCCAGACCCTGACCGCCTTTGATGTAACGATGGATATTGTGGCCCGCACCGTGACCCGGCAGGGCAAGGCGGTGGAGCTGACCCCGCGGGAGTTCGACCTGCTGGAGCAGCTCATGCGCAACCGCGGGGCGGCGCTGTACCGCGATGTATTGTACGGGCGGGTGTGGGGCGGCGATCTGCTGGACAGCCGCACCCTGGACCTGCACATCCAGCGCCTGCGCAAAAAACTTGGCTGGGCGGATAAGATCGAAACCGTCTACCGTGTCGGTTACCGCCTTAAATCCGACCAGAAATAACCTCAAATTGCTGATTTCTCATTTCCAATTCCTAAAATTCCCAATTTCAAACTTACTTACGGTTTTTTCTATGAAATTTTCTCAAAAACTTGTCTGCATCATGCTGCTGGTCATCGCCGCGTTTTTTGCCGTGGGCGGCGCGGTGCTGGTCAACGGCAGCTTTATGGACCGCCTGAGCGCAGCCGCCGAGCAGGAACAAAGCATGCACGCCATGCTGTGCGGCGTGGTGGAGGATTACTACCTGGACCAGACCGGCCGCGGCGAAGATACCTGCGGGGATGATTTTATCACCGCCGCCACCTGGCGCGCAGGGGATCTGGCCCGTGGGGTTTATTCCCAGGGGCTGTTCCGCGCATCCGCTGACCCCGCCCAGGACGAAGCCTATGCCATATACGGCCTGCAGGACGGCCAAAGCATTTTGCAGTACGGCCCCAATGTAACCCGCACCTACCGCAGCGATCTGCTGGGCGGCCTTGTGATGGTAACCACCTTTGATGTAACGGAGATTTTTGCCGCGCGCAACCGCAGCCTGCAGCGCTTTTTCCTGCTGGAAGCTGCCGTGGTGGCCGGGGCTGCCGTGGTGGTCTGGCTTGTCAGCCGCCGCCTGACCCACCCACTGACCGTGCTGACTGCCGCCAGCGCCCGCATTGCCGCGGGTGATTATGCCTTGCGCACCAGGATGCACACCGGGGATGAGCTTGAAATCCTGAGCCAGGGCTTTGACCAGATGGCCGGTGCCGTGCAGGACAAAGTGGAAGCTCTGGAGCTTTCGGTCCAGCAGCGGGATGATTTTGTGGGTGCGTTTACCCATGAGCTCAAAACCCCCATGACCGGCATCATCGGCTATGCCGACCTTTTGCGCAGCATGCAGCCAGACCCCGAAGAACAGCGTGAAGCCGCCGGGGCCATCTTCCATGAAGCCCAGCGGCTGGAAGCCTTAAGCGGAAAGCTGCTGCAGCTGATGGGCCTGGGTGAGCACGCCCCCCAACTGGTACCCGTGCAGCTGGATTCTGTTTTTGCCGAAGCGCGCCGCGCCGTTGCCCCTGCTCTGAACGGCTGCATTCTGACCATGCAGTCCAACGGCCTGACCGTGCAGGGAGATGCCGACCTGCTGTGTGATCTCGTCATCAACCTCGTCACCAACGCCGCCAAGGCCAGCACCCCCGGCAGCGCCATTGCGGTCTGCGCCGAACAGGCAGATGGTTCCATCCGGCTGACGGTTCAGGACCACGGCCAGGGCATCCCGGCGGACAAGCTGGCCCGCGTGGTGGAACCGTTTTATATGGTGGATAAATCCCGTTCCCGCCGCCAGGGCGGCAGCGGCCTGGGCCTGGCCCTGTGCAGCCGCATTGCCCAGGCCCACGGCGGAACGCTTGCCATGGAAAGCGAGCTTGGCAAAGGCACCACCGTAACCGTCACCCTGCCCGCACCGAACCAAACCGCCGCCGAACTCGCACAGGAGGAACCCGTATGAAAACCACAAAACGCGGCAAGCTGCTGATGCTGGCCTGCGCCGCCCTGGTCGCTGTGCTGGCCTGCCTGCCGCTGCTCTGGTTCCGCGCACAGGATGCCCGTATGTTCGGCACCGTCAATCAAAGCTCTGGCCTGTATGAATCCCGCGAGGTCAGCGGGGATGATTTTTATCTATTACAGCAGGTCAAAAACCGCACCCAGATGAACCGCACGGACTGGATGGTTTCCGCCGGGCTGGACGGCACAGCAGCCCTGTATACCCCAGCCGGGAACAGCCGCTACAACATGACCTCCAGCGATACCGCCGCTGATTTTGCCGCCAGCCTGCTGACCCAGCTCCATGATGCCGAGGTATTGCCGGACACCTGGTACCATGTGGCAGCCGATAACCTGAGCAGCTACAGCAGCGGCGAGCTGTATACTTCCAGTGATTCCCTTGGCATTACGCGGCTGCTGCGCTACCCCCATGCCGCCTATGATGAAAGCGACCCCGAATACAACGAATCCCCCACATTCGCCCTGGATTATGATAATAAAACCGGCCGCCTGCTGAACCTGTGGGTTCAGGCCCCGCTGGACGATCCCACCCTGCTGTCCGGCAGCCCGGTATTGCTGAATATCTCCGACCTGCTGAACGCCTGGGTGCAGTGGGAGGGCCTTACCGACCTGGGCGACTGGACCGTGCCTTACGGCAGCGATTACGCCGAAACCGGCCTGTACAGCGCCAGAGGCAACGCCCTGCTGACCTGTGTGTACGGCTCCTTTACCCTTGACGATGTTCCCCGCGCCTATTACAGCATGCAGCTGACCTGGCAGCCCTATGCCCCCACCCCGCAGCCGGGCAGCACCGATCTGCTGCCCGCCGAGCCGCTGCCAGAAACCAGCGATTATTATTACACTGACGTCATCGCTTACCAGTGGGACGATGACCGCGCTGCCGCTGTGTTTGATTATGATGCCAACCTGATCCTTCGCACTAACCTGAGCACCGGCGTGCAGACCGTGTTCTGTGATGTGCCCGGCTGCACCCATACCACCAGCAGTTGCCCTGCCCGCATCACGGACCAGATGTATTCTCTTGTTCCCGCCGGGGATTGCGTTTACCTTGTTTACGGCACCTATTCGCCCACAACGGCAAAGGGCGCTTCCGGCGCGGATATCAACGCCATGTCGGACGATGAGATCATGCGCTGGGCGCGCGCGGCAGATGCCGGGGTTCCGCTGGCCCTTTATACCCAGGAGCTGGAGCCTTACACCCAGGAGGATGTTACCGCTGCCCGCCGCTGGATGCAGAACGCCTTTGGCCAGGGCCGCATTGAAATGCTGGACGGCACCACCCGCACCGAGCTTGTCCGGCTGGATCATGACGCCGTGTATATCGGCGGCTGCGATTCCACCTATTTATACGGCATCATGCGGAGCCAGCAGGGCGAAGAGCCCACCCGCTGGTTCCGCATGGAGCGCACCACCGGCCAGTACGAAACCATGCCCATCCCGGATACCGATGACCTCTGCGGTGTCTGGAACAACCAGCTTGTGCTGTTCCGGGAGCGCTGCGCCGAACCGTTCGCTTCCGATAAAATGTCCGATTACAGCCTGGCCGGCAGTTATTCTTCCCGGTTCCAGAACACCAGTTATGACGTTGTGCTGTACGACCCCGTCACCGCCCAAAGCCGGCGGTTATACAGCCTGAACGAAAATTCCGGTTCTTTCACCCATGCCGCGCTGTATGGGGATTCTCTCTATCTGAATACCAGCATTTGGGAGAATCCGGATGATACCCCGTTCAACGCCATCCGGCTCAACCTGCGCAACGGGGAGCAGACCGCGCTGGAATCCCTTTTGAGGATCGACCGTTCCGATTATCCTTACGGTTATCTGTTGGGTTCTTCCACGGTTGCCAACCTCTACTCCCAAAAATGGGGCACCATGATGCTGTTTCGTTCCAACAGCGGTCAGGGCGGCGAAAGCCTGCTGCTGAACTTTGCCGCCGGCAGCGTGTTCCACACCAGCTGGCAGGCAGGTGAAAGCACCTATATTGCCGCCGAATCCCCTGTGGGCCAGTTGTTGCTGCTTTCCTGGGTGTATGATGATCTTTCGGACAACTGGTTCCAGACCTACCAGCAGTACCTTGCCCCCGCCAGTGATCCCACCATCATGACCCCCGTTGCCATGTGGGAACCGGGGCAGTAAACCTCCGCCCCGTAGGTGGTCGTAACCAATTTTTTACCAGTGTAAATTGATGGTTTGTTCACGGTTTGTTTACGTCGCGGCAGTTGTTATTGCCGGGGCAGTGTGGTATACTCACCCCCAAGATGTATCTGAAAGCAAAGAAGCCGACGAATTTTTTGCCTTTTCAGCTACACCCTAAGAAAGGGGGAATCTGCATGAAACATCTGCGTTCCTTTTTTGCGGTGCTGCTGGCCGCAGCCGTCTGCGCGGCGGTGGTGCTGTTTTCCGGCTGTGGGGCATCCGTTCAGGTGCAGCAGCTTACCATCCCCGGCGAGCGCGGCAGCATCCATGCCACGCTGACCGCCCCTGCCAATGCCGAAAACATGCCTGCCGTGGTGATCTGCCACGGCTTTACCGGCAACCGCCAGCTGGACGGCCACGCCAAGCCGTTGGCCAAAACGCTGGCCCAGCACGGCATTGCCAGCATCGCCATTGACTTTGCGGGCAGCGGCGAAAGTGAGGAGCCGTTCACCGCTTACACCCCCGCCAACATGCGGGATGATATCACTTCTGCCATCACCTACCTGACCGACACTGTGGGTGCCGACCCGGAGCGCATCGGCCTGCTGGGCCACAGCATGGGCGGCCGCGCCGTCAGCGTCTACCTGAAAGATTCCATCAAAGCCGCCGCCCTGTGGGCACCGGCAGATAACACAGGGCTGGACGGGCTGGAATTTCTGGACCACAGCGCCGAGGGCCGCCAGGCTATTTATGACGGTGCCATACAGAACGGCGTGCTGGACCTGCCCAAGTGGGGCGTAACGATCAGCGCCGATTTTGTGCAGCAGGTTGCCGACCAGGACCCCACCGCCAGCCTGCGCACCTACAACGGCCCTCTGCTGCTGGCTTATACCGCCGGGGATGCCGAATTGCTGAGCCAGACCACCATTGACCTGACCCGCCAGGCTGCCGCCGAACACAGCGGCCCTCTGGTGGACCTGACCGGCCAGTATGAGGATGCCACTCACAATTTCACCGCCGCATCCGGCAAAAAAATCGACGATTTCTCCGTCCGCCGCCGCATCGAATCCGCCACCGCAGAATTTTTTGAAGAATATCTATAACCCATCCCTATTTGCCGCAGCCCCACCGGGCCGCGGCATTTTTTATGATAATTTTAAGGCAATACCGCATAATTCTAAGTGCCGATACGGCGAGCGAGGTGCGGCAGATGCCGTGCCGCAGCTGCCGGAGCGGTGCTTAAGCCGCAAGGCGGGAATTGTGCGGTGTTGCCCTAGGCCCCTCCGGGACGTCGAGGACGCCGTCCCCTACATATAGTTTCATGATTCATCACAAATTTATTTTGCTCCATTCCCCACGCACCGGCGGAGTCAGGTGACCCCGCCCTACCGAACCTTTGCAGCCCCCCTTTTTTCCGGCGGCCAGAGGGCTGGCCGCCCTACCCACCACCTTTCCCCGCCCCAATTCCTAATTTCTAATTCCTAATTAACTCCTGCCTCCTCCCTCCTAACTCCTAACTACTTCCTTCGCCCCACCGCAATTTTACAACTCCGCCCCCTTTCCGCCAGGGGTAAAATGTGATATAGTATAGAGGTATAGGATTTTGTCAAAAAGGGAGGGCTGAAATGGCACCCATTATCCATACCGTCAACCTGCGCAAGGTGTATGCCGTGGGCAAAGAACGGGTCATTGCCCTGAACGATGTTTCTATCTCCATTGAAAATGGGGAATTCTGCTGCATCGTGGGCCAGTCCGGCAGTGGCAAAAGTACCCTGCTGAATCAGCTGGCCGGGCTGGAAAAACCGACCCGCGGCAAGGTATTCATCGGTTCGCACGAGATCAGCGCTATGACCGAAGATGAGCTGGCCAAGTTCCGCCAGGCACACTTGGGCTTTATTTTTCAGAGCTACAACCTGCTGCCCACCATGACGGCGGCCGAAAACGTTGCTCTGCCGCTGATGTTCAAGGGCATTTCCCGCTCCCAGCGCCTTGCCATGGCCCGCAAAGAGTTAAAAAACATGGGCCTTGGCGGCCGTGCCGAACACATGCCCACCGAGATGAGCGGCGGCCAGCAGCAGCGCGTGGGCATCGCCCGCGCCTTTGTCAGCAAGCCGCGCGTGATCTTTGCGGACGAACCCACCGGCAACCTGGACTCTATCACATCCAAACAGGTGCTCTACCGCATGCTGCAAATATCCAAGCAGATGGGCACCACCTTTGTCATGGTCACCCATGAACCGGAGCTGGCCTCCTGTGCAGACCGCATTATTACCATTCTGGACGGCAAGGTGCAGTCCGATGTGGTGCAGGATCCCGCCACAAGGGAGCGCAACCGCGAAGCCCTGTTCGCCAGCCTGGAGGGCAACATGCGGATCGGCGGCGACTCTGCCAGCGGCGAAGTTCACCAGAAAACCGCAGCCGAGCTTGCCTCTTACGCAGCCCCTGCTGCCGCAGCCCAGCAGCCCGAACAACCCAAACCGTAAATTTTGCCCACTCATTCAGGAATATCAAAGCCATAGGCAATACCGCATAATTCTAAGTGCCGATACGGCGAGCGAGGTGCGGCAGCTGCTAGGCCAAAAGCGCAGATAATACTGGATGTCTTATCGAGCATTTTGGCAACGCAGATGCCGTGCCGCAGCCGTCGGAGCGGTGCTTAAGCCGTTAGGCGGGAATTGTGCGGTGTTGCCCATAGAAAAAGATGGAATCAATTTAAGGAGGACCCCGGAGTGAAAAAAGCTTCCCGTTTTGCCGCCCTGCTGGCGGCCGTCATGCTCTTCGGCAGCGTGGCTGCCATGCCCGCCCTTGCCGCAAATGATGATGCCCCCAATTCGCAAGTGACCGCTAATGACCAAGAAGCCTCCGACAACAACAGCTCGGACAAAAATCATGACGATCCCGATTCGACGCCATCCCCCCAGCCCAACAACAGCGGCTCGGCCTACATCATTGCTCAGACCGTGACCGATGCCGCAGGCGGCGAGATCACCACCATTGACCGGGACAGCCGGTTTAACCTGATTCTGCGCGTGGCGGATTACGGTGCTTACAACAACTTCATTCCCGCGGACCAGATCTCTGCCCGCATCAACTCCTCCGCGTTCACCTTTACCGGCAACGCCGAAGTTGGCCAGCTGTACGAGGAAACCGACGCCAACGGTGCCGGTTACTACAGCTATGTACTGCTGTTCCGCGATGTGATCTACAACGGCGGCGGCAACAGCGTGCCCATCAACCTGAGCTACCTGAATTCCACCATGGCGATGCAGCAGCTCAGCGTTACCCTGGGCCAGTGCGTGGACGAAGACCCCGATACCCCCAACCTGATGATCCGCGCTTCCAGCTACGGCAATGAAGCGGTTGTGGCCGGGACGCCCTTTACCCTGACCCTGACCCTGTACGCCACCGGCGGCCAGGAGAACCTGAACGATGTGGTCATCTCGCTGACTCTGCCGGACGGCATCACTATGACCAGCGGCAGCCTGAGCAGCTACCTGGGCACCATGGCCCCCAAGTCCACCCGTGATGTCAGCTTCAGTCTGACCCCCAGCGCCGGCTTTACCGGTGGCGTAGCCAACATCACCGTGAACAGTGTGGGTACCGGCGCGGACACCAACAAGGCCGTTACCGGTATGTCCACCACCATCTCGGTTCCGGTATCTCAGCCGGACCGCTTTGAGCTGGGCCAGCTGGAACTCAGCGACAGCATTACGCTGGGCGATTCCGCTTCCGTTACCCTGAACTTTGTCAACAAGGGCCGCAACGCCCTTTCCAACCTGGAAGCCACCCTTTCCGGTGACAATCTGGGCGCCGACACCACTGTGCAGTACATTGGCAACCTGAACGCCGGTTCCTCCAACAGCGTGGATTTTGACATGACCCCCACCCAGGAAGGCACCTGCAACGGTACCATCACCCTGACCTATGAGGACGCCAACGGCACCCTGAAAACCGCCAGCAAAGATTTTTCCTTCTCTGTTCAGCCGGCCATGGACTACGGCAATTCTGGCGATATGGACTCTAACATAGATGACATGCAGCCCCAGCAGACCGGCCTGCCCCTGTGGGCCTATCTGGCAATCGGCGCTGCTGTGATCGTGGTGGTAGTTGTGATCGTTGTGGTGGTACGCAAAAAGAAGAAGGCCGCCGCACTTGCCAAGCTGGAGGAAGGCAACGATGAAGATATCTGACCAGATCGGGCTGGCTGTCACCAACCTGTCCCGCCGCAAGGGCCGCACGGCACTGACCGTTGTGGGCGTCGTTGTGGGCATCTGTGCGGTTATCGTTATGATCTCCATGGGCATTGCGGAAAGCCATAACAACGACGAAATGCTCAAAAATATGGGCGGCCTGACCAAGATTGAGGTATACAACTACGGCAGCCAGAACATCAATGGGCAGGAGGTCAAGCTGGATAACGAAGCCGTCCAGCGGTTCCGCAAGATCGACCACGTTACGGCTGTCACCCCCTATTACCAGCCGGGCCTAAACCTGTATGTAGAAGCAGGCAAAAACAACCGCTACCGCGCCAGTTCTGTATGGAGCGTTCTCGGCCTGGACCCGGACACCATGCCCCTGCTGGACAACAAGCTGGAAAGCGGCGACTGGCCCAAAAGCGGCGTGAATTACGGCAAGGATGTGATCCCCGTTGTGGTGGGCAAGGAGTTTTTGTATCAGTTTGAGGATACCCGCCGCAGCCAAAACAGCTCCAAACGCCAGCGCTGGAGCGGCGAAACCGATGCCAACGGCAACCAGCTGCCGCCCTTTGTGGATGCTACCAAGGATACCTTTACCCTGACCCTGACCAATGGTGACACCGAGAGCCCCAAGACCCAGAGCTACAAGCTCAAAATCGTTGGCGTTGTCTCGGAAGAATCCGAGGATTACATGCTGCAATACGGCATTACTTTCCGCCTGAACGACCTTCTGATGCTGAGCGAAGCCTACAGCAAGCTGGCCAAAACGGATTTTAACCCCAAAAAAGTGACCTATAACGAAGTGTACATTAAGGTCGATGACATCAAGAATGTGGATAAGATCTGCGATACCTTAAAAGAGGAAGGCTACCAGATCAGCTCCATGGTGGATTACCGCAAGCAGATGCAGCAACAGACCGCACAGCGCCAGCTGCGCCTGGCGGGTCTGGCGGCCATCAGCCTGTTTGTTGCCGCGCTGAACATCGCCAACACCATGACGATGGCCATTTACGAGCGCACCCGTGAGATCGGCGTGATGAAAGTTCTGGGCTGCGAGATTGGCAACATCCGGCGGATGTTCCTGATTGAAAGCGGTATGATCGGCTTTATCGGCGGCGTAGCCGGTACGATTTTAAGCTACATCATCAGCTTTGGCATGAACAACATGACGATGATCGTATACGGCCTGAACACCCTGCTGATGAAGCTGGGCATCAACGCCACCATCGACCTCAGCTCCCTGATGGGCAGCAGCGATTCGATGTATTACGGCGGTGGAATGTACATGTCTGATTCCGGCAGCGGAACCGTCATGTCCATCATTCCTATCTGGCTGGTGCTGGCTGCCATCGGCTTTGCCGTGGTGGTGGGCCTGCTTTCCGGCATCGTTCCCGCCAGCCGCGCCGTTCGCATCAGCGCCCTGGAGGCCATCCGGCACGATTAAATCAAATGCGCCTTCCCGCAAGGGAGGGCGCGTTTTTGTTTGAATAAAAAAAGAATAAAGGCAATACCGCATAATTCTAAGTGCCGATACGGCGAGCGAGGTGCGGCAGCT
>ENA-ORTU01004742-ORTU01004742.1-human-gut-metagenome-genome-assembly--contig:-NODE-4742-length-10191-cov-2.634471_pt1 | contig 10191 bp, 11 predicted proteins | sample MGYA00241910_ERZ509184 | MGnify/ENA primary metagenome ERZ509184 (study PRJEB26280, sample SAMEA2338847) | human gut metagenome | biome: human gut; feature: human-associated habitat; material: faeces...
TTCTGTAAAGCGGACATTCACAATCCGCTTCTCTGCATTCAAAAAATAGTACAATTCTTCGGAAGCATCCGGATTTATTTCTCTTTTCTGAGCCTCCAGCATCCGTTTTACCTTTTTTTCATCGTGGATCAGACGCACACCGCTTACCACCTGACCAATCGCTGTCTTTCCGGAAACGCTCATTCCAAGCATCCGGAAAAATCTCCTGTTTTCCGTCTCACATCCCGGAATCGGCCGGATATGCACGATTGGGATACCACTGACTGCCGCTTCGGTAGAAGTCAGTCCTCCCGGTTTCGTAAAGATCACATCACAGGCTTTCAGATAAAGAGGCATCTTTTTTGTGTAACCGACAAGCGTTACCTCTTTTCTGTTTTTATATTTCTGCTGAAGCTTTTTCTTTAACTTCTGGTTGCTTCCACAGATGACCACAAGATTTTCCTTTTTGCTTCGCATTGCCAGCAAAAGTTCCAGGATATGCACGATTGCTTTTGTTCCCATACTTCCTGCCGTCAGCAGAAAATATTTCTTTTCCTGCTCCAGTCCAAGCATATCGCGTGCCTGTTCTCTGGAAATATCCTCCCGGCACTGCCTGGATACCGGAATACCAAACGCTTTCAGTTTATATGCCGGAATTCCTCTTTTTATGATCTCCGGATACAGTTTTTTATGCGGTGTAATATAATAGTCACAGTCGGTTTCTTCCCAGAACGGGATACAGGTGTAGTCTGTCATCACGGCCACCGTAAGCGGCAAAGCAAACCCATTTCTTCGCATATAAGTAATCGTTTCTGCCGGATAAAGATGTGGCATAACGATCGCATCCACCGGATTTTCCTGAAGATATTCTTCCAGATAGTGTGCCATTCTGGCATTTGCATAATACACCGGAGATTTTTTCATCAGTCGACTTACCACCATTCCAAGTTTATACGCCACGCCAAACATGGCCGGTGCTTTTTTAACAACCTTCACATAACCATCCCCGACCAGTTTCGATACTCCATTTCCGGCAAGAGACAGATAATCCAGCACTTCTGCACAGTCACCATGCTCACGGATTGCTTCTGCGATCGCCTGTGCCGCCGCATTATGTCCGCCGCCTGTATTACAGGATAAGATTAGCACTTTCATTTGATTTCTCCTCCATCAGATGATGCTTATAGATCACAATACACGAAATCAGGACACATCCTAAAAGAATCGCAGGTATGGGAACCAGAGACAGGCAGCCGACACAAAAACAGCCAAAAGTCACAATTGAACGTCTGCGATGTGAACGGATCTTAAAAACCACCGAAAATAAGATATAAAAAAACGCCAGCAAAAGCACCGGTTTCCAGATTGGAAACAACGCCAGCAGTACCCCAAAAGAAACTGCAATTCCCTTTCCACCTTTTCTTCCGTGAAAAATTGAGAAGGCATGTCCAAACACCGGTGCCGCCATCACAAGAGCAAAGATCAGCTCCTCTGTACTATAATTCTGACGATACAGTATCACCGGCAAATATCCCTTGCCCATATCCGCCAGCAATGTCAGAATCCCGCACCAGAATCCGCCAAACACAAATGCATTATACGTTCCCGGATTTTCATCCTCTGCAAGTTTTCTGATATCAACGCCCTTCAACAGCCATGTGATGCGATATCCAAACAACATGCTCCCCAAAAAATATCCAAGAAAAACATATGCCAGTTGCATCCTTCTTTTCCTCCAGCCTCTTTTTCTTATTCGAAAGGCAGTTCAAAAGAAATATCGCTTTCCATATCTTCCGAATATCCCTCTAACTCCTGTTCGTATTTCTGCAGAGCTTCCGTAACTGCCATCCGCTCTTTTTCCTTTCCGTTTACAAGATACAGATCAGCCGCCGCCATAAACAGAATATCATTCTCATCTGTACAAGGCGTATCTTCTGAAATATATTTTCTTACAACGTCCTCCGCCCCTTCCAGATCTTTCAGGGTCATTTTTGCGTACACAAGAGCTGTTGCAGCCATCTCATGCTGATCTTCTGCATACCATTTCTCACAGAATTTCAGTGCTTCTTCCTTTTTATCTTCCGCAGCCAGAGCTGAAGCGATCCGAAACTTCAAATCCCCCGGATATACTTCCTGCCACTGGAACAGATTCAACAGTTCCTCACATCTTTCCATTAATTTTTCATGTTCTTCCCTTGCATCCAGCTCGTCCAGATAATCCTCGATCCAGTCTGCCACACCATACGCAAAATCCGTAGCATCATCCATTTTCAGGATCTCAGCTGCATACTGCGGATCTTTTTCTCTTCCCTGCACAACAAGTTGTTTGAAGACTTCATAAGCCTCATCCCACTGAGGACAGTTATCCTCCAGCTCACTCATATAACAAATTTCCGTCAATTTATCAAATTTTTTCCATAATTGCTTCATTTTCTTCTCCTGTTCTTTTTCATAGTTTGTTTTTATGTTTTATTCACGTTTCCATTTTCTTCATTTTACACATACAGTATTTTTACGTCAAGAATATTCGCCGTATATTTCTTAACAAATCTATCTCTCATTTTACTTTTATCTCTCATCTTCCTGCAAGGCGATTTTTATCAGCATAAGTATAAAAATAGCACGCATCTCTGCGTACTATACTCCTTTAATCAAATACAGTTATTTTCATAAATTCTATCATATACTTTCTGAGCTTCTCGTCCAAACTCATTGTAATCATAATAATCTGGTGGTGCAAATCCTTTTCTATCAATACAATCCCCAATAGCATCCAATATTTGTCTGACCTTCCCCTGAAGAATCCATCGGTGTATAGCAGTCGTCTGTCGTTTTCTTCGGTTTGAATTTTTCAACAAATTCTTCATAAGTTTTGCTTTTTATGTTTCTCACCTCCTTAAAAAAGGGTACAAAAATACCACCAGTCGAAAGACCAGTGGTAAAACTACGGAACTAATTCCGTTATTCCCTTTGCTGCTTTATATAACCTTTGCATAATGCTGTTTTCGCTCAGATATTCAAGACCTTTTAAAGTGATACGGATGTCATCGATATCCACACTGGTTCCACCTGCTACATATTTCTGTATCTTTACCCCTTTTATATATCCTGCATCCAACAACATTTCCATGTATTTATTCCAACGTTCATCAGAAATCTTCAATGCTTCCGGGCTGATGCTGTCCGGATTAAACTTCTCCAGATCCATGGACCTTTCCAGTGTAAAAAGTATTTTGTAAATGATTTTGAAATTGTCCATAAGCATCACCCATCATAGCTTTTCAGTTTCCACAATTCCACTTTTGAGCGGATAAATGCGATATCTTTCTCCAGAAGCTCTCTTTCTTCCGGTGTGATGTCGTTGTATTTTCCCATCTCATAGCGTGGGATATGATACGACAACTGCTCCAGTACTCTCTCCTCCAGAATGTCATGCTCCACTTCATAAGCTCCAATAGAAATGATCCAGAGTGCTTCTGATGTGCCAATAAGCAGCTCATTATCTTCTTCTGTCATCCAGTCTGTGACCTGTCTCGGTGTCCAGCCATAAAATTCTATTAAATTCATGGCATCATGAACTCTGTCTTTATATTCCTGATATGTAAGATCATCTTCTGCTCTCATACTTCATCACCTCAAGCATCATCTAATTCGTCTGATAAAAAATGTCATCCCTTATTGATTCCAACATGTATGTCTTCGGAGATGCTTCATAGTTTGCGTCCATCCAATATACGGATTCGTCTTCAATATACTCCATGAAATCAATCTCTGTATCAACATCTATTTCAAAGTTGCCATTCTTCTCTGATTTTAGCACACGCTGAACAAGTTCATTATCCGGATACATTTTTTTAAGAAATTCAATTTGATCACTTTTGAGTTTAAACTTTCGCATTTTTTATTCTCCTAATATAGTCGGCGTCTGTTGGATTACATTGTAGCAGTATACCGCTGTCTGGATTTACTGTCACAGTTGCGTATTTTCCGATATACTTCTGACTTCTTCGCCCCTGCCTGTCGGTCTTCACAGTTCTGACATCTAACAGCGTTTTTAATGCTTCGGATATATCGTCCACTGTTACTCCTGATCTTAGTTTTCCTGTTTTAGGATCGCTCATGTTTCCAAATTTTTCAGGCTCATTATACTTCATCTGCCTGAAATCCGCAAGGCTTCCTGCATCTTCTTTCAGGACTTCCCTGTACCGTTCGTACTGGTTCGAATCAATCTTAGCATTTCGCATCATCTCCGGCGTATAGCATACGTTCTGCTGGTTTCTCACCTCCTTAAAAATGGGTACAAAAATAGCACGCAGAAATGCGTGCTTAGGCTATTTCATGAATCATCTGATTTTGAAGGGGCAAAAAAGGGGCAGGATTTTGCCGTTCTGTTCCGGCACAGAAAAACAAAAAACGACTGAAAACCTTGATTTTACAGGGTTTTTCAGTCGTTTTCCTATATATGCATATTGCAAAAAATGCCGCAGACCGGAATCGAACCGGTTAAAGTGCATTTATTACAAATGCAGTGTTTTTGAGACTTTGCGTAAAAAGCCGATAAACACTACATTTTATATATAAGTAAGTTGTACTAAAAGACACGTTTTTCACAATAATATAAAACTATGCAACACGAAATGCAACACGAATTTTAATTCCTTATACCCGCGTCACTTTCTTCAGATACACCCAACCCGATCCGTTTTTCAGTCTGCCGAATCCGTTCTTTTCCTCGGCGATTACATATGTTCCAGTCTGGATCTTCTTCACACGTCTGTAAGTTTTCGCCGGTCCCGTTCTGATCGGAACATTCGCAGTTTTCGGCTGTACCTTATATGGCAACTTGGAGGATGTGTAGACCTTTTTTCCGGCGTCGTTGTAGACATGATAACCGGCGTGCTGATCCGCACACTGCTTTGCCTTCTTCAGTGTCTGAAACGCTCCGATCTGGCTTTTCTCATTTTTCCAGGTCTTGCGGACACGGTACCATGTTTTGCTGGTGGCTGGGAGAATGTCGCCATTCTGTCCGGAAATAGCTTTCTTGAACGCGTTCCAAGTGTACGTACCTGTATTGTATACATACGGATTTGGACAGATTTTTCCGGTCACATCATAGTGGCGAATGACATGATCTGCAGGGATGTTATATTTCTTCATCAGGTATCTGGTCAGCTCAATAGCAGATTGTATTGTTGGTCCTTCAAAATACCAGTCCTTATCTGTTGCCCCAAGACTCGCCGCGTTCTTCTTTCGCACGCACATCTCGATTCCGATACTGTTGGCATTTCTGCATTCCGGATGTTTGTAGCTGCTCGCCCCACAATGCCAGGCGATATTCCGATCTTCCACGCACTGCCAAATTTCGCCGGCGAAACCGACAAAATAGTGTGCGGATGCTCCACGATTACCACCGCCGTAATATGAACAGTTTTCCTGTGCTCCGCCCAATGCCCCAACATAATGGATCACAATATATTTGATCCTGGAAATATTGCCTGGATTATAATTGTAATTTGAAATCATTCGGTTAATCTTGTTCATAGTCTCTACCGCCTTTCTCTGAGAACGCTTACACGTTCCCTGTTCTGTTTTCTTCTGGAAGCTCTTCTGTCATGTCTTCCAGAAATTTCTGCACCCAGCGTTTGATTTTTGCCGGCACTGGCAATCCGCACAGTGTCATATTCTTCAATACGCTCACGATTTCATATAATATGAAAAGAATGCTAAAAAATTCGCAGATTCCAAGTTTATGTATTCCCAATAGCTCGATGTAATCCTGTGGTACCATAAACAACACATTGATATTCAGAATCACATCCACCGCCATCAGCAGGCACACAGACAGCAGCATGGCTGATTTGCGGATTGCCCCGTCGATACCCACGCAGGAATTAAACTTGTGCTCCTTGATCGCCCGAAGCACCCCTAAAATAGTGTCCAGTGCAACCGCAATCAATAAGATACGGAAAAACGAATTACCTGCAAGTAACATAATAATTTTATTCATCATATTTACCCATCCTTTCCGTTTTCAAAACATTATAAAAATATATTTCTACCGCCTTACTCTGACGGTGTACCATCAGTTAATATTCATATGCATAATCTTCCCCATCTCCATTTGCAATCAGCTGCAATCTGCGTTACGAGTGGCATGGTAGTTTACCGTAGCCTTATTTAGTTAATTATTCCAAATTCAGTGCTTCTCGAATCGCTTCAAGATCATCAGTCGTTAACGCTGGATAATCCGCTGCAATGTCCTCGAATACTTCTCCGTTATTAATTCTGATGCGGAATGCTCTTACCATGATTTTTAATTTCAATGTGCTTAATGTCTTCATATTAGTTTTTTCCTCCTATTAAATCCGCCATCGTTAAAACAAGGTCATCTGTTGCACTTTCAAGTGTATCAGTACGCTGTTCTACTTTATCCAGTCGTTCCTCTGCGGTCGGTTGTGGCTCAGGCATTTCTGTTTGTATCTTCTCCTTTTCAGCAATTTCTTCTGCTGTCATATCTCTGTAGACCATTCCCATAATCGGTACCTCACGGGTACGGGTTTCTTCATGTTCCTCAGATATAAGGCTGCCCTCTTCATCGTATTCTGGTGGAACGGTTACGGTGTAGGATTCTGTACGGATTCCTGTTTGTTTGTATTCTGCTACTTTCATCGTTACCTCCTAACAAGCACTAACAATCGAGTTTCTACTGGATATCCACCATTTATATTGACCGAATGAAAGGCAAAACGCTTGCTGTCAATCCTTAATAAGGATGGTTTTCCCGCTCGTTGAGCATAATCTGCTGACGATGGGGTTGAATGCGACAAATAGCTATATTCGATTAAGCCGTATTGTGAATTAAGGAACTGTATCTTTTGGCAACCAATAGAAATCGTATTATTAGATAATGATCCGCCAAATGAAGCGAAACTTTCAGCGATACTGCTGCCGTTGTTGCTTGTACGTAAATATACCTGATCAGCCTTAGGTGCTGCTCCGCTTTTAAAATAGCAAATCATTTCTTTTGTATCATCTGGGACTTCAAACGAGACTTCTTGTGTTAGTTCTGCTAAAGTCTCATCCATGATTATTTGCCAGTCTCCCGTCCAAGCCCCCATCCTCTCTCTAGCAGCCGTCTGTTCATCTGCTGTCCATGCTGTACCTTTTCCATCGCACATGGCGGCTTTTACAGCGTAGTCAATAACATTACCACTAACAATTCTTGCATAACGTTTTTTCAGCGAATCATCCGTACATTCAATTATGTTCAAAGTTCCATCCGCGGAAACAGCAAACCCATTTCCCGCATTCACACGTATTAACCCCAAATTATGCGTATTAGTATCTGCTTTCGGAATCTCCGCAACTCCATCCTGTACGATACTCTTTCCATCAATCCGCACATCCAATTCACTTGCACTGTCAGCCCATTCGCAGACGAATGTGCCGTCTTCGTTGACTGATTTTACCCGAATAATTTTGCCAATAGTTGGGGCTTCGGCTGGTTTGGTAATTTTATTTTCCTTTAGCGAATCAATTTCTATTGCATTCTTCTGGATCTGAACCGCTGATTCCTGGATTTCTTCTTTCGCTGTCTCGGCTCTTTCTGCCGACTTTTCCGCTGAAACTGCACTCACCTGTGCCGCTTTTGATGCCGCTTCTGTAACTTCCCTATCCGCCGCTGTTCCTATCTTGGCTCTCTCAGTGGCTTCTTTTGCCTGTACCGCATCGTTCTTTGCGGTTTCGGCTTCTGACCTTGCAGTTTCTGCCGCTTTTTTCGCAACGTTTGCATTATCAGCATAGCCTGCCACCGTGCTCTTCATGGTTTCTACTGCTGTCTTTGCGGTTTTTGTTTCCCTCTTGGCGGTTTCCGTGGCTGTCTGGGCTTTCTTTGCTTCTGTCTCTGCATTTTTCGCAGCTTTCTGTACAGCCTCTGCTTTTGCCTGGGCGGCCTCAGCTGCTTCCTTATCTGCATCTGCTGCTGCTTTCGCTTCCTCTGCAGCTTTCTTCGCATTCTCCGCCTGATCTGCTGCTGTCTCAGCTGATTTCCTGGCACTCTCTGCTCGATCAGCGGATTCAGCAACTGCCACAATTGCCTGCCGGAACAGTTCCCCTTCTTCCGGTGTGGCATGGGCTTCCGGTTTCGGCCTTGCCCGGACTTTCATGCTGACACGATACTCCGTCTTTCCAGAATCGCCGTTTTCGATGTACACGAACGCATAGATTGTATAATCCTGCGTTGTTCCGCCGCCCTCCAGCAATGTATCTGGGATAGGTACCTCAGTAACCCCCTCTTTCGTCACACCAATCCTGGTGATTGTTTCGCCGATCCGTTCCATTGTCGAAAACTGAATTTCAACCGCCGCCGGGATCTTCACGCCCTGGATCCGCAGTGTCTGTCCATAATCCCACTGCCACAGGTCGCTGACTGCCTGGCAGTAATGCTGCCCTGCATCTATGACTGCTGTTATCATGTATTTCTCACCTGCTTTCTGTAATTAATTGTTACGAAAATGTCAGTTTCAACGCCGCACGTACACCACACGGTGCATTATTGACTGCGTTGGTTGTGTTCGGCATAGTGGCTGCAACAGATACCATGTTTCGGTTGACAACGCCACGGTAGGACGATGCCGCTACCAGCGTGGATGCGTTCCCCCCGTAAACATAATTCCCATTCTGCCGGATCTGCAGTCCAGTTGCTGATGCTATGGTAACAGAACTGCAACCGACAATCGGTGTCGATACCGGGATGCAGAACTGCACTTCCTGTCCCATTGATGTCACATAACCAGCCGTGAAACATTCAACGGTTATGCTGTCGCCTTTGGTCAGGATATTCATATTTCCGACCACGTACCAGTATGATCCGCTGTAGACCAGTTCCAGGACTGTATACTGCTCGATCAGTTCTGCCGGGATATTGCTGTTTTTATAGTAGATCGGTTTAGCTCCGGTAGCATTAACGTTCAGTGTTGGATTTGTGGCCGTGTTGGCGTAGTTGAAACGTACACAGACTCTTGCACCTGCAACCAGCTCAAAACCTGACAGGCTGACCGTTTTTGCCGCTGTTGATGCTGATGTATAGCAGTTTGCATAATTTCCAACTAATGTATTCACGTCTACTGCTATACCGTTGCAATTACAGTATGTCTTTCCGTTACTCGCAACACGCAACCTAGGCGTATTAATATAGCCATTGTTCAGATCTATAAGAAATCCACTGCTTGGAAATGATTCTCCAGAAGAACCGCTATAATTTCCGGATTTTAGTACACCTTTTTGGAATGTACCGAGATTATCACTGATAGCAACTATACCGTCATTTTCCAGATCTTTTGCATCTACAGTCTGTACATTTGACACGGAAAATGGGCTTGGTTCTGTATCAAGATCTTCCACCTGTTCGACTTGAATCCCAGAAACTATAAACAAAGCAGCTTCCATATAACCAAAACCTAATGCTATATATGGAAAATCTTTAACGCACGTGTATTTTATTGTTTTCCTTTCCCATTGCAAACCACAAAAAACATATTCACCTTTCTTAGATGCTAAGATATTTCCATTATACAAATGGCTACGTTCTTTGCTTTCCCATATCAAAAACTCAATTCCTCTGTTTTCTGATTCAGAAAGATAAGGACATCTTATATAAAAAGAAATCAGGTACTTTTTCCCAGGAATTAAGGTTATGAAACCATCATGTTTTTTACTGCTCCCTAAAATAAATCCATTTTTTGATTGCAAGATTTCTGTTGTTTCTCTTCCGTCAAGCCATAGTGCATTGGTCCCGGGAACGTTAGGTGCTTGTGCAAAAAATGATCCTCCACATTCTTTTACTTCTGTTGCTACCTTTACTTGATAGTCTTCAAAATATGAAAGCAATGTACTTCCCGTGATTGTTGCAAAATTATCATATCCAAGATTATATAAATTACTGTTTAATCCAAAAGTTAATTTATCTACGCTGATTGCACCTGCTGCTATCTTATCTGCACTGATTGCACCTGCCTTGATTTTTTCTGCTGTCACGCTGCCTGCTGCCAGTTCGCCTGTGGTAATGGCACCTGTTGCAATTTTATTTGCTGTGATGGTCTTTCCCGCAATTTCATTGGCAGTAATGGCACCTGCCACAATCTTATCTGCAGTTATGCTTCTCTTGGTCAGTACATCACCATCTATCGTATTTACATTCTGAGATACCAGTTC
>ENA-ORTU01004743-ORTU01004743.1-human-gut-metagenome-genome-assembly--contig:-NODE-4743-length-10190-cov-3.420030_pt1 | contig 10190 bp, 10 predicted proteins | sample MGYA00241910_ERZ509184 | MGnify/ENA primary metagenome ERZ509184 (study PRJEB26280, sample SAMEA2338847) | human gut metagenome | biome: human gut; feature: human-associated habitat; material: faeces...
TTAACATAACACAACCGTGGGACACACGGGGATAGCTCGCTTATGCTTAGCACAGAAGTGCTATCGAACGAGAACCAAACTTGCCGAGGTTGGAAAGCCCCCACCTCTATAGGTGGGGGGAGGATGTCACCAAAAACAAGCTATGCATATGATGGAAAAGCAAAAACACCAGTAGTTACAGTTATGGATGATGATTATCTGCTTCAGGAAAACGAAGATTATACGATTACATACTCGGATAATATCAAGGTTGGAACAGCGACAGTAATGATAACCGGAATAGGTAGATATACTGGAACAGTCAGCGCTTCGTTTACAATTCAGCAGGTAAAGAAGAATAATGTGATTAAAGTATCCAATATTACGAAGACCGTTTCTGCGAAAGAACAGAAAGTAAAGATTCAGGCAACTGTAAATGACAAAGCGAAGCTGACATATTCATCAAATAATAAATCTGTAAAAGTAAACAGCAGTGGAGAAATTACAATTGCGAAGAATTTTACAGGTACAGCGGTTATTACAATAACGGCAGCAGAGACAGCCAGATACAAAAAAACATCCTGTCAGATTACAGTTACAGTCAGACCAACAGGTACAAGCCTTTCAGGAGTGACTAACACGGGAAGTGGAAAAGCCAATGTTGCATGGACGAGAAACAAATCAGTAACAGGATATAGAATACAGTATTCTACTGATAGTAAGTTTAAAAAGAATGCCACAACGGTTAATATCAGTAAGAACCAGACGACAAAAACAACATTGTCAAAGCTGAAAGAAGGAAACACATATTATGTCCGCATTGCAACTTATAAAAATGCAGGAAGTAAAATTTATTCTTCATGGAGCAAAGCAAAAAAAGTTACAATCCGTCCAACAGGAACAAGTCTTTCAGGTGTAACAAATGCAGGAAATGGAAAAGTTAAAGTTACATGGCTGAGAAATAAATCAGCAACAGGGTACAGAATACAGTATTCTACTGACAGTAAGTTTAAAAAGAATGTTACAACAGTTAATATCAGTAAGAACCAGACAACAAAAGTGACATTATCAAAACTGAAAAAAGGAAAGACATACTATGTTCGGATCGCAACTTATAAGAATGTCAGAAACAAAGTTTACTCTTCATGGAGCAAAGTGAAAAAAATTACGATCAAAAAATAATAGGTAAACAGAGGTAGGAGGAAAAGGATATGAAAAAAAGAATATTAACACTGGCACTTACAGTTATTCTTGTGTTGAATTTTGCGGGTGTTGCAAATGCCGCCGAAAATCAGGCGAAATTTAATTTCACTGGTACAGGGTTTCAGCTGATATTAAATATACTTTCAAATTATTATATAGAAAGTGGTACTTCAGTGGAGTGGAAAGAGTCCTCGGAGAAAACTGAAAGTGAATACTGGAATGAAGGTGGAAGTATCCAAACTGCTACGAATGATTCACTGATGGATATAAATCTTTTCCTTGATTCTGAAAAAAATGTTACAACTATTCAGACGGGATTTGTTCTTGATGAAAATGGACTGGCAAATTCTGAGGGGATTCAGGAGAAGCTTGTAGAAACAGCGAAATTATTAATTTTGACAATTGAGACAAAGAAAAACAGCTCCCAGGATGATACTGCAAAAGTAGTTCAGAGTATGGTAGATGAATATACTAATATGCAGACAGATCTGTATAATTCAGCAACAAATCCAACAGAAAATGGAAATGAAGGAGAACGACTGATTGATGAAACAGATTATCAGATCATAGAAAAATATAAATGGAGTACAGAAGGGGAGACAAAGCTCTTTGTAGATATTGTCTTTGTTCCGAAAGCAGTATGATGAATGGCAACGATTAATGCATAACAACGATTAACGCATATCAGCTTAGACTTCATGTTGACCTCGTCCGAGGCAACCGGTCTGGGCTGATATGCGTTTAATACCTTTTATTTACTATATTTTATATGGTTTTGCTTCAGGCATTGTGATAACATGGAGAAAAGAGAATTGTTTTGCGAAATTATATTTTTGATAGAAGAAATATAGTTTTCTGAGAAAAAATCAGGTAATATACGAACTTAAGGGGAGGCAGCGTATGAAATGTCCAGGTTGTAATAGTACCATTCCGGAAGGTGCCAGTTTTTGTCCGGAGTGTGGACAGAAAATAGAGATGGATTTTCCACACAATACAGGCCGGACTTACTGGAGACAGCCACAGAAACCGGAAACGGAGAATACTTCTGACAAAAAAGCAAAGAAGGCTTCCGAAAAAAACGCAATGGTTACGGCAATAGCCATAGCAGCGCTGGTTATATTTATCGGATGTGCCATAGCTGTTACATTAAATAACCGACAGAACAGTAATAAAGTTTCCACGTCTGAACCTGTCAGCATGGCAGAAAAAAACATTTCATATATACAGGGCTGAGTCTGAGAGAGAGGAACGGAGAAAAAGAGAAATGGAAATAAATCTGATCAGCTTCAGATTATCCTTACCATTATTACAGCAGTACTTGTGTGCGGACTATCTGTACTGCGACTGAGAATAAGTACAGCATTGAATATTTTTATGGGTTCGTTCGTTATTTTGTTTTTGCTCTTTTGTATGTTTTTGCAGGGAAGAGTACAGTCAGGAATAATGCTGATAATTACGCTGATCTTAGCAATGGGACTGGCAGTCCTGGGATATCTGCAGCATTCTTATGGTTTTATGATCGTGACAGCTGTTTTGGGTGGCTTTATTGCAATGATTGGAGTTTCCAGTATAAGTGCAGATTCGAATCCGGGGTATATTATTCTGACACTTATGACAGAAGCATCTGAAACAGAAAAAATCCTGCTTCTGGCAGGAAGCGTGTTGCTGGCAGTTTGTGGGATCGTGGTTCAGATGCAGTCAGATACCTGGAGAAATCCGGAGGCGGAAACGAAGCAGATATATACACTGATCTCTTATATAAACAGATTTCTGGATGATGATAATGTAAGACTTATCGCCAGTGTACTATCCCTTATTGCGATTCCCTATTGCGGATACATGTTAAAGAATAATATGGGATATATGCTTACAGGAATTGCGTCAGCTGTTTCTGTATATATCCTGATACAGTGGACAAGAGAACGCGAATATTTGAGAATTGCAATTTTTCAGGTTTTTTATATGGCGGGATATCTGCTGGTGGAATATGCAGTATATAATGGAGTGTATATAAAAGGACAATACCTTGCTGCATTTCTGTATATCTGGAAATATATGGCTGCCTGGGCTGTACTGTATCTGGAATATGAGATCCTGGGAATCAGGAACCGCCTGTCAATGGTTCTTATTGCCGGATTCTTTTCCAGATATCTTGTAAGGATGATCGTCACTGGAAAACCGGAAATCATGATGTTTACCGGTGATATTATATTCTGGTTTGTATCTTTTGTTCTGTATGTGATCGTCTGGTGGAATGAAGACGAAATAAGTACAAATTGAAAAATCCGATCCACAACGCAAGTGGATCGGATTTTTTGTGCCGTATGGAAATATGTGCGATCAGTGGATCCCCATCCCCGCAACAAAGAAATACATCACAACAAAGTGGCATACACTTCCCAGCATAACAAAGATATGGAATACTTCATGGGAACCAAAGTTTTTATGTTTCGCATTGAAGATCGGAAGCTTCAGTGCGTAGATCACACCGCCGATAGTGTAAATAATACCGCCTGCCAGAAGCCATCCGAAACCTGCCCGCGGCAGATTGTGGAAGATCGGTACAAAAGCCAGGACACACAGCCAGCCCATTCCAATATAGATTACGGAGGAAAGCCATTTCGGGCAGTTGATCCAGCAGCCTTTGAGGATCATGCCGATGATGGCAACAGTCCATACCAGTGCACAGAGGATGTAACCGGTGCGGCCGTGAAGGACGATCAGGCATACCGGTGTATAGCTGCCTGCGATCATCACGAAGATCATCATGTGATCCATTTTTTTCAGGCGGCGGTTCACCTTGGCGGTGGAATTTACAGAATGGTAAAGAGTGCTTGCCAGATAAAGCAGGATCATGGTGAGGATAAAAACACTCACTGCAAAAACGTGAAGGATATCTGCGCTTCTGGCAGCTTTCACGATCAGCGGAGTAGCTCCGGCCACTGCGAGGAGCATGGCGATTCCATGAGTAATGGCACTTCCAGGGTCTTTTAATTTAAATTTCATATAAAAAACACCTCCTGTATGATATTCCGCAGGAATCTGTTGTACGGATGCGGAATAGCAGTCAAATAACAATGTAGAAATTGATAAAATAACATGTAGTATTAAAAACTATATAATAAGTATACAAATACTATACCACTATTATTCGAAAATGCAAGCCTTTTTTTCGCTGAAAATTTAATCGGGATTTTACAAAGTCTTGCACTGAAATAAACATTGGATAGCTATACTGGTAGCATTGCAGGCAAATTCCGGGCAGATCAGGGGAAAAGCAGATATCGCGGAACAAATGCCGGCGTTACAATAACAGAGCCTGCCGAAAAAGAAAAATATACGGTGGCACAGGAGGAGAAAATGGCAGATACAATATACATGAACAGGGAATTATCCTGGCTGAAATTTAATGAGAGAGTACTTGAGGAAGCTGAGAATCCGGAAAATCCGCTGTGTGAACGTCTCACATTTGCTTCGATCTATCAGAGCAACCTGGATGAATTTTATATGGTACGTGTGGGATCTCTTGTGGATCAGATGCTTCTGGCAAAAGATATCCGTGAAAACAAAACCAATATGACACCAAAGGAACAGTTGGATGCAATCCTTGCAAGAACCAAAAAGCTGAACCGGAAAAGAGATGTGGTCTATGAAGAGATCATGGAAAGCCTGGAAGAATATGGCGTACATATGCTGAATTTCCATAAGATCGAAAAAGAAGACCGCAATTATCTGGAACGTTATTTTGAGGCAGAAGTGGCTCCGGTTATTTCTCCGTCTATCGTCGGAAAAAGGCAGCCGTTTCCATTTCTCCGAAATAAAGAAATCTATGCAGTAGTAGTTCTGGAAACAAAAAAAGGAAAGGAAAAACTGGGTATCATTCCGTGCAGCAGTGCAGGCATCCAGCGCCTCATCCCGGTTCCCGGAAAAACAGGCACTTACATGCTGTCTGAAGAACTGATCCTTCACTTTGTTTCAAAAATCTTCAAAGGCTATCACATCAAGGCAAAATCTCTGCTCCGTATTACCAGAAATGCAGATATTGACGCAGACGCTCTTTACGATGAAGATCTGGATTACCGTGAATTTATGGTAGAGCTGATCAAGGCAAGGAAGAAACTGGCACCAATCCGTCTGGAACTGTCAAGAGAAATGGACGGAGATGTTGTTGAAACACTTTGCGAGTATCTGGAAGTGGACAAGAATTTTGTATTCCGTGGAGATATCCCGCTGGATCTTTCTTTTGTATTCCAGATCCAGGACGGCCTGAGAAAAAGAACAGAGCTTTTTTATGAAAAAAGGATTCCTCAGAAATCACCAATGTTTAACAGCCATGAACCGATCCTTGACCAGATCGCGAAAAAAGACCGTTTTCTTTCCTATCCATATGAGAGTATCAAACCGTTTCTTACAATGCTTCATGAAGCAGCCAATGATGAGGATGTCGTTTCCATCAAGATGACTCTTTACCGTGTAGCGAAACAGAGTAAGGTTGTGGAAACTCTGATCGAAGCGGCAGAAAATGGAAAAGAAGTGTTCGTTCTGGTGGAGCTGAAGGCACGTTTTGATGAGGAAAACAATATTGGATGGTCCAGACTTCTGGAAGATGCGGGCTGTCATGTGATCTATGGTCTGGATGGTTACAAAGTACATTCCAAACTTTGCCAGATCATGAAGAAAAAAGACGGAAATGTGGAATATTATACACAGATCGGAACTGGAAACTACAACGAAAAAACAGCCCGTCTGTATACAGACCTTTCTCTGATGACTGCTGATCCGAAGATCGGAACAGAAGCAGCAAGAGTATTTCAGGCACTGGCAATGGGAGAAACGGTTGAAGATATGGACCATCTTCTTGTGGCACCAAAATGTCTCCAGAACAAAGTACTTGCCATGATCGATGAAGAGATCGAACATGCCAAAGTTGGAGAACAGGCATATATCGGGCTGAAAATGAATTCTCTGACAGACAAGCGTATTATGAACAAACTGGTGGAAGCATCCTGCGCGGGAGTACACATTGATATGGTTGTCCGCGGTATCTGCTGTCTGATCCCGGGAGTAAAAGGTCAGACAGAAAACATCCACATTATCAGTATTGTAGGACGTTTTCTGGAGCATTCCCGTATTTACATTTTCGGAACACAGGAGAGGGCAAAGATCTATATTTCATCTGCGGACTTTATGACAAGAAATACCCTTCGCCGTGTGGAAGTGGCAGCTCCTATCGAAGATCCGGATATCCGGATGCAGATCCAGGAAATGTTTGTGACAATGCTCAGTGATAACCGTAAAGCGAGGACCATGAACAATAAGGGAAATTATAAGATCGAACCATCCGATAATGCTCCATTGAACTCCCAGGAAGTATTTCTGGAGCAGGTATACGACAACGCTGCTCCTGTAGTTATGGAGAAATAAGAAAACAGAATGTAAAAAGCGGGGTTTTTCTTTGATAATATGTCTGTACTGTGATAAGATAAAAACAGTGTTCCTGCAAATGAGTGCAGGCGGAAGGGAGAATTTATGGCACACAGGAAAGTAGTGCTCTGTCTGTTAGGCGCGACTCTGGCAGCATCCCTGTTCAGTGGAGGTTCCGGAAAAAAGTCGGACCCTGTTACAGTTACAGTATGGACATATTATAATGGCGATCAGCTGGATACTTTTAAAGACTTGACAGAGAAATTTAATGACACAGTTGGAAAGAAAGACGGCATCACCGTAGAAACCAAGAGTCTTGGAACCGCAGAAGATCTGGAACAAAATGTCCTTGCTGCAGCGGATGGTGAGGTAGGGGCGTCCGAAGTACCGAATATTTTTTCGGCTTACTCAGATACAGCCTATACCATGGATCAGAAGGACATGCTCGTAGACCTTTCCGGTTATCTTACAGATAAAGAAAAAAGTGAATATGTAGAAGAATATCTGAAAGAGGGAGATTTCTCGGACGACGGAAGTAAAATGTTCTGACGTCCAATCAGGAGCTGTCAGCTTTGCAGGAATATGTCAATGAGGAGGCACAGAACCTTATTGATTCCGGACAGATCCGAATTGAAGATATCGGAAATAATAAAGAATCTTATCTGCCGCTGATGGAAAATATCTGCAGCAAAATGATCAATGCTCTGCGCCGAAGGTCCGTTACAGGAATTTATGTAGCGTTTAACACAGAAGACCTGGATAAAAGAAGCCAGAATGATTTTATTCCGACTCTGTATATCCGTGATCTGGATCCGGATTCCCTGCCACCGGAAAAAAATACAGATCTTTTGATGGAGAGATCGCCTGTGGAACTGGTAAAATTCACAGGGATTTCCACAGATAAAGGCTGGAAGTCTCTGATGTCCGTTTCGGCGGAAAGCACTGAAAAATTTATATATCCGGTTTTTCAGAAAGCGTTTAAAGATCAGGGCAGTCTGCGTGCGGCAGATTATGGACACTGGACTACGGAGAACTACACTCTGGATGGAGATGATCGGTCCGCGATCGCTTATTCAATTCCACTGATCCTGGATGATGGAACTGTTTATGGTGTTCTTGGCGTGGAAATGCTCACCGAGTATCTGAATATTCAGATGCCCTATGAAGAATTGCAGAATCAAAGCGCCGGTACCTACATGCTGGCATATACGAAGTCTTCATTGAAAGATGAGGAAATCGTTCTTGAAAATATCTGCGGTGTCAGCAGCAAAAGTTCATCTATGGAACAGTGGAGATGGTTCCAGAGTTTACAGTGTGATCCATAATAGCGGAGAAATACGATATGTCCGCATGGAGATCAAGACAGAACCGGATCGGCAGATCGGCCTTGTGGAGGATGTTACAAAAGTTACCAGGGAGCGTATGAATATTGAACATGAAAGGGATTATGATACGCTTACAGGACTTTACAACAGGCGGGCATTCCAGAGAGAAAGTGAAAAACTGTTCCGTGAGCATCCGGAGAAACACAACTGCGAAAGCAGTTTTTGCAGTTGATGAAGAGGGAAGATATTGCCTATTATTATCAGCCTATTGTATCGGCGGTTACAGGTAAGATCAGAGCTCTGGAAGCATTGATGCATGTAGAAATGTCAATGCTGAAATCCCCGGAAGATGTATTGTGTCTTGCAAAAGAAGAAAAATGCCTTCATGATCTGGAAAGAATTACTTTTTTCTGCGCGGCAGAAGGATATTGCAGACTTCGGGCAAATGGAAAAGTAAGAGGTGATGAGCTTCTGTTTGTAAATTCCATTGCAAGTGAGAACATGACAGATGAGGAATGCAGAGAATTCAGGCAGAGATATTTGGATATCCGGTCTCAGCTGGTTCTTGAGATCACAGAACAGGAACTTCTCAGCAAAGAAGCTCTTGAAAGAAAAACGTCAAAAGGATTTCTGGGTGCGGTCGCTCTGGATGATTATGGAAGCGGATACAACAGTGAAAAAAGTCTTCTGGCACTTTCGCCGAAGTATATTAAGGTGGATATGGTGATCATCCGTGATATTGATACGGATATAGATAAACAGCAGATCGTAGCAAACATTGTGAAGTATGCACATCAGCGTGGAATGTATATTGTTGCGGAAGGCGTGGAGACAGCGGAAGAGCTTAAAAAAGTTCTTGAGCTGGAGGTAGATCTGCTTCAGGGATATTATCTTTCACGGCCGGCAGCAACGCCTGGAGCGATTAATCCGGATGCTTTGAAGATCATTGAAGAAAACAGGAAAAGATAAAAAAGAAAGTCGGGAAGAGCAGGTTTTCCCGGCTTTTTTTATACATATTTCTCCCAGTTTTTCACATAATAACCATACGGATAAAAGATAAACAGATAAAAGATACAGGAGGAATATTAGAAGATGAAAGCAACGGGAATTGTTCGTCGGATCGATGACCTGGGCAGGGTGGTGATCCCGAAAGAGATACGTAAAACGCTGCGGATCAAAGAGGGGACACCGATGGAGATCTATACAGACCGGGAAGGACAGATCATTCTGAAAAAATATTCGCCCATCGGAGAGTTGAATACTTTTGCCCGGGAATATGTGGAGGCACTGGTGCAGACTACCGGGCTGGCGGCATGTATCACAGATCGTGATCTGGTGGTGGCGGCAGCAGGAAGCGGAAGCCGGGAACTGGAAGGAAAAGAGATCAGCCGGGAACTGGACATGGTTATATCCGGGCGGGAAGGAAAGATGATCGATGGAAAAAGTCGGGATAATATATCGGTCATTTCCGGAGATATGGATTCTTACTGCGGAAAAATGATACAGCCGATCCTGTGTGCCAGTGATGCCATCGGTTCCGTGATCCTTCTTGGAAAAAATGAGAAAACGATCCTGGGGGATAAGGAACGGGTTCTTGTCCGCACAGCGGCCAGTTTTCTGGGACGGCAGATGGAGCAGTAAAGCAAGTCTGCTGTGCAGATGTAATGTTGCTGTTCAGGGTGGCGGCGAACATCTCGCGGGAAAGTTGTGGTATTCTTCCAGAGTCAGGTTGGTGATGGTAAGCCAGGAGGCCAGCGGTTTTGTCACATAGCGGATATGCCAGGGCTCATAGGGGACGCCAGTGATCTCCTCCCGGTTTTTCGGATACCGGAGAATAAAACCGTAGAGCGGAGCGTTCTTTTTCAGCCACCTGCCTTCACCGGTTTCGGAAAACTTTTCGGAGAGTTCCATATGGATGGAAGGACAGGAAACGTCCAGAGCAAGTCCGCTCTGATGCTCACTTGTTCCTGGCTTTGCCACAAAAGGGCTTCCTGTAAAAAGTTCCTGTTGCCGCCTGAAAGAGCGGTATCCGGAAACTGCCCACAGATTCAGGCCACATCGGTGGCAGGCGTGAAAAAGCTGGGAGGCGGCTCTGGCGGCCTGACATTCCAGCAGTCGTTTCGGATCGCCGGGGGCAGCTTCAAATGGCAGACCGATATCAATGAGATGCTCCGGTACAAAGGTTTCCGGCAGAGGATGCTCCCGGTTGATCAGACGGATGTAAAAATCTCTGTGCATAAAAAACCCCCTTTCCTTATC
>ENA-ORTU01004745-ORTU01004745.1-human-gut-metagenome-genome-assembly--contig:-NODE-4745-length-10190-cov-1.806512_pt1 | contig 10190 bp, 6 predicted proteins | sample MGYA00241910_ERZ509184 | MGnify/ENA primary metagenome ERZ509184 (study PRJEB26280, sample SAMEA2338847) | human gut metagenome | biome: human gut; feature: human-associated habitat; material: faeces...
TTCCCGCCATCTATGTGAACGGTCGTAAACAGCGTATTTTCTTCCAGATTCAGATACCCCTTATTATTAGTATCCGTATCCGGCATAATCTGAAGCACCTTAATCTCCCGTTTCTGTCCGGTCTGGTTTTTTGCAACCGAGCAGCCGGTACGTGTAAAATGAATGTCCGGATTATCCTTGCGGTATACAACAATCTTCCACTGGATCAGCCCGAAGTACAGTTTGGAAAGTTTTACCGGTGTAATGTTCTGTTCCCCGTCTCCTGCCGTAAAAACATCTCCCTCATAATAAACTTCCCCTGTATCATCCGCATCCCCGGAGCCATCCACATCTGCCAGCCCCTCTTCAAATTTACCATCCTGATTCTGGTCAATATAAACTTTACACTGATACTGTGCGGATGGAACATCCGTCACCTGAAAACCAAAATCAAGTTTTGATCTGCCAAAACCGTCCACATCCAGATAATTTGCCTGACTGTCATCTACGGAAACAGACGTATCCTTTCCCCCCCCAGACGAAGTCGTTCCCTGATATTCATTTGGCAGTTTTGTAAACGTAATTTTCGGACAGACCTCTTTTACCTTTGCAATCAGCCCATTGGTATCTGACGTCTGGTAAATGGTTTTCTTTTCCTTCTTACTCTCCCTGACCAGATCCGCAAGGTTTGAACCGGCATCTATTTTATCGGACAGGCAATAGAGATCATCAACCGCAACAACCGGATAACCGGCATGTAAAAAGTTCTCCAGTTCCGCTTTCTTAATCTTTGTAATGTCATTTCCCGGGAAACGGAGTGTCGTATCCTCTATAACATTATTTCCGCTTCCAGCCCACAGGAACTTGACCGAACGGCTTATGCCGTCTGACCTGCTATACTCTGCACTGGTCATTTTATCTCCGGTATGGAAATAAATTTTTCCGTTCATCGTGGTATCATTCCACACAGTCTGCATCTCATCAATCCATTTCACGTTGCCATCTGCATCTTTGTAGGCTACACGTTTTTTCTCCAGATTGTAAGCACCCTGATCCAGCCCAAGATAAATCATGTTGTACTTGCTGTTTAGATCCTCCGTGGAACCAATAAACTCTGCCGTAGTCATATGGGTAATCTTAATATCCCCGATAAAATTCGGAATCATAAGCTGGATATAACTTTTTTGCAGCGAATAGCCGTTCTTTCGGTCATAGCATGGCTCAATATCCAATATCCGCAGTTCTCCATCCACATGATCCTTTGATGTTTTATATCCGAGAATATAACGAACTGCATCTGCCGGCGTAGCATTGGTTTTATCACCCATAAAATTTTTAAAATCCGTGAATTTAGAATCTTTAGAAGAAGCCGGAACTGTTCCCGTTCCAAATTTCTGTGTTGAAGTTGTATCTCCTTTAAACACAAACATTCTTCCATTTAAATATCCCTGATTTTCATCGGTAGAAATATTTCCGGCAGTCATATACTTCTCCCATTTATCCTGCTTCGTCCAGTAATGGTACCAGTTCTCGCCGATCACACGTCCATCCACATCGGACGGAAGAAATGTAAACATAGACCAGTATGTCTGCGCATCGCCCGTCTGTGCAGTAAACACACCAGTCTCAACTCCATTAATTTCTTTCTTTTGAATCAAGGCATCTTCTCCATCCAGATACAACCGCTGAAACAGTTCAGAATCCATGGAAAACAGCATGACTGCCAGTTTATACATATTATTGTTATAGCCCGTATCGGTATAAGTATAAATGGTTGGATTCATATTCCAGTCCAGAATATGAAACGTAACCGATTTTCCCCCACTTAAAGATCCCTCTGTATTTATATACACCCCGGAATCCATAAAAATCGGGGCATAGTTTTCCTCCTGATTGATCTTCTTATACATTTTCGTAACAACATCCCAGCTGATATCTTTCGATCCATTAAATCCATTCGTATACGAAGAAACAGACGAATGCTTTCCGTACCTGTTGTGTTTTTTCCAGATCTCTCTGATATTATCACCCCCGGAATGTACCTTTGGGGAAATCACATACAGATCCGCATAATCTGCCCATTCCGGCCGTGCATTCAGCTCTTCCGGTGTAATCGTTTTAATAATCACCGAATAATTGTCTGCTTCCTCCTGTGTTTTACAGCCGATACTGTCCTTTAAAAAATAATCATTGTTTTTATATAGATAGTAATTCTCTGTTACATTGATATTATCCTTTGATTTATCACCGGTACTTTTTCTTTTTGTATAAATCCGGTCGCCCTCATTGGTAAGTTCACGATCCGTCTTTTCATCAAATGTCTGATCTTTATCATCCGATTTCTCGAAATCATTTACTGTATGCCAGATAATATTTCCATGATCCTGTCTGACAAACGATAAGCTTTCATTTCCGTCTTCCCCTTTTACGATTTTTTGGACAAACGTACCTTCCCCATCTTTAACGCGCTCATAGTATCCGGTATATTCTGCATCTTTCATGCCATCCTCACAGACACGCATATTTCCAGAATATTTTGAAATGTCCCCTTCTGGCTCATCCGGGAAAAAATAAGCCGTTTCCATTTCACATTTTGCACCGGTTATTGTTTTAACCGTATTAATATCAGCATTTCCATAACGCATATCTTCGACATTTACCGGTTCACATCCACTGATCTGGTATCCAAACTCTGCGTATTCTTCATAAGGCACAATTTCAAGAATCAGAAACGGATTTTCCCTGGTTCCAAGCTTTGCCGCTGCGGCATTCGCATCGTAAATGTTGCGCTTCGACTCCGGAATCTGCTCTATCTGGTCAACGACCCCTCTTGTCATCACCGGAAGTTTCTCATCCGCCTTTAATTTATTCCGGTACCCGACAACCCCAAGACAGACAACAAGCACCCCCAGCATACAGACTGCGGATGCAATTCTCTTTTTCCTGTTTCCGTTATTTTTTTTCTGCCGATGCCATCTTACCATCTTCAATACGAACGCCCCTTCCTTACCTGAGTACATTTCTCAGCTTGAATTCATTTTGTATCGTATACTTCTGTTCCAGATATTGCATATCAAAAGAAACCGAAACGGATGCCTTTTCCGCGGAAGCATTTACTGTGCCGGTAAATGCCGTAACATATTCGCCGATCAGATTTTCCTGCACCTCATCCGTATCTGCAGAAATCACCGTTGTATCGGTTTTTGGATCTGCCACAGCCATTTTCTTTGTATATAATTTCTTTCCACCTGCAGAGATCCAGATCACCCGCTTGCTTGCAGCCTCCGGGGCTGCGGCACCTGCCGGATTTGTTATCGAAGGTGTCCCCGGAATCTTATATATGACGATTCCTTCTACACCGGATACCGAAGGATCAAGCTTTTCCACCCGGTTTCCCTCCATCACCCACATACCAATCTGTTCCATCAGAATCTGTGACTCCGACTGTAAATCAATCTGTGCGGATGCATGGTTATAATTTTTGTGCGCCATCCCCAGAAAAAGAATTGCAGCGCCAAAAATAATCGTTGAAATTGCAATCGCAATAATCAGCTCCACAAACGTAATTCCACTATGATCTTTTCGCACACTGCCACTCCTTTCCAAAGTTATTTCTCAATAAAATGTTTTCCGGTATCACTTACCAGCTTTACCGTATATGCCGGTACTCCATCAATATAGATGGCACTTACATTCGTATTTGCCGTATCAAAGCACGCCGTTTTCGTGTAGGCAATCTTGATATAATTTCCACCGGCACCTTTTTCCGTCACCTCATTGCCCGTGCTGCTGTCCATCCGGATTTTGATGGTATTGTTACACAACCGCGTACCGTCATCCGTCAGCTTCGTATCATCAAAACTGCTTAAATTATCCGGAAGAATCCGCATATAATAGCCATTGTCCAGTTTATAAACATACATATAGTAATCACCGGTTTTGCTCATCGTTTTCACCTGAAGCGCACTGAGCGAAGAATCAAGGGTCTTTACCACCTTCTGCGTGTTGGCATAATGCAGATGCCCGATCATCATCACCGATGTACTCGCCAGAATTCCCATAATTGCAATGACAATAATGATTTCTACCAATGTAATTCCGTTTTGTCCCAGATGTTTTCGTTTTTTCATTGGCACACCTCTTAATTCTTTTTCCAGTTATCGTAATTCAGATACGAATCCAGATCCAGATTTCCGGAAATATTCGATACCGCCGTTGAAGAACAGTCACGGAAAAACTGCGAAAACAAAGGCGTATCCCGTTTCTGGTCTTCCGCGAACAATTGCGATACCAGAAGTTTATTTCCCTTTATATGACCGGTTCCCGCAGCGCCTGCATTCGAATCAAACGAAATCACCCCGCCAGAAATAATCAGTCCCTCAAAATCACCGGACACTTTGACATCCCCGGTTGCAACCACAAGTCCCCGCGTAACCGTATTTGGAAGCGCATAGGTCCCGGTATTTTTCACCAGATACACATCTGTGGTTGGTGAATAAACGGTCACACTTTCGGTAGTCGATGTTTTATGTTTTTCCAGTTCCTGTTCGAATGCTTTCCGGTCAATCAGTTTGTCAAACAGCGGATTGACCGTTTTATCAATCACTTCATGACCACTGGCATCTGTACTTGTCAGACGCACCTGATCCGGCGTCACACCCTGCCCGGAATCGGTAAGTCCCAGTTCTAAAGACTTATAGCGGACCGCCAACTTAGAACAATAATCCCAAAACAGACCGTTAGCGTCTTTCCAGTTATCCGGCTGAATCGTCACCTTCTTGACATTCAGGGCATCCGAAGCAGAAGCACGCGAAAGAATATCTCCCTTCAACGTCATAATGGTTTTCTTGTCAATAATCAAAGCATTTTCATCCAGATAGAGATTGGCATACTGTGCTACCTTTCCCTGATTGTTATTGTAATAATTTGCAAAGAAATCATTTGCATCCTGTTCCGTCTTAAAATTCAGGTAATAATACATTCCCTCCGGGAAATAGTATGCCACAAGCGGCTGACTGCTGTTGAGATACCCTTGTAACGTATCGTCAGAAATACCAATATGCGCAGCATACCCACTTCTGTCAAACGTTCCATTTTTGACATACTCTGCCGGCACATAATAAGCCAGCTGATTGGTTCTCGCAGAGATGGATTCTCCCATCAGAACATCCTGATTTTTTGCAGCATCTGTCTTGCGGGAAATAAATGTACGTCCCGCCAGCATCAGATAATTTAAATCTTTGAGATTCAAATTACACGTTCTGCCGTTTACCATCATAGCACTGCTGAAATCTGCATCCGAAGATACCGTATCGGAAGTTCCGTAATTTTTCTGGAAATTATAACCATAATAATTTCCTTTCAAAGTCACCTTACTTCCAACTCCACGTAACTCAAGATCATCTGCCACATACGTATTTCCGTTGATCTCCATCGTGGAAGATCCGCTTCCCGAGGTCTTTATATTTTCCGCCCAGATCGAAGAATTTCCGTTTCCGACCGTAAGCGTAGAGCCACTGTCCGTCACGATATCGCCGCGTGTGAGAATCGACTTTCCCTTTAAAGTTCCGCTTCCGCTGCTGTCGGCCAAAATACCATCCGCTCCGGCGTACACACTTCCATCCACCTGCACATTCGATGCATTTACATGAATCTGCCGGTCCGCAATCAGAGCATATTTCATAAACTCCTGGATCTGTCCCTGCCCGGAAAAATTCATCTGCGGAGTAGAAAAAATAAGATCCGTTGTGATCTTTGTCTCATAATCCTGCGCATCCTTATATTTCACCTGCACCCCTTTTAATGTAAAGGTACCCGCACCGTAATCCAGTTCATACTTCGGATCCGCTGCAGCAACATAACATCCCTGTTCGGCAGTTTCTTTGATACATCCTTTGACTGTATCGGTGTTATAATCCGAAACCGTATACACGACATTGCCGGATGCATCTGTCGTATTTTTCTTTCCCGCAGATGCCTTTGCAAACTGTCCCTCCAGATCTTCCATATATTTTCGGGAAAAAACATCCTGTGCATTTGCTCCCGATGCGGTATACGTCAGATAATTTTCAAGGACATCCGTATATGCTTTCTCGAGCGATTTTTCTGCAAGTTCTCTTGCACCGGTACGCAGATCATCCATAACTGCATCTGCACTGTAGAAATTTTTCTTCGTACCGCGCTCCACTTCTTTCATCTGGATATTGACAATCGTGATTTTTGTAATCACAACCGCGATCGCACTCACAACCACCATCAGAATCAAAACGGCAAGCAGAGAGGCTCCGCGATTATCCCGTTTCAAAGAAATCTTTTTCATCGCTACTCTCCTTTCGCCGAATTCACCGTAATATACCGATACGTTTCCTTATCGGAGCTGTTGCCTTTTCCCTTTTTGTATACACTAACCTGCAGATTCACCTTCCGGACACCTTCTTTGCTCTCCACCAAAGGTGCGACACTCAGCAAATAGCTATCCTGATAGATGTTTCCCGCATTGGTTGTTGCCGCCGGGTCATCCGGGTACGATTTGTTGCCAAGATTGGACGCAACCGCCGGCATCTTACAGCCGTCTTTCGGTGACACCACCAGCTGATAAGAGAGATGCTTTGCGTTGACCTCACTGATATTCTGACAGACAACGATCAGTTTCGGAACCGCCACTCCAGCCGCACAACGGATTTCAAGTGCATCCCTGTCCTGCTTGACATTGTACATCAGATAAATGTGTTCGATATTCTGCATGTCCTCCTCTGCAAAATCATTACAGGTATAGACTTCTGCCGGGTCCACTCCATCGATATTTTCACAGGCGTAACTGCATGTGACAAGCACATGCGTAGGTTCCACCGTAATGGAAATCGTCCGCTTTAAATTTTTTTCTATTTCACTTTCACTCTGTGCCGGGACATTGTTTGCACCTGCATACTGTGCATTTTCTGCGGAAAAATAAGTAAGTGCTTCCTGTAACTGTCCACCTTCTGCCGCCACAACATCTTTTGTGTCATCAATTCCATCCATTTGAGGCATCAGCGCTGTATTTTCCGGCACATCCGTGCTGACTTTTACTTCAACATCATATTTTTGACCAATCGCATCTGCCGCACCGTAATAAGATACTTCTCCGGCGGTCGTACTTCCTCCCGCAGCTGCAGGGGTATATCCCGTCTGCACATAACCGGTCAGATACGGCACGGTAAATCCCCCGGCTGACACAGACTCCACCAGTTGCGGCTGTTTTTTTAAGTCCTCCATCACTTCCTGCGCCAGATTGGTCGCATGCTGTTTATCTGCCATCATTGCATTGTATTTCATCGACTGCGTAAAATACGACAACAGCGGAATGGAAAGAATCGCCAGAATCGCCATGGCAAGAATCACTTCCAGCAAAGAAAATCCTCCATTATTCTGTTGTTTTTTCATCCGGAAGCCTCCTTCCCCATGTCAGCTTTCTATTGCTCTGCGGTTCCAGAAGAAGAACCGCCAAAAATATTGTTTACCCCTTTTGGCATATTCTCAAATACCGGAGGAACATAATCTTTTCCGGTGTTTTCAAGATAATACATATTGAGTGTCATATCGCCCGTTAATTTTCCCGTAGAATTGTCGAAGCTGGCGGAAAACTGGGCAATCGTTGTACGATCCTTAAACTTGTTAACATAGGCAATCATATCCTTTAATCCTTCATAACTTGCCTCATAGCCAATCGATGCATAATACCCTTCCACATTTCCGGTCGGACCTGTCGTGTTTTCCGATGTGCTTTCAGTACTCTGTGTGCTCTGTGTATCCGCAGACTCCGTGGTCTGTGTTTCCTGTGTTGTCGTTGTATCTTCCGTAGTATCCGTAGATGCAGCAGCACTTCCGTCTGCAGCGGCTGTACTGTTATCTGCCCCAATCGGCATATTCATGGCAAATGTCACATCTGTAATATGAAAATTGCTGCTCTTATCCTCGAACTCCTGCAAAGTTTCAATTACTTTTTCGGTTTTCATATCTGCCGGATAAGCCGCAATAATATCCTTTTGCTTTTTCTGCATCGTCTGGATATTTTCTTTTACTTTTGGAAGTCCGGCCTCCATCTGTTCCATCTGCTGCACTTTCGCCCGGTCGGTCGTATTCTGCTCTTCGATCTTCGCCGCCTTGCTCATTCCCTTATTAAAAATAAAGAGGAACATGCTACAATCACAATTGCAAAGAAAATGAGCAACAGCCGCTTATCTGAATCTGAAATTTTTAATTTATTCATTTGTCTGCTCCTCTCCCTCTGCGTTATTGGTATCCGTGTCCGTATCTGTGCCGATATCCGTGTCTGTGTCCTCCGATGTCGGAACCGCCTCCTCGATCAGATGTCCGTCCTCACCGATATCTGCCTGGGTGTAATAGCCATTTAACGTGTATGTCCATGTGCTCACACCGCTTTCGTCGTCTTTTTCCTCCGACATGGATGGAATGGAAAGATCCTGAAGCAGGGTCACATCCGCAAAATTCAAAAGCATCTGTCCAACGGCAATTTCTTTATCTGTTTTCAGATTGATACTGACTAAGTCTGCATCTGTCTGAATACTCTCTACCTTGACATCGTTTGGCAGCGCATTTTCCAGCTGCTCAATCAGCGGATACAACTGCTCATTTTTCGTAACGGTGGCAAGATCCAGCTTCTCATAGACCTGTTCCTCTGCCTGTACCCGCGCATAATCATCATAGGTTTCCTGCACATACGAAAGATCATTGATCCGTTTCGTCAAATTGCGATGCTGCGTATATGCCACCAGCTGACGCACACTCGATCCAAGAATCAACAATACACTGACTAATACCGCTCCCACAAAAATGACATAAGCCGTGTGAAGGTCATTCTTTTTGGAATCTGCCACAAGCATGTCCTTCGGTTTGGCATCAATCGGATGCACCGCCGCACCGATGACGGACAAAAAGCCAACAGCCGTTGCAGCCTTCGGTCTGCGTCCGGAGGACGCTGTCGTTATCCCCTCTTCTTCAACCGCTTTATTTTTTTCACTCTTTAAATCAATCACCTTAGTGAAATCAATTTCCTGCAATGGAAGCGGAAGCTCCTGGGCAAACAGTTTATGCATACCCGCAAACCGGGAACCGTCCCCTACCAGGTAGACATTTCCCACGAATTCCTGTTTGATCTGATTCTGGTAATATTCAACCGCCGTATTGGCAATTCGCAGATGATACCGCAGCGATTCCGCCAGATCTTCATATGCCTCATTTGCCAGCTCCTGCTGACGCTTCATCTCCTCCTGATTTCCCATCTCCGGAACGGTCGGGCGATTGTATATGACATTGTGGTCTAAAAGGAAATCAAGTGCTTTCTCCTCATCATCAATCCCAAGCACCGGATGGTCAATCACCGCCGTGATCGTAGCGCCATAGCCGTACGGTGTCACACGCTGAAAGACCAGTTTTTTATTTTCCAGAATACTGATCACCGTTGCCTGCTCTTCCAGCTGCACAACCACAGCATTTTCCAGAAAACTGTCACACAGAAGCTGTACCGTTCCGTTTCCGATATAATCAAACGTTTCTACCTTCAGTCCTGCCAGTTCTGAGAACGTCACATAGTTATTCAGAAGATTATCGGGAATTGCCACTAAAAGCAGCTTGAGCATTTTCTTCCCATCTTCTTCCTCCACATCCATCTTGCTGTAGCTGATGGTGTAATTGCTCACATCCATCGGGAAGTAATCACGGATCTGTGCCTCGATGATTCCCATGATCTTATTGTCTTTGACAAATGGGATCATGACTTCACGGGTCACGACTTTTGAGGAAGAAAGGGTAAATACGACTTCTTTCTCATGGATATCGCGCTTGCTGAGTTCGACTTTCAGTGCAGACGCAAAAGCTTCTTTGTCGCGGATATAGCCATCTTCCACCGCATGTTCCGGGGTGCGGAACGCAAACGCTTTATGTACCGGCGGATTTTTCTTGCGGTAATCGACCAGTGCAACTTTTGTCCACCATACACCGGCCTCAATACTTACTACTCTTTTGACCATTTTCATTTTCTCCTTTATATTTTCTAGCAGTTGTGCTGGAAAATGTATGAAAGACAATTATCCCCCGCTCATGTTCTCTTCGGGAAGAGGCTGTAAGAATTTTGGCGAAAGATTTTGCGTGTGCTAATTGGCTTTCATACATTTTCCATCGTTATGTTGTGATGTAAAATTTAGATGGCGAAT
>ENA-ORTU01004752-ORTU01004752.1-human-gut-metagenome-genome-assembly--contig:-NODE-4752-length-10182-cov-2.292485_pt1 | contig 10182 bp, 9 predicted proteins | sample MGYA00241910_ERZ509184 | MGnify/ENA primary metagenome ERZ509184 (study PRJEB26280, sample SAMEA2338847) | human gut metagenome | biome: human gut; feature: human-associated habitat; material: faeces...
GGTAGCTCCGCCACGGCGGCAGGACACCACAGCGGCGGCCACCTTTCCTTTCATACGATCCCCGCCGCAGTAGAACAGCCTGTCCAGAAAGGCGCAGATCTGACCGGTGGGCCCGGCAAAATACACCGGGGAGCCCACCACTATGCCCTGATATTCCGCCAACTTCTCCAGCACCCGGTTCACCTGGTCGTTGAAAACGCAGCGTCCGGTCTGCCCGCATTTGCCGCAGGCTATGCAGCCGGCCACGGGCTTGGTCCCCAGGTATAGTATTTCCGTCTCCACGCCGTTTTTTTCCAGCGTCTCAGCCACTTCCTTCAGTGCGGTGTAGGTGCAGCCAAACTCATGGGGGCTGCCGTTTATCATCAGAACTTTGCTCATGCTTCAATATCCTCCCTTTTTATTTCGTACCAGTATTGGAGACAGGAGTAGAGTTTGTCTCTTTCTACGCTGTACACTAATTCTTCAGCATCTGCCTGGCTCATACCAGATTCTATATATTTCTGTTTTCTTTCAAGGCTGCTTGACTCTGTGTTAATATTGCTAAAGCATCTCCAGTCCACCGAGCCAACGGCCTGTTCATGACTGCTTCCGGTATCTCTCGCATACTTGTACACATTCCAAGCGGCATCCCATGTAAGCTTTTCCTGCTCCATAAATTCTTCTGCATCGTATTCACTGACTCCCGCAGATATAGCCGAGTCGTATATATACTGAACATATTCTTCTTTTCCCAATATCCGCCTGTCTATACCTGTTTCCTCCAGCCCGATTTCATGGGCCTCCAAATCGCTCTTTCCCTCGGCTCTGGCTTGTATATACTCATCTGCATAAGAAAATACTTCATCGTAGTTTATGCGTTCATCCCATGACTTAGCTGCATTTATGCTCGTGTTCCACGCCTTATTTCCCTCTGACTCAATATTCCTCTTATCTCCCCACGCATCTGACCCATCTGACGGCCAGTCCAGCCCGTTCTCCCGGGCGTACTGCTCCGGGCTTATGAACCTGGGTCTGGGCGTCTCCGTGGGCTCAGGGATTTCCGTAGGTGCAGGAGTCTCCGCAGGCGCAGGGCTCTCCGCTGCTGTGGGGCTGCCCTCAGCCGGGAGAGGCGTCTCTGCCGCCGTGTCGGCTTTCTCCCTGTTGGAGAGTGTCCCTATCAAAATAGTCGCCGCCGCCAACAGCAGCAGGATAATAAGGCCAATGGCTACAAAGGCTCTGTAGTCCTGCTGTTTTTTCTGGATCGGCTCCCCATCTTTATTTCCACGGTTTTTTGTCTCTGCTCCGCAGTAGCTGCAGAACAGGGATTCGTCGGGTATCTCTTTTCCGCATTTCCAGCAGAACATTTTTCTCCCCCTTTGATTTATGCTCCATGGAGAGGCAACTGTTTCTATGGAGCATTTTCTCAGTATTCCACCTTCATAAAGCCCCTGCTTCTTATCTTCATCACATGGCAGCTGCCGGAACCAAACACGGCCTCCACCTTCTGCCTGAACTCCTCCAGCATATCGTCGGGCACAAAGGCCTGAACGGTGCCGCCGAAGCCGCCGCCGTGTACCCGGAAAGCCCCCCGCTCACCCAGTATGCTGTCGCACAATGCCAGGGCCAGAGCGGCAGACTGCTCCTTAACACTGCCGGTAACTATCACATTTTGCAGGTACATCCAGGAGGATCGGCCGGACTGGCGCACCACCTGAAGGAAGGCGTCAAAATCCCCTTCTCCCAAGGCCTGGCAGAGTCGCTCCACCCGGCGGTTTTCCTGGAAGATATGTATGGCTCTCAGCACTGCCCGGTCCCCGGCTTCTCTCCTGAGGGTAGGGATGGCGGCAAAGAACTCGGCCTCGTCCACTTCCCGCAAAACATCCTTGCCGAAGTGAGCGGATATCTTCTTCATCTCAGCGGGAATGGCTGCATATTCGTGGGTAAGGCTGGCGTGGTCAGCACCCACGTCTATCATGCACAGGCTGTGGCACGCGGAGGCAAAATCAAAGTCCACAGGGTGCACCTCCGGCTTTGACGGGTCCTTGAAGTCGATGGCGATTATACCGCCCCAGGCGGAGGCCATCTGGTCCATGAGCCCGCAGGGCTTGCCGAAGAAGCGGTTTTCCGCCGCCTGGCCCATTATGGCAAGTTCTGTGGCGTCCAGCTCCTCATTGCAGAAAAGGCCGTTGACTACGGCGCCGATAAGCACTTCAAAGGCCGCCGAGGAGGACAGGCCGCTGCCCTGCATAACCTGGGAGGTGACGCAGGCATCAAAACCCCGGACTTCATATCCCCGGTCTTTTGCCTCGCTGCATATTCCCCGCACCAAAGCGGCGGTGGTACCCTGCTCGGTTTCTACCGGTTCCAAGGTACCCAGATCCACCTGAAACATATCATAGCCCTCTGATTTGACCCGCACAATCCCGCTGCCGTTTTCGGCGGCTGCGGCCAGGATGTCCACATTAACCGAGCCCGCCAGCACTTTTCCCCGCTGGTGGTCGGTATGGTTGCCGCCTATCTCGGTACGCCCCGGGGCAGAATATATCACAGGCTGTGCCTCTCCAAAATAATCATGAAAGGTATCCAGCAGCCCTTCTATTCTCTTTTCCATAGTTGCCTCCATCCCCCAAATTTTTCCTTGGCTATTATAATATCAGTCTATCCCAGGCCGGGTCGGCTGTCAAGGTTTTTCCCATCCCCGTGCCCGTTTGATCTTTCATTCAAGCTTACATAATTTAATTTACATATTATTGTTTACTTAATATCATTTACGTAATTTACAAATTCTTATATTATGTATCTTATTTGCAAATTAAAAAATTTAAGTGTTGACAAGCCGGATTAATGGGTCTATAATCCAGACAGCTTTTGAGAAAGGAGACGGGTCATATGCGCAGTAACCGTACCAACAGCATGATGATGGGTATGATGTACATGTTCCGCATGTGCATGATGATGTGCGCGCAAAAACATGACTCGCCTTGTTTCATATCCATCTGAAAAGTGCTTCAAAACTGTACTTGCACAGGCTTGGGAAACAATGTGAGTTTTCCGAGCCTGTTTTTTTGTTGAAAGGACAGAGAAAATGATTGAGCTGAAAAAACTCTCCAAGGTCTTTGAAAGCGCCTCAGGGTCCGTAGAAGCGCTGAGAGATGTGGATCTGACCATAAACGACGGCGAGATCTTCGGTATAATCGGCCTTTCCGGCGCCGGTAAAAGTACCCTGGTACGCTGCATAAATCTCCTGGAGCGCCCCAGCTCCGGTCAGGTCATAATTGACGGCCGGGACATGACCTCCCTCAGCCGCCCGGAGCTTCTGAAAATGCGCAGGAGCATATCCATGATATTCCAGGGCTTCAACCTGCTGGAGCAGAGAAACGTGCTTAAAAACGTCTGCTTCCCTCTGGAGATATCCGGGGTAAAAAGGCAGGAAGCAGAGAAGAAGGCCCTTGAGCTTTTGAAGCTGGTGGGGTTAGAGGAGAAGGCAGACAAATATCCATCTCAGCTCTCCGGCGGCCAGAAGCAGCGCGTGGCCATAGCCAGGGCCCTGGCCACCGACCCAAAGTATCTGCTGTGCGACGAGGCCACCAGCGCTCTGGACCCCAACACCACCCGTTCCATTCTGGAGCTGCTGCGCACCATAAACCAGACCATGGGTGTGACCATCATAGTCATCACTCATGAAATGAAGGTCATAGACCAGATCTGCGACAGGGTGGCCGTCATCGACCACAGCTCCATTGCCGAGGAGGGCAAGGTCAGCGATGTGTTCACCAACCCCCGCTCGGACATTGCAAGGGAGCTGATACTCCCCAAGGACCGGGCTGCACTGGACACCGTGGGCGGTCGGCGCATAAGGCTCATCTTCAACGGTCTCTATTCCCAGGAGCCCATAATCTCCCAGATGGTTCTGGAGTGCCAGGCCCCGGTGAACATACTCTTTGCCGACACCAAGGAGTATGAGGGTTCCATATACGGACATATGATAGTGGAGCTGCCCAGCGACGAACGCCAGGCAGACAAGATAATCGCCTGGCTGAACAACAGCAAGGTAGTCTGGAAGGAGGAGGACTGAGATGTTTTCGGATATGTTTTATAAGGTCTGGGAAAACGGACTTATACAGATGGGCGTGGTGGAGACCATATATATGACCGTCATAGCCACTTTCTTCTCCTACCTATTCGGCCTGCCCATGGGCGTTGTTCTCAGCGTCACCGACCAGAGCGGCATCCGCCCCACCCCCTGGGTAAACCGGACGCTGGGTTTTGTGGTGAACTTCTTCCGCAGTATCCCCTTCATTATCCTCATGGTGGCAATGCTCCCGGTGGCCCGTTTCATTCTGGGCACCAGCCTTGGAAATGGTGCAGTCATCGTCATGCTGGTCATCGGCGCCTCCCCCTATGTTGCCAGAATGGTGGAGTCCTCCCTGAAGGAAGTTAACGCAGGAGTAATTGAGGCCGCCCAGTCCATGGGCTGCACCAACTTTCAGATAGTCACCAAGGTGCTGCTGCCTGAAGCCAAGCCCTCCCTCATTAACGGGGCCGTCATATCTATGGTCACCGTCCTGGGTTACTCGGCTATGGCCGCCACCATAGGCGGAACCGGCCTGGGCCAGGTTGCAATAATCTACGGACATCAGCGCAGCAATGACGACATAACCTGGATATGCGTGCTGCTCACAGTGGCGATAGTACAGATCATACAGATCGTAGGTACCTATATCGCCAGGCACACCGACAAACGTATAAAGTGAGGAATGAACATGATTTTTACCAGTCTTTGTAAGCTGCGAATGTAAAAGGAAAATACTTGCACAAATATACAGTTTTTACATTCTCAATTTACAAAATGTCTTATAAATTAAAGGAGAAATCAAAATGAAAAAGATCGTTGCAATTATTCTCGCCATCGCTACTGTTTTCTGTTTTGCAGCCTGCGGCAAAAGCGCAGAGGATAAGGTCATCAAGGTTGGCGCCAGCTCCACTCCCCACGCCGAGATACTGGAGCAGGTGAAGGACACTCTGGCCGACGAGGGCTATGAGCTGGAGATCGTGATATACGACGACTACGTGCTGCCCAACCAGGCCCTGGCCGAAGGCACCCTTGACGCCAACTACTTTCAGCACACCCCATACCTTAACAGCTACAACGCTTCCAACGGCACCGACCTGGTCTCCGCCGCCCTCATCCACTATGAGCCCTTCGGCCTCTACGGCAACGGTGTGGATGCAGTGGCCGACATCGCCCCCGGCGCCACCATCCTTATCCCCGCCGACGACAGCAACGAGACCCGCGCCCTGCTGCTCCTGGCCCAGGAGGGACTCATCACCCTGCCCGAGGACGCCAGCGCTGAAGCGGGTGTCACCACTCTGGACATTGTTGACAACGGCGGCTTCGATATCCAGGCCGTCCAGGCCGACACCGTTCCCGCCCAGCTGGCCAACAGCGACGTGGGCACCGTGGCCGTCATCAACGGCAACTATGCCCTCCAGGCCGGTCTGAATGTGGCCGACGCTCTGGCCATTGAGGATGCCTCCGGTGACGCTGCCCAGACCTATGCCAACATCGTGGCCTGCCGCAACGGCGACGAGAGCAGCGAGAAGATCCAGGATCTGGTGAACGCTCTGCTCACCGACAGCGTCAAGACCTACATTGCCGACACCTATAACGGTGCCGTGGTGGCCATCTTCTGATTATATTAAAAACACCATATTTAAATAAAAAGGGTCCGGTCATAAGACCGGATCCTTTCTTTATTCACCAACTTGAGTTTCAGATTTTAGCTCGGTATTCTCCGGCATAAGCCAGTCTGCCCATTCTCCGGCAAACATGTTTCCCTTCAGACACACCAGACTGAAAGCCCCGCTCAGTGTCTCCCCCTCCAGGTCAAATCGGGCCAGGCGCCCCTGCTCCAGCTCCTTCTCCACCACAGGAGCATACAGAAATGAGACGCCCAGGGAATCCTCCAGTATGGTTTTTATCATGGAAAAATCGCTTATGGTCATCTGACGGCTAAAGCTCTCCACACTGTAACCCTGTCGCCGCAGCATCTGCTCAAATATGGCTCTGGTGCCAGAGCCCGGCTCACGTATTATTATCCGCTGCTCCAGCAGCTGAGCCATGGTCACGCGTCTGCCGGCAAAAGGATGGGTCGAAGCACACACGCCGAAGAAGTCTTCCCGGCAGCAGCTCAGCACTTCGTATCTCTCCCTGTCAAAATAGCCCTCTATCAATGCCATATCAAGCTGAAGGCTATCCAGAGCATGGAGAAGATACCTGGTGTTCTCAACTATAAGGGAAAAGGACAACTCCGGGTGTCCCCTTATAAGCCGCTTCACCCTGGGCGCTATCACGAACTCTCCTATGGTTTTTGTAGCCCCAACCCTCAGGGTAAGAGGAGAAGGTGTACTCATGGCCTCCTCTGCCTTTTGACTGTTATAGGCCAAAGAGCGGGCCAGGCCCAGCAGCCGCTGTCCCTCCGGCGTCAGACTCAGGCTCTTTCCCTGGTAGGAAAAAAGGCGGCAGCCATAGTGTTCCTCCAGGTAGTGGATATGGTGTGTGACGGCAGGCTGAGTGATGCACAGCCGCTCCGCGGCCCTGGTATAGTTCATCGTCTCGCACAGCACCAGAAAAGTATTTATTCTTGCATCCAGCATAAGCTCACCAATAAAAATAAATTATTGAAGTATTATAAATAGTAATTTTATTTTATCGTTATCCTGTAATATAATCAAGGGGAAATTTGGGAAAAGAGGATAAGGATATGGAATTTATCAAAAAGAACGGACCCGGACTTCTGCTGTGCCTGGTAATCGCCATCCCCTGCTGGCTGCTGGGTAAGGCTCTGCCTGTAGTGGGCGGCCCGGTATTTGCCATTCTGGCAGGCATGCTGCTGACACTGCTTATTAAAGACAAAACCAAAGTCCAGGGCGGCATAACCTACACATCAAAGAAAATACTTCAGTATGCGGTCATACTGCTGGGCTTTGGCCTCAATCTTTCGGAGATAGCTAAGGTGGGCACCCAGTCTCTGCCCATAATCTGCTCCACCATTGCCACCTCCCTGATAGTCTCTTTTGTCCTGTGCAAGCTTTTAAAGATGCCCTCAAACATCTCCACCCTGGTAGGTGTAGGCTCTTCCATCTGCGGCGGCTCCGCCATTGCCGCCACCGCTCCTGTCATCGGGGCCAACGACGAAGAGATAGCCCAATCCATCTCCGTTATCTTTCTTTTTAACGTCCTGGCAGCCCTGATTTTCCCCACCTTCGGCGGGGCCATCGGTCTGAGCAATGAGGGCTTCGGTCTCTTTGCCGGTACAGCTGTGAACGACACATCCTCCGTTACCGCCGCCGCTTCCACCTGGGACAGTCTCCATGGCACCAACGGAGCCGTGCTTGAATACGCAACCATCGTTAAGCTCACCCGCACTCTGGCCATAATCCCCATTACCCTGGTGCTGGCTTTCTGGCGCACATGGCAGGCCAAGAAGGGCAGCGGCACCAGCTGCGGCAGCTTCTCCCTGAAGAAGATTTTCCCCTTCTTCATTCTGTTCTTTGTCCTGGCCTCCGTAATCACTACCGTGTCTACCATGGCAGGAGTGGATGCCGCTTTCTTCAGCCCCTTCAAGGAGCTGTCCAAGTTCTTTATTATAATGGCAATGGCAGCCATAGGGCTCAACACAAATATTGTTAAACTGGTTAAAAGCGGTGGCAAGCCTATATTCATGGGCTTCTGCTGCTGGGTCAGCATCACGGCAGTCAGCCTCGCCATGCAGCACTTCCTGGGCCTGCTTTGATAGAACTGATCCTCGCTTTTTTACACTCCTTAATAAAGCTCTAAAGCCGGCGGGTTTTCCCACCGGCTTTAGAGCTTTTTCTTTCATTATTTATTTTTTGCGGGCTTAAGCTCCACTTTTTCTTTTGTAAACACTAACTCTGGCTTTCGCCGTCTTTGTTCTTTTTGCCGTATCTGCGCTCCCAGGCCTTACGCTGCTGCACCCTTATGGTCTCGCCGATGCGCTCCTTTGCCTTGGGCAGCAGGTCTTCCTCCAGCTTATCCTTACCCCGACGGAACATACGCACAAGGAAGATTACGATCAGCACCAGCGGCAGCACTGCAGTTATAATGGCTGCAATGAGCAGAGCCAGACACCAATCCTCTATACACCTGGCGGCGTTTTCCCAGTAAGGTAAAATGACGCCGTGGGTCTGCATGGAACGGGAACCAAATTGTTTTATCAGCTTGAGTATATTTTCATAGCTATAGCGGTTGGAGTTGTCCACTATAACTCCGCCGCCGATGGGGAACTTTTCCTTGGCCACGTTCATGGCAAATCCCTTCACCGGCTCCGCCATGACTACTTCATAGCACTCTATACCTACGCTGCTTCCGGAACTGCTGCCGGTACCGCCTGTAGTTCCGCCGGTGCCGCCGCCAGTGCCTCCGCCGGTGCTCCCTGTACCGCCGGTACTGCCCGTGCTTCCGGAAGAACCGCCGGAAGTACTGCCGCCTGTAGTTCCGCTGGTGCTGCTTGTCGCTGAAGTGCCTCCGCCGCTCTTAATTGTGCTGTAGGCATCGTAGCTCATATATATGCCCATGCCCGAAGTATAGGCTTTCAAACTGGCAAAATCCTGCTCCCGCTCTATGACTCCCGCCACCACAAAGGGCACGCCGTCAATCTTGAAACTCATACCCTCCAGCTGCGTACCGCCAAAGAGCAGCCAGGCAGTGTCTTCATCCAGCAAAACTCTGTCCTTCATCAGATCATCGGGGCTTATATAGCTGCCGCTGAGAAGGCGGATCGGGTGAAAGTCAAAGAAGCTTCCCCCCACGGCGATAACGCTCACATCACCCTTGCCCTGATCACTTGCGACATAGGCTTTCCCTGTAGTGGACCAGGCATCACAGAATAGCTGGGCGTCGTTGTCAATGTCCAGGGCCGCTTCATGGAACTTGTCCATCATCGTCTTTCGAAAACTGTACACCTGTTCCAGAGTGAGCTTTTGATCCACGGACATAAAGCAGCTGAGCTGGCTGAACTTCAGTTCGCTCTCTCCCTGCCAGCGCTCCGCCTGATGCTGGCTGTCCAGCATATTGGTCAGGTGGGAATACACCAGCAGACAGGCCATGCACAGCAAGGCCAGGATTACTGCCGCTATAGGCAGTGCCAGCCGTTTCAGCTTTTCTCTCATGCGTTATTCTCCGCCATCCTCACCTGGTCGCCGCTCTTCACCGGGGAATTACTGGTTGTGATAACATAGTCCCCGTAGCTCAGGTCGGCTACCACGGCGGAGTTATTGTCGTCGGAGGCCAGCACCTCCACGCTCACTCGCTTGGCTATATACCTGTTGCCCAGAGGCGAGGACTTGGCCTCGATAGCAAGAACGAACTTGCCGTTGTTGTCGCTGCGTATGGCGCTGTTGGGCACTATTGTGTCATAATTTGCACTCTTCTGTCCAACGGATATGGTCAGCTCCGAGCCGGAGGTCACATCTCCGGACAGCTCAAAGGTGAGCTCTTTGTTGGTCTGGGGGTTCTTGGGGTCGGTACGGATATTGGACAGAGTAGCCACAATTTCATTGCCCCAGTAATAGTTGCTGACGGTAGCCGTGTCTCCCACCCGCAGGCGCTGGGCCTGGTCGTTGGTGACGGAGAAGGAGAGAGTATGGCCCATGTCCGGCACCTCGATAGTGCAGACCACAGTGTCCTTGGTTACGGTATCTCCGGCACTGACGTTTATGGCGGTGACCACGCCGTTGACATTGGCGGTTATCTGGTCCCCGGCGTCACCGGAGAGCTGCTTTACCTTCTCCTGGGCAGCCTTTATCTTCTCAGCCTGCTGCTGAAGATCTATGGAAGCGGAAGCAAGCGTCTTGTCATCCTGAGACTGCTTGTAGGCCAGGGCATCCATAGCGTCATAATAGGCGTTTTCCGCGGCTGTGTAGTCTGCGCTGGCTTTGTCTCTGGCCTCTCTGTAGGGTACCAGCTTGTAGTTTATTTCCTCATTGTATTTTACTATTGCGTCATACTTATTCTTTGCGGCGTCATAAACTGACTGGGCATTTTCAAGCGTAGTCTTATTGGAAGAAACAAAGTCCGCAAGAGCCGCCTGAGCCGATGCCAGCCAGGCCTTGGCCGTAGCCAGGTCTGTCACTTCATCAGGACTAACTGCACCATAAGCCTGTACCGCGCCAAGTCGTATA
>ENA-ORTU01004774-ORTU01004774.1-human-gut-metagenome-genome-assembly--contig:-NODE-4774-length-10136-cov-2.008233_pt1 | contig 10136 bp, 6 predicted proteins | sample MGYA00241910_ERZ509184 | MGnify/ENA primary metagenome ERZ509184 (study PRJEB26280, sample SAMEA2338847) | human gut metagenome | biome: human gut; feature: human-associated habitat; material: faeces...
CCACTTGCCGTAGAGCACATCGTATTGACTCTTGAGCATAGGGTTCACGGCTTCACCGTTTTCTCCCGGAAGCATCTCCTGCCATACATCCATAACGGAATACATCTGTCCGAAGGTGGAAAAGTAGGAGCTGTAGTCACCGCCGAAGGTCTCGCTCATAGCGGTCTCCAAAAGGGCCACCACATCCGTCTTGACAATATTGTCGTCTACATCCTTGGCATAGAGGTTCATATCCAGGTCATAGGAATACTGTATGGTATTCACATAGGGGGAAATACCATTGTTATCACTTTCCAGATATTCTTTAAAGGCCCGCAGGTTGTTCGTCTGAGTCTCGGCAGATACCATGGAGTTCATCATGTCATACATGACTGTGCTGGAATATACGGCGTCCTTGTCATGTTGATTTTCTTCCGCCTGCGCCTGCACTCCCATCAGGGAGGTCATCATGCTGCTCATATCCATGCTCTCGGCCTGTATGGTTATGGGATAGCTGGCAAGAGTGTCCTTCTGTACCTTGTCGATATAGTTCTGAATTCCGTTGGAAAGGGACATTATGAGGGCGATGCCTATTATGCCTATGCTGCCCGCAAATGCCGTAAGTATGGTGCGCGCCTTTTTGGTCATCAGGTTGTTGGTGGACAGAGCCAGTGCTGTCAGAAAGCTCATGGAGGTTTTCTTGCCCATGCTTCCCTCTTTCCCCCTGCCCTGGGAGTCATAAGGGGAGCTGTCATCAACAATAAGGCCGTCCTTGAGCTTTATAATCCGGCTGGCATAGGCAGAGGCCAGTTCCGGATTGTGGGTGACCATTATCACGAGCTTATCCTTGGATATCTCCTTGAGTATATCCATTATCTGCACCGAGGTCTCCGAGTCCAAGGCGCCTGTGGGTTCATCGGCCATGAGTATGTCCGGATCGTTCACCAGAGCGCGGGCAATGGCCACTCGCTGCATCTGTCCGCCGGACATCTGGTTTGGTTTTTTATAGAGCTGGTCACCCAGCCCCACTTTTTCCAGGACCTCCTTAGCTCTGGCCTTACGCTCGGCAGCGCCAACGCCGGACAGTGTCAGGGCAAGCTCCACATTGGAAAGGACGTTCTGATGAGGTATAAGGTTATAGGACTGGAAGACGAAACCCACTGAGTGATTGCGGTAGGTATCCCAGTCGCCATCGCTGAAATTCTTCGTGGATCGTCCGTTGATAATAAGATCGCCTGAGCTGTACTGGTCCAGGCCTCCGATAATGTTTAGCAGCGTAGTCTTGCCGCAGCCGGAATGGCCCAGTATAGCCACAAATTCGCTTTCCCGAAACTCCAGATCTATGCCCTTAAGGGCATGAACCACTGAATCCCCTACTATATAGTCCTTTTTGATCCCCTTGAGTTTAAGCATTTTTTCCCCTTCTATGCTAAGAATTTATTGACATGCAGGCAAATCTGCGCTAGAATAGTCAAGCTATTGATATGCTTCCGTAGCTCAGCAGGATAGAGCATCCGCCTCCTAAGCGGAAGGTCGCGCGTTCGAATCGCGCCGGGAGTGCCAAGCGGAGCCGCCGTGCTCTGAGGGGACATCGGCTTTTGCCGATGTCTTTTTTTAATCTGCCGCTAAGTACAGTACGAAGACTTCTTTGTATTTTAACACAGTTTGGGAACTTTGTCTTGTCATTGGATAAATTTTAATCAACAGTTCACAATTGGGTTTTTCCGGAAATTACTGATTGGAGGCCTTACATGAAAAAAAACAAAAAATTCTCCAATATCCTCTCTTCCAGCCTTGTTATGCTGCTTTCGATTGCTGCCGGTTTTCTGTGTGGATATGCCATAGTTGACTATGCCGGCAAACTCTCGGTGGGAACATTTCTGAATTTTCTGGTGCTTTTGTCCGGGATACTGCTTCTGGCCCTGGCCTATCTGCTGCAGGTTCTCATCCATGAGGCGGGACACTTTGTTTTCGGTCTTATCTCCGGTTATGAGTTCGTGTCCTACCGCATAGGCAGCTTCATGCTCAGCAAAGGCACCGACGGCAAGCTGAGTCTTAAGCGCTATTACCTGGCGGGCACAGCCGGCCAATGTCTCATGAGCCCTCCGGATTTTGAGGAGGACGGGTATCTGCCCGTAGGTCTCTATAACATGGGCGGCGTTCTGCTCAATGCCATAAGCGCCATGTTCTTCTTCTGGGCTTATTATCTCAGCGGCAGAACAGTTATACTTCCCATGCTGTTTCTCTGCCTGGGCATATTGGGCCTGACCCTGGTCAACGCCCTGCCCCTGGAGCTGAGCGGAATCCCCACCGACGGCCGCAATGCCTTATCTCTGGGTAAAGATGAGAAGGCCCTGCGGGCCTTTTGGATACAGTTGAAGATTAACCAATGCAGCAGTCAGGGCCAAAGATACCGGGATATGCCCGAAGACTGGTTTGAAATCTCGGGGGATGATTTATGTTCCGGGCCCCTCAACGCCGCTCTGGCAGTATTCCGATCCAGCAGGCTTATGGATATGCATCTTCTTGATGATACCGAGCAGCTCGTCTCCCGGCTGTTATCTGAAGCCACCATCCCGGGCCTTTATCAAAACCTCCTGAAGGTGGACAGTATCTATCTCCAAGCCATAAAGGGCCAGGTACAGCAGCCTGACAAGGCCCTTGAAAAATTCATGAAGGCAATGAAGAACTACCCCGCTGTGCTGCGCAGCAGCTATGCACTGGCTCTGGCCTCCGGGGACAGCGGCAAGGCCCGGGAGTACAGGCGACATCTGGAGTCTCTTCGACATAGCTACCCCTTTCCCGGTGAGCTGGATTCGGAGTTGGAGCTTGTGGAACTTGCCGAACAGGCCGCTGCCGCCGGCAGTAATCATAGTTCGGAGACGGTATAGTCCACCATGCCCTTTCATTCTCCAAGCCTTATATCTCACTCACTCAGATTTTCCTCTGATAACATCATGCATAACAATAATACATACAAACCAAAGCCGGTACATAATTTGTACCGGCTTTGGTTTAAATGATATTGTTAACATAACATTGTGTTATTTACATTACGTTAATTTATTTGGGAATTTTTTTGTATTGCCTACCGCCCTGGCTTTGTGTAAAATCAAAGTCGAGGTGATGCCCCTTGAAACTAAGGGCAATAGTCCGCAGGATGCTCAATATGTGTCCTGAGGCCTGGTACATATTCCGCCGCTGCCTTCAGCTGTCCGCCTTTCTGATGATATGCGCCTTTGCGCTGCTGGTGGAGTGGGGAGGCAGCATAATGGAGAGGTACGAACTTTATATGACGGCGGTCTCCATAATGGAAACTACCCAGGCCATACTGCTCATAGGCGTTATTGCGTCGGTCTGTATTGAGGACTTTCACAGCTGAAGGGCCAGGAAATCCTCCCGGCTCATGGTGGCATTGAGCACGTCCAGCAGTCCTTGAGCCGTAAGGTGTTCCGGCAGCTCCAGCATTTTCAGCAGCTTCTTTCTCAAGGCGGCGCTGTTTTCACCGCCGCTTAGCCCCTTTTTATAAAGGTCCGCCTTACTTATCCTGGCCTTGTCCGCAGCGCTTCTGCCGCTTTCGAAGGTAGCTCCCGCCCTTTTCAGGGCCTCAACAATAACCTGGGGCTTCATGCCCTCAACGCCCAGCTTGCCCTCCCGCGAGGGGGCTGATTTTCTGCGCTCTTTTCCGTATACATCGGGGATATATGCATGCTTTACAAGTTCAGGAGCTATGCATCCCTTCAGGTGATTCCTTATCATAAATCCCGCTGCATCGGAATCGGTCATTATGATTAGCCCCCGGCTCTCTGCCAATTTTTTCAGCAGGCTGCGCTTCTCCCGGTCGTTAAATATTCCAAAGCCGCCTGTCTCGATTATCACGGCATCCACCACCTGGCTCAGGGTATTTTTGTCGTAGCGCCCTTCCACCACAATGACCTCTTTAATCTTCTCCATTAACTTCCCCCGCCGCTATACGCAGCACGGCCTCTTTCAGCAGCTCCCTCTCATCCTGGGAGCTGCTTTTCATTTTGTAGTCCGTCTCAGCGCACAGCTCCACAGCCTTTATCAGCTGTGGAAGAGTGAAACCACGAGCGGCGTTTATCAGCTTTTTTGCCACATAATCGGACTTTATGGCACAGGCATCCATCACATATTTTACGCCAAGGCCCTGTTCGATGGATAGGCGTGCGGCATAAAGTCTGCGCATCTGCATACCCAGCATAGCCAGCATTGCTATTGGTTCGTTGTTCTTATCCGCCAGGAGTTCCGCCAGTACCGAAAGAGCCGTGTTGTATTTCTTCTGGGCTATGTATTCCGTCATGTCAAAAATCACCGCCTCAGGTATATGGTTTGCCACGGCCTCCACGTCCGCCACCGTCACGCGCTCCCCCTTTGCATAGGCAGCCACTTTTTCTATCTCCGGTATAAGGCCGCTCATCAGCTCACCGCTGATAAATATCAGCCGCTGGGCCGCATCCAGCTCTATGCCCTTCCCCGCTGCAGCAAAGCGCCGCACCAGCCAGTCGGTTAATTGTCCCTGGGACTGGCTTGTAAATTTTAGCTCTTTAACGTTTTGCCGCAGTGCCTTCACGCTTTTAAGCCTGCCGTCCATCTCGTAATCCGCACCCAGCACAAACACCAGCACGCAGTAGTCCGGCACATCTTTCAGCAGTTTCTCCAGAGTATCGGCGTCCTTGACTTTGTTCACATCCATATCCCTGAGTTCGATAAAACTGCGCTCCGTCATAAAGGGCAGGGCATCCATCGCCTGCCGCAGCTGCTCCAGATTCAGCTCCGGTCCGTCCATGCGGTGGTAACTGAAGCTGTCCTCCCCTTCCGGCAGACAGATCATTTTAAGCTCGGTGAGATATTGCTCCCGAAGATAATCCTCCGGCCCCCAGAGCAGATAGGCCTTAGCCGGACCCTGCTGCTTCAGTTCCCGAACTGCGGCAGAATAATTCAGTTTTTCATCGTTTTTCCCGTATTTCCTGGCCAATTTATTTTCTCCTGTTATCCGGATATGCGTATTTCCACAGTACCGTCGATGTCCGTCCTGTACACATTATACCCGCAAAGGCTCAGCCGTTCAAGAGTTTCCTCCGCCGGACAGTCCTGATAATTAAATCCCACACTGACAACAGCCGTTCCGGCATCCAGCGTACGAAGGAAGCTATTTGTGCAGGAATTTTCAGCACCGTGGCCTCCAGCCACCAGCAACTCCGTCCCATCTAAAGTGCTTGCTGAGACAAGCCTCTTTTCATCCTCTGCCGTGCAGTCTCCTGTCACAAGAGCTCTGTAGCCTTCAATGTCCAGCAACACACTCAGATAGCCTTCCCGATTTTGTGCAGTCCCTGTAAAAAACTCCAGGGATATCCCGTCGATGTCCAGAATGCTGTCGGCCTCAATATATTCCACCTGAACATCCTTTTCCCCGGCTGCGTAAAGTATTTCTTCCAAAAGCGCCTCCCCGGCTCTGACCCTTGGCAGGAGCAGCCGCTTCACCTCCACCATTTCCATCAGCATGGGTATGCCGTTTACATGCTCCTCCCGGAGCTGGGTGACAATAATTGCGTCTACCTCATACCGACCACGGCTGATGAGATATTTTCCAGCCAGCTCTCCGGCATCATCCAGCCTGTACATCCCGCCGCAGTCCACCACTACGGTACTATTCTTTCCCAGAGCGGCAGTACACAGCCCCTGGCCCACGTCTATCACAGCCAGTGTATCCCGGCCTTTGGAGTAGTCATAGTTTACATAACCCAATATAGCACATAGGCTCAGCAGGCTCACAGCCCCCGGCAGGCCTATGCGTAGCCAAAAGCGCTTCTTGAACAGGCCGCACAATATGAAAAGCCCATAGCTTGCCAGCATCCACAGTGTGAGCAAGGTATTTTCCAGATACAGCACAGCGACCGGCATGGCAGACACCAGTCTTGCCACAAGGAATATGTAGCGGGCAAGCCAGGAACAGAGCCATGCCGCGGCATATCCGGCCAGCGGCAGCAGAGACAGAGCGCAGGCTATCCAGCCCAGGCCAAAGCACAGGGATACAGCCCAAAGTCCCGCCATATTGCTGAGTATCGCCAGCACGGGGATATACCCGAAATGCACAGCGGTGAGGGGCGTTGTAAAGACCATGACTCCAAGGGAAGTTGCAGCGTTTGCCGCGGCGTATCTACCAAGCCGTCCTTCTCCAAGCTGTGGCATTCTGTCCGTAAAGAAGCGGTATATTCTGCCGGAAAAACAGAAGATGCCCGCCACGGCGGCAAAGGAAAGCTGTAGGCTGATGCTGGTAGCGGCAAAGGGATTTTGCAGCAATATCAGGGCCAGAGCCAGACTAAGGGATGTTGGCGGGTCATTCTCCCGGCGCAGCAGCGGGGCAAGCAGCAGGAAGCTTTGCATAAATCCCGCCCGCACTGCCGATGGGCTGGCTCCTGTAATAAGTACAAATACCCATATCAGAATAAGGCACAGCACCGAACTTCTTTTGCCGGAGCCCAGGCACAGGCGAAGCAGCCCCACCAGAAAAGCCACGTGCATTCCTGATACCGCCACGATATGCATGAAGCTGGCCCGTGTCAGGGCCAGGTGCAGTTCCTCGTCCTCATAAAGCATGCTCTTGTCACCCAGCAGCAGAGCTTGCATAAAGGCGGAAGTATCCTCAGGGAAAATTTCATTTATGCGCCCGGCAAGGCTATGGCTTAGACGCAGAAGGATATATCCCCTGCTCCGCCCTTCCTCTACCTTTATTGCAGTCTGAGCACTTATCTTCAGATAGATTCCCTGGCTGTAGTAGTGGTCGTAGCTCTCCCCAAAAACGGTGTCAGCTCTTCTCACCGTGCCTTCAAAGCTGATGCGCTGTCCCGGCAAAAGTCCGGTACAGCTCTTTTCATTGTCGTATACTATGGCTTTGAGCCCCGGCAGGTTCTCACCCAAGATCCGCACTTCCATACGGCAGTAGTCCTCATACACCTTTGGATAATCGGTGAGTTCGGCATACACCCGATAGGTTTCCCCATTATATTTAAGGGTTTTTCCCACTGTTCTGTCGTAGTTTAGCTGATAGGCCAGTATGCCCAGAGCAAAGGACAGCAAGGCAATGACAGCCGCCCTGAGCCAGCGGCGCCGTGGCAGGATAAGTAAAGCTCCCAGCAGAGCGGAGATCACAGCGGCATATATCAGCCGGTCCTGGGGAAATATGTAGTTTGCCGCGAATATTGCAGCGGAAAAACCTGCTGCCGCCGTGGCCAGTTTTCTTGTCCCCATATCACCGCCCCCTTCCGGCTCCGGTCATTGATTCGGCCCAGACGTGTTTTTTTGTTTTAAATCATTAAATAGATTCCGTATAAAAAGCCGCAGGAGGCCACTCGCCCCCTGCGGCAGTCGATTTTTATATCATCTTGTCAGCCATCTTCACGCCGCCGAGAATGTGGAAATGCAGATGAGAAACGGTCTGCCCGGCATCCTCGCCGCAGTTGCTGATTACTCTGTAACCCTTGTCAAGTCCTTCGGCTTTGGCTATCTTTGCAACGGCCTCAAGGCACTTGGCAGCATAAAGAGAATTGCTCTCGTCCACCTGGGCTACGGAAGCAATGTGTTCCTTGGGCACCACCAAAATGTGGACGGGCGCCTGGGGATTGATGTCCCGGAATGCATAGACATACTCATCCTCATAGACCTTGCTGCTGGGTATTTCCCCGGCAATTATTTTGCAGAACAGACAATCCTGATCTTTCATGCTCTGACCTCCTGATTATATTTTTTCCTTGACGAAGCTCTCCACAGCGGCCAGAGCCTCGTCAAGCTTGCTCAAATCGTTGCCGCCGCCCATGGCGGAATCCGGCTTTCCGCCGCCCTTGCCTCCGGCAATGGCGGTGATATTCTTTATAATGTCCCCGGCCTTCAGGCCCTTGGCCACGGCATCCTTACCGCAGACACACTGGAAGCTTATCTTGTCTCCATTAACGGCAGCGATGACAGCAACTACAGAGCCATCCTTGTCTCTTAGCACATCGCCCATACGGCGCAGGGTATTGGCGTCGCAGCAGCCCTGCTTGCAAGTGACCACATGAATACCGTCTATATTTGCCGCCTTCTTCAGCAACTCTTCTGCTCCGCCGGCGGACTCCTTGGCCTTATACTGTTCTATAAGGCGCTTTGCCTCCTTGAGTTCGGCAGCCTGCTGCTCCAGCTTTTGGAGGATGTCGCCGCTGCCTGTCCTGAGCATAGCGGCAATGGCGTTGAGCTCATCCAGACTGCTGTGCATATCCTGAATGGTGCGCTCACCGGTACTGGCCTCTATGCGGCGCACACCGGAGGCCACGGAGCCCTCGGAGATAATGTGGAAAGCGCCGGCCTTGGCGGTATTGCTCAAATGAGTTCCGCCGCAGAGCTCCACGCTGTAGCCGCCCATGTCCACCACGCGGACCACCTGGCCATACTTTTCACCGAAGAGAGCAGTGGCACCGCTGTTTCTGGCCTCCTCCAGGCTCATTTCCTTAACGCTGATATCATAGCCGTGGAGTATTGCCTCATTCACCAGGTGCTCCACTTCCTGAAGCTGCTGGGGCGTAACAGCGGAGAAATGAGTGAAGTCAAAGCGGAGGAAGTCCGGCTCCACCAGGGAACCCGCCTGATGCACGTGGTCGCCCAGAACCTTTCTCAATGCACTGTGGAGCAGGTGAGTTGCGCTGTGAGCCCGGCCTATTGCTTCACGGCGCTCTTGGTCGTATTTGACCTCCACCTCATCCCCCAGCTTTACACAGCCGGATTTCACCGTGCCATAGTGCATGAACTTTCCGCCCTTGTTCTTCTGGACATTGTTCACTTCAAAGAGGAAATCTCCAGCGCTTATAGTGCCATGGTCGGCCACCTGGCCGCCCATCTCGGCATACATGACAGTCCTGTCAAGAACCAATATGGCCTCGGCCCCCTGGGACACGGCTTCTCTGGCCTCGCCCTCGGCAACTATTGCCAGAACCTTGGCCTTGCAGCTGTCATTATCATAACCTATAAACTCAGTATCTGCAATACTCTTGCCAAATTCTATGCCTGCCCAGCCCAGGTCTCCCAAGGCTTCTCTGGCCTTGCGGGCACGTACACGCTGCTCCTCCATGAGTTCCCTGAAAGCAGCCTCATCCACTTTCATGCCCTCGTCAGCACACATCTCTATGGTCAGGTCAATGGGGAAACCGTAGGTATCGTAGAGCTTGAAGGCGTCGGCTCCGGAGAAGACGCTCTCCCCCTTGGCCTTGTGCTCGGCCATGAGTTCCTCGAAGATATGCATACCTGCGTCTATAGTGCGGGCAAAATTCTCCTCTTCAGTCTTTATGACCTTGGTGATGTAGCTCTGCTTCTCCCGCAGCTCCGGGTACTGGCACTCGTTCTCATGGACAACGGTGTCGATGACCTGATAGAGGAATGGCTCGTTGACTCCCAGGAGCTTGCCGTGGCGGGCAGCCCGGCGCAGCAGTCGGCGCAGCACGTAGCCCCGGCCCTCGTTGGAGGGCAGTACCCCATCGCAGATCATGAAGGTGGCGGAGCGGATATGGTCGGTGATGACCCGGAGGGAGACGTCGATCTTGTCGCTCTGCTCGTACTTGGCGCCGGTGATCTCGCTGACCTTGTTGGTGATGTTCATGACGGTGTCCACGTCGAACAGGGAGGCCACGTTCTGGCACACGCAGGCCAGCCGCTCCAGGCCCATGCCGGTGTCGATGTTCTTCTGCTTGAGCTCGGTATAATGGTCGTGGCCATCGTTGTCGAACTGGGAGAACACCACGTTCCAGACCTCCATATACCGGTCGCAGTCGCAGCCCACGGTGCAGCCGGGCTTTCCGCAGCCCCACTCAGGGCCCCGGTCATAGTAGATCTCGGAGCAGGGGCCGCAGGGGCCGGAGCCGTGCTCCCAGAAGTTGTCCTCCTTGCCGAACTTGAAGATGCGCTCGGCGGGGATGCCGATCTCCTCGTTCCAGATGCGGAAGGCCTCATCGTCGGCGGGGGTGGTCTCGTTGCCGGCGAACACGGAAGGATACAGGCGGTTGGGGTCCAGACCCACCCACTCGGGGCTGGTCAGGAATTCCCACGCCCAGTGGATCGCCTCGTTCTTGAAGTAATCGCCAAAGGAGAAGTTGCCCAGCATCTCAAAGTAGGTG
>ENA-ORTU01004780-ORTU01004780.1-human-gut-metagenome-genome-assembly--contig:-NODE-4780-length-10128-cov-2.893577_pt1 | contig 10128 bp, 9 predicted proteins | sample MGYA00241910_ERZ509184 | MGnify/ENA primary metagenome ERZ509184 (study PRJEB26280, sample SAMEA2338847) | human gut metagenome | biome: human gut; feature: human-associated habitat; material: faeces...
AATGTGGAAAGATAAAAAGTAACTATTTAGTAGGTAACTGTGAGGGTACTGAACAGTTGCGATAAAAAAGAAATCAGAGAGGGATATTTTCCGGAGTTTTCCGTCTAATCTATGTAAACAAAAAAAGCCGGCCGGCAAACCAACCAGAAAAGGTGGTGCAAAAGTGACAAAAGAACAATTAGGAACCTTGATCCTGGATTCCGAGAGGCAGATGTATTCTACTGCAAAATCCATGTTATACAGCGATCAGGACTGTGCGGATGCCATCCAGGAGACGATTGTAAAGGCATTTTCCGGAGTGCATACACTGCGAAATGACAAATATGCAAAAACATGGCTGATGCGGATCCTGATCAATGAGTGTTATACCATCCTGAGAAAGACAAGTAAGGTGATTTCTCTGGACGAGATGTGTGAGACGACGGAGCTTGCAGCGGATGAAAAGAGTGACTACAGCGATCTGTACAAAGCAGTAGGTTCTCTGAAAGAAGATCTGCGGATGCCGGTGATTCTGTATTATATTGAGAATTTTAACATCAGAGAGATTGCGCAGATTATGGATATCAGCGAAGGAGCCGTACAGAAGAGACTGGCCAGAGCAAGAGGAAAATTAAGACAGGATCTGCAGGAAAGTGAGGCGTGGACATGAGATTAGAAGAGATGAAAAACAATATCCCGGAAACTCCCGATTTTATTCATAAGATGGTACAGGAAGAAGTCAGCAGACAGCTGCAGGACACCAAAGTGGTACCCATGAAGAAAAGAAAATGGAACAAAGTGCAGGCAGCCGCCGCAGCCGCCCTGTGTCTGCTTGCTACTTCCACAGTGGCGTATGCCGGCAACAGACTGTACCATATGTATGTGGAAAAACAGGGAAATTACCGTGTGGAGACTGGAATTCAGGCGGATGCCGGAACATCCGTGCAGCTCCCGGAACAGATTCATGATGTGGCAATCTCAACGAACTATATTCCGGATGGCATGACATGGACAGATGAAGATCATCTGCAATATACAGCACAAAACGGTGGCTTTACATTTAGTTCTGTACTGCTTGACAGTGATGATTTTGAGAAAGCAAAAGAAGATAAAAATATCGTAGAGAGTGAGGAACATACTTTTGGCAAGTACGAAGGTGTCTATCTGAGATATCATGAAGTGATACAGGACGGCTTCTTTAACCAGCGTATCTACCTGTTTTGTCCGGAAGAATACCGTGTGATCACCATCTATGTGGGCGATGATGTATCCAAAGAGGACGCCCTGAAGGTAGCAGATAATCTTCAGATCACAGAAAAAGATACCATGATAGAAACTGCCGGTATGTATACCTGGAGTGATATTGTCTCACCGGAAGAGGTACAGGGGGACGAAGTTGTAACCAGTATATCTGCTGACCGGCTTCCGGTTGCCGAAGTCGGAGAGAAAGTTGATCTGACAGCCAGCGGTGAAGATAAAGATGGAAATTACGCAGACAATATTCCGATACAGGCAACGGTAGATTCTGTTCAGATCACAGATGACCTTCAGCTTCTGAACGGCCAGATTCCGGAGGAATGGGAAGATGCTGTCGGAGAAGACGGAAAATTAAAAGAAAACACAATCTCCTACATCCGGGAAGGAGACGGAGTTAATACGCTGGATGAAGTCGTAAAAACAAAGACCGAACAGCAAAAACTGGTATATACTACCGTCACATACACTAATACATCAGACCAGGAAGCAGACCATATACTCTACCTTGGTTCCCTGATGATGTGCCACAACGATGGAAGTACATACAAAGTGTATACACCGGGCGAAGAAGCCGGAGACGGTTACGATCGCTGCACCTGGGACGGAGCAGCCCGAACCGGTGAAATGAAATACTGCAGTGTAACCGAGAACTATGGTAATGGCGGAAACTATATCCCGTCCCTAAAACCGGGCGAAAGCATCCAGATATCCATGGCATGGATCGTCAACGAAAGCGACCTGAAAGAAATGTACCTGAACCTCAACGGCACAGGCGCTTCCTACCAGTTCGATGACGAAATCCTTGCAAACGGCATTATCGACATCCGTCAGAACTAGTACATCGTTTTCGAAATAACTATACATACCTGCTGCTTTCCAATACCCAGAAACAATGCCCCTGCCCCGGAGCGTGAGACAGCCTTTTGCCGGCGCCTTTAGCAAATATGAGATCCAGCATTTACGCAGGCTTTCGCGAGGGTCCGCTGACCCTCGTGAACATAGCCGAAGTTAATGCTTAGCTCAGATTTGCGTTGCCGGCGGTTGTCTCACGCTCCGGGGCAGGGGCATTGTTTCGTCCGCGTCGGTTGGCAATAAGGCTGAGCAAGAGAAATATCTCACATCCCTGGGCAGGGGGCACTGTTTCGTCCGCGTCGGTTGCAATGTGCTGAGCAAGAGAAATATCTCACATTCCGGGGCAGGGACATTGTTTTATCCGCATTTGACTATGATTTCACGCCACCAACAATATTCCACCACCAAAATGAATAACATCCCCCACCCCCGTCAATCCTCTAAAAAAAACAAAAGGAGCCATAAAAAATGAAACACCAATCCCACGCAACCCTAACAGCCCTCCTGTTCCTCTCATTACTTCTCGTGACAGAATCCCCCCGCTATCTCCAAGACAAGTCCACTTCCACCCTTCAGCAACAAATCGCAACACAAGTACTACGCTTTCACATAAGAGCCAACAGTGATACCGTTGCCGACCAGCAAAAAAAACTCCGGATAAAACAATCCCTCCTGGAATGGCTGACACCCATCCTCACCGAAAACACCAGTAAATCAGAAACCATACAGTGCATCAGGAAAAATCTCCCGGACATCCGAAAAGAAGCCACCCGTATGGCCGCCCCGGAACCCGTCACCGTAACTCTTCAGAAAGAATGGTTCCCTGAAAAAACCTATGGAACCTGTACTTTCCCGGAAGGAATCTATGATGCCCTTCGCGTAGATATCGGACAGGCAAAAGGCCATAACTGGTGGTGCGTCCTCTACCCCTCCCTGTGTTTTGCGGATGCGCTGGAGCCTTCCATGACCGAAGAGGGCGAAGAAAAACTGCAACAGGTACTCGATGAAGATGCTTATGACCTCCTTCTGCATCCACAGAAGCTGAAAATCCGGTTTAGACTTGAATTCTTCTTACGAAACAGGTAGAATATGATAAGTATGTAAGCAGTGACAGAAGAAAAATGTAACTGTAAAAACAGGAAACCTGAATGGGAGAAGAGACATGAAAACAGATCGTAACGCACCGATAGGTGTATTTGATTCCGGTGTCGGCGGGCTCACGGTGGCCAGAGAAATCATGAGAAACCTGCCCATGGAAAAAATCGTATACTTCGGAGATACCGCCCGCGTTCCTTATGGAAGCAAATCCAAAGAAACCGTTATCCGGTACTCCAGACAGATCGTCCGATTTCTGCAAAAACAGGGCGTAAAAGCAATTGTGATCGCCTGCAATACAGCCAGTGCGCTGGCACTTGATACCCTTGAAAAAGAAATCGATATCCCGATCATCGGTGTGGTAAAACCGGGAGCCAGGGTAGCGGCAAGAGAGACTACAAAAAAAAGAGTTGGTGTTATCGCAACCGAAGCGACCATCAACAGCCACCTGTACAGAGAACTGATCCAGCAGATTGATCCTGAAATCACGGTAGTCGGAAAACCCTGCCCGTTATTCGTGCCACTGGTGGAAGAGGGCTGGCGAAAAGATCCGGTCACAGAGATCGTGGCCCGCAGATACCTGAAAGAGATGCAGGACGAAAAAGTAGATACCCTGATCCTTGGCTGTACCCATTATCCACTACTCCGCGGGGTGATCGGATCTATTATGGGTGATCAGGTACAGCTGGTAAACCCGGCATACGAAACCTCACTGGCATTAAAACAATTACTGATCGAACAGGACCTGCTGAATCAGGGATCGGTAGAAGAAGAATTTCCATACCGTTTCTATGTAAGTGATGCGGCAGAAAAGTTCAAAAGCTTTGCCAACTCCATTCTCCCCTATGATGTGGAGATGACAAAACAGGTAAATCTGGAGGAATAAAAAGATGACAAAAGAAGTATTGATCCATCTGAAAGGTATGCAGACCACGGATGCCCCCCATGGTTCTGATGAACCTCTGGAGCTGATCACTGTCGGAGAATATTATTACCGGAACAATACCCACTATCTGTTGTATGAGGAACAGATGGAAGGACTTGACGAACCGATACATAACCTGGTCAAGATCCGTCCCGGTCATATGGAAGTGCGAAAAAAAGGACCGGTACAGACCAATATGGTCTTTGAGACAGAAAAACAGAACATGGCCTGCTATCAGACACCATATGGTCCGATCCAGATGGATATCACAACGACCGGAGTAAATTTAGGGGAAGAAGAGGAACTTCTGGAGATAAAGACAGAATATGTTCTGGGGATGAATGGTCAGAAAGTAGCGGACTGTCAGATGCATATCCGTGTAACCCCGAAGGGCAGCAAAGAGACTACATTTTTCAGAGCATAATCAAAATTGGACCACCGGACCAATTATTGATTGATATGCAATGCAACAAAAAACGGAGCTTATCATCCATCACTGGAAAATAAGCTCCGTTTTTGAGTTTTATTTGTCTTTTTTTGCGATTTTGTTTTTCATTCTCCGGAAGAACTTTTCCTTCTGTTTTGGCTGTTCCAGAGGACCTCTGACACCGCGGACATCTGTGATATAGATACCACTGATGGTAGCTTTCACTTCTTTTTTCAATGGGATCAGATCGAAAATCTTCTCGTCAGCAACCATCGTCATAATTCTCGGACCGATCTTTGCTTTTACGATGGGAAGTTTTGTTCTGCGCATCAGCTTCGGCGTCTGATCGATTACCATCTGCGGGAGTCCGGATTCTTTGATCCGAAGTCTCTTCTTATCAATGATCAGCATATTGACGGTCTGTTTTGCAGCCTCAATCTGTGCCTGATTTTCCTCCTGCTTTTTCTGTGCACGTTTGCCAAGAAAATAAAGGACAACCAGTACGGCAATCAAAATCACTAAAATAATTAATAATACCTGCCAGACTTTCATACTTTTCCTCCTGTCCTGTGATACAAGCACGAATCCATCATTCCATGCCTGTCTATTTTATCACTGATATGGGCAAAAGGCAATCAGAATCGGGGAAAATCTCAGGAAAATCCGATTTTGCTATGGCTTTCAAACGGATTCATGCTATAATATCTGGTAGGTGTCAGCATTTTTTAAAAGAGATAAGAACTGACCTGGATGGAGAAATAACCGGATGGAATCAGGGAACCACAGAGACCGCCGGAAGAACCATACAAAAGTCTAAATAAAGGAGTAAAAAAATGAGTCAGGAACAAAAGAAAAGACCACCCATGACGGAAGAAGAAAGACAGAGGCGAATCGAACGACTTCGGAGAGAACGCAGAAGAAAAAGACGTCAGCAGGCGATGATCATGCGTGCCGCAGTTCTTGGTGTGCTGATCCTGATCCTGATCGGATCCATCGCACTGGTATCTGCTCAGGTGCGCCGTTCAAAAGCGAAAAAAGCGGAAGAAAAAGCGAAACAGGAGAAACTGATCCAGGAGGAAGAGGCAAAAAACAAACAGCGTAAGGAATCCATTGATCAGGCAGATGTTATGGCACAGGGATATGATTATGACGGTGCGATTGAACTGTTAAAATCTCTGGATAATTATGACAAAGATGCGGATATCGTGGCGAAGATCGCAGGCTATGAAGCGGACAAATCTACGCTGGTAGCGGTCAATATGAACGAGATCACTCATATTTTCTATCATTCACTGGTTGTAGATCCGGAGCGGGGTTTTGCCGGCAATGACAGTGCAGCAGCCGGATTCAAGCAGTGGATGACAACGGTAGACGAATTTAACAAAATCACACAGGCGATGTATGACAATGGCTATGTGCTGATCGATCTTCATGATATGGTAACAGAGACGACAGATGAGAACGGAACGGTTCATTTTACCACGAATCAAATTATGCTTCCGGAAGGAAAAAAACCGTTTGTATTGTCGCTGGATGACCTGTCTTACTATCACAGTTATGACGGTCGCGGTGTCGCTTCAAAAATAGTACTGGACGAGAACGGGAAACCGACCTGTGAGTATATTCAGGCTGACGGAACTACCGTAACCGGTGCATACGACTGTATTCCTCTGCTGGATCAGTTTCTGGAAGAACATCCGGACGGTGCATACCATGGAGCAAGGGGAACGATCGCACTGACAGGATACAATGGTATTCTGGGATATCGTACCGATATTGCTTATAAGACAAGAGAGAATCTGACAGCAGATCAGCAGGCATGGCTGGATGCCCATCCGGATTTTGATTATGACAAAGAATGTGAAGAAGCAAAAAAAGTAGCAGATGCTATCAAAGCAGACGGATGGAAGTTCGCCAGTCATACCTGGGGACATATCCGGATCGGTGATGCAAGTCTTGAGAGTATCCAGAAAGATACAGAGAAATGGCTCAGTTATGTAGCACCGTTAGTCGGCGGCACAGATACGATTATTTTTGCTCATGGACAGGATCTTGCAGACTGGCATGATTATTCCAGTGATAATGAAAAGTTCACATATCTGAAGAGCCAGGGATTTAATTTCTTCTGCAATGTGGATTCTTCACAGTATTTCTTACAGATCCGTGATAATTATGTGCGTCAGGGAAGACGAAATCTGGATGGTTACCGTCTGTGGAACGATGTCCACGGAGAGAAAAACCGAACCAGTGATCTGTTTGATGCGACACAGATTCTGGATCCGGCGCGTACGGATATGCCGCCATTATAAAAGGATACAAGGATAAGATGAACGGTGCGGGAATGAAACCGTTACATATAAGGAAAGAACATGGATGATACAACACGACAGAAAGTAGAAGAATCGCCTGAGGAGCGCAAACGCCGGATACGCAGACAGCGTATGATTCAGGAACGGCGCCGCAGACGCCGGAGAAAAACACTGATTCTGAGGGGAATCCTTGTGTTGATCTTTATACTGATACTTGTGGGGATCGGCTCCGCCGTTTCCTGCGGAGTAAAAAAGTACAGGCAGTCAGCAGCCGGGAAAAAAGATTCAAAAAAACAGGAAACCCAGGTGACAGAAGAAGCTGTGCAGATGGAAGCGGTGGATCTTAAGAAGGTTCTCCATCTGTCTTTCGAAAGTCTGATCGCGGATACCGATCAGGCTTTCGGACAGGAAGACAGCAATGCCGCAGCGACACTGGATCAGACCCGCGTGACGGTGGATGAGTTCAACGCCATGCTGGGGCAGTTGTATGAAGAAGGATATGTGCTGGTGCGGTTTTCTGATCTTGCAGCGGTCAATGAAGATGGGGCGATGGAGGCTAAAAAGCTGATGCTGCCATCCGGGAAAAAACCGTTGCTGTTATCAGAGACGAATGTGAATTATGATCTGGAACTGTCCGGACAGGGTCTGGCATCCAGGCTGGTACTGGATGGCAACGGAGCACTTACCTGTGAACGTCAGGCTTCAGATGGCAGTACTGTGACAGGAGCCTTTGATGTGGTTCCGTGTGTGGAGGCATTTATTCAGGAACACCCGGATTTTTCTAACAATGGGGCCAGAGGAATCCTGGGACTTACCGGATATAACGGAATTCTTGGGTATCGGACGGATGATGCTCTGGCAACATCAACGGATAACCGTTATGCGGCGAAATATGGAGTATTTGATACAGCAGCAGAAAAAGAGGCGGCAGCGCCTGTGATCGAAGCTCTGAAAAGTGCCGGATGGGAATTTGCCTGTAATGGATATGACGGAACAACTTATGGCAGTGATGAAGAGGCCGTATCTGCGGATCTTACAAAATGGAACGAAAGTGTGGGAACACTTGTGGGAAACACCACGATTCTGTTGTTTCCGTCCGGTACAGACAGCCGTGGATGGAAAGCATATGATGAGTCGGATCCGGTATATCAGATACTGAAAAAACAGGGATTTCTGTATTATGGCAGCATGGATATCAGCGGAACAAAAACACAGTTGACGGAGCAGTATCTCCGATGCAGCTATATGAATGTGGATGGTTACCGGATGTATCAGGATCTGTATAAGGATGCCGGGCGTTTTACGGGGATTCTGGATTTTCAGGAGATCTATGACAGCAAACGACCGATGGCAGCGAATGAAACAGATACACAGGCTACAGGCGGAGAAGATGAAAAAGTCTGAAAAAAATGTGAAATCTGGCAGATATACTTTTCATTTAAAGAAAAATATGATATAAACAAAAGGTATTATGCCTGTTAATGGGATGAAAATGGAGGATTTATGAAGAAAAGAGCGATAATGATCAGCATGCTTCTGGTAATGGCACTTTCCGTAACCGGATGCAGTCAGAAGACAGCTACAAAAGATAAGGATACAAAAACAGAAGAGACAGCCAAGACAGATGATGCGGAAGAGACAGAGTCCGACAACACGGAGGATACTTCCGAAGATACGCCGACAACCGCAGAGTTGATGGCAGGTATCGATGTGGAAAAATGTGTGACACTCGGTGATTATAAAGGTGTGACCGTAGAAAAGACCATCCAGTCTGTAACGGACGAAGATGTCCAGAATGAGATCGATAATGCGCTGGCAAACTATCCGGTGGAAGTAGACCAGGCTGCAAAAGAAGGTGACACAGTAAATATCGACTATGTAGGTAAGATCGACGGAGAAGAATTTGACGGAGGAAGTGATCAGGGAGCAGATCTGAAACTGGGTTCCGGAAAGTTCATCGATGGTTTTGAAGACGGATTGATCGGTGCAAGAAAAGGGGAGACCCGTACGCTGAATCTGACTTACCCGGAAGATTATACACAGGATCTTGCCGGAAAGGCTGTAGAATTTACCGTTACAGTCAATGCGGTGAAAGAGCCGTTAAGCGAGCCTACGGATCAGTGGGTGGCAGACAATATCGAAGGATATGACAATATAGCAGACTATAAAGCAGGTATCCGCTCAGAACAGGAAGAGAGCAATGAACAGACAGCAGAGAATCAGGTTCGTTATGCCGCATGGACACAGGTGATCGACAATTGTACCATCAATGAATATCCGGAGACACTGGTTGAAGTCGGAAAAAAACTGTATGAACAGCAGGTGGAGACTTATGCAAAGTATGCAGGAATGGAACTGGATGCTTATATTGAGTCCTCCGGACTGACGCAGGAAGAATATCAGTCCAATATGGAAGAGTACGGTAAGAACGTAGCAGCGCAGGCGCTGGTATGCCAGGCAATCTGTGACAAAGAAGGATTTGCCATCGGTGATGACGATTATCAGAAAGCTCTGCAGGATATGCTGACAGAATATGGATGTACCGAAGATGAACTGATCCAGACTTATGGTCAGGATAATGTAGAACAGAGCATCATGCTGAACCGTGTCAGTAATCTGATCCTGGAAAATGCAAATGTGACAGAAGTACAGGCTGACAGCAGTGCGGACAGCTCCTCAGATGACAGTGGGAACTAACGTTTTGCATTAAAAATAAGAATAGGTTACAGAAAAAGAGAGAAAGCCCGGTTGCTTTTTCTCTTTTTTTGCATGTGCATATCAATAATCGGGCCGCTGAACTGATTTTGATGATATCCCGGGCTTGAAGTAAATGTCGATTCGAGGTAAAATAAGACACAGCGATAATTATATATACAGGAGGAGAAGACAATGGAATTAGCAGTATTACAAAAAGACATGGTGACAGCTATGAAAGCGAAAGACAAAGTAAGAAAAGAGGCTATTTCTTCTTTGATTTCCGCAGTAAAAAAAGTAGCGATCGATGAAGGTCACAGAGATGATATAAAACCGGAACTGGTAGATCAGGTAATTTTAAAAGAACTGAAAACAGTAAAAGAACAGATCGACACCTGCCCTGCAGAACGTACCGATCTGATCGAAGAGTACCGGACTCGTTACAATATTATTAATGAATATGCTCCGCAGCTGATGTCTGCTGAAGAGGTGAAAATCTGTCTGCAGGAAAAATTTGCAGAGGTTCTGGCAACGAAAAATAAAGGACAGATCATGAAAGCTGTCATGGGAGAACTGAAAGGCAAAGCTGA